>Ga0302276_10001444_pt1 | contig 21506 bp, 18 predicted proteins | sample III_Bog_N2_3_FD_198768 | JGI IMG/M metagenome (GOLD analysis project Ga0302276, IMG submission 198768) | Peat permafrost microbial communities from Stordalen Mire near Abisko, Sweden - III_Bog_N2_3 | ecosystem: Environmental > Terrestrial > Soil > Wetlands > Peat | place: Sweden: Abisko...
CCAGCGCTGGCGGAAGTCGGCGTCGCCGGCCAGGGGGATGAGTTCCTTGAGCTTGTCGAGCTGGGTGATCCAGTCCGCGCCGATTTTTTCGGTGATCAGGCCGGCCAGATTTTTGTTGCATTGCAACAGCCAGCGGCGCGGGGTGATGCCGTTGGTGATGTTGGTGAAGCGCTCCGGGTAGAGCTCGTGGAAATCCTTGAACACCCGGGCCTTGAGGATTTCGCTGTGCAGGGCCGAGACGCCGTTGACGGTATGCGAGCCGACGATGGCCAGGTGGGCCATGCGCACTTGGCGGCAATCGCCGCCATCCACGATGGACATGCGCGGCACGCGTTCCGGATCTTGGGGATAGCGGCGGCGCACGTCGTCCAGGAAACGGCGGTTGATTTCGTGGATGATCTGCATATGCCTGGGCAGCATGCGTTCCACGAGTTCCTCGGGCCAGTGTTCCAGGGCCTCGGGCAGGACGGTGTGGTTGGTATAGGCGAAGGTGCGGGTGCAGATGTCCCAGGCGATTTCCCAGGGCAGAAGTTCGATGTCCACGAACTGGCGCATGAGCTCGGGGATGGCGATGGCCGGATGCGTTTCATTGAGGTGGATGGCGATCTGGTTGGGAAAATCGTCCCAGGTTTCGTTTTTCTTTTTGTAGCGGCGGGTGATGTCCTGCAGGGTGGCGGACACGAAAAAGTATTGCTGCCGCAGGCGCAGTTCCTTGCCGGCCATGGTTTCGTCGTTGGGATAGAGAACCATGGAGATGTTTTCGCTGCGGATCTTGTCTTCGACCGCGCCGACGTAGTCGCCGGTATTGAAGAAGCCCAGGTTGAACTCGCGGCTGGTGCGGGCCACCCACAGGCGCATATTGGTGACGTACCCGTTGCCGTAGCCCGGGATGAGGTAGTCGCAGGCCATGGCCATGACCTTGGTGGTGTCGGCCCAGAGGTGCCGCAGCCGGCCCTGCTCGTCGGTCCATTCCAGGACCCGTCCGTAGAAATGGACCGGATAGAGGTTCTGCGGCCGGTCGAAGCCCCAGGTGTTGCCCAGGCGCAGCCAGTTGTCGGCGTGTTCGATCTGGTAGCCGTTTTCGATGGCCTGGTGGAAGATGCCGAAGGCGTAGCGGATGCCGTAGCCGTAGCCCGGGATGCGCAGCGAGGCCATGGAGTCCAGGTAGCAGGAGGCGAGCCGTCCCAGGCCGCCGTTGCCCAAGCCCGGGTCGAATTCTTCGCCGGCCACCTCGTCCAGGGTGAGCCCTCTGTTTCGCAGGGCGGCCTCGCCGGTCTCCTCCATTTCCATGTTGAGCAGGTTGTTGACCAAAAACGGGCCGGGCAGAAATTCCATGGACAGGTAATAGACCCGTTTGACCTGGCCTTCGTAGAAGGCGCGCTGGGTCATGATCCATTTGTCGATGAGCCGGTCGCGCACGGCCAGAGACAGGCCCATGTAGTAGTTCACCGCGCCGGTCCGCTCGTAGTCGCTGCCGAGGCTGGAGACGATGTGGCGCAGCATGTCGCTTTCGAGTGGCGAGCGCGGGCTTTTTTTCGGTTTTTCCGGGGGCGTTTCCGGGGTCGTTTCCTGGGGGGCGGGCGCGGCGGTGGCCGACGAGGTCTTTTTCACGGGGAGCTCCTTGCGGATGGCATGCCGAAAGACTCGGGGCACGGCCGGTAGAGGTGTCGCTGGATTTCTAGCATGAAACGCCCGGCGCGGGCAACAGGCCCCTTCCCGGCCGCCCCGTCAGGCGTCGAACAGAAAGAAGAATTGACGCCGGGAAAGCGGCGGTCCGCGATAAATGCGTTGAGCGCCGGGCAAAGAAGATGTAGAGTGCGTTCCTGACAAACCCGCCGGTCTTTCCGGCTCATCGAACCATCCCGCCGCCACCGGAGCATATCATGGCCGCAGAGAATCTTGACCGGGCCGAAACGGCCGGCATCGTGCGCCTGACAGGGGAAGCCGGCGTGGACGCGGCCGCCGGGATCAGGGATATTTTGCTCTCCGCCGTGGCCGGCTCAAACGACCTGAGCGTCGACGTCTCGGGCGTCACCGCGGCCGGGATCGCTTTTTTCCAACTCCTGTACGCGGCCATGCTGTCCATGGAAGCCAAGGGCGGACGCTTGCGGCTGACCGGCCTTAGCCAAAGCGGCGCGGCCGAGGCGGCTCGGACCTGCGGTTTTTTCGAAGCCGCCTGGTTTGCGAAGCTCACCGGACCGGAGGCCGTCGGTGGCGACCATCCTGTTCGTGGATGATTCGGCGAGCGTCCGGCGCATGGCCGCCGGCGCGCTCAGGCACCTGGGGCACGAGGTCGTCGAGGCCGACGGGGCGCGGGCGGCCTTGTCCTCGGCCCCGGCCAAGGCGGACTTGGTGTTCACCGACCTCTCGCTTCCGGATATGGACACGGTGGAATTCATCACCAGGCTGCGGACCATGCCGGGCTTTCGTTTCATTCCGGTCATCATGCTGGCCAACCCGGCGCAAGCGTCCGAGGTCCAGGAAGGGATGGCGGCCGGGGCCACGGGATTTATCCTCAAGCCCTACGGCCCCGGAGAAATCGTCTCCGTGGCGGGCAGACTCTTGCGGCCGGGCGGCAGCGCCTCGGCGGCGAAGGCGGATTAAGCGTGGCCATGTCACACGACGAAATGCACCGGGCGGCGTTTCTCGAAGAGGCCGGCGAGCTGCTGGGGGAACTCGAGGAAGCCCTGCTCGAACTCGAGTCCCGGCCGGACGACTCGGACCTGGTCAACCGTGTCTTTCGGGCCATGCACACCCTCAAGGGCTCCGGGGCCATGTTCGGTTTCGACGACGTGGCCGCCTTCGCCCACCAGGTGGAGTCCGTCTTCGACAAGGTGCGCGGCGGCCTGATTACGGTCAACAAGGAACTCCTCGACCTCAATCTGGCCGCCAGGGATCACGTCAAACACCTGTTGGAATGCGCCCGCCTGGGTCTGGAACCGGACCTGGAGGCGGGCGGCGCGATCCTCTCCGGCCTGGCCCGGCTTTCGCCCCCCGCGGCCCCGGTCCCGGCCGCTCCCGAACCGGTGGAGGTCCAGGCTCCCAAGGCCACCTACGCCGTCCGTTTCAAACCCGATCCCGGCATCTTCGCCGCCGGAATCGACCCCTTGCATTTTCTCGCCGACTTGAGCGCGCTGGGCCCGATCCAGACCGTCAGCCACATGGACGCCGTGCCGGACCTCGCCGCCATCGATCCGGAACGCTGCTACCTCTGGTGGGACATCGTGCTCGCCACCCACCGGACCAAGGCCGCAATCGAGGACCTTTTCGGTTTCGCCCGGAACAAAGGCGACCTGACTATCCGCCTGGCCGGCCCCGAGACCGGGGAAGAACCAAGAAAACTCGGTGAAATATTGCTGGAAAAGGGCGACCTGGACCTGTCCGCCTTGTCCGCCGCGCTGGACGGCCAAAAGCGCCTGGGACAGGTTTTGGTGGAGTCGGGCCTGCTCACCCCGGAGAAGGTCGACGCCGCCCTGGCCGAACAAACCCTGGTGCGCGAAACGCACGACGCCCGGGAGCAAAAAGACAAGACCGAACAGAAGGAAAGCACGGCGTCCATCCGCGTGGCGACGGAAAAGCTCGACTGGCTGGTGAATCTGGTCGGCGAATTGGTGATCGTGCAGTCGCAGATCTCCCAGATCAGCGCGGGCTCGGGGAGCGCCGCCTTCATCAGCCTGGCCGAACAACTCGAACGCCTGTCCGGGGAGCTGCGCGACTCCACGCTCAGCATCCGCATGCTGCCCATCGGCTCGACGTTCAATAAATTCCGCCGCCTGGTGCGCGATCTCTCCGCCGAACTGGGCAAGGAGATCGATCTCGTCACCCAGGGCGAGGAGACCGAACTCGACAAGACGGTCATCGAGCGCCTGGGCGATCCCCTGGTGCACCTGCTGCGCAACTCGATCGACCACGGCGTGGAAACCCCTGAAGAACGCCACGCAAAAGGCAAGGACCGCCGGGGAACGATCGAACTGACGGCGGAGCACGAAGGCAGCGAGGTGGTCATCCGCGTCAAGGACGACGGCGGCGGCATCGATCCGGCCAAAGTCCGGGCCAAGGCCGTGGAGCGCGGACTGATCGCGCCGAACGCCGATCTCGACCGCGCCGAAATCTTGAACTTGATCTTCGCCCCGGGTTTTTCCACGGCCGAGCGGGTGAGCAGCGTCTCCGGCCGGGGCGTGGGCATGGACGTGGTCAAGCGGGCGATCGAGGCCTTGCGCGGCCAGGTGGAGATCGATTCCCGGCCCGGCTCCGGCTCCTCGGTGAGCATCAGGCTGCCGCTGACTTTGGCCATCATCGACGGGTTGCAAGTGCTGGCCGGGGAGGAATACTACGTTCTGCCGCTGTCCCTGGTCGAAGAATGCGTGGAGCTGACCCTCGAGCCGGGCGAACTCCAAAGCGGCAAGCAGATCATCAACCTGCGCGGCAAGATCGTGCCCTATTTCCGGCTGCGGGACTGTTTTTCCATTCCGGGCGAGCCGCCGGCCATCGAACAATTGATCGTGGTCGCCTCCGAAGGCAAACGGATCGGGCTGGTGGTGGACCACGTCATCGGCGAGCACCAGACGGTCATCAAATCGCTCGGCCCCTTGTACCGCGCCGTCCTGGGACTGGCCGGGGCGACGGTCCGGGGCGACGGCCGCATGGCGCTCATTCTGGATGTGCCGGGCCTGCTCAAATCCGTTGGCCCGTCCGGGCCCTAGACCAAGGTCTCCGCCGTGAATCCCGGTCCGCTTCCGCGCGTTTCGGGCGAGGAAGATCTCGTCAACATCACCATGGTCACGCGCAACCGGCTGGCGTTGACCCGGCTGTGCCTGGAGGCGCTGGCGGCCAAAACCGCGCACCCGCACCGCATCACCGTGGTGGACAACGCGAGCGATGACGGCACCGGGGAATATCTGGCCGGGATGCTGCGGGACGGCCTGGTGGATACGCTCATCCGCCTGCCGCGCAACGCGGGCGTGGCCGTGGCCGCCAATTTGGGCTGGGACGCCTGGGACGCGCCCTATTACCTCAAGTGCGACAACGACATTTACGTGCAGCGCGAGGACTGGCTCGCGGAGATGGTGGCCCTGGCCAAGGGCAATCCCGAGGCGGGCGCGGTCTGCCGCCGGTTTTCCAGTTACCTGGAGCTCGTTCCCCGGGTCCTCGCCTCGGGCGGGACCGTGGACGTCTCCGAGGACCTGACCGGGGGCTGCGCGCTCATCCCCAGGCGCACGCACCGGCTTTTGGGCTATTGGAACGAGGATTACGGGCTGTATGGTTCCGAGGACACGGACTACGGCATCCGCTGCCTTTTGTCCGGGCTGGTCGTCGCCTATCTGCCCGACCGGCCGGACCGGCCGGGCACGCCGCGAGCGGCCATGCACCTGGGCGACGCGGATTCGCTTTTCGACCGGGGGTATCAGGAATTCAAGACCGCCAGGCGCGACGTGCAGTGGGCCGCCTCGGGCCTGTACCGGATCAATCTCGGGATGTACGAGCGGGGCGAGCGACCCTTGCGCGTGGAGCGGAAATTTTTACCCGAGCGCCGCGGCGACGGGTCGTACGTCTTTCGCCCGAATCCGGATTACAAACCGATCATCGCCCGTCAGAACATTTTGCGCCGCCTGGCCAAGGCGCCGGGCTAGAATCTCCTTCAAATGCGGCGACGCGGAGATAAAATCATAGGGGCTGTCCTGGTTAAGGCGCTCTGTATCCGCTTTTATGGGGGCCGGGGGCGGAGCCCCCAGGAAAAATACCAGTGGTTCTGGTTTTACTCTGACGCGTTCAGGCTTGAACGCGGAAAACCAGGACCACTCTTTTTTCCCCAAGGGGCTGCCGCCCCCGGCCCCCGCATGAGAAAGAACCCGCGCCGCCTGGCCACGACGCCGGTCGAATGAGCGGGGATTTTTTACGAAAAAAGGATTTTTTGAATTATCGCCTTACTTTTTGAAGCCGGGCTAATTGTCCTTGTTTTGGTCCCAGCTGATGCGCACCCCGCGCGAGCCCCATTGCAGGGCCGCGCCCAGGTCCGCGCCCTGGTAGATGTCGATGGACTTTGTCCAGCGGTCGCTCATGGTGTCCAGGACCCGGTATTCGCCGTCCAGACCTTGGATTTTCACCTTGGTGTTGCGGGTCAGGCCGTGGCCGAGCAGGTCCGGGGAAACGGCGATGCATTTGGTGTCCTTGTCGAGGACGTCGCCCCAGGCCCCGGTCGGGGCCGACGCCGGAGCGGCTTTCTTCTTCTTGCCGTGCTTGGACCGCTTGGCGACGTAGCTGAAGGCCTGCACGTCGAGGATGTTGCACGCCAGGGGACGGCCGAACGTCAGTTCCGGATTGTCCAGGGCCAGGGTCGGACCGGGCGTTTTCGCCGAGCTCGGGGACGGTGCCGGGGGCTTGTTCATCCCGGTGCAGCCGGTCAAAAACGTCGCGGTCAGAATAAGGAAGGACGAGATGCCTTTCTTCATGGGTAGCCTTGCCGTTTTGGTTGGCGCGAAAATCGGGGCGCGGAGAAAAAGTCTCGGGGAGAGGAAATTATGCTCTTGCATAACCCGAATCAAAGCCCGGAGCAAGAAAAAAATGCCCATTCAACCGATTGATATGCCAACGTTATATTGTTAACTTGCCTCTCGCTTGAAAAAAGGAGCCCGCATTGTCTCAATATCTCGGAAAACGCCCGGGCCGGGCTCGGGCCTGGCTGGTCGGCCTGGCGCTGGCGGCCGCGCTGTGCCCATGCCTCGCCCGCCCGGTCCTGGCCGGGCAGTGGGACGCGCTGATCGACCGGCTGGCCTCGGGCGGCCTGGACCGCGACAAGGTGCGCGCGACCCTTGACCGCCCCGAGGTGCGCTACGATCCCGGCGCCATGGGCAAAAAGCTCATGGAATATTACCTGGCGACGTACGGCTCGCAGCTGGTGAGCAAAATCCAGGCCAGGCTCGCGGAATTGGAATACTATTTCGGCCAGGCCGACGGCCGCCCGAATTATTTGACCAAAATGGGCATCAAGGCCTTCCAGACCCAGCACGGCCAGAATCCCGACGGCAAGGCGAGCGTCGAACTTTTGGACGCGGTCGCCCGGGAGAGCGCCAAGGCCCCGGAATCGCTCGGTCTGCGCGCGCTCACCCAGCCGAAAGTTTCGGTCTACGAGGTGGTGCTCACCCCGGAACGGCTGGCCGAGGCCAGGCAGTTTTACCAGGACAACCTGCCCCTGCTGCGCACGGCGCAGGCCCGCTTCGGCGTTCCGCCCGAGGTCATGGTCGGACTCTTGACGGTGGAGACCCGGGTGGGCAAATTTTTGGGCGAGGACCTGGCCGTGGCCGTCCTGGCCAGCATGGCCGCAAGCCCCAGCTATGCCTCGGTGGCCGGCGCCTTTGCCGGGGAAAACGTCACCCCGGGGCAGGTCGCCGCGCTTGACGCCAAGGCCGTTGAAAAATCCGAGTGGGCCTACCGCGAGTTGACGGCGCTGTTCGCGTACGCCTTCGCCAACCGCCTCGACCTCCTGAACATGCCGGGCTCGATTTACGGGGCCATCGGGCTGTGCCAGTTCATGCCCTCGAACGTCTCCCGCTTCGGCGTGGACGGCAACGGCGACGGCTGCGTCGATCTCTACAACACCGCCGACGCCGTTTACAGCCTGGCCAATTATTTAAATTATCACGGGCTCAAGGCCGGGGCCGGAATCGAAAGCCAGCGCAAGGCGCTGTTTCATTACAACCACAGCCTGGTTTACGTAAATACGATCATGGCCGTGGCCGGCTACTTGCGTGGCGACCCCCTGCCCTGATAAGCCACCTGGCGAAGCCGCCCGGCAAAGTCACGCGGACATGCCGCCTGGTGAAACAACCCGTATCCACCCCAATCCCGGTTGGCCCATGATCCGTCGCCCGTTTCATTTCGCGCTCTTGGCGCTTGCGCTCTGCGGCCTCGTAGCCGCCGGCCTGTGCCGTCCCGAACCGCTTTACGCGGCCAAGGCCAAAGTGCGGGCCGCCTCGGCCACCTGCCCGCCGTTCCACCACCGCGGCACGATCGATTGGCGCAACCGCGGTCGCCATGGACACCACGCGGTTTCCTCGCGCACCTTCCGCGTGGGCTCGCGTTCGGCGGTGCTGCTGGATTTCGCCAGCGGCCGCGTGCTCTACGCCCAGGACCCGGAGCGCAAGATCGCGCCGGCCTCGATCACCAAGGTGCTGACCTTGTACCTGCTTCACGAGGACGTGGCCCTTGGCCGGGCCAGGCTCACGGACCTTATCCCGGTCAGCGCCCGCGCCCGCGACACCGGCGGCTCCAGCATGGGGCTCGATGCCGGCGACAAGGTGACGCTCGACGAACTGATCCACGGCATTTCCATCGCCTCGGCCAACGACGGCTGCATCGCCGTGGCCGAGCATTATCCGGGCGGCGTCCCGGCCTTCGTGCGGCGCATGAACGCAAAGGCCCGCGAACTGGGCATGACCGGGTCGGTCTTCAAAAACCCCAACGGCCTGCCCGCCCCGGGCCAGTATTCCACCGCCCGCGACATCGCCCGGTTGTCCGCCGCCTATATCCGCCGCTTTCCCCAAGCCCTGGCCATCCATTGCCAGCGCACTTACACCCACAACGGCTACACCGGCTGCAACGCCAATTCGCTCTTGGCCGGCTACCCGGGCGCGGACGGACTCAAGACCGGCTATGTGGACGCCTCGGGCTACAACATCACGGCCACGGCCACGCGGGGCGGCGCGCGCCTGATCGCCGTGGTCATGGGCTGTTCGAGTTCGCGGATCCGCGAGCGAGAGACCATCAAGCTCTTAAACAGGGGCTTCGCCATGCTTGCTTCGGGCAAAACCGGAAGCGGAGAGCAGCCCGAGCCGGAGCAAAAACCCGCCGCGCGCCATCACAAGAAACACCACAAGAGAACGGCTAGAGCAGCCTGAAGGCGGCCAGGGCGACCAGGGTGGGCAGAAGCGCAGCGGCCAGAAGGTAGAGCGGGCTGACCGCCCCTTCTTTGAAGCTGGAGCGCAATATGGCGATGCCGGCCGGATTGGGGGCGTTGGCCACGATGGTCAGCCCGCCGCCCGTGACCGCCCCGGCCACCAGGGAATATTTAAAATCCGCGTCCAGCCCGTGAATGAGCGAGCCGAGGTAGGTGAGGGCGGCGTTGTCGGTCACGGCGGTCAGCGCCGTCGCTCCGAAGTAAACCGCGTCGCTGGTCATGCCGAGCAAAACGGGCCTGAGCCACCATTCCTGAAGCCCTCCCAGCACCACCAGGCCGGCCAGAAAGCAGGCCACCAAAAGCCCGTCGCGCAGGATGAGCTGGCCCACGTGCCGCTCATAGGCGTGGGCCACGCCGAGAAAAAGCAAAAAAAGCCCCAGGAAGACCGCCGGGAACGGGGCGAAAACCACCACCAGCAACAAAAATAGCAGATTGGCGAGCACCAGCGCGGCGGGCACGGGCTCGGCCTCGCCCTGGGCCTCTTCCCCGGGCAGCCGGGCCAGTTCCTTGCGGAAAAGCAGGGTCGCCCCCAGGGCATTGACGCCGACCGCCAGGGCCGCCTTCCAGCCGAAATTGGCGAGCATAAAGCCGGTGTCCCAGCCCCAGGTCCCGGCCACCATGAGCACCGGCGGCGAGGCAAAGGTGGTGAGCACGCCGCCGATGGAGACATTGACGAAGAGCGTGCCGAGCGTGGCGTACTTCAGCCGCTCGCTGGCCTCGAAGGTAAAAAACCGGTCGCGCAGGGCAAAGGCGGCCAGGGTCATGGCCGCCGGACCGGTGACGATCGATCCGAGCAGCGGCACCAGGGCCAGCAGCAGGAAATAATGGGCGACGTTCGCCCGCAGCGGCAGGGTCCGGGCGACGGCGCGCACGCAGGCCATGGCCGCTTGCAACACCGGGCGGGTGCAGGCGATGACCATGACGGCGAAGACGAACATCGGCTGGGTGAAATCGCGCGATTCCAGATAGCTGACCGCTCCGTCCCGGCCGGTAAAGGCGAAGAGCGTCAGCATGAGCACGGCCGCCCAAAAGCCGAAGACCACCTCGACCTCGGCCAAAAGGTGCCACAACCCGGCGTGGGCCGCGCCGCGCCGCGCCAAGCCTTCGAAATACTTGGTGGCGAAAGTGTGGATCAGGGCGGCGGCGAACAGGGCGGCCGCGGCGACGTTGATGAATGTCTGCATGGCGTTGGCTTTGGGCGTGTTGTGGCCCGCCGCCGGATGTACACCCGCGCGCCCGCTTGATCAACCGTCCGCCGCGACGCTAGTCCGGCCGCTTGGCGGCCACCGTCGTGTCGATCAGCTTCTCCAGGGCGTCAAGCTCGAGCGGTTTGGAGATGTAGCCGTCCATGCCGGCGGCTAAAATCTTTTCCTTGTCTCCGCTTAGGGCGTAGGCGGTCAAGGCGACGATGGGCACGGCCGGATCGAAGTCGCCGGAGAGGTCGGCGCGGATCAGCTTGGTCGCCTCCACCCCGTCTAAGACCGGCATCTGCACGTCCATCAGGATACAATCGAAGCGCTCGCGCGCCAGCGCCGCGAGCACCGCTTTCCCGTCGCCGACGCAGTGCACCGCGTGCCCGGCCTTCTCCAGGAAACGCTTGACGCTGAATTGGCTCATCGGATCGTCCTCGGCGAACAGGAGCCGGTAGGGTCCTTTTTCCCCGGGGGCCGGGGCGCCGGCCCTGTTGTCGGCGCATTGCCCGTCCCCGGGCAGGCCGAGCGGCAGCATGATGTAGACGCTGGTCCCCCGGCCCGGCTCGCTGTCGATGGCCATGGCCCCGCCCATGAGCGCGACCAGCCGCTTGGTGATGGTCAGCCCGAGCCCGGCGCCCTGCTGGTTGCGGGTGAACGAGCCGTCCGCCTGGGTGAACGGTTCGCAGACCGCGTCGATCTTGTCGTCGGGGATGCCCGTCCCGGTGTCGCTCACCACGAAAAGCAGCCTGATCCGCCCGGGCGCGACCGGAGAAAGCCGCCAGACCTCGACCGTAATCGCCCCCCGAGAGGAAAATTTCATGGCGTTGCCGACCAGGTTGAAGATCACCTGGCGGATGCGCACCTCGTCGCCGGCCACCAAGCCGGGAACATCGTCCGCGACGCTGGTTTGGACGCACTGCCCCTTTTCCAGGGACAAGGGGGCGAAGGTGTCGGTCACGGCGTTAAAGACATCCGCCAACCGGAACGTCTTCTCGTTGATCGTCAGGCGATCGGATTCGATCCTGGACAGGTCCAGAATGTCGCTGAGCAGCTTGGTCAGCCGGCTGCCGGAGCGGATGGCCATATCGGCGAACTCGCGTTGTTCGGCGCTGAGTTGGGTGGTGCGCAAGAGCTGCATCATGCCCATCAGGCCGTTGAGCGGGGTCCTGATCTCGTGGGACATGTTGGCCAAAAACATGGTCTTGGCCGCATTGGCCTTTTGCGCGGCCCGCACTGCCTCGCGCAGGTCTTCCTCCAGGCGGTGGCGCTCGGTGATGTCGCGGCCCATGCCGAGTACGCCGACCAGGCCGCCCTCGGAATCGAAAATCGGGGCCGTGAGCGAATCCAGAAACATCTCGTTGCCGCCTGGAAAGGTGATCCATTGATCGTCGCGCCTGGGCTTGCCGCCTTCGAGCATGTCGTGGTCGCGCTTTCGCAGCGCGTCCGCGATGTCCGGATCGAAGAGTTCGCGGTCCGTGAGCCCGACGATTTCCGCCGGCGTCTTGCCCAAAAATTCGCAAAAGGCCGGGTTGCAGCCCAGGTAGACTCCGGTGGGATCTTTGATGAAGATCAGATCCGGGGTGGAATCGATCAGCGAGGTCAAAAGCACGGTCTGGCGCTTGAGTTCCGCGTCGGCTAGGCGGCGCTCGGTGACGTCCTCGAAGGCGGCGAAAGAAAACAGGAAGTTGCCGTTTTGGTCTTTCACCGGCCCCCCGCTGAAGCTCAAAATGAGCGCCAGGCCGTCGCGGACGCGGATCACCCGCACTTCGTAGCCGGAAAATCTCTCGCCGCGCAGGGCCCGGGCCAAGGGCCGCTGCTCGCGCGGCAGGCCGCGGCCGTCCAGGGTCTGCACCTCGAAGAGCTCCTGGAACCCCTCGTAGGCCGTCGGCAACACCTCGTCCCCGCCCAGACCGTGAATCCGGCGCGCCGCCGGGTTGACGGACAAGATTTCGCCGTCCGCCCCGGCCACGACCAGTCCCTCGACCAGGCCGTCGATCACCGCCCGGCTCTTGAGCGATTCCTCTTCGGCCTGCTTGCAGGCCTCAATCTCCTCGGTGATCTCGCGGCCGATGATCAAAATTCGCGACACTCTCCCGTCCGCGTCGATCAGGGGCAGGTATTCCGCGTTCCACCAGGTGAGCCGGCCGCCGATCGGCACGGAGAATTCCCGCAGGCGCACCGCTTGGCCGGTGGCGTAGATCGAATCGAAAAGCGCGGACACCTGCGCGGCCACCTCGGGAAACACCTCCGCCAGGGTGCGGCCGGCCATCGGCCGCATTTCCGGCGGGACCGTGGCCTCATAGGCCGGATTGGTCAGGACGTAGCGGTGCGACGGTCCCTCGACCACCCCGACCACGACCGGCGCGTTGTCGATCAGGCATTCCAGAAAGTCGCGCTGCTCCTCGATCCGGGCCAGGTCTTCGGCGCGGGCCGACTCCAGCCGCTTGCGGTCGGTGATGTCGAGGTGGCTGACCCGCCTGCCCAGCGCCGTCCCGTCGGGCCGGAAGATGGGCGAGCAGGAATGGTTGATCCAGACGGTCCCGCCGTTCTTGGCGACAATGCGGAAATCCAGGTTGCAGGGCCCCTGGCCCCCGGCTTCCACAAACCGTTCATGCTCGCGAAACAACGCCGCGTCGTCGGGATGGACGATTTTGCCGAGCAGGCCGGGATCGGCGGCGAACTCCCCGGGGTCGTACCCGGTGATCCGTTCGCACGAGGGGGAAACCCAGAGCAGCCGCCCGTCCGGGCCGCGCCAGTATTCCCAGGCAAAGGTGAACTCGGTGATCAGGCGCAGCTTTTCCTCGCTCTCGCACAGGGCGGCCTCCGCCCGCTTGCGCTCGCTCACGTCGCGGACGATGCTCATGCTCGCGGGTTTGCCCCGGAACGTGACCCGGCGGGCGTTGATCTCGACCAAGACGCGCCGCCCGTCCTTGGTCAGGTGCACGGACTCGAACAGCGCCTTTCCGTATTGTTCGATTTGTGCCGCCACATCCGCAATCGGGGCGTCGATGTCGCCCGGTCCCATGGCGAGCAGCTCCCGCTCGTCGTAGCCCAGGCGTTCCCGGGCGGCCCTGTTGACGGAAACGAAGCGCATGGCCTGGTCCACGATGAAGATGGCGTCCCCGGCGTTGTCCAACAGCGAGCGGTAGAGCGCTTCGCTTTCGAGCAACGCCTTGTGGGCGTCCAGACGCGACAGGGCCAGGGCCGCGGCGTCGGCCACGAGTTCGAGGAAGGCTATGCGTTCCGGGCTGAAGCGGCCCGCCCGCTTGTCGTTGAACTGCAAGAGCCCGTAAGTCGTCCCGGCGAAGCGCATGGGCACCAGGGCCACGGATTGATAGCCCATGCCGTTGCAGCGGTTGCGGGTGGCGGACTGGCGCTGGGCCGGGCTGGTCTGGGCCAGCAGGACCGTGGTGTTGTTCGACCAGAAGCTGCCCCGGTCGGAAAAAAAATCCAGGGACGGATCAAAGCGGCTCAGGATGACGTTGCCGCACATGCATTCCAGGAGGGGCTCGCCGCGTGCGTCCAGGATCGGCGCGCCGTTTGCGTCGCACTCGCACAACCGGCTTTCCAGCCTGACGAATTCCTCGGGAAAGCCCCTGGTTTCGAAATAGGGGAAATCAAAACCCTGCTTGAGACGGATGCCCACGGCCTCGCAGCCGGACCACTCGCGCAGTTGGCCGGTCAGTTCGCCCAGCCAATCCTTGGGCTCGCCCCCGGCGGCCAGGGTGCGGATGAGTTCGCCGATCCTGGCGTAGGGAATGGAGGCGGCAGGCGCGGCGTCCGGGCTTTGATTGTCGCAAGGGCCTTGCCCCTTGGCGCTCAAATCGGCGATCGTGCGCCTGGCCTGCTCAAGCTGCCCCCGAAGATCGGCCAGCTCCCGAGCGAGTGTTTGTCTATCCGAGTCTGCGCCGTGCATACCCACATCTCTTATTGAAGGTTATATAAATAGATTAAATTATGGGTCATGACTAGAACAGCGGGCTAGTCCTGACGATTTTGAGGAGGACTTTGTAAATGTCCTGCCCTCTGAGATTAAACCGAAACTCGCATTCCTTCAAATGAAAGAGAAACGTCGCCTTTTTAAGGCCCCTGAACCTGGCCAAGCGGGTCTTGGCATAACCCCAGAAGCTCTCTATCCCGTTAATATGGCTTCGTTCATTGGCAAATTCATTCTCACTATGGTTGACCCTGAAATGCTTTTGGTAGCCGATGTCCACGAGCCCGTTGTAGCCTCGCCAGCCGTCCGAATGGATAACACTTTCCAGGCTGACGCGGCCGCGAATGACGGCCTGGAGGGTCGCCCGGCTGCAATCAGGCACGATCTCGGTATATACTCTCCCTTGGCGCTTAAAGATGCCGAAAACAATCGTTTTACAGCTCGCTCCGCGCCCTCGCAGGCCTTTGACTCGTCGAGGGCCGAAGTAGCTCTCGTCAATCTCGACCTCCCCCAGGACCGGCGCCTGCTGCTCGCAGAACTCGGCCACCCGCCGGCGAAGAGCCATGAGGTAGCGGTTTACGGTGTTCCGGTTGAGACCGGTGACCTCGGCGATCTGGGAAGCGTCCAAATCAATGGCAAAGAGCTTGACCAACTGACGGAATTTGGCCTCAGAAATTTTCGAACGATGGGCGTACTTGTTAACCGTTGCCATGACTCGGTCCTAGCAGGATAGAGACCTGCTGATCTAGTCATGACCCTAAATTATAAAGAGAATAAAGGGCAACGAAAATTTGCGCCGAGGCCGTTTCCGTCCGTCTTGCCCGCGCGGGGCGCCCCTGTCGGCGCATTTCCACTTTGGCCCGAAAGGACCAGGCCGGCGCGGGCGGGTGAGGCCGCCTCCCGCCCGTTGCGCGCCGCTTGAGCCGGTCCAACCGCCCGGGCCGAGGGACGAAAAATCCCGAAAAACACCCTGGTAAAATTGGACGAACCCCCGGCTTATGATTATGTAGAGTCGGGAAAAGACCGACGCGGGCCGGTCGCGAGCCGCATTTTCACGCCTTCGAGCGGACGCGGGGATCGCCCGGGCGGCGGCCCGCGCCGGCGGCGGGAAGCGGCGTGTTGACTTGCCCGGGGAAATCTGGTCTGCAACGCCGACCGGAGCCAAGGGCGGCGCGGCTTTTCGCGGCGCGCGCCCCGGGGACGGATGGGAACCGCCGGGGACCGGCCGGGATCGCCGGACACAGAGGGGGGACGAAGGCATCGTGCGGGTCGATCTCAAGCGCAACAGGGAACGGATGGTCCGCGAGCAGATCCAGGCCAGGGGGATTTCCGACCCCCGGGTGATCGCGGCCATGCGCAAAACCCCCCGCCACCTCTTCGTGGAAGAAGCCCTGCACGCCCAAGCCTACGAGGACTATCCCCTGCCCATCGGCCAGGGCCAGACCATTTCCCAGCCTTTCATAGTGGCCATGATGACGGAAATACTCGGGATTTCGCCCGGCATGAAGGTTTTGGAGATCGGCACCGGCTCGGGCTACCAGGCGGCGGTGCTGGCGGAGATGGGAGCGACGGTGTACAGCCTGGAGCGGGTGCCGCTCTTATTTCAGGCCGCCGAAAAACGGCTGGCCAAACTCGGCTATGAGGTTCATTTGAAGCTCGACGACGGCACCATGGGCTGGCCCGAGGCGGCGCCGTTCGACCGGATCATGGTCACGGCCGGCGGTCCTTCGGTTCCTGGGCCCTTGATCGAGCAATTGGCCGATCCCGGGCTTTTGGCCATCCCGGTCGGCATGGCCAGGGAACTTCAAAAACTTGTTCTGATTACCAAACAAGACGGCCTGGTCCGCCAGGAAGACAAGGGCGGCGTCCGCTTCGTCGATCTGGTCGGCCGGCACGGCTGGTAGGAAGCCGCGAGGAAACGGCCTATGAAAGAACTCAAGGGCTCGGGAGGCTGCGGCGGCGCTTGCCCCGGCGCGGCCAAATCCGCGGACAACGCAGCGGACGATCGCGGCGAGGCCAAGGCCCTCCAAGACGCGCTGATCCACTCCACCCTGGAAAAGATCAAATACAAACTCTTCATCATGAGCGGCAAGGGCGGCGTGGGCAAAAGCTCGCTGTCGGTGAACCTGGCCGCCGCCCTGGCCGCCATGGGCCACCGGGTGGGGCTGCTCGACGTCGACATCCACGGCCCGAGCGTGCCCAGGATGCTCGGCCTCTCCGGCCTGCTCGAGGCCAGCCGGGGCAAGACGATCAGCCCCATGCGCTACACCGACCATTTGGCCGTGGTCTCGATGGAGTCGCTGCTGCGCGACCCGGACCAGGCCGTACTCTGGCGCGGGCCGATGAAAACCACGGCCATCCGCCAGTTCATCGCCGACGTGGACTGGGGCGAACTGGATTTTCTGGTCATCGATTCCCCGCCCGGGACCGGCGACGAGCACATGACCGTGCTCAAGACCATCCAGGACGCGCTGTGCGTGGTGGTCACCACCCCGCAGGAGGTATCCTTGGCCGACGTGCGCAAGACGCTCAATTTCCTGCAATACGCCCAGGCCAACATCCTGGGAGTGGTGGAGAACATGAGCGGACTCTTATGCCCCCACTGCGGCAAGGAAATCGAGCTCTTCAAGAAAGGCGGGGGCGAGCAATTGGCGCGGCGTTACGGCATCGAATTTTTGGGCGCGATCCCGCTCGACCCGCTCGCGGTCGTGGCCGGAGACGCCGGGCGGCCGGTGGTCCTGATGGAAACGGACTCGCCGTCCAAGGCCGCCCTGCTCGAATTGGCCGCGACCATCGCCGCCTCGGCCTCGGCCAGCCTGGAGGCCTTCGCCTCCCTTCGCGCGTAAGTCCAAGGAGTTCGCAAGCGCCGTGTTCAACCTGCCCAACAACCTCACCCTGATGCGCATCGCCGCCTCCCCGGCGCTTATTTTTCTTTTGTATTTCCCGGGCAGGCTGGCCTGTCTCGCGGCCACGGGCCTGTTCGTCGCCGCCTCGCTGACCGACATCTTCGACGGCCTGCTCGCGCGGCGCTTCAACCTGGTCACGACCATGGGCAAATTTCTCGATCCCCTGGCCGACAAGATCCTGGTGGCCTGCGCGCTGGTGATGCTCTCCTCGCTCGGCTGGGCCGAGCCGTGGGTGGTCGCGGCCATCATCTGCCGGGAAATCACCGTCACCGGACTGCGGGCCGTGGCCGCCGACCAGGGCGTGATCATCGCCGCCGACGCCTTCGGCAAGCTCAAGACCATCCTGCAGAGCCTGGCCATCTGTCCGCTGCTGCTGCACTATCCCTGGTTCGGACTGGACCCCGCTCCAATCGGGCGCTGGTTGCTTTATTTTGCCCTTGCGCTGACTCTTGTTTCCGGTGTAAATTATCTGTATCGTTTCTATAAAAATCAGCCCGAAACTTCGGGTCGCAAGCGTTACGAACATTCATGAACCACGCAAGCACGGAACATTTAGCCGCCAGGCTGGCCAATTGCCTGACCACCATCCTGGAATTGGAGCCCGACCTGGAGCGCTTGCGCCTGGGCCGGACCCTGCTTTCGGAGTTTACGATCTTGCGGGAGTATCTGGACAGGATCGACGGGATCGACCTGGACGAGGCCGACGTGCGCCGCATCGAGGCGGCGACCGAGGTCTTTCTGGGCGAATTGCGCGCCCCCCTGGCCAAGGCCGGCCTCGGCCCCGCGAAACCGCGCGGAATCCAATAGCCCCCAGGAGCAAGGCACAAGACGATGTTGATGCGAAAACTGCTTCCCGCGGCCCTGGTCGTCATCAACATTCTGTTGTTCTACAATCTGATCTGGAGCGACCGCGGGCTGTTCGCCTTCAATGAACTCAAACACCGCCAGGCCCAGATGGCCCAAAAGGTCGAGGAGGTCAGCGGCAAGTCCCTGGACTTGAGCCAGGAAATACGCTGGCTCAAATCCGACCGGAGCTTCACCGAAAAAATAACCCGCGCGCGCATGAATTTTCTCAAGGACAACGAAGTCCTGTATATTTTTTCCAAAGCCTCGCCCGATGCCCAGGGCCCGGCCACGGGAGCGACCGCCGATGAACTCAAAAATTGATTGGTACCGGGAAGTCCTGGCCCTGGAGCCGGGTTCGCGCGTCTTTTTCGCCTTGGCCGGGCTCCTGCGCGACGCCGGCCGCGCCGAGGAAGCCGTCGCCGCCTTGCGCGGCGGGCTGGCCTTTCATCCCGAACACCTGGAGGCCAAGTTTCTCCTGGTCGAACTGCTCGCCGACGAAGCGGACCGCGCGGCCCCGGCCCCGGAACTTCGGGAGGCCCTCGACGGGCTGATCGGCGTTTTGACGCGCTATCCCGCGTTTTGGGAGCTGTGGTCCGCCAAACTCGCCGCCTCGTCCAGGGACTGCGCCCTGGTCGCGCGCATGCTGGCCGCGCACCTTGGCGGGGCGGACATCGATTTCACGAGCTTGCTGGAAAAAGGCCTTGGAGCCTCGGGCGCGCCCGCGGTTCCGGCCCAGGCGGCCAAGCCCGCCGAACCGGCCGAGCCCGCCGGGCCGGCGGAGATTGCCGACGCGGGCGAGGACGACACCCCGGCTCCGCCGCTTCGCGGCGCGGACGAAGTGCGCGAAATGCTCGGCGGGCTTGGCCAGGCGAACCCGGCGCAAGGCGCGCCGGCACGGGACGACAACCCGGCCGGGCCATTTTCCGGGGTGCGCACCCGCACCATGGCCGAAGTCTTGGCCGGCCAGGGCGACTTCAAGGGCGCCGTGGAAATTTACGAAGAGCTCCTCGGCCTGGCCGCGCTCAAGGAAAAGCCCGCCTTGGCCGAACGCCTGGCCGCGCTCAAGGAAAAGCTCCCGTCCGCTGCCGGCGGGACCGCCGGGACCGCCGGAGCGGGCGGAACGGGCGAAGCCGGCGCGCCGGATAAAAACAAACTCATGGGCGTGCTGGAAAAACTGGCCAGCCGTCTCGAGGCCCGGACGGGCGCCTAGTCCGCCCGGCCGGCCCAAGCGGCCGCCGGCGGCATGACCCGCGCCGGTTTATGCCGGTTCGTGCCATTGATGCCGGTCGCCGCAAACCTCCAACCTTTTTGAAAAGGATTGCACTTGAACGCCACGACTTGCCGGACCCTGTGCCTGCTGATCGCCATAAGTCTGCTTTCCGGTTGTTCCACCTTCCGCGACACATGGAAGGACACCAGATCGCTCTACAAGGAATACGTCAACACCCCGGTCAAGGTGGACATCCAATGCCCCCCTCCCGGCGACCAGGCGCAGCTTAAGCTCGCCAAGCTGTTCATGCCGGCCGACGAAAACCTGGAAAAGCTGTTGCGCCTGTTCTCGGCCCAGGACGTCATGCCCCCGGCCGAATGGTGCCGCGACCTGATGGACATCTATCCCTGGCTGGCCGGGGTGGCCGTGATCTCGGATTCGGGCCAGGTCGTCACCAAATACCCGGAAGTCGACCTCATCCCGACCAACTTCGATCCCCTGCTCGAACAAAAGGCCCGCTACAAGACCCGCCTGATGGCCGGACAGGTGGATGTAACCGAACTCGGCTCCCTGGTTTACATCGCCACGCCGCTTTTCAAGGAAAACGAATGGAGCGGCATCCTGGTCGCCTATTTCGATCCGCGCTCGCTGGTCAAGTTGTCGCCCAATCCGGCGGATCTCTACATCGTCTCCTCCGAGGGCGTTTTGTGGGAAGGCGGCGACCCGGCCGTGGCCAAATCGCTGGCCGCCGAAAAATGGGCGAACATCCTCAAAGGGGACATTTGCGGCACGGTCTCGGCCGCGGGCGGCAAATACCTCTGGCAGGCCCGGTTCATCGGCAACAAGCCCATCATTTACCTGACCAACGAGAAAACGCCGTTTGTCGCGGCCGCCCCCGCCGCCGTGGCCGCGCCCGAAACCCCGCCCGCGCCGCCGGAAAGCGTCCAGGCCCCGGCCGCACCGGCCCCGGCCAAGCCGGAGAAGGCCGCCAAGGCGGAAAAGGTCAAAAAAACCAAAAAGACCAAAGAGCATACCGTGGCTCCGGCCGCGCCCGCCGCGCCCTCCGAGCCCGCGCAGCTTGGGCAGCCGGCCGGCGCGCCGCCGGAAGATGTCGGCGCCCCGATCAAACCGCCGAAAAAGTCCAAGACCAAGATCCAGGAAAAGACCCTCGCTCCGGAAAAGAACGCCGCCCCGGCCGCCTCGGAACAGCCGGGACAGCCCGAGCAATCCGCGCAACCGGCGGCATCGGCAGCATCGGCAGCTCCGGCGGCACCGGCGACTCCGGCGACTCCGGCGACTCCGGCGGCTCCCACTCCTGCCCCGGCCGGCGCAACCGGCGGAGCGGATCAGCAGGAATAGCGGCACCGCCGCCGCGAGGCCGAACCAAACGGCGGCATCAACAGCATCAACGGAGCGCGCCATGCCCCAGATCACCGTTCTCGAACATCTCCTTCTGCACCAGAAGGAGTCGCCCATGGCCACCGGGCGCTTCACCCGGCTGCTCAACGAACTGATCCTGGCCGGCAAGATCATCTCGCGCGAGGTGAACAAGGCCGGGCTGGTGGACGTGCTCGGCTTCACCGGCGAGACCAACGTCCAGGACGAGGAAGTCCGCAAGCTCGACGAATACGCCAACAAGGTGCTCATCCACCGCATGGCCCGCGCCGGGGTCCTGTGCGCCATGGGAAGCGAGGAAAACGCGGATTTGATCGAGATCCCCGATCCCTTTCCCCGGGGCGACTACTTTCTCATGTTCGACCCGCTCGACGGCTCGACCAACATCGACGCCAACGTCAACGTGGGCACCATCTTCTCCATCTACCGCCTGCCTCCCGAGCGTCCGAACGCCGGCTGCACGCCGCTTTTAAGCGAAGTGCTCATGCCCGGCTCGCAGCAGGTGGCCGCCGGGTATTTCCTGTACGGCACCTCGACCATGATGGTCTATTCCACGGGCAAGGGCGTGCACGGCTTCACCCTCGACCCGAGCGTGGGCGAATTTCTGCTCTCCCACCCGGACATCAAAACCCCCGAACTCGGCAAAATTTATTCGGTCAACGAATCCTACTGGCACTATTGGGACGCGGCGGCCCAGGAATCGGTCGCCTATTTCAAGAGCCTGGAAAACGAACGCCGCAAGCCCTATTCCCTGCGCTACATCGGTTCGCTGGTGGCCGACTTCCACCGCAACATGCTCTACGGCGGCGTCTTCCTGTACCCGGCCGACGCCCGCGACCCGAAAAAGCCCCAGGGCAAACTGCGGCTTTTATGCGAGGCCTCGCCCCTGGCCTACCTGGCCGAACAGGCCGGCGGCCGGGCCACCGACGGAGTCCGGCGCATCCTGGACATCAATCCGCACGAACTGCACCAGCGGGTGCCGCTGTTCATCGGCAGCAAACGCGACGTGGAAAAAATCGGCGAGATCTTCGCCAAGCACCAAGGCGGGAAGTAGTAGAGAATCGGG
>Ga0302276_10001464_pt1 | contig 21397 bp, 20 predicted proteins | sample III_Bog_N2_3_FD_198768 | JGI IMG/M metagenome (GOLD analysis project Ga0302276, IMG submission 198768) | Peat permafrost microbial communities from Stordalen Mire near Abisko, Sweden - III_Bog_N2_3 | ecosystem: Environmental > Terrestrial > Soil > Wetlands > Peat | place: Sweden: Abisko...
GCTGGCAGGCTTCGTGTGGCTGGTTCCGGGCTTCTGGGATTGGCGGCTGGCCTTCGCGATGCCGGCCTGGGAGGCGCTCGTGCTGCTCTCCGCGCTGCTCGATGGCCTGCGCCTGCCCGCCGCCGACAGGTTGACCGCCAGCCGGAGCTGGTCGAATGCTCCGGCACTCGACAGCGAGACCGAGATCGAATTGACGATTGAAAACCGGAGCCGGACAATCATCGACTGCCGGCTGGTGGACGACCTGCCGCCGGCTTTGGTTGAAGAGCCGGAGACCCTCCGGCTCACCGCATTTCCGCGCATCCCCGCCCGCCTGCGCTATCGCGTGGAGCCGAAAGAGCGCGGCGACTGGGAGGTTGGCTGGCTCTATGTGCGCTATCGCTCGTTGCTGGGGCTTGCCGAGCGCTGGGCCAGAGCGCCGCTCACGCAGACGGTGCGCGTCTACCCGGCATTGCGCACGGGCGAGGAGCAACATATCTTCCTGGCCCGCAGCCGCCAGATCGATATGCAACTCCGCAGGGCGCAGCAGCGCGGCCTGGGCCGCGACTTCGAGAGCCTGCGCGACTACCGGGAGGGCGACGACCTGCGCGACATCTGCTGGACGGCCACGGCGCGGCGCGGCAGCCCCATCACCCGCCAGTACCAGACCGAGCGCAGCCAGCCAGTTTGGATCGTTCTCGACTGCGGGCGATTGATGCGGGCGCGAGTGGCCGCGGCGGCTCCGGGGAGATCGGTACTGCCAGTCGCGGAGCCGGGGGCGCGTGTGCACTCCAAGCTCGACCATGCCTGCACGACGGCTGTCGCTCTGGCGCAACTGGCGCTCTACTCCGGCGACCGGGTGGGCCTGCTGGCCTACGGGCAGGGAATCCAGCAGCGGCTTTTGCCGGGGCGTGGCGCGGCTCACCTGCGGCAGCTTATCGAGTCGCTGGCCCAGGTGCGCGCCGAATCGGGCGAGGCCGACCATCTGCGGGCCACGGCCACGCTGAACCGCCTGCAACCGCGCCGGGCTTTGATTCTGTGGGTTACCGATCTGGCCGAGACCGCCATGCGCCCCGAGGTGATCGATGGAGCGCTGCAACTGCTGCGCCGCCACGTGCTGCTCTTCGTCGCCATGGCCCAGCCGGAGGTGGAGCGAATCGCGCAAGCCCGGCCAAAGAATGTCGAGCAGATGTTCCGCGCCGCCGCCGCGCAGGAGATGGCCGGCCGCCGCGAACTGCTCCTCGCCCGCCTCCACGAGCAGGGCGCGCTGACTCTCGACCTCAACCCCGAAGCGCTGACCTCGTCGGTGCTGAATCAGTATCTGGTGGTGAAGGAACGGGCGATGGTGTAGGAGTGCTAGGATTTGCTGTTTGGGGAATTGGCAGGGAGAAAGACGTGGAACGAGAAAGTGTAGGAATCGCGCCAAAAACACAAAGCGGTTTTCGCAGCAATCTGAAGATGGCGCTTAGAGTAATGAGCATGTTTCTCTTTGGCCTCTGGTTCACCATGGTCTTCGGAGAAATATTGCTCGAAAAGCGCATGCCGCATTCCCATTGGCACGTCTTTCTTCGGCTAACCATTTTGATCGTGACAGGCTTGGGCCTTTTCCGTAAAGACAAGACCAAGGGCGTAGGTCAAATGTTATGGTTTGCCCTTTGTATTTGCTTCATACCCGTGTATTACCAGCGTGCGCACGATTGGGCGCCTGTGGCTACAGGGACTTTGCTTGCAGCATTTTTCTGGGTGTATTTTAAATCCGCCGGACGCTCCTATCTATTCATTCCATCCTGCGCTCTGCTTGCGGGCGTGTTTTCGCTACAGGTTCCATGGCCCAATGGACAACGCTGTATGCTGACGTTCGTGTACACGGGATTGGCCGTGACAATTCAGGGAGCATGGATAATTCTCCGTTACTTGCAGGGGGACCGGCCCCCAGAGTTATCGGAGCCGGCTAGCGCGCCCAATAAATCCTCCGACAGGGAAATGGTGCGCTTTATACACTTGATATTCGGCACCATTGGACACATCCAAATCTTTTCTCATGAACTTGAACAGCGGATTCGGAAGAGGTATCAATCGGAAATCAGCCAACTGACTGATTTGGGGTTTGACTACCTGTTTTCAGACGGGGAGGCATTCTCGTTGTTTCGCTTGGCCTTGATACTCCCAGCCCTGACCGTGATTCACATGCGGTGTAATGGAGAGGTGATCGCCTTGGATGATGGAACAAAGTTACTTGTCTGTTATCCGGTGTTCATTTCCAGAAACAAGACTGCCTTTGGTTACGCAAGCGGCCTTGGTGTCAAGTTCTATACCGCCTTTCAGGACGGTACCCTTCTCGTATCGAAGGCCTACTCGGATGCGAACATACCCGCGGCGCCGATGATCGTGAAGTTTGCTGAGAAAGCCAGCATTAGCGAAACATGGGCAAAGCACCAGGAGCGGATTGCGGCGCTGGAGGCGGAGGGCAAGTGCGTTGACCGTCAGACCAGTTTCCAGGCCTATGCAGAAATATCATACAAAGAAACGGCGCCTTGGTGAGTGTGGAAAATTGCTGCACCATACGCGGCCGTGAGAGAGCCGGCGAAGGTGTTGGAGTAGAATGGCTCACTGATGAATAAATGGAGCAAGACGAGCGCGAGCGGGAACCGGCTTGGGATCATCGCGGTGTGCATCTGCTTGGCGGCGCTCCTCCTCGGTCTATCGGCGTGTTCCAAGCAAGCTGTGCGGGAATCGATGCGCGATGCGCGGAGAACGCTGGCGAAGCTGACTGAGAAGTCTCAGCAGCCAGCGGAATCCGCTCAGCCTACGGAGGGCGAGCCGGCAAAAACAGCAGAAGCCGCAAAGCCTGCGAGGCACCCAAAAGCTGCGAAGCCCGTGGCGGAAGCAGCAGACCCGCTGCCCGAGCCCACCCAGCAGGAACTGGTCGAATACCTGCGCGGCAAGCTTCTCGCGCTCAGCCCCAACGACGGATTCAATGACAATGTCGAGGTCAGGTTCGATCCGTCCACCAGCACATTGACCGTGATTCAACCCACCAGCCGCTGCGATCATTTCCTCCGTGCGCTCGACGCCGGCAACATCACGTGGGATCTCTTCGATCCCAGCGATGAGCATGATTCACGCCCTGAGCTTCTGCGGCTTACGACGACGTCAGTGAGCGGCAAGACAGCGAGAGCCTGCTTCGACGCGCAGGGACATCCGGAGGAAGGAACCTCAACAAACCGGATCCGACTGCTCTTTTCCCGCGCTAAATCGGAGCAGATTCCCGGTTTTCAGGAGAAGATGACAATGGCCGTAAAGAAGCTGATTGTCCTTTCCGGCGGCGTGGAAGGAAGGGAATTGTTTCAGGATTCCCACTCGAATCCCGCTCACAAAAACAAATAGCCCGCCCCTCGGCGAACCGGGAGGCGGGGTGGCCGTGAAATGAAAACAGCTACTCGGCAGCTTCTGCTTCAGGCGCGGGCTCGGCGACCGGCGCTTCGGCAGCGGTTTCTTCGGCGGCTTCGGCCAGAACCTTGACTTTCACATGCGCGGCCACTTCGCGGTAGAGCTTGATGGTCACGCTGTGCTCGCCGACGGTCTTGATCGGCTCATCCAACTGGATCTTGCGGCGATCGACCTCAAAGCCCTTGGCTTCGAGAGCCGCGGCGACGTCGGCCGAGGTGACGGAGCCGAAGAGGCGGCCTTCTTCGCCTGACTTGCGGGTGAAGTCGAGCACGATGGGTTCGAGCTTGACGGCCAGCGCCTCGGCCTGCGCCTTCTCGCCGGCGGCGCGGCGGGCGGCGGCAGACTTCATCTGCTCGACGACGGCCTTGTTGGCGGCGGTAGCCTGTAGCGCCAGCTTGCGGGGCAGCAGGAAGTTGCGGCCGTAGCCGTCGGCCACTTTGACCAGATCGCCTCGCTGACCCAGATTCGGTACATCTTCTTTCAGAATGACTTCCATGACCAGCTCTCCATTTCTACGGGCGGCGGCATAGGCGCTTTTGTCTCTTTGCACAGAGACTCAGGTCCAGGCGGCCGTACCCGGTTCTACTTCGGCATCCACAATATTGCCATCCGCCAAAACGCTATGCCCAAGGCCTCTCAGGAAAAAGGGCGCGCGTGAGTCGGCGGAACCGCAGCCGATGGTACCAGCGAAACCACGATCGGTGTACTCCGGCCTCAAAAGAAGGCCTGGAGGCATGGTGATCGCGGATCGGTTTTAGTGCCGCGTGGCAAACGGCAGCAGGGCGATATTCCGGGCCTGCTTGATCGCGCGGGTAAGGCGGCGCTGATGCGTGGTGCAAACGCCGGTGAGCCGCCGCGGAACAATCTTGCCGCGCTCGGCCACAAAGCCCTGCAACAGCCGGACATCGCGGTAAGGGATCGCGTCGATCTTCTCCGTGCAGAACTTGCAGACCTTCTTGCGGCGGAAGAACTTGCCGCGGCCGCCGGGTCCGCCAGAGGGCCGCCCACCGGGTCCGCCGGAGGGCCGGCCGCCGGAGCGCGGTCCTGAACTATAGCCAGAGCCGGAACCGGGGCCGGAGCCCGAAACCGGGCTGGCGTCCGAGCCTGACGCGGCTGGAGAAGCTTGAGATGCGCCCGTCTCGGGCGCCTTTGCTTGATTCTCTTCAGACATGCTGTTTCCTCTTCACTCTCTTGGGTTCCAATAAACGCCCGCCGGGCGCACACCGGAACGCTGGATCAGGCCACAGCCGACGTCCGCAAAAGCGGGCCGGCGGCGGCAATTCATTTCAGCTAACAGCTAGCAGCGGACAGCTTACAGTTGAAGAACCTGAACGTGCAGTGAACAATGGGCCGTCAACCATCTTGCTGTTCGCTTTCCGCCGTCTGCTAAACCACAGCCGGAACCGGAGCCGCGGCCTCTGCCGCTGCCGGAACGGGAGCGGGTGCAGGTGCGCCTGCGGCCACCGGGGCCGGCGCCGGGGCCGGGGCTGGAGTCGCAGTTCGCCGGACGCCGCGCAAGGCCTTCACCTTGACCAGGCGTTTCTCTTCCTCGTCAATGCGCACGGTGAGGAACTTGATCACCGGTTCGGTGACGCGCAAGCGCCGCTCCAACTCCAGCACCACCGCGCCGTTGGCCTCGACAGTGAGCAAAACGTAGTTGCCGTCGTTGAATTTGCGCACCATGTAGGCGAGCTTACGCCGGCCCATCTTCTCGACCGTCTTGACCACTCCGCCACCCTTGGTGACGTTTTCTGAGAAGCCGGCGATCAGCTTGTCGATATCCTCTTCAGCCGCATCGGGCCGAACAATGAACATAACCTCATACACACGAGACATCCAGTTTCCTTTTCCGCTGGAAGATCAGGGTCCATCCCCGATTTCCAGCCTTGCTCACTCGTCTTGCTTCACTCGTTTACAGCGCTGCTTCAAAACGCTCTCAACATTCGGGGTTGAAAAACATCCCTCAGGGGCTAAAGCCCGCAGTTTGTGCAGCCTACTACGGCACGGCTAAAGCCGTGCCCTTTCAAAACTCATTCTTGCAACCTACTCAACACCAAGTCCCAAGTCCAGGAGTCCCTAGTCCCTAATCCCTAGCCCTTAGTCCCCGGTCCCTGGTCTTTCCGGTTGAACTCGTTCATGGCGGCTGCCGGCCCGTCAGAGAGGATGCGCCGCACGGCAACTGCCACCCGGTCCAGCACCTCGTCCAGCACCGCCAGATCCGCCTTGCGCATCGGCGAGAGCAGATAATCCCTGCCGGGACGCCTGCCGCCGCCTGCCGCAATGGCCTCGGGAGGCAGGTCGAAGCCCACGCCAATGCGCAGGCGCAACCACTCCTGAGAACCCAGGGCGCCGGTCACGCTGCGGGCTCCGTTGTGGCCGGCCGGCGATCCCCGTTCCCTGATCTTGAAGCTCCCCAGCGTCAGGTCCAGCTCGTCCTGAATGACGAGCAGATCCCGGGCCGGGTCCGCTTCAAACTCCCGTACCAGCGCGGCCACTGCCTCTCCGCTCCGGTTCATAAACGTCTCCGGCTTGGCCAGGACCACCTCGCGCCCCGCCATGCGGCAGGTTGCGGTTACGGCCCGGCAACGCCGGTTCTGGACCACAACGCCCTCTTGCCGGGCGATGCGGTCGATGGCCATGAACCCCGCGTTGTGCGGGGTCCACAGATATTCGAGGCCGGGGTTGCCCAGCCCCACCACCAGCAAGGGGCTGCGACTTCCGGCGGACCCGGGAACCCCGGCGAGAGATTTTGGCTCGCTGGGGTGGACGAACTCGCTTGCCTCGGCCAAGGCTTACTTCTTCTTCTCCGCGCCGGAGTCCTTCTTGGCTGCTCCCGCCTCGGGTTTCTTGGCAGCGTCTTCCGGCTTGCCGCCCTTCTTGGCAACCTCCGGCTCGGCTGCTGCTGTCACTGCTGCCGCTTCCGCGGCGGCGGCTGCCTCAACCTCGGCAGCGGTCGGCGCTTCCTCGCGGATGGTGACAACGTGGGCCACGGTCGCATCCTCGGAGTTGAGGTACTTGATCTTCTCCGAGTGGGGCAGGCCGCTGACGCGCAGCACTCCGTGCAGTTCCAGTTGGCTGACGTCCACAGAAATGTTGCTGGGAATATCGGCCGGCAGGCACTCGATCTCGACCTCGCGCAAGACTTGGTCGAGAATCCCGCCGGCGGTCTTGACGCCCACTGGAATCCCCAGCAGCTTGACGCGCACGCTGACGCGCAGGGTCTTGTCCAGGGCGATGCGCTTGAGATCGATGTGAATCAACCTGTCATTGAGCGGCTCGCGCTGCCAGTCGACGACCATGGCTTTGGCCGCGGGCTGGCCGGTCACTTCGACGTCAAAGATGGTGTTGTGGCCGGTCTCGGAGAAAAGAATCCGGGAGATCTGCTTGGGGTCCACTTCAATGGCTACCGGATCGTGTCCCGGACCATAAAGCACGGCAGGGATATTGCCCGCAGCGCGCACGCGGCGCGCGGCATTTTTGTTGAATTTGCCCTCTCGGGGCTTGGCTGCGACAACTTCTGGCATTCGGTCTCTCATTTCCTGGTTTCGGGCACGGATGGTTGAGGTCCGCTCCCTTTGTTGAAGAGTTAGGTTACAGATGACAGGTTACAGATGACAGATTGCAGAGGGCAGTTATCGGTTCAACTGTTTGCTGTCATCTCTCATCTGTAACCTGTCATTTCAGCTGAACAAGGTACTCACGCTGGTCTCCATGTGAATGCTCTCGATGGCCGCGCCCAGCAGGCCGGCAATGGAGAGCACTTTGATCTTGGGCAACTTCTGGCCAGCCTCGCGCAGGGGAATGGTGTTGGTGACAACCACCTGTTCGATGCGTGAGTTGGCGATGCGTTCGATGGCCGGGCCGGAAAGCACGGCGTGGCTGGCGCCGGCATAGACTGCCGCCGCGCCTGCGCCGTAAAGGGCATCCACGGTCTTCACCAGCGTGCCGGCCGTGTCAATGATGTCGTCGATGATGAGACAGCTCTTGCCGTTCACGTCGCCGACCACGTGCATTACCTCGGCTACATTGATATCGGTCCGGCGCTTGTCCACGATGGCCAGCGGCGCTCCGACCTTTTGCGCGAAGAAGCGAGCCCGCTCCACGCCGCCGGCGTCGGGCGAAACCACCGTCAGCTTGGGCAGGTTGAGCTCGCGGAAGTAGCTGACCAGCACTGGGCTGGCGTAGAGATGATCGACGGGAATGTTGAAGAAGCCCTGAATCTGCGCCGCGTGCAGGTCGACGAAGAGGGCGCGGTTGGCTCCGGCGGTAGTGAGCAGGTCAGCGACCAGCTTGGCGCTGATGGCCACGCGAGGGCGGTCCTTGCGGTCCTGGCGGGCATAGCCATAGTAAGGCACAACCACCGTGATCCTGGCCGCCGAAGCCCGCTTGAGCGCGTCGATCATCACCAGCAGCTCCACCAGGTGCTGGTCCACCGGATAGCAGGTGGGCTGCACCACAAAGACATCCACGCCGCGCACATTTTCCAGCAGTTGGAAGTAGACCTCGCCGTCGGCAAAGCGCTGCAACTTGGCCTCGCCCACGGGAACGCCGATGTGGCGGCCGATCTCCTCGGCCAGCGGCCGGTTGGCGGTGCCCGAGAAAAGCTTGAAGCGCTTGTCCTCGCTCAGGCTGCGGCTCCGCTTGCGCTCAGGGGCCGCTTTGGCCTCCTTCGCGCGGGCGCCCGCATCCGGGGATGCACCCTTTTCGGGCTCTTTTGGAGCCCCATCACGGGGCTCGTTCGGCCCGCTGTCTGGCTGTTTCTCTTCCAAGGTCCCCGTCAATCCTTCCGCTTCCATTCCCGATTGCCTCCAAGCTGGTTGGCTTTGGCTGCTTCCCTTCAGTGAACTCTGGCTGGGCGACCAGGATTCGAACCTGGACAAGTGCCTCCAAAGGGCACTGTCCTACCATTAGACGATCGCCCAACTTCGGCAGCCGGCCGCGAGTTTCTCCCGCTGAACGGACGGCTGTCAAACTGTCTCGGGCAGAAGCATTTCGCGCCAGTAGGCCGTGCGCGGCAGGGTCCGGGTCAGATGACTCGCGACTCCCGCCGGCCGCAGACGTTCCCGCGCCGCTTCCGCATCTCCACGGGTCCTGAACAACCCGAAGAGCGCCGAACCGGACCCCGACAGCGAGGCATGGAGGGCTGCCTCCGGCGTGCCCGGGCCCAGAAGAATGCGCTTGATCTCTGCAAGGGAGGGATGCTGGGGAAAGACGACGCGTTCAAAGTCGTTTTGGATCCAGCTACTGATCCCGGTGCGGACAAGCGCGGACTCTTGAGGTCCGGCCAGGTTCTCTTCATCGAAGGGAACACCGGAGGAGCCTGCTCCCTGCCGTCCTTCCGGAATTGCTTCCGCAAAGGCGCTGGCATAGGCGCGGCTCAACTTGTTTAGTTTATCCGTACTGGCCTCTGCGGTCAAACCATCGGCAGCGCAGAGAGCGTCCCAGTCACAAAAAGCCTGCGCGGTCGAGACGCCGATCTCTGGCGTGGCAACAACGCACCAGACCGGCTCGATGTCCGGCAGAGGATAGACCTCCTGCCCCCGATCCAGTCCCATCACCGCCCCGCCAATGAGAAAGAGCGGCACATCGGAGCCGACCTGGGCTGCAATTTCCTGCCATGGCGCAACCCAACTTCGTCCGCTGGCTCGCTGACCCGCTGATGCGCTGATTTGCTGACTGGCCAGGCCCAACTCCGTTTCCAGCCCCACCAGCGCCGCCACGGCATTGGCCGACCCAGCCCCCATCCCGCCCTGCACCGGCAGACGCTTATCGATATGAATCTCGACCTCAGCCGTGAGGCCAAGGGCCTCCAGGGCCAGCACAACCATTCTCCAGGCTGTGTTGCGGGCGTCGGTGGGAACGCGCTCATCACTCGAGGTCAGGCGAATCGAAGTTTCCGGCGCAAGACGGGCCGAGACCGCGACCAGGTCGTGCAATTCCAGCGTCTGATAAACGGTGACCAGCGAATGAAACCCGTCCGGACGCGGCGCGCCGATAGAGAGGCCAAGGTTGATCTTCGCGTGCGAGCGGACGGTCGTTGCCATATCGGCTTATTGTAGTGCGGCGCGGCGCGGCCGAACTTTAACGGTGTTAGACTGGACCCGCCATGCCGCCCTACGGCACACCGCCGATCCAGCCTTCGCCACCGCCGCCGGTCTACTGCACGGAGTGTGGCCGTGAGGTCTACCCGCCTGCATGGCTCTGCGCAACCTGCGGCAAGCCGCTCCATGAGCCCGGCGCGATGACCTCCACGCGCATCGATTCGCCGGCAACACAAAAAAACTCAAAGCCGGATCGCATCATAGGCGAGGGGATATTCGCCGTTTTGATTGTTGTGCTTTTCTTTGTTCTGGATTTCGGGTTACGAATGCACTGGATTCCGGAGGAAAGTCCTGGGCATCCTTTCGGTTCGCCTTCGGTTGTGTATTTGGTAGTGTTTGTTCTCTTCCTTTGGGTTGTCATCACCGACCGCTCGTAGCGGCTGACCGAGCCTCCACTGCGCAACGAAAAGCCGTTAAGCCGGGCCGGGCCATCCGCATGGATGCACATCGTCCCGCCTCTACTCCCTACTCCCTATTCTCTGCTTTACCGATACGATTCATCCCGGTGAATCACAAACTCCGGATAAGCCCCGCCGCCCAGTTCGTGCAGGTCCATGCCGATGCGCTCGCCGTCGGAGTCTACCCGGAAGGCAACCACGCGGTTGAGCAGCCAGAAGAGCAGGTAGACCAGCGGCAGCACCAGGCCGAGCAGCGTGGCGATGCTCACCAATTGGGCCAGCAGTTGCCCTGCCTGTGGGGCGAAGATGCCCGCGGCCAGCAGTCCCCACAGCCCGCCGACAGCGTGAACCGTGATGGCGCCGGAGGGATCGTCGATGGAGAGAGCCAGTTCGAGCAACTCGACCAGCAGCGGCGTGGCAACGCCCGCGACGACGCCAACGAAGAGCGACTCAACCGGTGTGACAATGCCCGCGCAGGCGCTTGATGCGACCAGACCGGCCAGCCAGCCATTGGCGCAGAGGCTGGCGTCGGGCTTGCCAAAGCGGGCGCGGGTAATGCCGAAGGTGGCCGCGATGGCTCCCGATGCGGAGAGGACGGTGTTGACCGCGGTGACCGGCAGCGCGGTCAGCGGCGCATGAAGCCAGAGCACTGCGCCGGCCACGTTCCACCCCAGCCAGCCCACCAGCGCCAGAAGGCAGCCGAAGAGTACATAAACGGCGTTATGGCCGGGCAGCGCGGTGGAGAGGCCCTCCTTGGGAAACTTGCCCTTGCGGGGCCCGGCGATCCATACCACGGCCAGCGCGCTGAGGCCGCCGAGAACGTGTACGGTAGCCGCGCCGCCGCCGTCCAGGAAGCCGTCGCCGAGCGAGAAGTTCACGCCTAACTGGGCCAACCAGCCACCCGCCCAGACCCAATGCGCCACGAGAGGAAAGACCACTGCCGCCAGAAGCGCGGCGATGGCGCAGCCTGCTGTCAACCGCAGCCGATCCGCTCCCGAGCCCCACGGAATCAGAGCGGCCATGGCCACGGCCAGAAACTCAAAGAGCAGCGCAAGCTGGGACTGGGCCGGAGCAGCGCCCAGGCCGCCGAGCAAAAACGAACCCGCGCCGAGCCAGTTCCAGGGCTTGCCGGCAAGGGAAAAGACGTGGCCCGCGCCGCCCGGCGTGCCGGGGAGGTTTCCAGTCAGGGCAGCGCCCACCAGCGCAAAGACGATGGCGGTCACGGCCACCATGGCAAGGTTGCCCAGCAGAGCCTGCGCCGCCGAGCGGCAACGGCCCAGCCCGGTATTGATCAGCGCCACGCCTGCAATGGCCAGAGGGGCCAGGAGCAGCAGCGCCAGAGTGAGGGCGAAGGCGGCATCCGTCATGGGCAGAGCGGCTTGCGGTGTCATCGGCGGTTCTCTCCACGCGCTTCCATATGGCCGCGCACGGCCACCACAAGTCCCAGGCACTCAACCGCCAGCCCGCAGAGCACAAAGGCCGCCCGCTGCGCCGGGGCGGAGAAGAGCACCAGCGCGGCGATGGAAAGAAAGAATCCGGCTGGCATCACCAGCAATCCGGCGTATTTCATCTGCTTTCCTTTTTCTGATCTGCCCCGTGACAGGCCCACTTGCGGGACAAGATTGAAGGCTGCCCGCCAAACCCAGGCTCCGTCCGGGGTTCGCAATCCATTCTGGTTGTGACTGAGAGCAATCGGTTGCGACGCTTTCTCGAATTCTAAAGCATCCGGGTTCCGGCTCACGTCTACAATAAGAGGCGGAGGCCGGAAACCGATGTTTACGCCGCAGCCTATCGGATTCGTTGCCAGCCCCTTCCAGGACACCTCCGCGATTCCCAAGGGTTTGGGCGCCAGGCACCAAGAAGAAGGAGTGCTGAAGATTCTGCCGGCCTTTGAGCCTGGGCTGACCGATATTGAAGGCTACTCCCATCTGATCGTTCTTTGGGCCTTCGACCGCTCTGACGGCTTCGACCTGATGGTCACGCCGCCCTCCGATGACCGCCCGCACGGCGTCTTCACCACGCGCTCGCCGCGCCGCCCCAATTCGATTGGCCTGACTGTGGTCGAGCTGTTGCGCCGGGAAGGCGGATCGCTTCACGTCCGCGGCGTGGACATGCTCGACGGAACCCCTATCCTCGACATCAAGCCGTATCTGTCCAGCATCCCGGCGGAGAAGCTGCGCCGGGGATGGCTGGCGGAGGCCGAAGCCCGGAACCGTTGATCGCCCGACTGTTCCCTGATCCCTGTTCTCTGTTTTCTGCGTTACCCTAAAGCCGTATGGGCCGCATCCGCGTACTTCCCGACCAGGTCGCCAACCAGATCGCCGCCGGCGAGGTGGTGGACCGGCCTGCCTCGGTGGTCAAGGAGCTGCTGGAGAACGCCTTGGACGCCGGCGCCAATCGCATCCGCGTCGAGGTCGAGGCGGGCGGGCGCAGGCTCATCCGCGTCGCCGACGACGGCCAGGGAATGAACCGGGACGACGCTCTGCTTGCCTTCGAGCGCCACGCCACCTCGAAGCTCCGCACCGCCGACGACCTGCTCTCCATCGCGACGCTGGGATTTCGCGGCGAGGCGCTGCCCTCCATCGCCTCCGTGGCGCGTGTAACGCTGGAGACAGCCACCGGAGAGGAATCCTCCGGGACCCGCGTCGAAATCGCCGGCGGCAGGATTCTTCACGTGGACGATGCCGCCCTGCCTCGCGGCACCACAATTGCCGTCGCCGATCTCTTCTTCAACACGCCGGCAAGGCGCAAGTTTCTCCGCGCCGAATCCACTGAACTGGCCCACGTGACGGCTTTGGTGACTCACTACGCCCTGGCCCACCCCGAAAAGCATTTCGAGCTGCTCTCGGCCACGCACACCGTTCTCTCCGCGCCGCCGGTGGCGCGCACCGCCGAGCGCATTTACCAGATTTTTGGCAAGGAGACGCTGGCGCAACTGCTTCCCGTGGCCGCTGAACTCCCCCTGGAGCGCGCCGGCCTGCCCGAGCCGCCGCCCTGGAAGAAGGACCCGGACGAGCCTGCCCGCAATCCCGGCGCTCTGCGGCTCACCGGCTTCTACTCCAAGCCCGAGTTGCAGAAGCTCAACCGCAACTCCATCTATATTTTTGTGAATAAACGTCTTATCCGCGACCGGCTCCTGCTGCACGCCATCACCGAGGCCTATCGCAACGTGATTCCGCCCACTTCCTTCCCGGTGGTGCTGCTCTTTCTGGAGATGCCGCCCGAAGAGGTGGACGTCAACGTTCATCCCGCGAAAACCGAGGTTCGCTTCCGCCAGCAGAGCCTGATCCACGACTTTGTTCGCGACAGCCTGCGCACAGCTTTGGTCAAGGCGCGCCCGTCCGCCGGCTTTCTGGCCGCTCTGGACTCCGCGCCCGGAGCCAGTCCCTCGTTGATGCCCCCGGCCGCCTCGCCGCTTCCGGGTTCGCCCGACAGCGAATCGGTTCATCCGCTTCCCGACTCCGACCCAGCCGCGTTCCAGTCTGCACGGGCAGAAGCCGAGCCCTTTGAACTGACGCCGCGGCTGCCTGCGCCAGTTCCCGGCAAGCTCTCCTTTGGCCCGGAAAGCCTCCGGCCAGACGGCTGGAGCGACCGGAAGATATGGGGCGAGGCCGCTGCCGCGCTCTTCCAGCCGGCCAGCCTTCCGCCCGCCGGCGATTGCTCTCCCGGCTCCAGCGCCACAAGTGGCCTGAATCCAGCTGCGGAGACAGCCCTGGTCGAGGCCGAGCAGGCCGCCGCCAACCTTAACCGCCTCGGTTCGCTCCGGCCCCTCGGCCAGTTGCGCGAGTCCTTCATCCTGGCCACCGGCGACGACGGCCTGTGGATCATCGACCAGCACGTCGCGCACGAAAGAATCCTATTTGAAAGGATTCTGCGGGACCGCCAGGTGGAGCAGGTCCAGCGCCAAAGGCTGCTGATGCCCCTTCTGGTAGAACTCAAGCCGGCGCAGATGGTCGTCTTCGCGCGCATCGCCGATGAGTTGGAGGGCAACGGCTTCGAGGTGGAACCATTTGGCCCTCACACGCTTGCCGTCAAGGCTGCCCCGGTAGGTCTGGAGGGAACGGCCCTCGAACGGATGTTGGCCGAGGTCATCGAGCAATCCAGCGCTGATTCGGACGAACCCACGCAGAATCAGAATCTTGCGACTCTCCGTGCGCGCATTGCCGCCTCCATCGCCTGCCACGCCGCCATCAAAGTCAACACTCCGCTTGACCCGGCTCGTATGGATTGGTTACTCTTGGAGTTGGCAAAGACCAGCCACCCAACCAGTTGTCCGCATGGACGTCCAATTGCTTTGATGTATTCTTGGAAGGAGATCCAGCGGGCCTTTCATCGAGTCTGAGCTAGATAGAAGGTGGCGACCCTCCTCTTAGGGGACAGGGCAGCCCGGCGCATAGCATTTTCAGGAATGGGTGAGGGTGAAGCTGAGGAGTCAAGCCGGCGCGACCATCAGGGAGCGGCGGCCTGGCAAGAACCCAGGGGAACCATGCAGTATTCCTGAAAATGCCGGAACGCCAGCCTGGAAGTGAGGTTTTTCTTTGACATCTGAGCAATTGGAAGCATCGCGCGCCGAAAGAATGCGCCTCAACGAACACGGGGCACTCACACTGGAGGACGCCCGGACGTGGATTGAGGAGACCGGATTGTGTCTCTTTCTTCCCAAGCGGCAGTTCTCCTCCTCGATTGCGCCGTCCTTTGTCGAGGCGGTAGCCGGCAAGCGCGAGACCACTCCCGAGCACACTGTCCTGGCGGAAGAGTTGCTGGTGCGTCTGGAGACAGACGGAGTGGCAGTGCGGCTGAACTTGCTGGGCCTGCCCGGCGAGGCGCCCGACTTCATCGTGGCAAGCTGGGTTCTGCCCTACGTCTATGCCCTGCGCGGCGACCGCGACTGGCGTCGCATCCCCCAACTGACCGGCTCACGCCAGGTTTCGCAACTGGCCATCCAGGCCTACAAGCTGCTGGAGGCGGGCGATACCACCATTCCCAAGCTGACCCAGGCGCTGGGCAGGGAGGTGACCGAAGGCGCCGTTCTGCGCGCGATCACCGAACTTTGGCAACAATTGCGCATCATTCCGGTCGTTTCCACTCCCGGCCAGATTGCGCAATGGCAACTGCTCCGGCTCCGATTCCAGAAGGCCATTGCCGAAGGCGCTTCCACTTCTCAGGTAACCGCCATCTCGGTGCTTGCCTCCATTTACTTGCAGGCGGTTATCGCCGCCACCATGGAAGAGGTGGAACTCTTCCTGGCCCCGCTCACAGCCCGCAGCAAGGTGCGTGAGGTGCTGCGCGGCCTGGTCGCCACGCGCCAGGTGCATACCATCTCGCTGGGCCATGCGCCTCTCTTTTATGTTGCCGGCACCCTGCCGGAGTTCGCTGTTCCTCCCACGATCTATGCCAGCTCATCGATGCCGGCCTCCGCGTACTTTATGCACTCCCACGAACATGATGAGGAGTTACCGGAGCCTGCCGTTACCCAGCAAAGCGCGCCGGTTGCACCCCCTCCCGCGGCCCCGCACAAGCCCGCCGAGGCCCACGCGCCCCGCGCCGCTGCCCCCCGCAAGCCGGCAGTGAGTGGAAAATCTGCCGCTGCCCGGCCTCACTTCAGCCGCCCGGCGGCTCACTCCCGAGATCGCAAGCCTGTGCAATCCGCCTCCGGTAGCCGGCCAGTCCGGCGCACAGGCGCGGAATCCCGGCCAGCCGGTTCGCGCACGGCAAGCGGCGCGCGGCCGGCCTCGGCTGCTCGTTGGAACCCCAAGGCAGCCTCTGGCACGAACGGCAAGCGCAACGGCTCCCATGCCGGCGCTGCTTCGGGCAACGGGAACGGCTCCAATGGAAACGGCCGAACGGCGGCCCGCCCATCCAGCAGCGCAGCTGGCCCCCGCTCCGCCAAATCTCCCGCGCCCGCATGGAACCAGCGGAACGGGGCCCAGCGCAACGGCCGCTCCGGTAGCGCCAGGATTGTAAGCAAGCCGGGCGCCAGCTCCCGGAACGGCGCCAGCCCGGCGCGTTCAAACGGCGCTGTTCGCGGCGCAAGCAGCCGCAAGCCCACTCTCTCCGCCGGCACAAAGGCTGGAAACAGCAAGCGCTATGGCTTTACCGCCCGGCCCGGCAAAGAGAACAAGAAGCGCGGATGAGCACGGACGAAGCCTCTTTCAGCCTCCTCGATCCGGCCCGGAAGATCATCGTCGCCATCGACGGCCCTGCCGGAGCGGGAAAGAGCACCATCGCCCGCCATTTGGCCAAGTATTTTGGCCTGCTGAACCTTGAGACAGGCGCCATGTACCGCGCCTTTGCCCTCAAGGCTTTGCGTTCGAAAACCCTTTTGGATGTGAGTGCCGGTCTTGAAGCCCTGGCCGCCGGAACCGCCATCCGCCTCCAACCCACCGAGGCGGACAACCGCGTCCTGCTCGACGGCGAGGATGTGACCAGCCTCATCCGCAATCAAGTCGTCACCGACGCCGCCTCCCGCGTCAGCGTCTTTCCCGCCATTCGCGCCTGGATGGTCCGCCTGCAACAGCAGATGGGCTCAGCCGGCGGAGTGGTCATGGAGGGCCGCGACATTGGCACCGTCGTCTTTCCTCACGCCCAGGTCAAGATTTTCCTCGACGCCGCTCCCGAGGTGCGGGGCCTTCGCCGCTATGACCAGGTTGCCCAGCTTGGTCCTGCTCCCGCCCTGCAACCCGAAGAAGTGATTCGCGACCTGCGGGCCCGCGACGAGCGCGACCGCAACCGCGCCGATTCGCCCCTCAAGCCGGCTCCCGATGCCGTTCTGCTGGATTCAACCAATCTGACGCTGGAAGAGGTTGTCGCAGCCGCCGAGGAGATTGTGGCCGCAAAGCTCGAGAAGCCGGATTCACCGCTTCCGGTGTAAACTTTCTCTTCGCGCTGAAGTTTCGTTTCCTTCCCGCGAACAGGAAAACACCATGCGTGGAACCACCCTTGCCCTCTCCCTCGCCCTCGCCTCCGTCCTCGCTCCGTCCACCTTCGCCCAGCCCGCGTCCGCTCCCGCCAAGCGCCCCATGACCTTCGAGGACATGATGAAGATGAAGCGGCTGGGCGAGACCGCCGTCTCGGCTGACGGCAAGTGGCTGGCCTACTCCGTGACGACGGTAGACCTCGACCAGAACACCAAAACGGCGGAGTTGTGGTTGCAGGCGATTGCCCCGTCTTCCGGGACAGGCAGCGAGCCGACGAAGATCGCCGTGGCCCAGGCTGGCGACAGCGACCCGCAATTCGCCCCCGACGGCAAGCGGATTCTGTTCCTCAGCGGCCGGGGCGGCTCACAGCAGGTTTGGACGGCGGAGTTTGATGCGGGCACCGGGGCGACAAGCAACCCGATGAAGCTCACCAGCATCTCGACCGAAGCCGGCGACGCCATCTGGTCGCCCGACGGAAACTCCGTTCTCTTTACTTCTATGGTCTATCCCGACTGTCCGGCAATCACGGTGGCCGACGCGGCGACAGGTGACAAGTGCAACGCCGACCGCGACGCCGCTCTCGCTTCCAGCAAAGTCAAGGCGCAGATCTTCACTCACCTCCTCTATCGCCACTGGGATCACTTCACCGGCGACAAGCGCAGCCATCTCTTCCTGCTGACGGTCGCGACCGGCGCGGCGCGCGACCTCACGCCCAACGACACCCACGACGTTCCGCCCTTTTCGCTGGAAGGCGGCGGCTGCGGCTGCGCTTTTGCGCCCGACTCCAAGGAGCTGGCCCTCACCGAGAACCTCGACCCCGAGCCGGCGATCAGCGTCAGCGCCAAGATCTTTACCCTCGACCTGACCAACCCGGCAGCGAAGCCTGTAGCGATCAGCACCTCGCTCGGCGGGAACTTCAATCCAGCCTACTCGCCGGATGGCAAGTACATTGCGTGGCGTTCAGAGGCCCGCGCAGGTTACGAGAGCGATAAGTTCCGGCTGGTGGTTTATGACCGGGCGGAAGGCAGCGGGTCAGCGAGTCAGCAGGTCGGCGAGTCAGCGGTGCGGGATTTGCTGCCGAAGTTCGATAACTGGGTGGATGAGTTTGCGTGGATACCTGACTCTAAACAATTACTATTCATCTCAGGGAATGAGGGGGATTCTAATGTATACAGAGTAGAACTTGAGGGACGGTATGTCCGAGAACTTCCTCCTTCAGGCGCATACAGCGACCTGCATCTCGTACATGATGGATCCAGATTTCTGGCAACTCACATGACGGTGCGTCATCCGAGTGAAATAGTTCAGGTTACGTTCACCCCAACATTTCCGTATGCGTTTGGTGCGAATCACTGGGCCACAGAGAAAGCGATTACTCATCTTAACGACGATCTCCTCGCCCAACTCTATCTGCCTGCGATGGAAACCTTCTGGTTCACAGCACAAGACGGAACCAAGCTCCAAGGTTTTCTCATCCGGCCACCGTCTTACGGCCGGGCGAAAAAATACCCAGTCAAGTTCCTCATCCACGGCGGCCCGCAGGGCGCATGGGGCGACGACTGGAGCTATCGCTGGAACCCCGAACTCTTCGCCGCCAATGGCTACGTCGTCGTCATGATCAACTTCCGCGGCTCGACGGGCTATGGCCAGGCCTTCGTGGACGCCATCAACGGCGACTGGGGCGGCAAGCCCTTTACCGACCTGATGCAGGGCCTCGATTACGCCGAGCAGCACTATCCCTTCATCGACAAGACGCGCGAGTGCGCCCTCGGCGCGAGCTACGGCGGCTACATGGCCAACTGGGTTCTGGGCCACACCAACCGCTTCAAGTGCATCGTCAGCCACGACGGCATGTTCAACCCTGAATCCGCCTACGGGACGACGGAAGAGCTCTGGTTCAACGAGTGGGAGTTCAAGGGCAAGCCCTGGGACTACTACGGCAAACCCGACTCGGAGAATCCCTTCCGCAAGTGGTCCCCGGCGATGTTGGCAAAGAACTTCCACACGCCCACCCTCGTCATCCACGGCCAGCTCGACTACCGGCTCGATGTGAGCGAGGGCTTCCAGCTCTTCACCACTCTCCAGCGCCTCGGGGTCCCCAGCAAGATGCTCTACTTCCCCGACGAAGGCCACTGGGTGCTCAAGCCGCAAAACGCGCGCCTCTGGTACAAAACGGTCAACGACTGGGTGGACCAGTGGACGGGGAAGGCAGGGAATAGGGAGTAGGGACTAGGGACTAGGGAAAAAGACTCAAGAGAGCTCTGACGAGTTGTAGTACATTTCCAGTTTTGTAGTACAATCGCTCTTATGAAGACCAGCGTTCAAGCACGGTTGAATGAGGAGACGCAAGCGGCGCTTGACCGGCTAGTGCGCGCCAACGGCTGGACAATCTCGCAGGCGTTGCGAGAGTGCGTTCTTCGCGTTGATGGAGAGCGAAAGGCAAAGCCCCGTCCGCGACTGGTTGGAATCGGGTGCGTCGATTTCGGACCGGGCGATATGGCCACAAACAAGAAATACATGGAAGGATTCGGCATCAAGAGTATGGGTAAGAACTGGCGCCCGCCGAAGCAACGCGCCGAGTGACCCCGACCCTCGTCGACGCCAGTTTCTTTGTCGCGCTCTTCAACAAGCGCGAAGCGGCTCATCGGCGCTGTGTCGAGGCATACCAGGCGCTGGACAGCCAGTTCGTGACTTGTGAAGCTTGCATTGCCGAGGCTCTCCACATCCTCGGCCACGCCCGCGCCGCTCAAGATGCCATATTCACCTCCATTGAGCAAGGAGCTCTTGACGTGCCTTTCCACCTCGGCAGTGAGATCCGCGAAGTCGCGGAGCTGACGCGCAAATATGCCGACACCCCCATCGACTTCGCGGATGCCTGCCTTATCCACTTGGCCGACCTGCTCGACACCGGCGACATTCTCACCCTCGACAGCGATTTCGTCCACTATCGCTGGCGGCGGACCCGTCTCTTCCGGATGCTGATCTCCCAGGATTAGAGGATTAGATCGCCCTCTGGCGGCCAATCGACATTTTGTGGTGAATAGTGTGCAAAACTGACCAGACATGGCTTCTCGGTCGAGGTTACGTTCGGAAGGTGCGGTCGTCTGCGGGCTCATCAAGAGGGCTTGCAGAAGGGAAATGGCGGAAATCCGCTGTTCTGCACAGTGGCCGTTCGGGCCCATTCGCCTTGCCAGGGTCTTCGCAATTTGCGCGGATGCCGTGGTAAGTTTGTTGCTTCAAATCAATGTAGTCCCCCAGTCCTGCGAAGAAGCGGCCTCCCTAGCGCAAGCCCGCGGCTCAACGAAAGCCGCGGGACTTGCACATCATCCCGCCCCAGCCCAGCCGCCGGCGCAAGAGATTCAGGAATTGCTTTTCAGTCGTGAAGAACCACATTCAATAGAGATTTGTGTACTTTGATGCCGCCGTTGTAATCGATAAAACCCAGCTTGCGAAAGCGATTCATGAAGAAGCTCACGCGGGAGCGCGTCGTCCCGATCATCTCCGCCAGCGTCTCCTGGGAGACCTTCGGAATCATCGTCTCCGGTTCGCCCGGCTGGCCAAACTCCGCCATCAGCAGCAGAATCCGCGCCAAGCGCTTCTCGCTGGAGTTGAAGAGCTGATCGACCAGATCCGCCTGGGTTCTCATGCTGCGGGCCAGCAGGAACTTCAAGAAGAGGTCGCTGAAGGCGTGCTCCTCATGCATCACGCGGATCATCTCGCCGTGCTCGATCTTCATCGCCGTGCATGGCGCGATGGCCGTAGCCGTCGCCATCCGCAACCCCGGCATTCCCGCCATTGACTCCTCGCCCACAAAGTCACCCGCCGAGAGCAGCGCGATGGTCGCTTCCTTGCCTGCGCTGGAGATCACGGTAAGCTTCGCCCGGCCGCTCTGAAGGTAGTAGACGCAATCGGCCGGGTCGCCCTGCGAAAAAAAAGCCCGCTTGGGCTTCACCTGGACAATCCTCCGCCCCAGCCCGGCTTGCGCCAGGAATACTGCCGGATCAAACCGTAGATGATTCAGATCCGCCATCCGAGTTTCCCGCTCCCCTCTGCGATTTTGTCTGGGCCACATCCGAAGAGTGGCCGCCTCACACCGCCTTTCCCAGCTCGGCTCAGGAATCCATCTAAAACCAATTTCATTATGAACGTCTCTTTGGTGAAAACAAGAATCTTTTCTCTTTTGCTCACTCTTGTACTAGTGGCATTCAAAATACGGAAAGGGCTTTCCATTTGGCCAAAAATCGGGATTGGGCGCGACTCTTCAGTTTGCCGCCTCGGCGAAAGTCCGCCTCCTGAGGCCTTCCTCCAGAGCCGGTTTGACCGAAGGGCGTTTCAAAAAATGCGAGAATAAGAGGAGCGCCAGGGGAGTCTTCCCTGTCAACCCGGCGCGGGGGAATCCTTTTGGCCAAGCTGCGAGTGCTTTCGACACATCTCTTCCTGAACCAGCGCCTGCATCCTGGGCTGCTGGAGCTTGCCGCCCGGTCGGGGGCGCAGGCGGTGGAGCTTTTTGCCGCGCGCCAGCACTTCGACTACTCAAGCCGCGAGCATGTTG
>Ga0302276_10001467_pt1 | contig 21381 bp, 17 predicted proteins | sample III_Bog_N2_3_FD_198768 | JGI IMG/M metagenome (GOLD analysis project Ga0302276, IMG submission 198768) | Peat permafrost microbial communities from Stordalen Mire near Abisko, Sweden - III_Bog_N2_3 | ecosystem: Environmental > Terrestrial > Soil > Wetlands > Peat | place: Sweden: Abisko...
CCTGGGACATGAAGTTGTTGGCAGGGATGCCGACGATGACCAGGCCGCGGTCCTTGTACTTCTCGTAGACGGCTTCGAGTGCCGCGTACTGCGGGGTGAATCCGCACTTCGATGCCACGTTGACCAGCAGGACGACCTTGCCGCTGTAGGCGCCGAGGTTGACCGGCTGGCCGTCGATTGACTTCATGGTGAAGTCGTAGATGCTCTTTGACTGCGCGGACAGGCTGACGCAGGCGGCTGCACAGAACAGGACGAGCAAAAAGAGTTTGCGCATGGGGACCCTCTCCAAAAGGCTGACTGTGATCATAGACGAGCCGGATGTAGGGATTGTCTCGGAAATGTGAATTGATGCGGCGATTCAGGACTGGGCGGACTTTGCTTTTGATTCGGCGCTGCGCAGCGCCTCGTGAATGATCATCTTGAGATAGGTCTGGTAGCGGAGGCCGCGCTCGGCCGCCTGCACGCGGGCTTTGGCGATGTCGTCCGGATCGATACGGATCGTCGTAGTTGGTACAGGAGCGGGCTCCGAGAACGGAATTCCACGCTCCGCGAAGAGGCGTTTCACGCCGCCACGGCCAAGCCGGCCCTCTTTAGCGGCCTTGTGAAACTCATCGGAAACCTCTTCGCGGTGGTCATACCACCACTTTGCCTCTTCAGCCTCGGTCTCGAACTTAGGAATCTTCAAATCACTCATTGCTGACCGGCTTTCATTTCGAGAAACAGGAGTTTGTCTTTCCGTTCCGCCTCATAGGCCGTGACCACTCGGATCTTCTCGCCGCGCAGGGTAATCACGACGTCCATGATGCGCCCCGTGTTTGTCTCTCCGAGGTATGTCCATCGTTCCTCGCCATTCATCTCCGGATCAAAGCTGACGTCCAGCGGATCGTTGAGGATCACCTCTTCAGCTTCGTCCGGAGTTACCTGGTGTTTTGCAATGTGGCCAATGTTCTCTTTGTCCCAATCGAATGCGGGTAAACTCATAGCCATTTTCCCCATTGGTTTTGCGCCGGTTTTGTATTTACCGCGTCTCGGCGCTTCCACCCAGGAAATGAACGCGTCCATTCCTGAGACCCCAAGGGGCCAATTCCCTGAGAATCAATGGCCTGCAAAACTGGTACTACTTGAGTCGAAGGGCACCCAGGTCGAGTGTAGCTACTTCGTAGCTATTTCGCAACTACTGGCGTAGTTCGACTAAGGTTGCTCCCTGGCCGCCTTCGTTCTGCGGGGCTTCGGCGATGGTGGCTACGTGGGGATGGCTCTTCAGGAACTCGCGGACGCCGCGGCGGAGGATGCCGGCGCCGTGGCCGTGGATGACGCGGACGCGGGGCAATCCAGCCAAAAATGCCCGGTCGAGATACTGCTCGAGCTCGCCGGTGGCTTCGTCGACGGTGCGGCCAATGAGGTTGATCTCCATGCGCATGTCGTCGGTGTTGGCGCTGGTGACGGTGACGACTACGCCTTTCTGCTTGCGGGCGGCGGCGAGAGGATCGGCTTTCTGATTGAGCTGGGTGGACTGGCCGGGAGGATTTGGCTCCGTTAATTCATCCCTTTTGACGCGCATTTTGATGGGGCCGAGCGCGACTTCAAACAAGTCTTTCTCGATCTCGCGCTGCACGACGGCGATTTTGTTCATGGACTTGATGCGCACCTGGTCGCCGGCGGCGATGTGCTTGAGCAGGTGCGGCTGGGCGTTGGCGTCGCCCTGGTCGGCGCCGGTGCGGTGGGCGACGACGGTCTGGTTGAAGCTCTCCTGAAACTCGCGGCGCAGGCGGGTCATTCGGCGTTCAGCTTCCTTGGAGAGCTTCTGCTGCGCGGCGCGGTCTTCAATGGCACGGACGGTTTCGCGCATCTGGAACTCGAAGTCCTTGAGCAGCGAGGTGAGTTTGGTTTCCAATTCGCGCGTCCGGTTGCGCAGCTCGACGTCGCCCTCACGAGCCAGTTTGGCGCGGGCTAGATTGAGGGCGTATTGCTCCTCGCGCGCTGCCTTGCGGTCGGCCTCAAGCTGGGTGAGGTCGTTGTGGAGCTTGTCGAGGAAGCGGGCGATATCGACCTGTTGCGAGCCCAGGCGCTGGCGGGCGGCGGCGACGATGGTCGCGTTGAGGCCGAGACGCTCGGCGGTTTGGATGCCGGCCGAAGCGCCGGGAACACCGAGGCGGAGCTGGTAGTTGGGGGCGAGGGTGAGCTCGTCGACGCCGGCCGCGGCATTGAGGACGCCGGGGGTGTTGGCGGCGTAGACCTTGAGGGAGGTGTGGTGGGTGGAGATGAGCGACCACGCACCGGCGGTGAGGAAGTGGCTGGCGATGGCCACGGCGAGCGCGGAGCCTTCTTCGGGGTCGGTGGAGGAGCCGAGCTCGTCGAGGAGCACCAGTGACTGCGGGCCGGCGAGGCGCGAGAGGCGGTCGAGGTTGGTGATGTGGGCGGAGAAGGTGGAGAGGGCGGCCTCGATGGATTGGGCGTCGCCGATGTCGGCCAGAAAGCTAGTGAAGATGGGGAAACTGGCTGCCGCGGCGGGGATGGGCAGTCCGGCCTGGGCCATCATGGCGAGAAGCGCGGTGGTCTTGAGGGTGACGGTTTTGCCGCCGGTGTTGGGGCCGCTGATGATGAGCTGACGATGGGCGGCGGTGAGCTCGAGCGTGAGCGGGACGACGGCGGTGTTTGGCGCTGCTCCGCCGGCGCGGAGGCGCTTTTCGAGCAGCGGATGGCGGGCGCCTTCGAGGAGCAGTTGCTCTCTTCCAAAGGTCGGCTCCACGCAGTGGTAGGCGCGGGCAAAGCGGGCGCGGGCTTGCAGGCTGTCGACGAGGGCGAGGATGCGCGCGCCTTCGACGAGACCCACGGCGTAGCGGCCAACCTGCGCGGTGAGGGCGACAAAGATGCGGTGAATTTCGGCCTGCTCCTCTTCGATGAGGCGGACGAGCTCGTTGTTCTGCTCGATGGTTTCGAGCGGCTCCACGTAGACCGTCTGCCCGGAGGAGCTGGCGCCGTGGACGACGCCGGAGATGCGGCGCTTGAGCTCGGCGCGGACGGGGATGACGAAGCGGTCACCGCGGATGGTGATGAGGTCTTCCTGGGTTGCGCCGTCGGCAGAGAGCTTGCGGAGAGCGGCGCGGAGGGATTCTTCAATGACGCGCTGCTGGCGGTCCTGCTCGCGGCGGATGCGGGCCAGCTCGGGGGAGGCGGAGTCGGCCAGCGAGCCGTCGGGCTGGATGGTGCGCTCGATGGTTTCAGCCAGGGGCTTCAGGCTGGTGGTGAGCGCGGCGGAGAGCGCGGAGAGGCCGGGCAGACGGCCGGCGAGGCGCGCGGGCGGCGATTGCAGCAGGGCCTGCCATGCGGCTACGTCATTGGCTAGCCGCGCGATGGCCTGCAGTTCTGTGGCTTCGAGTGCTGCGCCGGGGATCTGTGCCTTGGCTGCCAGTTGCGTGGGGTCAAACAGTCCGCCGCAGGGGATGGAGACCTGCTCTTCGAGGACGAGGCGCAGCTCGCCGGTCAGGTCATGCTGACGGCGGACCCACGTTTCGTCTGTGGATGGTATGAGATCGAGGATGGCGTTGCGGCCCACGGGTGAGGCGGCGAAACCGGCGACGAGGGCGAGGAGGGGCTCCCACTCGAGCGCGGCGAAGTCGGCGTGTTCCACCGGAGACGGGATGGGATCGATGAGCGGCATGTTCTCTCCTCATCTTATCGGGCTTGGGATGGGCTTTAAGCCGGATTACGCTTGCGGGGGTTTCAGGGGTTTCGTTCTGTTCCTCCGTGTATAGCGGTCTGCGAGATGAATGCAAAGCACTTTCGTTGGCTCTTCTTTCTCCTTCTCGCGGGATTGGTGATAGTCGCTTACTCCCTGGACGCGCCGACCACCATCGGTCTCTCCGGAGAGTCTTCGAGTGACAAGTATCTGATTGGGGGCGGAACAGCGCCTTGGGCGCTCTGCTACGCGGCTCTGACGGTTGGTCTCTATTTTCTTCTCATGTATTCTTCGCCCACCAGCCACGGCCGCACCATTCGTGGCTGGTGGCGGCGGCTGGCTGCATTTTGGTTAGATTTCATCCTCGTCATGGTGGCCGTGAGTCCGATTCTTGGCCTGCTGCCAGTCCTCGCAGAGTGGAGGCGCACCGGCGTTTTTGCATGGAGTTTCGAGCGAACCACCCCTGCCCCTGGCGACGGAATTCTTTTTGTGATGATGTTCGCTGTCGCAATCCCTACCGTGGCTTTGTATTACATATGGCCCCTGGTTCGCGACAGACCGACGCCTGGTGCGTGCATCATGGGGTACCAAATCGTTGCGGCCAATGGTGCAGCCTTAACTTTTCGAGGCGCGCTAAGGAGGACACTGTGGGGTTTCAGCTTTCTCAGGGACTGGCGTGAAAAATCGCTCCGAATCGATGAGGAAACCGAGACCCATGCAGTCGAGCTGCGGTAGATCTGTTCGCGCTAAATTGAGTTCTCCCCAGGCCCCAAAGCGGGATCTGGGCCACCCGATACCCGCAGACCTTCGGCTGCACGGAAAAGCGCGCCGCCCTTCATCATGACTGCTTATTCACAGCGCCCCTACAGGGCGCGAGGGTGATTTTGGCCCTGTTCCCAGGACTGCGCTGCGCTTGTCCTGGGCTATTCTCTTGTCCCCCTCCGGGGCTCATGTTGGCGCGGCTTGTTTACCTCCACCGTAACTAGAGTGGGTCATCTTGCTCAGGATGGGAACTTTTGTGGTGAGGGGAGTTGTTGCGGGATGGTGAGTTCGCCTTCCCAGCGGGCGACTACGGCGGCGGCCAGGCAGTTGCCGATGACATTCATGGCGGTGCGGCCCATGTCCATGAGGGTGTCGATGCCGAGGAGCATGAGCACGGCGGAGGCGGGAATCTGGAAGCTGCTGGCGACGGCCATCAGGATGACGAGCGTGGCACGGGGGACGCCGGCGATGCCCTTGCTGGTGAGGGCGAGCGTGGCCAGGAGCACAATCTGCTGGCCCAGGCTGAGGTGGAGCCCCGCGGCCTGGGCGGCAAACAGCGCAGCCATGGAGAGATAGATGCTGGAGCCGGTCATGTTGAAGCTGTAGCCGGTGGGGATGACGAAGGAGACGATCCAGCGCGGCACGCCGAACTCTTCCATGCGCTCCATGGCGAGGGGCAAGGCGGCCTCAGACGATGTGGTGGCAAAGCCCAGCGCGGCCGGCTCGGCGACGGCGGCGGCGAAGCGGCCGACCGGGATGCGGGCGAACAACAAGAGGAGCGCCAGCGCCGCTAGAAAGATGCCCAGTGCCACGTAGCAGGTGAGGAGCAACTTGCCCAGCGGCAGCAGCGTGGCCAGCCCCATGCTGCCCACGGTATAGGCCAGCGCGGCTCCGGCGGCGATGGGCGCCGCGACCATGATGATCCTGGTCAGGCGGAACATGGTGTCGGTGAGTGATTGCAGCACGGTTACCAGCGGCGCGCGTTTGGGCTCGGGTAGAAGCGCCAGCGCCGTGCCGAAGAGCAATGCGAAGACGGCTACCTGGAGGATTTGATTTTCCGCGACGGCACGCGCAATGTTGTCCGGAAAGATGTTGACCAGGATCTGCTGCCAGCCCTCTGGGTGCGCAGTGGGTGCGGCCATCTGCGCGAGAACGGGGAGAGTGACGCCCGCGCCGGCCTGGGTGAGATCAATGGCGGCCGCGCCGAGGAGCAGGCCGAAGGTGGTGATCACCTCAAACAGGAGGATCGACTTGAGGGCGACGCGGCCCACGCCGCGCAGCTCATTGTGGCCGGCGATTCCGGTGACGATGCCGCCGAAGATGAGCGGAGCGACAATCATACGAATCAAGCGGAGAAAGATTTCGCCCAGGAAGTGGGTCTGCGTTGCGATACGGGGCGCGTCCACGCCCAGCTCGGCGCCGGTCAGCATGGCCAGGAACGTCCACACCAGGAGCGAACGGCGGCGATAGGGAAATGGGATTGCCAGGGCAAGCGCGAGGCAGCGGAGGACGAGCCCGAGGGAAGGCCGGAACGCCGCAGACGCGAGACCAACGGCGAAGACCAAGGCCGCCGTCACGGCCAGAATGGCTGAGAATCTGCTGCCCTGGTTCGGGGTAATCTGCGGAGCTGCGCCGGTCATGGATGAGACTGTATCGCGCCGCCGGGGCCAGGCGCTATGTCGAAGAGCTGGACGATGAGGAGGGAGCGCTCGCAGGAGCGGAACTGGGTGCGGGTGCGGCGGCTGGAGCTGGGGTGGTCGATTCCGTCTTGGCAGCGGGCTTGGCGTCGGCGGAGGAGGATTCCGACGCGGGCTCGGTGCTTTTGGCGGCGTAGTCGTTCACATACCAGCCGGCGCCTTTGAAATGCAGGCGCGGCGCGGTGAGAGGGCGCTCGAGCAGGCCGTGGCACTTGGGGCACTCGAGTTCGGGCTCGGCGGAGAAGTTCTGGATCTTTTCAAATTTATGACCGCACTGGGTGCAGCGATAGGCATAGAGCGGCAAGGCGGAAGTCCCTCCGGGGAAGATTCACCCACTGTTTCCATTCTAGCGGCAAGGCGGCAAATGGTGTGCAATTTGCCGTCCTGCCGGGAGGGTCGCGCTCAAAACCGGGATGGCTTTGGAAGAGGCTGGTGAGCGATCAATGCACGGCCAGCAGAACCGAGCCTGAGTGGTCTTCCCACTCCAGGGTGAGCTTGCCGGTGGTGCCGCCCGGGTTGTCGAGGGTGTACTTCAGATTCTCCACCATGGCCATGGGCTTGGTCATGGTCATCTTGACGCGGCCGAGGTCCTTGGACTTGTCGTAGATGGTGCCCCACTGGCCGGTCTGGGTGTTGACGATGAGCACCCAGTTGTCGGGGTCGGCGACGTCGACGTAGAGGGTGTAGTCACCGGCGGGTACACTCAGGCTCCCGATCTTCAGATTGGCGTCGGTGTGGAACTTGGTGGCCTCATTGGCGCCGGCGCGCCAGACGGGATAGGTCTTGTCTTTGCCGATCTGGCCGTCTTTGGTGAAGATTTTGCCTTCGCGGCCCTTGACGCCGGGCGAGCTGTAAACGATGGTGATGGTCTTGCCGGCGATGGTGGTGGATGCGGTTGCGGGCGGGCTCTTGGGCGGCGGCTTGGGTGCGGGCGTTTGTGCACAGAGCGTGGCGGCGGCAAGCAGCAGGCCGGTACAACACAGGAGGCTTTTCATTGTGATGGTTCTCCTTGCGGGCAGGGTCCCTGTTTCCTATGGACGGGGCCGACCGAACGATTGTCGCACCGGGGGTCGGGAGTGGGAAAGCGAGGCCGCCCGGCTGATATGATTCGGCCCAAGGCATTGCATGCAGCGGAGACCAGATCAAGTGTTGGCAGGTGGGAAATTTCGCGCCGCGGTGGGGGCGGAAAAGCCGCTCCAGGTGGCGGGCGCCATCAACGCGTACACGGCGCGGCTGGCAGAGGCTACGGGGTTCAGGGCGCTGTACTTATCGGGCGGCGGCGTGGCGGCCAACTCGCTGGGGATGCCGGATTTGGGCATCAGCACCATGGAAGATGTGCTGACCGATGTGCGGCGGATTACGGATGCCAGCGGGTTGCCGCTTCTGGTGGACATCGACACGGGCTGGGGCGGGGCGTTCAACATTGCCCGAGCGATAAGGTCGATGATCAAGGCGGGCGCGGCGGCGGTGCACATGGAAGACCAGGTGGGAGCCAAGCGCTGCGGCCATCGGCCGGGCAAGGAGCTGGTTCCGGCGGACGAAATGGTGGACCGCATCAAGGCCGCCGTGGATGCGCGGACCGATGAAAATTTTGTGCTGATGGCGCGGACGGACGCCTTGGCGAATGAAGGGCTGGCGGCGGCGATTGAGCGGGCGCAGGCCTACGTGGCGGCCGGCGCGGACATGATCTTTGCCGAGGCGGTGACGGAGCTGAGCCAGTACACGGAGTTTCGCGCCGCGGTGGGCGTGCCGATCCTGGCAAATATTACGGAGTTCGGGCAGACGCCGCTGTGGACGCGCGACGAGTTGGCGGGCGCGGGCGTGGACATTATTCTCTATTGTTGCGGGGCGTACCGGGCGATGAACGCGGCAGCGCTCAAGGTGTATGAAGCGATTCGCAACGAGGGTACGCAGAAGAGCGTGGTGCCGATCATGCAGTCGCGCGCGGACCTCTACAAATATCTGGACTATCACGCGTACGAGACGAAGCTGGATGAGTTGTTAGCGAAGGGCAAAGATTAATCGGCTCGCATGTATCTCTATTTCGATCTTCCCGGGAGGTTTTGATGAGCGACGAGTCGGTTCAAACTGTTGCGCCCGCGTTCAAGCCGAAGAAGTCGGTTGCGCTGTCGGGCACGCCGGCGGGCAATACGGCGCTGTGCACGGTGGGGCGCAGCGGCAATGACCTGCACTATCGCGGCTACGACATCAAGGACCTGGCCGCGCACTGCGAGTATGAGGAAGTGGCTTACCTGCTGGTGCACGGCAAGCTGCCGACGGCGGCGGAGCTGGCTGGCTACAAGGTGCGGCTCGGCGGGTTGCGCGGGCTGCCCGCGGCGGTGAGCCAGGCGCTGGAGTTGCTGCCGGGGTCGGCGCATCCGATGGACGTGCTGCGCACCGGCGTGTCAGTGCTGGGCTGCGTGGAGCCGGAGGGTGCCGAGCATGACGAGGCTGCGGCGCGCGCGCTCACCGATCGGCTGCTGGCGGTGCTGCCTTCGATGCTTTGCTACTGGCTCAAGTTTGCGCGCCACGGCAAGCGGATTGATGTGGAGACGGGCGACGACTCGATCGCGGCGCACTTTCTGCATCTGCTGCACGGCAAGGCGCCGAGCGCCGCGTGGACGCGGGCCATGCAGACGTCGCTGATTCTGTATGCGGAGCACGAGTTCAACGCTTCCACATTCACAGCGCGGGTGATTGCCGGGACGGGGTCGGACATGCATTCGGCGATCTGCGGAGCGATTGGCGCGCTGAAGGGGCCCAAGCACGGCGGGGCGAATGAAGTAGCGCTCGAGATCCAGCAGCGCTACGGCTCGCCGGATGCGGCGGAGGCGGATATTCTGCGTCGCGTGGCGGCGCGCGAGGTGATCATCGGCTTTGGGCATCCGGTGTACACCATCAGCGATCCACGCAGCGACATCATCAAGGGCATTGCGCGTGAGCTCTCCGTTGAAGCCGGCGACACGCTGCTCTACGACGTGGCCGCGCGCATTGAGAGCGTGATGCAATCGGCCAAGCGGATGTTCCCCAATCTCGACTGGTACTCGGCGGTTGCTTATCACCAGATGGGCGTGCCGATCGACCTGTTTACGCCGCTGTTTGTGATTGCGCGGACAGCGGGCTGGGCGGCGCACGTGATCGAGCAGCGGCAGGATGGGAAGATCATTCGGCCCTCGGCGGTTTATACGGGGCCAGAGAATCTGAAGTTTGTTCCGCTTCACGAACGCGCTTAGCGAGTCAGCGGTTAGGGTGCCCCCGAATGATCTATTCCGATGACGATAACGGCGACGTGCTTCGACGAATGGAGTCTCATGGCGATGATCTGGCTCGCCCGCGCGATATCGACTTCACAGTTGTATTCCCAGATGAAAACTCGGCCCGAATGTTTTCTAGCCGTTTCGAAAGACTCTACAAGGTTTCCGTTGACTTCACTGAAACTGCCGAGGCTCTCCCTTGGGATGTACTTGTTGTTAAGCATATGAAACCTGAACATCAGGAAATTGGCGACTTTGAAAGGGTCTTGCAAGGGGAAGCTGAACCGCTGGGCGGACGAAACGACGGGTGGGGATGTATCTCGTACGATCCTGATAGCGCCAAATAGAGGAGATTGATTGTCCACGCATATCAGCAATGAACGGCCGGAGCCGGACCAGGTGTTGATCGACATCGCCGACTATGCATTGAACTACGAGATCACGAGCGAGCTGGCTTACTCGACGGCGCAGCATTGCCTGATCGACACGCTGGGCTGCGGGTTGGAGGCGCTGGAGTATCCGGCATGCACCAAGCTGCTGGGGCCGATTGTGCCGGGAACGGTGGTGCCCAACGGTGCGCGCGTGCCCGGCACCGACTACGAGCTCGACCCGGTGCAGGCGGCGTTCAACATTGGCGCGATCATTCGCTGGCTGGACTTCAACGACACGTGGCTGGCGGCGGAGTGGGGGCACCCTTCAGATAACTTGGGTGGCATTCTGGCTACGGCGGACTGGTTGTCTAGAGTTGCCGTCGCCAATGGGCAGCAGCCGCTCACGATGCGGCGCGTGTTGACCGCCATGATCAAGGCGCACGAGATTCAGGGTTGCATTGCGCTTGAAAATTCGTTCAACAAGGTGGGCCTGGATCACGTGGTGCTGGTGAAGGTGGCTTCGACCGCGGTGGTGTGCCAGCTGCTTGGCCTGACGCGCGATCAGACGATCAATGCACTATCTCTGGCGTGGGTGGATGGGCAGAGCCTGCGCACCTATCGCCACGCGCCCAACACGGGATCGCGCAAGAGCTGGGCGGCGGGCGACGCGACGAGCAGGGCAGTGCGGCTGGCGCTGATGGCGCAGGCCGGCGAGATGGGCTATCCGTCCGTGCTGAGTGCGAAGACGTGGGGCTTCTACGACGTGTCGTTCAAGGGGTGCGAGTTTAAATTTCAGCGGCCCTACGGCAGTTACGTGATGGAGAACGTGCTGTTCAAGATCAGTTTCCCGGCCGAGTTCCACGCGCAGACGGCGGTGGAAGCGGCGATGACGCTGCACGCGCAGCTGGCGGCGATGGGCAGGACGGCGGAAGACATCCGCTCGATCACGATTCGCACGCATGAGGCGTGCCTGCGCATTATCGACAAGAAGGGGCCGCTGGTGAACCCGGCGGACCGCGACCACTGCGTGCAGTACATGGTTGCGATTCCGCTGCTGTTTGGGCGGCTGACGGCGAGCGACTACGAGGACTCGATCGCGACCGACCCCTGCATCGACGCGCTGCGCGCGAAGATGGAGTGCGTGGAGGTGCCGGCCTTCACGCGCGATTATCACGATCCGGAGAAGCGGTCGATTGCTAATTCGCTGCGCATGGAGCTGAACGACGGTACCGTGCTGGAAGAAACGGTGGAGTATCCCATCGGGCACAGACGGCGGCGTGCGGATGGATTGCCGCTGCTGGTGGAGAAGTTCAGGACCAATCTGCGGCGGTGCCTCTCCGAGGAGCAGCAGGAGAAGATTCTTGCGGTCTCGCTCGACCGGGCGCGGCTGGAAGCGATGGCGGTGAACGAGTATGTGGATCTGTATGTGGTTTAGGAAGATGTTCGTGATCGCGCTCCTGGCTGAAGGGCGCGAGCTTCACGGGCTGCGGAAAAAGGCATTGGAAGAGTGATTTCAGATCATTTGCTTTTTCGGGGGCTGAAGCCCGGCGTTGATTTGATTCGATTTTGCGGCATGATCCACCGCGGCGGATCATGTCCTGATATAAAGCCTCTGCAAATCGAGCTATGGGCAAGTTTTTCTGGCAGCCTTGAGGCTTGCTCCCCCTTCGACGGATAGCTTCCAAGCCTCCCGCCGGCATCGCTTTGCTTACTGCTGCGTGAAGCTTTGTCACGGCACACCTCAAACGGGCGCTGCATACTTGTATCAGGAACATCATTCAGAGGAGAGCACCCCGTGCAGCTTCGCGCTCGTGCGTCATTCGCATTTATCGTTCTTGTCCTCGTCGGGTATGCTGCAGTGCTTCCAGCACAGCGCGCGGCCAACGGCAACGCTTTCTATACGCAACTCCGCGGGCTGCTGCCGGGCGGTGAGGTGATTGCGGTCAGCAACCTGGAGTTGCATCGTGACGCGGCCACGTTCACGTTTCGCCATGGGAGCTTTGCGTTTTATGGCGAGGTGAACGGCAAGGTGACGGGCGTGGTGTTCAAGGGCGACGGCCACGTGCACATTACTCCGCCGACTGCGGAGGAGCGCCACAATCTGCAGGTGACCACGCACGCGGACCAGTTTGACGAGGACTTTGACCAGGCGGTGTTTCGCTTTACGGACTCGACGGCCGCGGAGTTGCACAAAGCCGCGACGGGCAAGGGTGATGCGGACTCAGCGTTTGTGCGGGCTGCGCAGGAGCTGCAAAGCTTTGCGCGGACCAAGCTGCACGACAACCTTGACCTGCGCCTGCTTGAGGATGTGCTGAGCCCCGCGCCGGGGGGCTACTTTATGGCCGCGATGCACGGGCACAAGGCGCCGCATCTGTTCTTTCTGTATGACCCGCTGGGCGCCGAGGGGGTTGCTCCGGAAGAAGTGGAATTGATGAACTGGAACGACTGGGGGCCGAGCATTCCGCTGGCGTTTCATCGGGCCGCGGAGTACGCGAACCACACGGCCAGCGGCAACGAGCTGAACGCCGCGTATCGCATCCTGGGCGAAGACCTGGATGTGTCGATCGAGAAGAGCGGGTTTTTGAGCGGCGTGGCCAAGGTGGATTTGCGCGCGGATGAAGAGGGCTTGGCGGTGGTGCCGCTCGATCTGTTTCCCACGCTGCGCGTGAGCCGGGTACAAGCGGCCACGGGCGACGATCTGGATTTTGTGCAGCAGGGCAAGGACGATGATCCGGACTTTGGCGTGGTGCTGGCCAAGCCGCTCAAGAAGGACGAGACGACGAGCCTGCGCATCACGTATGCGGGCAAGGATGTGGTGGAGAACGAGGGCGGGTCCAACTACTATCCCATTGCGCGCGAGAGCTGGTATCCCAACGCGTCAAGCGGCCTGGGCAACTATGCGACGTATCACATGACCTTCCATGTGCCCAAGGGACTGGAGCTGCTGGCCACCGGGACCAAGATCAGCGACAACGGCGACGGCAAGGTGACGACGACCGAGTGGAAGACGGATGTGCCGTTGGCGGTGGTGGGCTTCAACCTGGGCAAGTTCACGATGAAAGAGGCCAAGGTGCCGGGCAAGCTGGGCGACGATCTGACCATCGACGCGTTTGCCAACACTTCGCCGCCCGATGCGTTCGAAGCCATATTCAACAGCTCCAACATTGTGCCGGGCGGCGGCGCTGCGGACGACAGCGCTCGCGGGCCGGTGGGCACATTCAATCCCGCAGGCATGTTGCCGACGGAGTTGAGCCAGGGCGAGGTGGCGGCGCGCATTTACACCAACTACTTTGGACCGCTGCCGTTTGCCAAGGTGGCCATTACGCAGCAGTTTGCATGCAACTACGGGCAGAGCTGGCCGATGCTGGTGTACCTGCCGATCTGCGGATTTCTGGACACCACGCAGCAGCACGTCTTCGGCCTGCATCCGGAAGACATGTACTGGAAGGTGGTGACGCCGCACGAGGTGGCGCACCAGTGGTGGGGGCAGACGGTGGGCTTCCGCAGCTATCGCGACCAGTGGATGAGCGAAGGGTTTGCGAACACCTCGGCGTCGATCTTTTTGCAGGCGACGCGGCCCAAGCCCGACGATTTTCGCGATTTCTGGAGGCAGCAGCGCAAGCTGATCACGGAGAAGAACGCGCAGGGATTTCGCCCCATCGACGTGGGCCCGGTGACGATGGGCTTCCGGCTCAGCACCGACAAGACGGGGTGGGATATCTACCAGAACCTGGTGTATCCCAAGGGCGCGTACATTCTGCACATGGTGCGGATGATGATGTGGACGCCCAAGGAGGGCGACGCGCGTTTCATCGAGACCATGCACGACTTTCTTCAGACCTATCGCCTGAAGGCCGCGACCACGGAAGACTTCAAGGCGACAGTCGAGAAGCACATGAGCCCGCGCATGGACCAGGACCACAACCAGCGGATGGACTGGTTCTTCAACCAGTATGTATACGGAACCGACCTGCCCGGGTATCACTTCGAGAGCCAGATCACGCCCAGCGGCGAAGGCAGCACGCTGCACTTCAAGTTGAGCGAGTCGGGGGTGGGCGAGAACTTCAAGATGCTGGTGCCGCTTTACCTGGAACTGACTGACGGCAAGGTGATTGAGCTGGGCTCGGTGGCGATTCACGGCTCGGCGGTGGTGGAGCAGACTGTGCAGCTGCCCAAGTTCCAGGCTGCGCCGAAGCGGGCGATGGTGAACTACTACTACGATGTGCTGTCGACGGAGAACTAAGGCCGGATAGCGGACCTTGAAGCGGTGCCAGCACGGTGAGCCCTGCGATATACTCCAATACGCAACAGAAAGTGAGAGGTTTCAGCATGCATTTGAAAGCGATTTTGAAGTTTGCCGCGGCCGGCGCCATTGCTGTGGCGGTGATGGCCGCACCCGCCGTGTCCTTGGCTCAAGGCGGCGGCACTGTGCTCAAACCGGCGGACACGCAGAAACTGTTGCCGGCGAGCGTTTACTACAAGGGCCAGTCGGCCACCACGCAGCTGCGCAACTCGGGCGGCGTGAAGTTTTCCGATGGCTATTACATCCTCACCACGCTGGTGGATACCAGCGGCTACTCGACCGACATCCAGGCCAAGTATTCGGCGTATTTCATTACCGAGACGCCGATCAAGATTGGCGGGCAGAGTCTGCCGGCGGGCGTGTACGGCGTGGGCTTTATTGGCGGCGACAAGTTTGTGGTGACGGACGTGGGCGCGCACGATGTGCTGACGGTGGATTCGTCCACAGACGCAGCGCTCAAGCGGCCGACGCCGCTGCAGGTGCAGGCCGATCCGGCCGGCGGCTTCCGGCTCTATGCCGGGCGGCGGTATGTAAACTTCAGCCGCTAAAGGTGTTCAAGACAATCCGCTCCCGGCCGCGTGAGTTCGGCCGGGGGCGCGATTCCCACCTCAGTCCGGCTTCGTCTATAGTAGGGTTCATCCGGAGCCGCTCGCTGCGGGCCGATCTTCACCCGCTCTGCTGCCGCTCTGGTTCGATTCCGATCACGAATTCGCTTTCCCCGGAAGCGCACCGGGTTCCTCTCAGGCAACAGTGAGGTGCAGAGATGCCGCTCAAACTTACCGTCAATAATGTGGAAAAGATAGTGGATGTCGATCCCGACACGCCGCTCTTGTGGGTGCTGCGCGATGTGCTCGACTACACCGGCACCAAGTACGGCTGCGGCATGGGGCTGTGCGGCGTGTGTACGGTACACCTGGACGGCCGGGCGATCCGCTCCTGCCTGACCCGCGCGGGCGCGGCCCAGGGCAAGGCGATCACCACGATCGAGGGGCTTTCTCCGGACGGGTCGCATCCGGTGCAGGTGGCCTGGGAGGCGCTTGATGTGCCCCAGTGCGGCTACTGCCAGGCGGGGCAGATCATGTCTGCCGCCGCGCTGTTGGCGCATACGCCCCACCCTACGGACGCGGAGATCGATGTGGCCATGAGCGGCAACCTGTGCCGCTGCGGAACGTTCCCGCGCATTCGCCAAGCCATTCACGAAGCTGCCGGGGCAGGCGCCGCGGCGAAGCAATAGGGAGGCAAAACCATGCCCATGGATCGCCGATCGTTTTTGCAGTTGAGCGCTCTGGCCGGTGGCGGCCTTGCCCTGAGCTTTTATAGCTCGCCGCTCGGCCGCGGGCAGCGGCCGGACGCGCCGCCGGACCTGACGCCGCATGCCTTCATCAAGATTGCGCCGGACGGAATCGTCACTATTATGGCGCGCGCTTCAGAAACCGGCCAGGGCATGCGCAACATGCTGCCGATGCTGATTGCCGAGGAGCTGGACGTGGAATGGAAAGATGTCCACGTGGAGCAGGCCGAGCTGGACCAGAAGAAGTACGGCATCCAGTTCTCCGGCGGCTCGGCCAATACGCCGATGGGCTGGGAGCCGATGCGGCGCGTGGGCGCAGCGGGCCGTCTGCTGCTGATGACCGCTGCGGCCCAGACCTGGGGCGTGCCGGTTGCCGAGTGCACCACCGCACCCGGCCGGGTTCTGCATGCGGCCTCAGGGCGCTCGGCGGGCTATGGCGAACTGGCGGCAAAGGCCGCTGCACTGCCCCCGCCCCCGCTCAGCTCTGTCAAGCTCAAGGACCCCAAGGACTATCGCATCATTGGCCACTCGCAAAAGGGAGTGGATACGAACGCGATCACCACCGGCAAGCCGCTGTTCGGCATCGATATCAAGCTGCCGGGCATGCTGTACGCGTCGATTGAGAAGTCGCCGGTGTTCGCGGCCAAGGTGAAGACGGCCAATGTGGACGAGGTGAAAGCGCTGCCTGGTGTGCGGCATGTGCTGGTGATCGAGGGCAGCATTACGCCGGCGGCCTATACGCCGTGGGAGCCGGGCATGGAGCCGGGGATCGCCATTGTGGCCGATACCTGGTGGCAGGCGCAGACGGCGCGCAAGCAGCTGAAGATTGATTGGGACCTGGGGCCGGCGGCGGCGCAGAGCAGTGAGCTGTTTGAGAAGCGGGCTGCGGATTTGTTGGCGGCGCCTCCGGGAACGATCGTGCGGCGCTATGGCGATGTGGACGGCGCGCTCAAGTCCTCGGCCAAGGTGGTGGAGGCCACGTACCAGTACCCGTTCATTGCGCACGTGACGATGGAGCCGCAGGGTTGCACCGCGCATTGGCAGGACGGCAAGCTGGAGATGTGGACGACCAGCACGCTGCCGGGCGACGGCCAGGCGCTGATCGCCAAGACCTTCGGCATTGCGGAAAGCGAGATCACGACGCACATGGTGCGCGGCGGGGGAAGCTTTGGGCGGCGGTTGCAGAATGACTACGCGGTGGAGGCGGTGTGGATCTCGAAACAGATTAAGGCGCCGGTGAAGTTGCTGTGGAGCCGCGAGGATGACGTCTCGCACGATCCCTTCCGTCCTGGCGGGACGATGGGCCTGAAGGCCGGTCTGGACGCGCAGGGCAAGCTCACGGCGTGGCGGCACCACTTCATCACGTTCGGCGACGCGAAGCACGATACATCGGGCGGCGGAATCGGGGCGGACTCGTACCCTTCGGGGTTTCCGCCGGCGTATGCGCTGATGACCAGCGCACAGGCGCTGATGCAGCGCACAGGCGCACTGCGCGCGCCGGGCGACAACGCGTACTGCTGGGTGTCGCAATCCTTTCTCGATGAAGTGGCGCACGCGGCCGGGCGCGACCTGCTGAACAACAAGCAGGCTCCGTGGAAGTCGAATGACAAAGATGCGGTGGGCGATCATGAGCCGACCGGGCAATCGGTTCTCATCCCCGAGCGGTTCAAAGGCGTGCTGGAGCTGGTGGCGGAGAAATCCGGATGGGCCAAGCGGCCCAAGGAGCCTGGCCGCGGGATGGGCATTGCAGCGTGGTTCTGCCACCTGGGCTACTTTGCCGAAGTGGCCGACGTGAGCGTGGACGCGAACAACAAGGTGACCGTGCATCACGTGTGGGCCGCGGGCGACGTGGGCAGCCAGATCATCAATCCGCAGGCGGCCGAGAGCATGGGAATGGGCGGCGTGATCGACGGCATGGCCGAGATGGCGCAGGAGATCACCTGGGCCGAAGGGCGCGGCGTGGAGCAGACCAACTTCCACAACCATCCGCTCTTGCGCATCAGGCAGGCGCCGCCCATCGATGTGTACTGGCGCAAGACCGACTACGCGCCAACCGGGTTGGGCGAGCCGACGCTGCCGCCGATTCTGCCCGCCATCACAAACGCCATCTTTGCCGCCACCGGCAAGCGCATCCGCACCCTACCGCTCAAGAGGAGCGGGTTCAGCTGGGCGTGAGGAGTGGCCGTTCGCGCTCGACTGAAGAGCAGCCGCGCAAGGCCCTGCTCGAATTCGTGTGGCGGGGTGATCGGCTTGGAGCGATAATCAAAGCATGGCGACTTTGCCCAATTCGGAAGAACTCTGGACTGTCCGGGAATATCTGCGGACCAGTTGGAGCCCCGACCGCGAGCTTGTGGATGGACGGATTGAGGAGCGGAACTTGGGCGAGAAAGATCACTCCATCATCCAGCGGTATCTGACGTTTCTTTTCATGTTGAAGCGCGCGGAATGGGGAGTCGAGGTGTTTCCCGAACTTCGCACCCAGACCAAGGCAACAAATTTCAGAGTTCCGGGTGTGCTGGTGGTGCGATCGGGCGATAAATTTGAACGCTACGTGACGCAGCCGCCGCTGATTGCCATCGAGATTCTTTCGCCGGAGGACTCAGTGCGAGCTATGCACGGCAAGGCCGCCGAGTACATGAGCTTTGGCGTCGAGAATATCTGGATCATCGACCCTGAGCCGCGCATTGCCTACCGGTACACTCCCGCGGGGCTCGAAGAAGTTCGAACGGGCGAGCTTGCCGTGGCGGAGACGCCGATTCGCGTCGTGCTGAGTGAGCTGTTTGCGGAGCTGGATCGGGCCTGATCTTGGCTGCCCGGGTCGCGCTTCCGAGATGCGGGCCTTTCGCTGGACCTACACTCCTAGCTCTTCAACGCTACACGGATGTGCAGCTCCTTGAGCTGCTGCTCGGTTACCGAGGTGGGCGCGTCGGCCATGAGGTCGATGGCTTTGGCGGTCTTGGGGAAGGCGATCACCTCGCGCAGGCTGGCTTCGCCGGCTAAGAGCATGACGATGCGGTCGAGGCCCAGCGCGATGCCGCCGTGCGGCGGCGTGCCGTATTCGAGCGCGTCAAGAAAAAAGCCAAAACGGGAGCGTGCCTCTTCGTCACTGATGCCGAGCGATTGGAAGATCTGCTGCTGGACGTCTTTGCGGTGAATACGAATCGACCCTGATCCAAGCTCGAGGCCGTTCATAGCGAGGTCATAGCAGTTGGCGCGGACGCTGGCGGGATCGCTGACCAGGTTGGCCATGTCGTGCTCGTGCGGCGCGGTGAAGGGATGGTGCGCGGGCATCCACTTCTGCGTGGCCAGGTCGTACTCGAACATGGGGAAGTCAACGATCCAGATGGGATGGAACGCCGCTGACCCCTCGGTTGGATTGGTCGCGTTGCGCGTGTGGGCATCCTCGACGACCTGCTCGGTTACGCCGAAGGCTCCGTGCCGGTCGGCGTACTTCTTGGCCAGCTCGGTACGGAAGTTTCCGGCGGCTGAGTAGACATTGATCTCGCGCTCGGAGAGGCGGCCTTCGAACTTGGTGTCGCTGGCTTTGACCGGATGGGCGGGGTCGCCGGCAACGATGATCACGAAATCGGGTTCGGCTGCGCCCGCGAGTTCGCGCACCTTGGCGGCGCTCTCCGGGAAGCCTTTGGCCAGGCGCTTGAAGTCGTCAATAAACTTGGCGCCCTTCCTCTGGTCGAACATGGGGTGGTTGTCTTCGCGTTCCTTGCGGCTCAGCTCGCCGACGCTGGGAATGCGGAGGGCCACGACTGGCAGGGCGGGATCGATCTGGAGCGTGGCCAGGGCTTCGTCTGTGAAGGCCGCGCGCACGTCGGTCAGGCCGGGCAGGCGCAGGTCGGGCTTGTCAGAGCCGAACTGGCGCATGGAGTCGTCGTAGGTGATTTTTTTGAACGGCGTGGGCAGCGTGACGCCTGCCGCGAGAAAAGCCGCGGAGAGAAACTGCTCGACGACAGCGAACACGTGCTCCTGGCGCGGAAAGCTCATCTCCAGATCGACCTGCGTGAACTCCAGCTGGCGATCGGCACGGAGGTCTTCGTCGCGGAAGCAGCGGGCGATCTGAAAATAGCGGTCGAAGCCGGAGATCATGAGGATCTGCTTGAAGATCTGCGGCGACTGCGGCAGGGCGTAGAACTCGCCGGGATGGACGCGGCTGGGGACGAGAAAGTCGCGCGCGCCCTCGGGCGTGGACTTGGTGAGGATGGGGGTTTCGATCTCGAGAAATCCCTGCTTGCTGAGCGACTCGCGAATGGCCAGCGTAACGTCGTGGCGCAGGCGGAAGTTGCGCTGCATCTCGGGGCGGCGCAGGTCGACGTAGCGGTACTTGAGCCGCACCTCTTCGTTCTGGATGGCTTCATCAGAAGGCGAAAAGGGCGCGAGGCGGGTGTCGTTGAGGACGAGCAACTGGGTGGCTTCGATCTCGATCTCGCCGGTCTCCATCTTGGGGTTGATGGCGTCGGCAGCGCGCAGGCGCACCTTGCCGACGGCGGCGACGACGTACTCTGGCCGGACCGCTTCGCCCTTGAGGTGGCCGTCGGGAGTGAGCTCCTTGTCGAGCACGATCTGGGTGATGCCGGAGCGGTCGCGCAAGTCGAGGAAGATGAGGTTGCCGTGGTCGCGGCGGCGGTTGACCCAGCCCATGAGGACGACCTGCTGGCCGGCGTTGGCGGCGCGCAGTTCACCGCAGCGATGCGTTCGTTCGAGATTGCCTAGAAAATCGAGCACTTCCGGTGTCCTTCGTTTGGTTTGGGAAAGAATGAAGCTGTTCTTCAGGGAGCAAAGGGTTGATTGAAGCGCGCGTCCCGGATGCGATTTCAGATCGCCCCTACGGGGCTCTAGTTTTGTTGAACTCGGACCCAGGACTGCGTCCGCCGCGGCGGACTGGTCCTAGGCTATTATCGCTTCTCCCTACGGGAGAACGTGCGATCAAAGGTCTTGCAGGTGAGCCGCCAGCTCTGCGCGGGGAACTTTCGTTTGTACGCCGGTTGAAAAGGTCTTCACCGTCAGGATACCGGATTGGAGTTCGTCTTCGCCGAGGATGACGATGGCGCGGGCGGTCTTGTCGGCGGCCTCGAAGGATTTCTTGAGCCGGAAGCTGCCCTCTCCCAGTTCGACGCGGAGGCCGGCCTGACGCAGTTCGCGGGCCAGGGCGAGGGCGGCCGGGTTGAGGGCATCTCCGAGCGGGGCGATGAAGGCCGCAGCCACCTGCGGTGGGGCAGCCTTTTGGTCCAATGCCTGCAGGGTCAGAGCCAGCCGGTCCTCGCCGATGGCAAAGCCGATGCCCGGGGCTCTGGGCCCGCCGAGCATTTCGCTCAGACCGTCGTAGCGTCCGCCGCCGAGCAGGGCGTTCTGGGCTCCGAGGCCGCCGTGGGTGAACTCGAAGGTGGTGCGGGTGTAGTAGTCGAGGCCGCGGACGAGGCGCTGGTTGCGGGTGTATGCGACGCCGGCTGCATCGAGCGCGGCGAGCACGGCGGCGAAGTGTTTCTGCGAATCTTCGTCGAGAGAGTCGCTGATCTTGGGCAGGGCCTCGATGATCGGCTGGTCTGCGGCCACCTTGCAGTCGAGCACGCGCAGCGGGTTGGTGACGGCACGGCGCTGGCAGTCCACGCACATCTGCCCCACAACCGGTTGAAGGGCTGCACGCAGCGTGTCGTTGTAGCGGGTGCGGTCGGCGGAGGACCCGACGGAGTTGAGCTCAAGGACCCAGCCGGTGATGCCGAGCTCGTTGAGCAGCGTGGCGAGCATTTCCAGCACTTCGGCGTCGCGCAGCGGGCTCTCGCTCCCCGAGGAGGGCGGGCCAATCACCTCGGCGCCGATCTGCGAGAACTGGCGGTAGCGGCCCTTCTGCGGGCGCTCGCGGCGAAACTGCGGGCCGATGTAATAGAGCTTCTGCAACTGGCCGCTCTCGCCGAGGCCGTGCTCGATGTAGGCGCGCACCACCCCGGCGGTGTTTTCCGGGCGCAGGGTGAGCATCTGCGTCTTTTCACTCTGCGCGCGGGCGCGGTCTTCCCA
>Ga0302276_10001472_pt1 | contig 21338 bp, 17 predicted proteins | sample III_Bog_N2_3_FD_198768 | JGI IMG/M metagenome (GOLD analysis project Ga0302276, IMG submission 198768) | Peat permafrost microbial communities from Stordalen Mire near Abisko, Sweden - III_Bog_N2_3 | ecosystem: Environmental > Terrestrial > Soil > Wetlands > Peat | place: Sweden: Abisko...
GCCGCATCAACCACCGCAACATGGAGGCCTCCAGCCGGCTGCTGCAGCGGCTCAAGGAAGTGTTCAGCAACATCCGGGTGGTGCTGGGCTTCGCCCGGGAGCCCTTCGAGGAGGAGCGCTTCCACGAACAGAACAACGAGCTGTACCGGCTCATCATGAAATCCGCCCGGGCCGGGGCCATCGCCCATCCCATCATGGAGCTGGTGGGCGGCCTGCTGCTGGCGGCGATGCTGATCTACGCCTCCTCCACCATCCGCAGCGGCGGCATGACCGGCACCGGCCTCTTCACCTACATCATCGCCGTGTACGCCTTCTACGATCCGGTCCGCCGGCTCACCAAGCTCAACAGCGAAGTGCAGGCGGCCCAGGCCAGCCTGGACCGGGTCTACGCGGTGCTGGACCGCACCTCGCAGATGCCGATCGCCGCCAGTCCGGTTCCCATGCCGGCCCAGCCCCGGCGGCTGGCCTTCGAAGGCGTGCACTTCGCCTACGACGGCCGCACCGGCAGGAACGAGGTGCTGCGGGACATCAACCTGGAGGTGCACAAGGGCGAGACCGTGGCCCTGGTGGGCGGCTCCGGCGGCGGCAAGACCACCCTGGTGAACCTGGTGCCGCGCTTCTTCGACCCCACCGCCGGGCGGGTGACCCTGGACGGGGTGGACCTGCGCGACCTGGATCCCCGGGAACTGCGCCTGCGCATCGGCATCGTCACCCAGGAAACGCTGCTGTTCATGGATTCCATCCACGACAACATCGCCTACGGCCAGCCGGCGACCCGGGAGGCGGTGGAGGCGGCGGCCCGCAAGGCCCACGCCCATGAGTTCATCGTCGCCCTGCCCAAGGGCTACGACACCCCCCTGGCGGAGACCGGCTCCACCCTGTCCGGCGGCCAGCGCCAGCGCCTGGCCATCGCCCGGGCCCTGCTCCAGGATCCGCCGATCCTGATCCTGGACGAGGCCACCAGCGCCCTGGACACCGAAAGCGAACGCGCCGTGCAGGAGGCCCTGGAAGTGCTCATGCAGGACCGCACCACCCTGGTGATCGCCCACCGGCTGTCCACCATCCAGCGGGCCACGCGGATCTGCGTCCTGAACCACGGCCAGATCGTGGAGTCCGGGGCCCACCAGGAGCTGCTGGAGCGCAAGGGTGAGTACGACCGGCTGTTCCAGCTGCAGTTCAGGAGTTAGCCAGCCCATGCAACGCCAGGCCTTCGGTTTCCAATTGCCCCCCGAGCTCATCGCCCAGCACCCCAGCGGCCTCCGGGACGGGGCCCGGCTCCTGGTGGCCGACCCGGTGGCCGGCACCCTGCGCCACCACATGATCCAGGATCTGCCGGAGCTGGTGCCGCCCGGCTCCCTGTGTGTGCCCAACGATGTGAAGGTCCGGCACGCCCGGCTGCTGCTGCGGCGGCCCGGCGGCGGCCAGGGCGAGGCCCTGCTGCTCCGAGCCCTGCCCGGCGGCTGCTTCGAGGCGCTGGTGCGTCCGGGGGCCCGGCTCAAGCCCGGCCGGCGGGCCCAGGTGCTGGATCCGGACAGTGGCCAGGTCCTGGCCGAGCTGGTGGTGGAGGAGGCCCTGGAGGAGGGCCTGCGCCGGGTGCGGGTGCTCGGTCCGGACGGGGAGCTGGACTGGGACGCGGTGGACCGGGTGGGCCGGCTGCCGCTGCCCCCGTACATCACCCACCCGGCCGGGGCCGAGGACGAAAGCCGCTACCAGACCGTGTTCCGGGCCGAGGCCGGCGAGGCGGTGGCGGCCCCCACCGCCGGCCTGCACTTCACCCCGGAGCTCATCGACCGGCTGCGCGCCCGGGACTGCCTGTGGCGCCCGGTGCGGCTGCACGTGGGCCTGGGCACCTTCCGGCCCATGACCGCCGAGGATCTGCAGGACCATGTGATGCACGAGGAGCGCTACGAGGTGCCCGAGGCCACCGCCGCCGACCTGGTGCCGGTGCTGCGCGAGCGCGCCCGGCCGCTGCTGGCGGTGGGCACCACCAGCCTGCGCACCCTGGAGGCCGCCTGGGACGGCGCCAGCCTGAAGCGCGGCGGCTCCACCCGGCTGTTCATCCAGCCCGGCTACCGGCTGCGCACGGCCGATATGCTGCTCACCAACTTCCACCTGCCCGAAAGCACCCTGTTCGTGCTGGTCTCCACCCTGCTGGGGCTGGACTTCGCCCAGGCGGCCTACGCCGAGGCGATCCGCGAGCGCTACCGATTCTTCAGCTACGGCGACGCCATGCTCATCATGAACGCCCGCCGGGACGGATGATATCAAAGGGGGGAACTGCCTGCTCGCTACGCTCGCGATGTTCCCCCATCCAAGGGCGCATGCGCCCTTGGATATCCAAGGACCTTTCCCCCCCACAAGCCTGTCAACACATGGGGGAACTAGATGTTGCCCCATGTGTTGACAGGCTCCCGGGCGGAGCCCGGGCATCATGTCTGGCCCGGTCCGGGCCCCTTCCGGGCTTGGCGTCCGGGCCGGGAGGCGCCAGACTGGACGGCCCTTCGAGGAGCGACCATGCGTCCCTGGCTGCCGCCACCCGTCCTGACCCTGCTGATCTTGTGCACCGCGCCGCTCCTCGCCGCGGACCCGGTCCCGTTCGGTGGCTGGACCCTGGCCGCCGCCCCGGACCTGCGCCAGGTCATCGCCGCGGCCACCGCGCCCCTGAACTTCCTGGTCCGGCCCATCGCCCGCTCCCGCCTGGCCAAGACCAACGAGGCCTACCGGACCCTGACCCTGGTCCGGGGGGAGCGCACCTTCTCGGTGCAGTTCGACCAGCGCCCGGCGCTGGTCATGCCGGCGGACGGCAGCGCCGTGGCCTGGACCCGGGAGGACGGGGAAACCTTCCGGATCGCCGCCCGGATGGAGCAGGATGCCCTGGTGCAGACCTTCCAGGCCGCGGACGGGACCCGCACCAACGTGTTCCGCCCGGATCCGGCCACCGGTGGCCTGAGCCTGGCGGTGCGCATCACCAGCCCGCGTCTGCCGGCGCCGCTGGTCTATACGCTGGACTACCGGGTCGGGACCCGGATCCTCACCCCTGCGGGTTCGGCCGCGGCTAGAGGTATTCCATGAGCTGGCTGATGACCGGGATCTTGTGCCGCCGGCCCTTGCCGGCCTGGAGCACCGAGGTCACCGACATGCCCAGGCACCACAGCAGCCAGATGGGCAGCAGGAACCGCAGGGTGAGCAGGCCGATCATGGGGAACAGGCCCATGATCAGCAGCGCCAGGGCGATGGCGATCTCCACGAAGGCCAGCAGGACCCCCTGGCGGGCGTGCCACAGCAGCTCCTCGTCCTCCCGGCAGCGCAGGTACGGCACGATGGCCCATGGCCCCGCATAGCAAAGGATGAGATCCCTCAGGCGTTCACCCTGGTAGAGCGGCGCGGGCGTGTCCAGCGGCACGGTAACCTCCTCGGCCAGCATAACACTGCCTAAGACGTGATGTCCGGGCTCCGCCCGGACATCGCGTGGGGAGCACGAGGGGGACGCAGAGTGAGCGTAGCGAACGGGCGGTCCCCCTCGTTCAGATCAGACACCCTTCAGGAACAGCAGCGCCGCCATGCCCGCCATGAGCACGGCGAAGGCCTGGCGCAGCCGGGGGCCCCGGGTGCGCACCGCGATCCGGGCGCCCCCGTAGGCGCCGCCCAGGAAGCCCAGCGCCACCGTGGCCAGCACCAGCCAGGGCAGACCGCCGCCGTGGCGGGCGTAGACCCACACCCCCGGCAGGCCGATGGGGGCCAGCATGAGCACCAGACTGGTGGTCTGGGCCTCGTGCTGGGGCAGTTTCAGCCACCAGACCAGGAGCGGGATCATGAGGATGGCGCCGCCGATGCCCAGCAGCCCAGAGGCCAGTCCACCGGCGAAGCCGATCACCAGGCCGGGGCCCCAGGCCCGGCCCCAGTCCAGGGGGCGGGTGCTGGCCGGGAGCTCCTTGGCCGTCCGCTTGGACGAAGCGCTGCGCGCGGAGGACAGTTCATCCCACCCAGGGCTGATTTTCCTGGTTTAAGTATCTGAAAAAGGTCCTCCTTGGTTATGGCGGTGTTAGAGCACCGGCCCCACAACCAAGGAGGTTTGCATGAGTCTCTTGCGAGACCGCATGTCGCGCGACATGGAGCGAGCTGGGCTCGCCGATCGAACGAGGTCGAAGTATATCGCGGCCATTGCCCAGATGGCTGGGTTCCTCGGTCGTAGCCCAGATCAATTGGCGCCCGATGACATTCGGGCCTGGGATGACGAGCTGCGCCGGCGTGGCCTCAGTCCGGGTGAGCTGGGGATCCAAGTGGCAGCCCAGATGTTCCTCTACCGCCGAACGCTTGGCCGACCCGAGATGGTTTCCTTCCTTTCCTTCTCCCGCCCACGTCGGAAACTGCCCATTGTCCTGAGCATGGACGAAGTGTTCAGGGTCCTGGCTGCCATAAGGGATCCCCGGTACCGGATCTTCTTTGCCCTCCTGTTCGATACGGGACTCCGGATCTCCGAAGCCGCCGACTTGAAAGTAGGTGACATCGACCGTGGCTGCGGCGTTATCCATGTCCGCCACGGGAAGGGTGACAAGGAGCGACTGGTCAAATTGGGGGACCGCCTTTATGAAATGCTTCGGGCCCATTGGCAGGCCGTTCGCATGGCGGACCCTCATGCAGAGCCTTTGTCTCAGAACTCCCTCCTGTTCACCAGCCGGGCTGGAGCCCGGGTCTGCTTTTCCACCCTGCGCACGGCCCTGGAGCTCGCTGTCCGGGCAGCCGGGATCACCAAGCGGGTCACGGCCCACACCATGAGGCACAGCTATGCCACCACCCAGCTGGAATCGGGCACGGACCTCCGAGTGGTCCAGGCCCAGCTCGGCCACGTCGACATCAGCTCGACCCAAATCTACACCCACGTCTCCACCAGCCTGATCCGCGAGGCGCCTTGCCCACTGGATTCCATGCCGCCGCCCTGAGGGGGAGCGGCATGAATCGCCCGACCTTCGACATGGCCGATATCGTCCGCCTGCATTTGCCGACGCTGAAGACCATCCAGCCTCTCACTTCCGAACAGGCCCGGGCCTTGGCAGCCATAACCCTTTGCCGCACCGCCGCCCTGGGCGGCCACCAAAATCTCTGCATGGACTGCGGCCTGTTGGCGGATCAGAGCTATAACTCCTGCCGGAACCGCAATTGCCCCAAGTGCCAGGCCCTTGCCCAGGAACGCTGGATCAACGCAAGGGCCAGTGCCATCCTCCCCATCCCCCACTTCCATGTGGTATTCACTCTGCCGGCCGAATTCCGCGCCCTGGCACGTGCCCATCCAAAGGAGATCTACAATGCCCTTTTCAAGTGCGTGAGCGCCGCGCTCCTGGAGATGGCCAGAACCCGGCTGGGCATCTCCCTGGGGCTCACCACAGTGCTCCATACCTGGACCAGGGAGTTGATGCTCCACCCCCACATCCATGTCCTGGTCTCAGCGGGCGGGCTCACCAAAGGGGATCGGTTCAAGCGGGCCAAGGAGGAGTTTCTCCTTCCCAGGCAGCCCCTGGCTGCCTTGTTCAAAAAGAAGATGCTGAACGCCCTGCGAAAACTCCAGGAGAAGAGCCTGTTCAAGATGACGAAGGGAGCCTTCGGATTTCTGATGGCAACCCTCGCCAACCAGAAGTGGAACGTCCACCTGAAGAAGGCCTTTCACAACCCGGCCCTGGTTCTGAAGTATTTGGGTCGCTACACCCACCGCGTGGGCATCTCGAACTCCCGCCTGATGGCCGTGACCCCTGGCCAGGTCACCTTCCGCTCGAAGGATGGGCGGTCGGTCACCGTCCATCCCATCGTCTTTCTCCAGCGGTTCATCCAGCATGTCCTCCCGGATGGATTCAAAAAGATCCGCCATTCGGGACTCTACGCATCCCCCAAGGCCTTGAACAAGGCCAAGGCCTACCTCGGGCCCCTCCCCGCCCCCCTGCAGCCCGCCCCGTCCTGGCAGGAGGCTCTCAAGGAACTCACGGGTCGCGATGTCACGCGCTGCAAGGCCTGTGGTGCCGACCTTGTGCAGATTTCGATTCCAGCTGATCGTCCATCCTCGCAGCGGCCGCGCGACCCACTCCCTCGCTGCCTCCCATGACGCCGAACCCTCCGCAGGCCCATGGCGCCGCCTTCCCAGAAACGGGTGGGTCGGACGCAGTCTACCTGCTGGGGCCAGACTCGATGCTGAGAGCCAGATCCATCGCCTGCTTTATCAGGAAAAGGGGCGTAGCAGCACCGATGCCCCCCGTACCAGCGCCGATTTCCATCGACCCATGGCCTCGAATGCCTGCCATCTCCTGCTCGGAAAGGCGGGATAAGGCAACGGAAAACCCATAGCGTTTCGCCATCACCCCGGCTTCGTCCAAGCCCGCGAACCTCCGGCGGGGAGGTTCGATTCGGCGGACGCACGCAGTGCGGCCGCCGGAGAACCGCTCAATATTTCGCAGCAGGGTCCGGGCCGACAGCAGCACCAGCACGCAGGCGAAGCCCAGGCGCAGGCGCGGTTCGGGGATCCGGGTGGCGATGGCCGCGCCCACCCATATCGCCGGCAGGAAGCCCAGGGTGAGCGCCGTCACCAGGGCGGCGTGGATGGGGATGCCCTGGCGTTTCATGTAGATCACAGCCGGCAGGCCGTTGGGCAGCAGCATGGCGGCCAGGGCCACGCCCTGGGCCTGGTGCTGGTCCAGGCCCAGGGTCAGGCCCAGGATCGGGATGAGCACCATGCCGCCGCCCACGCCGAACAGCCCGGCCAAAGTCCCGCCCGCCAGACCCGCCACCAGACTGGCCAGGCCCGTCCATCCCGCTGCATGCATCCCCACCCCCAGGTTCCATGGTGTCCGGAGCGGCGGGCCGCCGGCAACAGGAATGCCCTGCGCGGCGGCCGGTCATGTTCCAATGGAAGGGTTAGGAATGCCCAAGCCATGCAGATCAAGTTCTCCGAAGATGTGATCCTCGACAGTCGCCGGGCGATCCTGCTGCCCCGCCAGGAGACCCTGGTGGTGTCGGACCTGTTCCTGGGACTGGGAGCGGCCCGGCGCAAGCGCCCGGACCCGGCGCCCAGCAGCCCGCACCACGAGATCTGGGAGCGCCTGCTGGGGCTGCTGGACGATTTCCGACCCCGGCGGGTGGTGCTGCTGGGCGATATCAAGCCCAACCAGGGCCACCTGGAGGACGAAGAGGGCGAGGAGCTGCGGACGTTGTTCCACAAGCTCAAGGGCCAGGGCCGGGAGGTGGTGCAGGTGGTGGGCCACCCGGAGCGGGCCTGGGGCCCGTCCCTGGAAGGCACCGGCATCCAGCCCCTGGACGCGTACCGGGTGGGGGCGTACACCCTGATCCACCGGCGCCGGATCTTCGTCTACCCCCGGCACGATCCCCCCACCGGCTTCTGGATCAACGGCGGGCTGCATCCGCTGTTCGCCCAGCCCCTGGTGGCGCCCGACGGGGGCGAGACCTGGATCCGCTACCCGGCCTTCCTGTACACCGGGTTCGCCATGGTGATGCCCTCCTTCGTCTCCTACGCCCAGGGCTGGGAGGTCATGCAGCCGGAGCGCCTGCCCAAGCAGGCCCGGGCCTGGAAGGTGATGGGGGACTACCAGATCGCCCCCCTGTCCCTGCCCGACCTGCCCAACCTGCCCGAGTCCCAGCGGCTCGCGGTCCGGCCCCAGGCCAAGAACCGCCGCCGTGAGGCCCCGCCCCTGGCCTAGAAGCATTCGGGTCCCGACCCAGCGCCAGGGTCGTCGCTGGTCAGTTCGCTGGCGCGAACTGCCATCGACGGAAGGGATCACGGCACGGGTGCAGGGCCTTGTTCCACCCCTGTCTGGATTGAAACGAGGACCTTTGTTTGCCTCCGACGCCTTACGAAGGTGGAACCTGTTCGCTGCATCGGGCCCTTCCCTTCCGCTGCCGGTCAGTCGCGCAAGCGACCGACCGGAAGCGAACAGGGCGCCGGGTCGGGACCCGGACGACGGCTAGAGCATGCCCTTTTCGCGCATCCAGTCGTCGTTGAAGATGGTGCTCAGGTAGCGCGACGCGCTGTCCGGGAACAGCACGGCCACCCGGGACTCGGGCGCCAGGGTCGGCGCCACCCGGCGCAGGGCCTGGAGCACGGCGCCGCTGGAGCCGCCCACCAGGATGCCCTCTTCCCGGGCCAGCTCCCGGGCGCCCAGGAAGGCCTCCCGGTCCCCGATCTGGACCATTTCGTCGATCACCTCGAACTCCGCGCAGCCGATGATGAACTCGTCGCCCAGGCCCTCCAGCAGGTAGGGGCTGGACTCGCCGGTCCGGCCGGTGCGGAAGTAGCGGGTGAACACCGAGCCTTCCACGTCCACGGCGATGATCCGCACCGCCGGGTTGCGCTCCTTGAGGTAGCGGCCCACGCCGCCGATGGTGCCGCCGGTGCCCATGCCGGCGATGAACACATCGATCCGGCCGTCCATCTGCTCCCACACGTCGGGCCCGGTGGAGTGGTAGTGGGCGTCATTGTTCTCCCGGTTGTTGTGCTGATCGGGGAAGTAGCAGTCGGGGGTTTCCCGGGCCAGGCGGGGGGCCAGCTGGTTGTAGCTGTCCGGGTGTTCCGGGGGCAGGCTGGAGTCGGCCTTGACCAGCTCCACCCCCAGGGCGGAAAGCATGTCCAGCTTCTCCTGGCTGGTGTGATCGCGCACCACCGCGCGCATGCGGTAGCCCTTCTGGATGGCCACCAGGGCCAGGCCCATGGCGGTGTTGCCCGAGGAGTTCTCCAGGATGGTGTCGCCCGGGCGGATCCGCCCGTCCTGCTCGGCTCGCTCGATCAGGTACTTGGCGATGCGGTCCTTGCTGCTGCCCATCGGGTTGAGGAACTCGAGCTTGGCGTAGACCGGGCAGGGCAGACTGGCGGTCACCCGGTTGAGGCGGACCATGGGGGTGTGGCCGATGACGTCCAGGATGCTGTCGTAGCAGCGCAGCTCAGGCATGGGCGGCATCGGCCAGGGCGGCCACCAGCTCGATCTCGACCTTGGCGCCCCGGGGCAGGGCCGCCACCTGCACGGTGCTCCGGGCCGGCTTGGCGCCGCCCAGGGCCTGCTCGTAGACCGTGTTGAAGGCGGCGAAATCGGCCAGGTCGGTGAGGAAGACCGTGGTCTTGAGCACCCGGGCCCAGCCGGTGCCGGCCTCGGCCAGCACTGCCGCCAGGTTGGCCAGCACCTGGGCGGTCTGCTCCTCGATCGACCCGGTGACCATGGCCATGGTCTCCGGCACCAGGGGGATCTGGCCGGCGGTGAACAGCAGGCCGCCATGGACGGTGGCCTGGGCGTAGGGACCGATGGCCGCGGGGGCCGCGGGCGTGCTGATGGTCTTCACGGGTGCTCCTTCTGGAGACGTGGGGTTCGGGCTTGGCCCGGACCCCACGTGGGGGTCAAGGGGGAACATCGCGAGCGTAGCGAGCAGGCAGTTCCCCCTTTCTTGTATCAGCTCTTGCCCCATCGGCGCTTCTTGTTGTGGCGCCAGGGCTTGGCGATGGACGGTGCGGGGATGGGGGTCTCGAAGGGCGAGGGCGCGACGGTTTCCGCCGGCTCCGGGTCCTCCTCCATGTTGTCCATCCCTTCCTCGATCTGCAGCTGCACCACCTGGGCGGTCCGGTGCATGAGGGCCGCCAGGCACAGGCTGGCCTCGATCCGGGCGTGGGGCAGGGGGCCCAGCTGGATGAACACCGACGGGTCGGCCGGGATGGTGCGGGGCAGGGCGATGTCCGGCAGCGGCACCGGCGGCGTGTCGTAGGCCTCGGGGGCCATGCGGAACCAGGGCTCGGCCATCTCCCGGCGCCGGGGCAGCAGGTCCACCACCGAGACCACCTTCCGGGGCCGGCCCCGCTTGCGCGGAGCGGCCTCGGCGGCGGGCGCCTCCATGCGCGCCTGGAGGGCCTGCAGGGCCTCCAGCACCAGTTCCCGGGTGCGCCCGCGCAGATCGAACAGCAGCCAGGGATCCCGGTCCAGGGCCTCGGCCATGATGTAGCAGACCGCGGCCACGTGCTTGCAGGGGTTGGCCCAGTCCGGGCAGTCGCAGTGGGTCTGCAGTTCCTTGGGCACCCGGGGGTAGAGGCTGGCGCCCGATTCCCGGAAGGTTTCGTCCAGGCCCTGGGGCATTTCGCCGGCCAGCAGGGAAGCCACGAAGCGGCTTTCCTGGTGGATGCGCTCCAGGGCCTTCTCCCACTGGGCGGCGGTGAGCGCCGGCAGCCCGAGGGTGACATTGTAGGTCTTGCGGCCGTGGACCTTGGCCTGGATCTCGCCGGGGCTGACGGTGAAATGGCTCACCGCGCCCTCCTCCGCGTACTTCTTGCCGCGGGGCAGGCGGTTCTCGAAGTCGTCGCCCAGCTGCTCCAGGGCCGTGATCCAAAGGCGGCCCCACCAGGTGGTCCCGAAGCGCTCACTCAACTGGATCATGAGATCACTCCCTTGCGCAGCACCACCTTGGGTTTCCGTTTCACCGCCGGCCGCGTCCGGACCGGCCGCGGCGCCGGTTCGGCGGCGACCGCGACCAGGGCCAGGGCCGCTTCCGGCTCCTCCCCGGGACCGGCCGCGTCCTGGAACCCGGCTTCCGGCTCCTCCCCGGGACCGGCCGCGTCCTGGAACCCGGCTTCAGGCTCCGGTTCCGGGTCGGCCTCGGCTTCCGGTTCGGGCTGCGGTTCCGGTTCTCCGTCCGGCAGGCAGGCCCCGGCGGCGGAGGGGCCGTGGGCGGCGCCGTTGCCGTGGCCGTTCCCGTTCCCGTTCCCATGACCGTTGCCGTTGAGCTCGTCCTCGCCCATGATGTCCGCGTCGGGCTCCAGGTCCACCAGGCGGCGCAAGGCGGCATCATCCAGCTCGGTGAGCCAGCCTTCGCCGGTGCCCACCACCCGGTCCGCCAGGTCGCGCTTGGATTCCAGCATGGCGTCGATCTTCTCCTCCAGGGTGCCCATGGTGATGAGCTTGTGCACCTGGACGTTCTTGGTCTGGCCGATGCGGTAGGTCCGGTCCGTGGCCTGGTCCTCCACCGCCGGGTTCCACCAGCGGTCGAAGTGGAACACGTGGGTGGCGGCGGTGAGGTTCAGGCCGACGCCGCCGGCCTTGAGGCTCAGCAGCAGCACCTTGGCGCCGTCGGCGTCCTCCTGGAAGCTGCGGACCATCTCGTCGCGCTGCTCCCGGGAGGATCCGCCGTGCAGGAACGGAGGCTCGAAGCCCAGCACGTCCTTGAGGTGGATCTGGAGCCGGTCGCCCATCTCCCTGAACTGGGTGAACACCAGGGCCTTCTCCCCGGTCTCCAGCACCTCCTCCAGCATGTCGGTGAGCCGTTCCAGCTTGCCGCTGCGGCCCTTGTAGGGGCCGGCCTGCTTGAGGAACTGGCTGGGGTGGTTGCAGATCTGCTTGAGGTGGGTGAGCAGGGCCAGGATCCGGCCGCGGCGCTCGATGCCGTTGGCCGCCGCCAGGTCCTGGTCCATCTGGTCCACCCGGGCCTTGTAGAGCAGGGCCTGCTCCTTGCTGAGCTGGGTGTAGACCTTCATCTCGTTCTTTTCCGGCAGGTCCTGGATGATGGTGCGGTCGGTCTTGAGCCGGCGCAGGATGAACGGGCCCACCCGCTGGCGCAGTTCCAGGGCCGCGTCCGGGTCCCGGTACTTCTCGATGGGGGAGGCGAACTGGTCCTTGAAGGCGCTTTCGCTGCCCAGGTAGCCGGGCAGGGCGAAGGCCAGGATCGACCACAGCTCCACCAGCCGGTTCTCGATGGGGGTGCCGGTGAGCGCCAGCTTGAAGGGCGCCTTGAGCCGGCGCACCGCCTTGGCCTGGTACGATCCGGCGTTCTTGATGGCCTGGGCCTCGTCCACCACCGCCATGCCCCAGATCCGGGCCCCGAAGATCTCCTCCTCCCGGCGGATCACGCCGTAGGTGGTGAGCACGACCGTGTGCGGCCGGAAGCTGCGGGGCAGGCTGTCCCGGTTGTTGCCGTGGTGCACGAAGCAGGGCAGGGTCGGGGCGAACTTGGAGATCTCCCGCTCCCAGTTGCCCAGCAGCGAGGTGGGGCAGACCAGCAGGGTGGGCGCGCCCTTGGCCGGGCTCTTCTGCTGCCGGTGCAGGAGCAGGGCCAGCACCTCGATGGTCTTGCCCAGGCCCATGTCGTCGGCCAGGATGCCGCCCAGACCCAGGCGGTCCAGGCCGTCCAGCCAGGCCAGGCCGCGCAGCTGGTACGGGCGCAGCTGGCCGATGAAGCCGGCCGGCTGGGTGATGGGACGGTCCGGCAGGATGCGCAGCTCTTCCAGGGCGTTGCCGAAATCCCCGGCGGTCTCCACCTCGATGGCCTCGCTCACCCCGGGGATGCGGGCGGTGCCGGTCAGGGCGGCGGCCAGGGCCTCGCCCCGGCTCATGCTTTCGAACCCGGCGCCGCGGCTGGCCTGGATCACCTGGGTGATCTGCTTGAGGGTCTCCGGGTCCAGGGCCACCCACTTGCCCTTCCAGGCCACCAGCGGGTGCTTGAGGCTGGCCATCTGGGCGAAGGCCTCCAGGTCCAGGCTGTCGTTGCCCAGCATCAGGGACCAGTCGGCCGACACGGCCGCGTCCAGGCCCTCCTGGCCGGACGCGTCCGGGGCTACCTGGCGGGCCCCCAGGCGGACCTTGGCCCGGAGCCGGCGGGCGCCACCGAATTCGGCCAGGGCCTCGGGGATGTGTACCAGGAAGCCGGCCTCCTTGAGCTGGGAGGCGCCCCGGGTGAGGAACTGCCAGGCCTCGGCCGGGCTGAGGGTGAGGTCTTCGGGCTGGCGGCCGGACAGGGCGCCCTCCAGGGGCGGGAAGAACGGCACGGCCCGGGCCAGGCCCCGGAGCAGCACCTTGCGGGCCTCCAGCACCTCGGGTTCGATGGAGGCCTCCCACAGCCGGGCCGCCTGGATCATGTCCCCGTCCTGGGTTTCCAGGCCCACCCGCAGCACCCAGCCGCCCTCGGACAGGCGGTCGGCTTCCTGGATGGCGTCCCGGCCCGGCGGCACCGGCGGCGCCTCCAGCTTGAGGCTGGGGCGGATCCACTGGACCCGGGCGCCCTCGCTCCACTGCTCCAGCTGTTCGCCCAGGGTGCGTTCGGTGACGCCGATGGTGGGGAATTCGTTCATGGGGTGGCTGAGCGCCACCATCAGCCGGTCGTCCCAGGGCAGCCGGTCGCGCTTGTGTCCGCGCAGCCGGTGGATCAGGCCCAGCCGGGGGTCCTCCCCCTGGCGCAGCGAGCCGGCCACGAAGCGCACCAGGAAATCCGCGCCATCCTCCAGGAAGGCGCGCAGCACCAGCTGGCCGCTGGGCGGTTGAGCCAGATCGTCATCCAGTTCCTCGGTGTCCAGGGTGCCCAGCCCGAGCCCCTTGGTGAAGGCCCAGCTGTCGTCCTCGGGGAAGGCCAGCACGGAGGGCGGCATGGCCTTGAGCAGCAGGTCCACCGCGGCCCGGTCCGCCGCGCTGGTGAGGCTGATGCCCCAGGTGGCCCGCCAGGGGTTGCCGCGGGTGTCCAGCTGGGGCAGCAGGGCGCCGCGCAGGACCAGGGACTGGAGCAGGCGCAGGGCCACGCCCCAGAAGGCCAGGCTTCCGCCCACCCGCTCGGCATCCTGGGTCATGGACGCCAGCCAGGGCAGGGCCCGCTGCCAGCGCAGGGGCACCGTGTGGGTTTCCACCAGCCGGCCGTCGGCCAGGAACACCCGGGCCCGGGCCGGGGTCAGCCGGTCCCGGCCGTGGAGGTTGCCGGGCAGGGAGCGCAGCACCCGCTGCCAGTCCGCGGCCGAGGCGTCGCCCTCGAGACCCAGAAGAAACCCGCGATCGAGGGGACGATACTGAAGAATGGGCCGGGTCATTCCGTTACCCTTTTCCTTGGAGCGTAGACATGAAACTTGGTTTTGCTAGCGATCATGCAGGTTATGACCTCAAGGAGCGCCTGAAGGCGTGGGCCCTGGCGCATGGGCACGAGGCGGTCGACTTTGGCACTGATGGGCCTGCCTCTGTGGATTATCCGGATTTCGCGCACCGGGCAGCGGCAGAGATGGACAAGTGGGAACGTCTGGTACTGGTCTGCGGTTCGGGACTCGGCATGAGCATGGTTGCCAACCGCCACGCCAACATCCGTTGTGCCCTGGTGACTTCGCCCGAGCACGCCAGACTGGCTAGGGAGCACAACGACGCAAACGCCATCGCTCTCGGCCAGCGGCTGACGGATCCGCTCCAGGCTGAATCTTACCTTAAAACCTTTCTGGAAACCCCCTTTCTCGGGGCTCAGCACAAAAAACGCGTGAAAAAAATCGAGCTGGGGGGCGGCGCTGATGAGAAGTTCTAGCGATCTCAGGCTCCTGTCCCTGGAGACCGGGATCCAGATGCACGCCGACGGCTCCTGCCTGGTGCGGCTGGGGGATACCCATGTGCTGTGCTCCGCCAGCCTGGAAGAGCGGGTGCCCGGCTGGATGAAGGGCCGGGGCCGGGGCTGGATCACCGCCGAGTACGGCATGCTGCCGCGCAGCACCCACACCCGCACCGACCGGGAGGCGGCCCGGGGCAAGCAGCAGGGGCGGACCGTGGAGATCCAGCGGCTGATCGGCCGCAGCCTGCGCCAGGCGGTGGATCTGGAGGCCCTGGGCGAGCGCCAGATCACCCTGGACTGCGATGTGCTGAACGCCGACGGCGGCACCCGCTGCGCGGCGATCACCGGCGCCTGGGTGGCCCTGGCCCTGGCGCTGCGGGGCCGGGAGCTGTCCGCGGCCCTGGTGCGCCAGGTGGCGGCCGTGAGCGTGGGCATCCTGGAACCCGAGGCCGGGGCGCCGGAACCGGACGGGGGCGAAGCCCCCCGCCAGGGCCGCATCCTGGATCTGGAATACCGGGAGGACAGCGTGGCCGCCGTGGACTGCAATCTGGTGGCGGCCCGGGGCCGGGAGGAGGACGTCCTGGAACTGGTGGAGTTCCAGGCCACCGGCGAAGGGCGCAGCTTCAGCCGCGAGGAGGCGCTGGACCTCATGGATCTGGGGCTGGGGGGCTGCGGCCGGCTGATGGCCGCCCAGCTCACGGCCCTGGCGTGAGATTCGGGGGCCCGACCGCGGGCCTGGTCGCGGGGCTGGGTACGGTCGGCCTGCTGGCCGCCGTGCCCCCGACGCCGTCGCCGCGGGCCGTGGCGCCGCCGTCGGCCCAGGCGGCGGCGCAGTCCCTGCCCTCGCCGCCGGCCGTGCCCTCGCCGCCGGCGCTGTTCCAGGTCCAGGTGATGCCCCCGGACTACGTGTTCCGCTTCGCCCCCCGGGTGGATCTGCCCGGACGCCCCACCCTGGCCCTGGTGCTCAGCGGCGGCGGGGCCCGGGGCGTGGCCCACATCGGCGTCATCCAGCGCCTGGAGGAGCTGGGGGTGCCCGTGGATTCGGTCACCGGCACCAGCGCGGGCTCGCTCATGGGCGCGCTGATGGCCTGCGGCTACTCCGGCCGGGAGATCCAGGAGCTGTTCACCCGGGTGGATTTCAACCGGGCCTTCCTGGATCCGCTGCTGCGCCGGCCCGGGCGCACCCTGCAGGAGGACGAACAGGAGAACGGTACCATCCTGACCCTGCAGGTGGACGGCGGCGCGCCGTCCTTCGCCATGGCCCTGCGGGATGGCAGCGAGATCCAGCGGACCCTGGAGGGCCTGCTGGCCCGGGGCGGCTACTTCTCCCGCGGCCAGTTCGACCACCTGAAGCTGCCGCTGCGGGTGGTGGCCACCAACCTGGACACGGGCCAGGGCCGGGTGTTCGCCGAGGGGGACCTGGTGGAGGTGCTGCGCGCCTCCATGGCCGTGCCCGGGGCGTTCAGCCCGGTGCTCATCGGCGGCGAGCACTACGTGGACGGGGCCCTGGTGGAGAACCTGCCGGTGGCCATCGCCCAGGAAAGCTTCCATCCCGGCCTGACCCTGGCGGTGGACGTGAGCACCCCGCTGGTCACCCAGACCGTATCCAATTTCTTTTCCCTGGCCGCCCGCAGCCTGGATCTGGTGGTCGAGCGCCGGCAGTGGGAGAGCCGGGCCGCCGCGGACATCCTGGTGCGGCCGGAACTGAAGCCGGTGGGATTCACCGACTATGGCAGCCGGCTGCCGGAGCTGGTCGCGGCCGGCCGCGCCGCCATGGACGCGCAGCTGCCGGCGCTCCGGGCCGCGACGCTAAGCCGGATGGACGGCCAGGAAGCGCTGGCTACCGACCGGATGGTCGTGGTGCCGGTCGGGGTCCTGCCGGCCCCGGCGCTGGCCATGCTGGACCGGGTGCTGCCCCCGGGCCGGCCCATCCCCCGCCAGGAGGTCCTGGTGGCGCTCCAGCAGCTGCTCCAGCACGGCTGGGCCAAGGATGCCCGGGCGGAGCTGGCGGCGGACCCTCAGGACCCCCATGGCCCGGTGCTGCGCCTGGAGGTCACCCCCTTCGCCCCGATCCGCGGCTGGCAGGTGGACGCCCCGGCCCCGTGGCGGGCCGCCATCGAGGGCGAGCTGCGGGCCCGCTTCGCCCAGGGTGAGCCGTTCAACCCGGAGGTGTTCGGGGCCTTCCTGGGCGGCTGGGTGCACCACATCGTCCAGGACGGCACGCCGCTGGTGGATGTGCGCGGCTCCGGCTTCGAGGACGCCACGGGCATGCTGCGGGTGACCCTGGGCGAGCCGCTGCTGCGCACCGTCACCGTCACCGGCGCCGCCAGCCCGGCCGAAAGCCGCTACCTGGAGGCGCTGCTGGCCCCGCTGCGGGGAATGCCGCTGCGCGTGGCCCGGCTGCGGGAGTGCATCGAGGTGGCCCAGAACCGGCTGCAGCTGCTGGAGCTGCGCTACCAGCTGCGGCCGCTGCCGGCGCTGGAGCCCGGGGCCAAGGCGCCTGGGGTGGACCTGGTGCTGGTGCCGGTGCACCACCGCACCCAGGCCCTGGACCTGAGCCTGGGCTACGAATCCAACCTGGGCGGCCAGGTCGGCTTCACCTACCGCACGGTCAACTTCGGCGGGGTGGGCGTCCAGGGGGAGCTGGGGGGCGCCCGCAACCGGCTGCAGGACCAGGTGTTCCTGTCCGTCCGCGGCCCGGTGATGGCCAGCCTGCCCGGTGCCGGCCTGGCCTTCCAGGCCTCGTCCACTCGCCTGCGCCTGGACTTCCCGCTGGTCTTCCCCAATCCGCAGCTGCCGGTGGGCACCTCGGACGGCCGGGTCGACCGGATCGACATGGGCCTGGGCTGGTTCGCCCGGTTCGGCAATCTGGGCCAGGGCAAGGCCGAACTGGCCGGCACCTGGCGCCAGGCGGACGTGAGCGGGGCCGGACAACAGCAAGTGGCCCACCAGCGCTCGGCGGAAGCGTCCGCCGAGTGGGACAACTTCGACCGGCACACCTTCCCCCGGGACGGGCTGCTGCTCCGGGGCCGCTATGGCCTGGGCCAGGAACTGGCCCCCGACGCCGCCGTGGCGCCGTTCCGCTACGGCTACCTGCGCGCCCGGGGCCTGGTCAGCGCCGGCCCCACCGCCTCCGCGGCCACCCCGGGCCTGGACCTGGACCTGGAGTGGGGCTACGGCAACCACCTGCCCCTGGACCGCTGGTGGTCGGTGGGCGGCCCCAACTTCCTGATGGGCAGCCAGTCCATGGGCTTCGCGGTGCCGGAGTTCCTGGTCGGTCGGCTGGGAGTGCCGGTGTGGATGCCTGGTCCGTTCGGCTCCTCCTTCCAGGCCATCCCGCGCCTGGACTACGCGGTGGCCGGGGCGGATCCCGGCAGCCTGTTCGGTCCTACCCGCAGCCAGGCCGCGGGCCTCATGCTGCGCACCATCCTGGCCCGCTTCTACGTGGAGGCCGCGTACGGGTTCATGCGCAGCGAGGGCCCGGACCGCGCCTGGAGCCGCCCCTCGGGCTCGTTCAACATCCTGGTCGGCACCCAGCCGTTCGACCTGTGGAGCAGACGGTGAAGGCCTTCTCCCTGGCCCGGGACCTGGCCACGGAGCAGCGGGCCTTCCTGCGCCGCCGGCGCGGCGTCTGGCAGCCGCACCTGGAGCGGGTGCGGGGCTTCCTGGGGGACGGCCTGCGTTCGGCCGACCCGGGGCGCCCGGTGCTGGTGCTGGGGGCCGGGTCGGGACTGGAGGTGCCCTGGCGCCTGGCACCGCCTGGGACCGTCGGCTGGGACGCCGATCCCTGGAGCCGGGCCCGCACCTGGCTGCGCCACGGGCGCTGGGCGCCCTGGGAATTCCAGGACCTCACCGGCGGACTGGGGGCCCTGTCGGCGCTGGCTTGGCGTACCGCCCGCCAGCCGTTCACGGGGCAGGTCCGGACCAGCCTGGCCAGTTATCGCCGGCTGGTGGGCCTGCTGGGCACCCTGCAGCCGCAGGCCGCCCCGCTGCGGGCCTGGATCCAGCAGCACCGGCCCGGGACCATCCTGGCGGCCAACGTCATGGGCCAGTTCGGGGTGGTGGCGCAGCGGGCGGTAGAGCGGGCCTTCGCCGGCTACCCGGACGGGGGCGAGGATCCGGATGGACCCGATGCGCTGGAACAGGCCATGGACGCCTGGACCGCCCGGGCGGTGCGCGCCTTCCTGGGGGCCCTGCTGGACAGCGGGGCGGAACTCTGGCTGGTGCACGACCGGGGGGTGCTGTTCGGCACCACGCCGGCGGAACTGGGTCCCCTGCGGGAGCCCTGGCCGGCCCAGCTGCGGGCCGCGCCCCTGCATGCAGGGGCGCCCCTCGAGGCGATGGACCCCCTGTGCGGGGTGGATGTGCTGGCGGAGAGCCGGGACCGGGGCCCCGACCGGCACCAGCGCTGGCTGTGGCCGGTGGCGGAGGGACAAACGCACGTCATGGAGGCGCTGCGGATCCCTCCCGGATCCAGGTGATAAAGGATCAACCGATCCAATTCAGCATTCTTGAGTCATAATGCAACTTTGGGATTTGAACGGGGTCATATGGCTGATTTTCGACGTCTTCTTCTTGGTCGCCGTTTGGCCAGCGATGAAACCCAACATACCAAGATCAGCAACCCCATCGGACTCGCGGTGTTCTCTTCGGATGCCCTGTCCTCGGTGGCGTACGCCACCCAGGAAATCACCGCCTCCCTGTCCATGGCCCTGGGGCACGGGGCCGGCGCCGCGGCCCTGGCCGCGGGCGTCGCCGCCTCGGCTGTATTCGGGCTGGTGGTGCCGGTGGCGATCGGGATCATCATCCTGCTGACCATGCTGGCCTTCAGCTACCGGCAGACGATCATGGAGTACCCGGGCGGCGGCGGCGCCTACATCGTGGCCAAGGAGAACCTGGGCGAACTGGCGGCCCAGACCGCCGGCGCTTCGCTGCTCATCGACTACGTGCTGACCGTGGCCGTGTCGGTCTCTTCGGGCATCGCCGCCATCACCGCGGCCATCCCCGCCCTGAACGGCTACAACGTGATCCTCACCCTGCTCGCCATCGCCTTCATCGCCATGGCCAACCTCCGGGGCGTGAAGGAGAGCGGCCAGCTGTTCGCCATCCCCACCTACGGCTTCATCACCTGCATGATGATCCTGTTGGCCATCGGCTTCGGCCGCTGGATCCTGGGGGCGCCCATCGTGCCGGACCCCAGCCCCGAGCAGCTGCACCTGGCGGTGGGCCACGCCACCCAGCTTTCGGGGCTGGTGTTCATCTGGGTGTTCATGCGCGCCTACTCCGCGGGCTGCACGGCCCTCACCGGGGTGGAGGCCATCTCCAACGGCGTCACCGCCTTCAAGGAACCCTCCGGCAAGAACGCGGCCATGACCATGGTCTGGATGGTGTTCCTGCTGGGCACCATGTTCCTGGGCATCACCCTGCTCAGCCGGCATTTCGGCGTGACCTACCACCACAGCCTGGATCCCACGGTGGTCCAGGAGACCCTGCTGTCCAAGCTCACCCGGGCGATCCTGGGCAGCCACGGGGTGCTGAACGCGCCGGCCAAGGTCTACTACTACCTGATCCAGGGCTTCACCTTCGCCATCCTGGTGGTGGCCGCCAACACCGCCTACGCGGACTTCCCGCGGCTGGCCGCGCTGCACGCCAAGGACGGCTTCCTGCCCCAGCAGTTCACCAGCATGGGCGATCGGCTGGTGTTCTCCAATGGCATCATGATCCTGTCCGTCCTGGCCGGCACCCTGGTGTTCCTGTTCCACGCCAACACCGACACCCTGCTGCCCCTGTACGCCCTGGGCGTGTTCCTGGGCTTCTCCATCAGCCAGACCGGCATGGTGGTGCACTGGTTCAAGAAGCGTGGCCGGCACTGGCAGGCCAAGGCCATCGTGAACGGCCTGGGCGGACTGGCCTCCACGGTGGTCATGCTGGACATCGCCATCACCAAGTTCGCCGGCGGCGCCTGGATCGTCATCGCCCTGGTGCCGATGCTGGTGATGCTGTTCTTCAACATCCACCGGCACTACATCAAGGTCAAGTCCACCCTGGCCGCCAGCCGCACCGACGCCTTCCTGCCCAGCAAGCACCATGCCCTGGTGCTGGTGTCCAGCCTGCACGCCGGCGTGGTCCAGGCCCTGGCCTACGCCCGGCTCATCTCCGGCAACCGGGTGGAGGCCCTGACCGTGGACCTGGGCTCGGACGGCTTCCACGAAAGCCCGGCCATCCAGAAGCTCCGGGCCGACTGGGCCTACTACGGCATGGGGGTGCCCCTGCGCAGTGTGCCCAGCCCGTACCGGCGGATCGTGGAGCCGATCCTGGACGAGGTGGACCGGTTCCGCCTGGCCGAGCCGGAAGTCTGCCTGACGGTGATCCTGCCGGAGTTCGTCACCCCCAAGTGGTGGCAGCGGGTGCTGCACAACCAGATGGCGTTCCGCATCAAGGCCATGCTCATGCAGCGCCCGGGCGTGATCGTCACCTCCGTGCGCATGCACCTGCCGGACTAGGAACCTGGCACTAAAGGCTCGGGTCCCTCCATTTCGCCCTTGTTCGTTCTGTTGGATCGCTGATCGCGATCCAACAGAACGGATTGCTCCGCCGGCGGGCAACCGGCATTTATGTATCCACCTTCGGGATTTCGGCGCAACCAGACTTCTCGGAGGCTCGAAATCAATCCGTTATCGCAGAGGGCCAGAACCTGCTGGAACAGGCCGGCCAGTGTTACGAGATGCCGCCGCCTGAACAAGCCGGGGGTCCGGAAATCGTACGCAACAAGCCCGGCATCAGCCCTATCCGCAAAAAACTTGCCACCCGGGGGTGGAACCCAGTCCCTCCCGCTCTGCCGGATCACCTCCGTTGCCTCTGAACGCGAAGGCGTTCAGAGACAACGACCTGGGCGAAATGGAGGGACCTGGACCATTACTTGGTAAGGCTCCTAGTGTAGGCCGCCAGAAATACATGTACCATCCAGGCCCAGTGCTTCCATCCGATGGTGGTCAGGCTTTCGTGTTGATGAGCCGCTTGATTCCGCC
>Ga0302276_10001509_pt1 | contig 21077 bp, 9 predicted proteins | sample III_Bog_N2_3_FD_198768 | JGI IMG/M metagenome (GOLD analysis project Ga0302276, IMG submission 198768) | Peat permafrost microbial communities from Stordalen Mire near Abisko, Sweden - III_Bog_N2_3 | ecosystem: Environmental > Terrestrial > Soil > Wetlands > Peat | place: Sweden: Abisko...
CGCGCCAAGACCTCACCGGAGCGGATCGCATGTGGGCCGCACGTTACAACGAGGGCGATGTGTTGCGGTACAGCCGCAGTTCCCAGGAGACCGGCATCCCAAAGGGCGAGTATGCGCGCGTGACACAAGTAGATGCGCCGAACAATCGGCTCAAAGTGGAACTGAAGGACGGCTCCGAGAAGAGCTACGATCCACGCCGTCAGCAGGGCGTCTCTGTCTATCGTGAGCAAGAGCGGGCATTCTCAACCGGGGATCGAGTACAACTGAGCGCTCCTGTGTCGGAGATGAAGCTAGCGAACCGGGAACTTGGAACGGTCGAGCGGATCGCCGAAGGTCGTATGTCCGTCAAGATGGACGGAGGCCGCGAGGTGCAGCTCGATCCCGTGAAGCATCCGCACCTTGACCACGGCTACGCCGTAACCAGCCACTCCAGCCAGGGGCAGACAGCCGACCGTGTGCTCATCAACGTAGACACCGAGTTTGGAGCAAAAGACCTGCTTAACAACCGCATGGCCTATGTCTCGGTCTCGCGCGGAGCCTATGATGCGCAACTCTTCACCGACAATCGCGAGAAGCTGGGCGAGGCCCTCGGGCATGATGTGTCGCACACAAGCGCACACGCGCCGGAGGTGAAGCCAGAACAGAAGCAGGAGCAGGCAGTCACGCCTCAGCGGGAGATCGCGCCGCAGCAAGAGCAGAGCTTCGATATTGGCTTGGGTCTCTAGTCAAAAGGTTGGGGCTTAGAACGCCTGCCTTGGCGAACTACTTTCCGTTTCGTGAGCGGACCCCTATTCCGCCCTGAGTCGCCCAGCAAGTTGCCCGCTTTGCGGCCCCGCCCTATAGTGACGGCAACCGCAAGCCGATAGCCGCAGTTATTTCGGTCCTGAAATCGCGTCCATTGCAGTCCCGGCCATTTTCGATTGCAGTCCGCTACAATCAAGCCATGAAAAAATCTGTGATTGCTGCGTTGAGTCTCATTGTATTCATCGCATTAGGGACACTGAAGGCGCAAAACGAACCGAGCGCGCCTGTAGTGGAGCCGCAGTACATCAATAGTTTTTACGCTGTGGATGCCAACGGAAAGTTGATCGAATTGGAGCGTGAGACTGTCACCTTCCACTCTAAGGTGAGAGCGCTTCCGGGCTATGCGTCAGTGAAGATGACCAGTGAGTTTAAGCCGGGACGTTCGCCCATGCGCATGGCTGCTACTGCGCAGTTCATCGTTCGTGGACGTGCTCCCATTGATCCGTTATCGAGGTTTGAATTGCGCGCGTTGAAAGGTTCAAAGGATCACCGTGAATTCGTGATGACCCAAGCCCACGGCTCAATTCTCGGTGGTTCGGCAACGTCAAACCCAGAGGAGGGAGCGGTAGCGATTCGATTCGAGGAATACGGAGCCAATTCTTACCGCATCACCACGGACAAACCGCTCGCGCCTGGTGAGTACGCGCTGGCAATGCGCGGATTCGTTTCCGAACTCTACTGTTTTGGAGTAGACCGATGAAACTCATTGCTCCGCTGTTCGCATTTTTCTGCTTGTTTTCCCTTCCAAGCCCAAACACGGAAAATTGCTAGGCTGGGCCGGTCGGCTGGGCGAAACATGGAGGTCTGCTGGATTGGCCGTCGCCGTCTCGCGTGGAGCCTACGACGCGCAACTGTTCACAGACAGCCGTGAGAAGCTCGGCTCGGCGCTCGGCCATGATGTCTCGCACACAAGCGCTCATATGCCCGACCGGAAGCCGCCGCAGCGTGAGCTTGCAGAGGCACCCAAGCAGGAGAAGAGCCAGGACTTGGACGTTGGATTGAGCCTCTGAGCCTGCCCATTGGTGCAATTCACGCCTCTATCGGCTCTTGAAGTGCCAAGCACTGCCCAAAAGAGAAGGTGTGCGATGATGGGAAAGCGGCAAAATTTACACATAAACTTACACAGTTCACATTTCGGCAAGCGTAACTCTTTATTTATTAGCTACTTGCAAAGAGACACAGCGGACTTAAAATCCGCAGACCTTAACCGGTCGTGGGGGTTCAAGTCCCCCTCCGGGCACCATCTAACATATAAATAAATCATCGAGATACAAGTATATAGGCCTCCCGGCTTCGAGAGGCCCTGGCGTCAAATAAGATCTGGTGCATGTTGGTTTCCCCGTTGGTTCCTAAGAGGTCTTCGAACTGCGAGATTCCCGCTTCGCCTTCACCGATCCAGTTCTCCCAAGCAGTTCAACGACCGCGGAATCTGAGAATCACACCGCAGAAAATGCCGACCTTACGCGACCCCTAACGGGATGCGAGCAGCCCGGAGAATCTGAGCGACAGGGCCTATTGTTGTTGTCCGATTACCGGTGAGTTCATCCGATTATTACTGAGATTCTTCTCGACAAACCGAATAGGACATCGGATCATCGTTGCATCAGTCTTGGCTTGATCCCAACAGCTCCAAACCGCCCCCCCCCCCATGTTGGCGAACAAGAGGCGTAGAGCAAGTCGTGCCTCACAGAGATCCTTTCGCGGCACGAGGGAGTGTTCGATCATCTTGATGTATTCTTCTTGTGGCTTTCGGCAGCGGTCTGCCATTTTCCTGCTTGGGTTTGTTGTAGCTATACTCGGTGGCTGGACTACAAGCCACGCGCAGCAATCACTCCAGGCGCTTCACAGCCATGTGCCGGCTGCGGTTGCCAGCGGGCAGGCGGTGCCGGTGGGTTCGATGGCTCCGGACCAGAGCATGAGCTTCTCCATTGTTCTGCCGCTGCGCAATCCAAACGGACTGACCAGCCTGTTGAGCCAGCTTTACGATCCATCCAGTCCGAACTATCGCCATTTTCTCAGCGTGCAACAGTTCACTGACCAGTTTGGTCCGACGGTCGAGGACTACCAGGCCGTCGTTGCGTTTGCCCAGGCTCAGGGTCTTACGGTGACAGACACGCCGGCGAATCGGCTCATCGTGCCCGTCACCGGATCCGTAGCGCAAATCAACCAGGCCTTCAACGTGACCATGAGGGTCTATCAGCACCCTACGGAAAGCCGCACGTTTTATTCGCCGGACCGGGAGCCTTCGCTCAATCTGGGTACGCGCGTAGCCCACATTACCGGACTGAACAACTTCTCGCTCCCCCAGCCAAGGCTGAAGCAACAGACGGCCAGCGGACAAGCCATTGCCAACGTGCTGGGCTCCGGCCCCGGCGGATCGTATCTTGGCAGCGACATGCGCGCAGCCTACTACGGCGCCACCACTCTAACCGGCACCGGACAGGCAGTTGGGATTCTGGAGTTCGGCGGCTACAGCCTCAGCGATGTGAATGCAACCTTCAGCGGTACCGGGCAAACCTACAGCGTCCCCATCAACAACGTGCTGCTGGATGGCGCTACCGGGGCGGCCGCAGGGGACGATGCCGAACAGGTGCTCGACATCGTGCAGGCAATCGGCATGGCTCCAGGTTTGAGCCAGGTCCGCGTGTATATCGGTTCCACAACCGTGCTGGACGATGCAAGCATATTCAACTCGATGGCGACGGAGAATATCGCCAGGCAGATCAGCGTGTCGTGGGGCTGGGTTCCGGACGATCCTTCGGTAGACGATGTTTTCTTTCAGGAGTTTGCAGCACAGGGGCAAACTGTCTTCGTCGCTTCCGGGGACGATGGAGCCTTCGACGCGGCCATCAGTCCATATTTCTATCCATCGGAAGACGCCTATATTACCGCGGTCGGCGCCACCCACTTGACCACCACCGGCGCGGGTGGCGCATGGGTTTCGGAGACGGCCTGGAACTCCCAGCGAGCTGGCAGCGGGGGCGGCATCAGCCCCGACGGAATCTCCATCCCCAGCTGGCAACTTGGAATGGCGAATCTGTCCAACGGAGGCTCGTCTACCCTGCGCAACGAGCCTGACATCGCCATGGAAGGCGACTTCGATAACTACGTCTGCTCCCTTGAGTATGGATGCGGAGGAGGCTGGGCCGGCACCAGTTTTGCGGCCCCGCGCTGGGCCGGTTTCATGGCCCTGGTGAATCAGCAGGCGGTCGAGGCGGGCACAGCTCCCGCCGGCGGCGTGGGATCGATCAACCCGCAGATCTACGCGATTGGAACGGGCTCCAACTACTCCAGCGACCTGCACGATATCACGGTTGGAGATAACGATACCGCCGGTCAGCCAGTGTGGTTCAACGCGGTTACGGGCTACGACCTGGTCACCGGATGGGGAAGCGCAAACGGGCAGAATCTCATCGACGCTCTCGCGGGACCGCAAGTGGCGGGCTTCTGGCTCGCCAGTTCCTCCAGCAATGTGTCGGTCCCCCAGGGCGCCTCCAGTTCCACCACCATTACGGTGACAGACGCGGGCGGGTTCACGGGCAACGTAAGTCTGGCCGTGAGCTCCACGCTGCCGACTGGCGTAACCGCATCGTGGGGAACCAATCCAACCAGTGGTACAAGCGTTCTCACCTTGACCGCAACCGGCTCCGCCCCGGCCGCATCGGTCACAATGACCATCACGGGCACGTCAGGCAGTATGACCGTATCCACCAACGTTACGGTCAGCGTCCATCCACCGAGCTTCATGCTTTCGGATGCGCCCGGCGTCCTCTCGATCAACCAGGGCGCGTCCGGCACGACGAAGGTTACGGTGACGCCCCAGTATGGGTTCAGCGGCAACGTCAGTCTCGCCGTCACGTCCGCGCTGCCCACCGGAGTGACCGCATCGTGGAGCACCAATCCCACCAGCGGATCCAGCGTGCTGACCCTGACTGCGAGCAGTTCCGCTCCGGCCGCAAAAGTTGGCCTCACCATCACTGGCACCTCCGGCTCCCTGACCGCCAGCACTACCCTCAACCTGACGGTGTACGCGCCGACTTTCACCCTCTCAGCGAGTAGCCAGAACATCGGCCTGGGCACCTCCGGCACGTCGTATGTCTACATTTACCCGGTCGATGGTTTTACCGGCAGCGTGAATCTTGCCGTGACTGGGCTACCCGCCGGCGTAACCGCATCCTTCTCCCCGAACCCGACCAGCGGGAGCAGCACACTCACGCTGACGGCGAGCAGTACCGCCGCTACCGGGACCTCGACGCTGACGGTTACCGGCACCTCCGGCTCGCTGACCGAAACTACGACCCTCACCCTGGGAGTGTTTGGGCCGAGCTTTGCGCTGTCAACGGGTACAGCATTCATTGGCCAGGGAACCTCTGGCACAGCCTTCGTCTATGTGACCCCGCAATATGGATTCAACGGCAGCGTCAATCTTGCCGTCAGCGGTTTGCCTGCCGGCGTCACTGCATCCTTCTCTCCCAACCCGACCACCGGAAACACCACGCTCACACTGACCGCCAGCAGCACAGCCACTCTCGGAACTTCGGCGCTCACTGTGACTGGCACCTCCGGCTCTCTGACTGCAAGCACGACTCTCACTCTCGGTGTCTACGCACCGAGCTTCACGCTTTCGGCGGGCGGTGTATCGGTCGGCCAGGGTAGCTCGGGCACCTCGTACGTCTACATGTACCCCGAGTATGGATTCACAGGCAGCGTGAATCTCGCCGTCACTGGCCTGCCCAGCGGGGTGACCGCGTCTTTCACCCCCAATCCAACCGTCGGCAGCGCCGTGATGACGCTGACCGCGAGCAGCACCGCAGCTCTCGGAACCCAGACGCTGATCATTACCGGCACTTCCGGAACACTTACCCACACCACCAAGACCACGGTCGGAGTCTATGCGCCGACCTTCACACTCTCGGCCTACGGTTTGAACGTTGGCCTGGGCAGCTCCGGCTCAACGTCTGTCAGCGTGTACTCCCAATACGGATTCAACGGCAGTGTGAATCTTGCAGTCACTGGCCTGCCCAGCGGCGTGACTGCTTCTCTCTCCCCGAACCCGACAACCGAAACCAGCGTGCTGACGTTGACCGCCAGCAGTACAGCCACTCCCGGGACCGCGACGCTGACGATTACTGGCACCTCAGGCTCGCTGACCGCAAGCACTACCCTCACTCTCGGTGTCTACGCACCGAGCTTCACGCTTTCGGCGGGCGTTGCATCGGTCGGCCAGGGCAGCTCCGCCACAGGGTCCGTTTCCGTGAACCCGCAATATGGATTCACCGGCAGTGTAAATCTCGCCGCCACCGGCCTGCCCAGCGGAGTCTCTGCATCCTTCTCCCCGAACCCTACCAACGGGAGCAGCACACTCACGCTGACGGCGAGTAGTACAGCCACACCCGGACAATACACCGCGACCGTCACTGGCACCTCCGGCTCGCTGACCGTCAGTACTGTCATCAACGTGACCGTTGCGGTGCCCAGCTTCACCCTCTCAACGGGCAGTGTAACGGTTGGCCAGGGAAGCTCCGGCACCTCCGACCTTTATGTGTTTGCTCAAAATGGATTCGCCGGCAACGTGAACCTGGCCGTGACCGGCCTGCCCAGCGGCGTCACTGCATCCTTCTCCACGAACCCGACTACGTACTCCAGTACGCTTACGCTGACGGCCAGCAGTACAGTTCCGGTCGGCCAGTACACCGCGACCATTACCGGTACATCCGGCTCGTTGAGCGCCAGTACCACCCTCCCTATTTCAATTGCCGTACCCAGCTTCACGCTCTCGGCAGGCAACAATATCTCCGCTGGACCGGGCAGCACTGGAACATCCTACATCTACGTGTACGGGCAAAATGGATTCAACGGCAGCATACACCTGGCCGTGACTGGCCTGCCCAGCGGCGTGACAGCTTCCTTCGCTCCCAATCCCACAGCCTCTTCCGGCGGTTCCAGTGTGCTGACCCTGACCGTCAGCAGCACTGCCAGCGTCGGAACCACTCCACTCACAATCACCGGCACCTACGGCAGCCTGACCGCAAGCACGACCCTCAGCCTGATCGTGAATCCCCCGAGCTTCACCCTCTCGGATTATTACAGCGTGTCCCTTGGCCAGGGCGGTTCCGCCACATCCTACGTCTACCTGAATCCGCAGTATGGATTCAGTGGCGCCGTCAATCTCACCGTAACCGGCTTGCCCAGCGGTTTGACTGCATCGTTCTCGCCCAATCCAATTTCAACGGGCTCCAGTCTGCTGACACTCGCGGCGAGCAGCACCGTTGCTCTCGGCCAGTACAGTGTCACCCTCACCGGCACCTCCGGCACTCTCACCGCCAGCACAACCGTCAATGTGACTGTGTATGCGCCAACCTTCACGCTCTCGGATTATTCCAGCGTCTCCATTGGCCAGGGCACCTCCGGAACGTCCTACGTCAACTTGTCTCCCCAATATGGATTCACCGGCAGCGTGACTCTTGCAGTAACTGGCCTGCCCAGCGGAGTGACTGCATCGTTCTCGCCCAATCCAATTGCAACCGGCTCCAGTCTGCTGACACTCACGGCGAGCAGCACCGCCAGTCTCGGCCAGTATAACGTCACCATCACCGGCACCTCCGGTTCTCACACCGCCAGCACCACCCTCGCGCTGAGCCTCTACGCTCCGAGCTTCACCATCTCGGATTATTCCAACGTGTCCGTTGGCCTGGGTAACTCCGCCACAACGTATGTCTACCTGAATTCCCAATACGGATTCACCGGCAACGTGAGTCTTGCCGTCGCTGGCTTGCCCAGCGGAGTGACCGCGTCCTTCTCGCCCAATCCCATCTCTACGGGCTCCAGCGTACTGACGCTGACCGCGAGCAGCACCGCCGCTCTGGGCCAGTACAACGTGACCATCACAGGCACATCCGGCACTCTCACCACCAGCACGACCGTCAATGTGACTGTATATGCGCCAACCTTTACGCTCTCGGATTATTCCAGTGCGTCCCTCGGCCAGAGCAGTTCTACGACGTCGTACGTCAGCATGTCTCCGCAATATGGATTCACCGGCACTGTGAGTCTTGCCATTAGCGGCCTTCCCAGCGGCGTCACTGCGTCCTTCTCCCCGAACCCGACCACCGGAAGCAGCACACTAACGCTGACCGCCAGCAGCACGGCCACTCTGGGACTGTATACCGCCACCATCACCGGCACCTCTGGCTCCCTAATCGTCACCATCCCCCTTACCGTGGGGGTTTATGCTCAGGGCTTCACGCTCACGGATTACTTCAGCGTGGCCATCAATCAAGGCGCTTCCGGCACATCGACCGTCAATGTGAACCCGCAATACGGATTCGCCGGCAGCGTGAGCTTGGCCGCATCGGGCCTGCCCACCGGCGTCACTGCCGCTTTCGCGCCGAATCCAACTTCAACCGGCTCCAGCATAATGACGCTGACCGCAGCCAATCCTTCCACTCCGGGCAGCTTCTTCGTGACCATCACTGGAACCTCCGGCAACGTCACCGCAAGTACAACAACGAATCTCACCATCTACCCAGAGACCTTTACGCTCTCGGATGCGCCGGCCGCGATCACAGTCGCCCAAGGAAGTTCCGGCAAATCTACGGTCTACGTGGTTCCGCAATATGGATTCACGGGTGCCGTAAGCTTTGCCGCATCCGGCCTGCCCAGCGGCGTCACCGCATCCTTTGCCCCGAATCCCACTTCTACCAGCTCCAGTGTGATGACGCTTACGGCCACCAACGCAGCGACCCTGGGACTGGCGACGGTAACAATCACAGGTACCTCCGGCACACTAGTCCAAACCACGTCGCTTGTGTTGACCGTTGGCGCCGCGCAGACGACAACGTCCACAACGCTGGGGGTGATGTCGGCTGGCGCTCCGGTCACGTCTATCGCGGCGGGCAGCGTCGTCACTTTGACTGCCGAGGTCAGCGCCGGGTCCACCCCCTTGACGATCGGACAGGTGCGATTCTGCGATGCCACGGCGGCGTACTGCGAGGATGGTCATCTTCTCGGCACAGCGCAGTTGACCAGCGCGGGACCGGCCGTATTGAATTTCATCCCTGGAATGGGGAGCCACAGCTACAAGGCAGTCTTCGCCGGCACTCAGAGTAATGCGGGCAGTTCCTCAAGTGCGGCAGCACTCGCCGTGACCGCCGCGATTGCCTCCACAACGACGCTCGCGCAGAGCGGCGCCGCGGGCAATTACACATTGACTGCAACGGTGACGGGCCAGGGGCTGCTTCCGCCGTCAGGCACCATATCGTTCCAGGACACAACCAGTGGGAACGCAGTAGTCGGCACCGCTGCATTGGCCCAGGGGAAGACCGTCCTAAGCTGGCCAACCCGATCGTCTCCGGCGACTGGCTTCAATCCCTACGCAATTGCAACCGGAGACTTCAATGGCGATGGCATCCCGGATCTCGCCGTTACGAACTATGTCAGTAACACCGTGACGATATTGCTGGGCAAAGGAGATGGAACGTTCACCGCGAGCGCCGTGAGTCCGTCAACGGGTTCCGAGCCCGGGTCGATCGCGGTCGCAGACTTCAACGGGGACGGCAAACCGGACTTGGCCGTGGGGAACCTTAACAGCAATACAGTATCCATCCTGCTGGGGAATGGGGATGGAACATTTACCCCAGCGGCGAGCCCCTCAACCGGCTCGCGTCCGATCTCAATCGCGGTGGGGGATTTCAATCGGGATGGCATACCGGATCTCGTGGTAGCAAACCAATACAACAGCAACGTGACGATTCTGCTAGGCAATGGGGACGGAACATTTACCCAATCGTCCAGCCCAGTCACCGGCAACTATCCAACATCTGTTGCCGTCTGGGATTTCAATGAAGACGGCATACCGGACGTGGCGGTAGTCAATGAATACAGCAATACGGTTACGATTTTGCTCGGGAACGGCGATGGAACATTTACCGCCAATCCCGTGAGCCCGCAAACCGGCAACTATCCAGATTTCATCGCCGTCGGGGACTTCAACGGGGACGGTAAGCCGGACCTGGCCGTAGCGAACCTTAATGACTACACGATGACGATCCTGCTGGGCAACGGGGATGGGACGTTTACTGCGGCCGCCAGTCCGAACACGGGTTCTGAAACGGCCATCGCGGTTGGGGATTTCAACGGGGACGGCAAGGTTGATCTGGCCGTATCGAGCGGGGGCAACGTGATGGTCCTGCTGGGGAACGGAGACGGAACATTTGCAGCCGCGACGACTTTGCCTGCGATCAGTTTTCCCTGGGGCATCGTGGCAGCCCCCTTCAACAAGAACGGAAACCCGGGCTTGGCCGTTGCAAACTCTTACAGTAATACGGTGACGGTGCTGACCGCGCAGTTGGCGCAGACGGCAACCGCGGTGGCAAGCGGCGTGTCGCCCGTGGGCCATGGGGTGCATCTGGTCGATGCGAGCTATCCAGGAGACAGCAGCTACGGTTCCAGCGTCTCCGCGACAGTGGGGCTGGCCGCGCAGCCCGCTGCGCCCACGGTGACGGTCACGCCCGCCTCGCAGAACATCAAAACGACCCAGCCATTAATAGTCACGGTTGCAGTGAGCGGCGGAAGCGGCAATCCCACACCCACGGGATCGGTGACGCTGGCGAGCGGGAGCTATACCTCCGCGCCGGTGACCCTCAGCAACGGAGGCGCGGCGATCAACGTGGCTGCCGGATTGCTGGCGGTGGGCACGGATACGCTGACCGTCAGCTATTCGCCCGATTCAAACAGTTCTTCGACCTATAACAGCTCGACAGGGTCGAGTTCGGTGACGGTGACTCTGCCGGCTACGCCAGCGATTACCTGGGGGACTCCGGCTGCGATCCTCTATGGGACCGCGTTGAGCGCTACCCAGCTCAACGCCGGGTCCACGGTAGCGGGCACCTTCGCCTATTCGCCGGCGTTGGGCACCGTGCTGACCGCCGGGCCGCAAACCCTGACCGCAACCTTCACACCCACCGACACCATCAACTACACCACCTCGACCGCCACGGTAATCCTCACAGTGAACAAGGTGACGCCCACGATGACCTGGGCAACGCCCGCCGCGATCCTCTACGGAACAGCATTGAGCGCCACCCAACTGAACGCCAGTTCTACTACGTCAGGCACCTTCGCCTATTCGCCGACGCTGGGCACGGTGTTGCCTGCGGGATCGCAAGCTCTCACCGCAACCTTCGCGCCAACGGATACCGTCGACTACACCACCGCAACCGCCAGCGTAACCCTGACTGTGAACAAAGCCACGTCGGTGATCACCTGGGCGACACCAGCGGCGATTCTCTACGGAACAGCATTGAACTCGACCCAACTGAACGCCAGTTCTACGGCGTCGGGCACCTTCGCCTATTCGCCGACGCTGGGCACGGTGTTGCCTGCCGAGCCGCAAACTCTGACCGCAACCTTCACGCCAACCGACACCGTCGACTACACGACCGCAACCGCCACCGTGCCCCTGACTGTGAACAAGGCCGCGTCGGTGATCACCTGGGCAACACCGGCTGCGATTCCCTATGGAACGGCATTGAGCGCTACCCAGCTCAACGCCGGGTCCACGGTAGCGGGCACCTTCGCCTATTCGCCGGCGCTGGGCACCGAGCTGACTGCGGGGGCGCAAACCCTGACCACAACATTTACGCCCACCGACACCATCAACTACGCCACCTCGACCGCCACGGTAATCCTCGCCGTGAACAAGGTGACGCCCACGATGACCTGGGCAACGCCCGCCGCGATTCCGTACGGAACAGCGCTTTCTGCAGCGCAGTTGAACGCAACCGCGTCGGTGGCGGGCACGTTCGTGTACTCGCCGGCGGCGGGAGCGGTGCCCGGCGCGGGTTCGCAAACACTTGTGGTCACGTTCACCCCCAACGACACCACCGACTACTCCTTGCCCGGCACGGCAACGGTTCCGCTGGTGGTCAACAAGGCGCCGCTGACGATCACTGCGAACAATGCGACTCGGGCGTTTGGCGTGGCGAACCCGGCATTTACCGGGACGGTGGTGGGCGCGCTGAACGGCGATACCTTTACGGAGAGCCTCTCGACCACTGCGACCGCTGCCAGCCTCGTGGGAACCTATCCGATTGTGCCGGCCGTTGCGGGTGCGAACCTTGTCGACTACGCCGTCACGCAGGTCAACGGCACGCTGACCGTAACCCAGACCACCACGGCGACCACGTTCGCTCTCTCGAACTCCAACCTGACGCTGACCGCAACGGTACTGTCGCTGACCAGCGGAACGCCCACTGGAACGGTTGCCTTCTACGAGGGATCGACGCTGATGGGCACGGCCGCGTTGACGAATGGAGTGGCCAGCTATACCGCGACCACCCTTCCGGCCGGGAATGTGGCTCTGACCGCACAATACAGCGGGGACGCAAACTTCGCGCAGTCGACCTCCTCGGCGATGGTGGAACTGGCGATTGCGCCCGCGCAGACCGCGATCACCGTCGGACGAGCGAGCGCCATTAGCGATGCTCTGAGCCTCACGGTGGTGCCGGGATTTGTCACAACTTTGACCTTCTCCTGTACAGGGCTGCCCGCGGAGGCGACCTGCAGCTTCTCTCCCGCAAGCTACACCTTTGCCGGCGCCACCAACGTCGCGAACGTCACGATGACTGTCCAGACGGGCGTTTCCGCGCGCTCAACACCGCCGGCACCATTCGGACCGAAAACCGGGCCGGTGACGCTTGCCGGAGCCTTCGGACTGTCCGGGCTGTTCGCGCTTTCCCTCGGCGCACGCCGCCGCAGGCTGTGGATGCGGCTCACACTGCTCACGGTTGCGCTGGGCATCGCGTGCGGGATGGTGACGGCGTGTGGCAGTTCGCCGGCCGCGTCGTCGGCCGCACTGCCGCAATCTCCGGCAGGCACATCGACGGTGCAGGTGACGGCGAGCGGGCCGTCAGGCTTTTCGCAGACGGCAAGTGTGACGTTGACCGTGCAGTAATACCGATCTATCCAAGACCGATGGCGCTGAACACATCTTCAGAAATTACTGCTTGGTTAATACGATCAGACCGGTCGCCAGAAGCTCAAGTAGTAAGAATCATCCTCTACCTATGTCTCTCCTCTATTTCAAGTTCCTTATTCGGTATTTGAATGGTCGATCTTCTTATTCGCCCGCCGCCAGCGCCCATAATGGGCGCTCCGCGGCTACTCCCCATAAAGCGATCGAACGCGTTCCGTCCTGCCCCGCCCAAGACACCTCACGCGCCCGCGCGGGAAGAGACCCCGATCCTCCTCTGCTCCCCTCGACCCCTCCCAGCGTTGCTCCCCCGGGTTCGTGGTCGAAGGACTCAGCTCGTCTTGACCGAATCACTGCCGGTGCCGAGCCAATCCGTCAGCCGGAAATGCTGGCCCATTCCGTCGTTCACATAGGTAGCCACCAGCGCGCTTCCGGCAACGGAGAGGATGCCGCTCGTATCAAAAATACGTGATGATCAGTCGGCATTGCGACTGGAATTTCATGACCCGTCTCGGGTGAACGGTGACCGCGCAATCGGCGCTTTCCTGGACTAATCAGACGAGTGTTCGCTAAGCCGACTCGACCGCCCGAACGGCTGCACGAGAGTGCCCCCGCACGAGGCAGCCCGGCTCCGCCATTTGTCTGCCTCAGATGCGTCACGCCGGTGTTGGATTGGATGAGGCGGAGTAGGGCTTTCCGTTGACGATGACGTCCTCGAACTTGAGGCCGGTAACGCCGGTGGTGGTGGTGAGCTTGTCGTTCTTCAGGGTGACGTCGAAATCCTTGAAGAGGATGTCGCTGATGTCGGTCTGCCCGGGGTTGGGCCGGATGCTGCCGAAGGCGTTGTAGGTGCCCTTGATGCCGATGAAGTTGATGTTTTTGACGATGGATTTGGGCGGCTCCGCGCCCTGTAGATCGAAGTACTGCGACCACGGAGCCATGTTAATGATGCCGCTGGAGGGGCCTTCAGAGGTGATGTTGCGGAAGGTGATGTCCTCGTAATGCTGGGGAGTGTCAGGGCGCAGCTTCAGGGTTGCGACGCGGACGCCGCCAGTGATCTTGCAGTCTTCCGCGATGACGTCGCGGACGATGGTGGCCTCACTGCCGCACGTCAAAACGCCGCCGCCGCGCTTGAAGGTGCAGTTGCGCACGCGGATGTGCTCGACGGCCGGGCTGTCCTTGTCCTCCATGGCGTGAGGCCCCTTGGAGCCTTTGCAGGCAATACAGTCGTCGGTGACAGAGAAGACGCAGCTATCGACGGTGACGTTGCGTGAACTATCGATGTCGATGCCGTCGGTGCTGGGGGCTTGCCGGTAGTCGTCGGGAACCTGGAAGTGGACGTTATGCACCAGGACGCCGTCGTTGTTGTAGAGATGGCAGTTCCAGAACTGCGAGTCCTTGAAGGTGATGCCTTCGATCTTCACGTCCTTCGAGTTCTCAATCAGGGCGAGCCGGGCTCGAGGCATGCCGGTGTTGGTGAAGCCTTTATTTGCGGCACGATTCTTGAAGAAGAGCTCCCAGATGGGCATCCCGGCGCCGTCGAGGGTGCCGTCGCCGGTGAGCTGGAATCCGTCGCAGTGGGCCGCGTTGATGAAGGCAGGGGTGAAGTTGTCCATGAAATGGCCTTCGATGCGGGTGCGCTGCGCGGGAAAGTTCGAAAGGTCGGTGGAACACTTCAGGACGGCCCCTTCGGTAAGGCGCAGGTTGACCTTCGGTTTGAAAAAGAGAGCGCCGGAGACGAAAACGCCCTGGGGGACGACAACGGTGCCTCCGCCCTTGGCGGCAAGCTGATCGATGGCAGCCTGGATGGCCTTGGTGTTGACGGTGGAGTCGTCGGCGACCGCGCCGGACTTCGTAATGAGCAGTTCGCGAGTGGACGCGGCAAAGGCTTTCGCGGCCAGAGGCCAAAGAGGAGCCGAAGCAACGAGGGAGTTGAAGTGGCGGCGGGAGTAGCGTTCGATAGACATCGGCAGAATCCTTAGAACCGGGGGTCAGGGCCGAGTAATCTCAGGTCCGACTTCTGATGATCCGCTGCCGAGAGGCTTGTTGTCTATACGAATGCGAACTAGGCGGGAGTCGCTTAGCCACCCTCCTCGCCGCAGGCGACTTTGTAGGAGGAGAGGCGCTCGCGGCAATGGTTGGGTTGCGTTTGGCTCCAGCCACTGCAATTACCGCCTGCACCGCTCTCTTTGGCATGGGAGCCGGGTCGGTTCTGGGTGTATAGTTTCGTGACACAGAAGTGCAAAATTGAACCCCCCGGATGAGTGTCCCGATGAAAGCTAATAGATACATCCTCGTATCGGTGCTGTTGGTGAGCCCCGTAGCGGCGCAGGTGCGTCCCTGGCAAGCAATCTCCGATCCGACCGCGGCGGAGGCCGCCGCAAAGTTCGCCTTGCCGCCAGCGGAGTACAGTTCGCAGTTCGACTGGGGCTTTAGCGACAAGTTGACTCCAGACGCCATGGGGGCCATCCTCGACCATGCCAAATCTCTGGGAGTGATGGGCGCTTACATCGAGCCTAAGGTCGGCAACACGCCTTACCTTTCGCCGGGCTATTTCCAGGCGGTGAAGGAGGTGGTTGAGCAGGCCAGGACGCGCGGTATGCATCTGTGGTTTGACGACGACGGTGGATACCCCTCGGGGTTTGCCGGCGGCAAATTCTCCGAGGAGCGCCCGGATCTGCGGATGCAGGCCTTGGCCACGCCGCAGCACATCCCGGTCACGGCCGGCCAGCAATATTCCTACACGCTCGATCCCCGGACGATCAGTGTGCTGGCGGTCAACCGCGACTCCGGCGCGGCACAAGTGCTGGACAGTTCGTCGGGGAGTGTGAACTGGACTGTGCCCGCGGGCAACTGGGAGATTGTTCTGGCGCGTTCGCAGTTCCGCTCCGGCCCTACGCGCTCGGCCAACAACAAGACGGGCGCGAAGGACGGCACCCACTCACTGATGGACTACCTGAATCCGGAAGCAGACAAACTTTTTATTCAGTGGCAATTCGATGCGTACAAGCAGGCGGTTGGCGACGAGATGGGGAAGACCGTGCTGGGCTTCCGGGGGGACGAGCCGGCCTTCGGCTTCAACCCGTGGTCGCCGGTTCTGCTGGCCGAGTTTCAGAAGCGCAAGGGTTATGATTTGCGACCCTACCTGGGGATAATTGCTTCGATCAACATTGGGCGCGCTCCTCGTCCGCCGGCTGGCGCCGCGCCTGCCGCCGGCGGCGTTGGACTGGCCACTGTGTCGGCCGTTCCTGCAACCGGCGGCCCAGAGCCGGCTAACATTAATCTGGATGAGGGCCACCGTGTGTTCGCAGACTACTACGACGTGTGGTCCGATCTCTTCGGCGAGAACTTTTTCGGCGCGGAAGGCAAATGGGCCGCGGCCAACGGCGTCGAAATGCAGACCCACATCGAACACGAGGAGGTCCTGCCGCAACTGGCTACCGCCGACGGGGACTTCTTCAAGTGCATGCGAGGCATCCAGGTGCCCGGCGTCGACACGATCTGGCACCAGATCTGGCACGATGTGGTCGCCGATTATCCTAAATTGGCGTCATCGGCGGCCCATGTGGACGGACATCCGCGAGCGATGACGGAAGCCTTTGCGGCCTATAATCCGCAGCCTGACTTCAAGGAGGCCGGCTGGATTCTCAACCACCTTCTGGTGCTCGGTATCAACCGTATCGAATACATGGGCATGGGCGGAGCTGGTCCGGGCCGCGGCTTTTATGCAGATCCCGGATTTCCTGCGCTCTCCGCGCACGTCAATCGCGTGGGCTATCTGCTGGGCGAAGGCCGACCCGCTGCGCAGATCGGGGTCTACATTCCCTCGACCAGCTTCTGGTTCAATGACTCGGCGGCGAACACGTCCTTCCTGACTATCGTCCACCAACTGCTGGAGCACCAGCGGGATCTCGACTTTGTGGACGAATACTCGCTGTCGAAGACGTTCAAACTGCAAGGCCGCGAGCTGGTCAACCTGAGCGGGCAGGCGTATCGTGCCATTTTGGTCCCGCCGGTGGATGCAATATCGAAGGCTGCCCTTGACAATCTGCACGCCTTCGCCAAGGCCGGCGGCAAGGTGATCTTTCTGGGGCACGCGCCCAGCCTTGTAGTGGACAAAAACTTTAAGACGGCCACGGGGCCAGCCGATATCAGTTGGGCGACACTGGAGCCGGGGACGGAGATCACTGCGCAAGTTTTGGCAGCGCTGCCCGCGCCGGATGTGGTGATCGACCAGACCACGACATGGCTCAAGTACAACCACCGGCGGCTAAAGGATGCCGACGTGTATTTCTTCTTCAACGAAGGGGAGCAACCGTTGTCGCTGAAGACGACTGTGGTCAACCGCGGTACGTCGAAGCAGGCGCAGGAGTGGAACACCGCGAGTGGCAAGGTTGAACCCTGGGCTGGAGCCACCTTTGCCAGGGGCAAGACCACACTGCCGCTGGAGTTGCAACCCTGGGGTACGACGATCGTCGTGGTGCGCGACGGAGGAAAGTAGCCCACCACGCCGCGCTAATGTCGCGCGTGAGCCCATCGTTCGATCGCGCGCCACATCCACTGACGGAGGTCGTCGAGGATCGGCTTAGACTGAGCCTGTCGAACCGAGCAGCGGAGATCCGGCGGTGTATCTGATTCGCTTCCCTGACCATTTCTGACAGGGCGCCACACTTAGACGACGCCTTCGGAGGTCGTCCATTCTTGCGACAGGTCGGCGGATTTCTATCGTTGTAGCAATCCCGCCGTCTCAAGTCTCTTGCACGTCCCCTTGCTCCATTGAAAGTAGCGATTTCCTTCCTGTCTCGATCAAGTTCAGCATCATCGATCTCTCACTTCACCAATCTCTGCACGACCGAAACCAGCTGGTCACCATTAAAAGGCTTCACAATCCATCCAGTTGCTCCCGCCTTGCGCCCTGCGTCCTTCTTCTCGGCCTGCGACTCGGTCGTCAGCATCAGGATTGGAGTAAATCCGTATCCCCGCAGCTTGCGTGTTGCGGCGATCAGTTGGATGCCGTCGACATTCGGCATGTTCAGATCGGTGATGATCAGGTCAAACTTCCCGGCACCAATCTTGCCGAGACCGTCTTTTCCATCGACGGCCTCCGCCACTTCATAGCCCGCTTTGCGCAAGGTAAAGCTGACCATCTGGCGAACGCTCGAAGAATCATCCACTGTCAAAATCCGTTTCATTTTCTCGTCCTCCAGTTTCTGGGCAGGAACTCAGTGACTTTGCAAAACCCCACCCTAGGTTCAAAACAGCTCAATGCTGTTGCCTCCAAACGATTGTTGCGCCAAGGGAATCGCCGTCCCATGCAGAGCTGCACGCAAAACGTCGCGCTCCACTTCTGTCGTGTACGCCGCAGAATACAGGTGCTCAACTTCATTTGCGTCGAATCCATTCGTTGCAGATGGATGATCGATCTCCATTTGTTGCTTTAACATCTCAATCTCGTCAAGGATGGCGTCGATGCGTCCAAAGTCGCGATCGAGCAGCTCCCCAGTGCTTTCAACCTGTGCGATCTTGGTGTGCATTGCCTCGTTGGCAGACTCTATGTGCCCGGATTGGCGAGCTGCAAATGCCGCTGCGGCCTTCAGACTGTCAAGTGCGCTCCTTGTTTGTGCTTGCGCGGCATGAAGCTTATCGCTCCTGCATTCGGAGAATGCTTCCATTACCCGGTTTGTCTGCTCTACATGCTTCAGGATGTCCTGCATTGCGTTCCCGGATTGATCGGTGTTCTCTCTCCATTCGGCCGAAATCTCTACAATGATCTTCGCTATAGCCAGTATTCTGTCTGCATGACTACCAAGGCTGCTGGCCAAAATCATGGAATTGAGGGAGAGCAAGTGCAGGCGATTGAGGACATCTTTTGACTTCTGTATATGCTCGCCGATCAATTGCGCCAGGCCGGAAAGCCCGGCAAGAGTCTGCCGCATTTTTTCGCTGTGTGCCTGGCTCTCTTTCTCAAGCGAATCGATATGGGAGATCTTGGATGTGACCTCCCGTTCCTGATCCAGTACCAAGGGGCTGATGCCTGCTACGTCAGACGCGCTAACGCTGAGGATGCCGGCCATGCAAGTTCTGATTTGAGAAGTCCAGTTGGCCAATGTGGCTTTGATGTTGTTGAGCTGGTAAATCTGAATGCGTAGACCGGCGTGGCTCCGAGAAAGCTCATCCGAGGATCCACGACCTGAAGTCCTCACAGTGCGAAGCCTTCCAGCGATCATTGCCAGCGCGTCCTGTACATGCTCGAGCTGCTGGCGGGTGATGTCGTAACTCTGCACTGCTGCTACCACGCCGGCAATCTGTCCAGCGATCTCCTGTACGCTCAGCCTGAACCGTTCAGGCGTGCTCGAGAATCGCATAAAACTAATATCTAAGGCTGCCAGGTCGTCGCCCACGAGAGCCTCGATACGTGTAAGTTTCTCCCGCATACGGGGCAGATCGGCCGATAGAACACACTTGGTAGTTTGGATGGATGCCTTGCGTGAGTCCGTGTGTCGCGCAAGTTCCTGAGTGTCCGCTGTGAGAGACTTCGAAAAGTCGGACAATTCGCAAGCAAGCTGCTGGAAGCCCTCTCCCATCTTGCCTAGGCGCGCTGCTTCGATCTTTGTCATAACGCTCAGGACACTGATCTTGAGAGCGATCGCACCCTGGATTCTGGTGACTCCCGCAAGCTGCTGTAGCAGTCCAACTTCATTCGTTACCGTTTGCAGTATGCCCGATGTTGCCTGCAGCCTATCCTCAATCAACGATCTTGCCGCCGCGCCCAGGGTCTGTAAGTGCGGAAGAACGCAACTGACCTTTTCATCTTCAACGCAGGCGACAATGGTTGCTGCAAGATTCAATAGTGTGTCTGTATCACCACTAAGGCGTTCAAAGCTTTTCCCAACCGACTCAATCTCGCCTTGTGAAGAGCGTGCAATCGATCGAAGCTGGCCGACCGCCCTCTCAAGCGGCTCCGCAAGAGCGCTAATCTTGTTGGCACTCATCGCGACCTCTCCAAGCGGAACGTAGGCCGGTTGAAGAGCCTCGTCGATAAAGGCCCTGGTGTCGTGCTTCGCGTGTTTGTCGGGTGAGTCAGCATGTTCGTAATACCGTTCATCAGTGAAGCAAATGTCATCGTGCGCAAGAGAGAATCGCTCCCGCAATGGATTGGAGTGGCAAAACTTTATCAGCCGCGCCCAACTTGATGGCCTCTTTGGGCATTCCGAAAACTACGCATGTGGCCTCATCCTGGGCTATCGTCTTTGCACCCGCCTGTTTCATCTCGAGCATCCCCCGGGCGCCGTCATCGCCCATTCCGGTCAGGATCACTCCAACCCCGTTCTGTCCTGCATATCGGGCGGCGGAGCGAAACAGCACATCGACCGAAGGCCGATGCCGACACACCAGTGGTCCGTCTTTGATGTCCACGTAGTAGCGAGCGCCGCTTCTTTTGAGCAGCATGTGGTGATTCCCAGGTGCAATCAGGGCGCGTCCACGCAGAACTGTGTCGTTGGTCTCAGCTTCCTTGACCGTGATACTGCATAGGCTGTCGAGCCGTGCAGCAAAGGCGCGGGTAAACAACTCGGGCATGTGTTGCACGATCACGATACCCGGCGTATCCGCGGGGAGCGTCTCAAGCAAAGCCCTCAGAGCCTCGGTCCCTCCTGTTGAGGCACCGACCACAACTACCTTCTCAGTTGTCTCAAGCATGGCGTTTGTAGCCGGCGCAAGAATGGCGTCCGCTGTGAGCTTCGGCTCTACTATGTGGCGTGGCCGGGGAATATTCAACCGGGCGGACGCCGCCGCCTTGACTGAATCGCAGATCGTAATGCGCGAGTCTTCCAGGAAGCCCTTCACCCCAAGACGCGGCTTGGTGATGATGTCTACAGCTCCGAATTCGAGTGCCCTCAGAGTGGTTTGAGCTCCATTGTCGGCAAGGCTTGAACAGATGACGACCGGGATCGGATGTTGGCTCATAATCTTCTTTAAGAACGTGAGTCCATCCATGCGCGGCATCTCGATATCCAAAGTGATTACATCCGGCTCCTGTTCGCTGATTCGTTCGGCCGCAACAAATGGATCGCCTGCGGTTCCAATCACCTCGATCTCCGCGTCAGACGAAAGGACTTCCTTCAACGTCTGGCGAACCACGGCGGAGTCATCCACAATCAGTACGGTGATTTTGCGTGCGCTCATATTCTGATCCCCTCTGTGCCATGCATCATCGCACCCTCAGCTATGCCTTAAGTGAGATTGCGAACAAATACCTCGCCTGTTTTCGTATGAAACCGAATCTTTCTACCGCGCTTTCCGC
>Ga0302276_10001511_pt1 | contig 21049 bp, 17 predicted proteins | sample III_Bog_N2_3_FD_198768 | JGI IMG/M metagenome (GOLD analysis project Ga0302276, IMG submission 198768) | Peat permafrost microbial communities from Stordalen Mire near Abisko, Sweden - III_Bog_N2_3 | ecosystem: Environmental > Terrestrial > Soil > Wetlands > Peat | place: Sweden: Abisko...
AGACGAAGTCCTTCCCGACTTCCCCACACTCTTCGCCCGCTGGTCGGCCTCGCTGAGCAGCGACGGCGCCGAAATCCCGATCCCATCCGGGGAGGATGGCCTCGACTGGGAGGGCGAGGTCATCGCCTGGGTGGGCGCACCCATCGTCGACGCGACACCCGAAGACGCTCTCGCCGCAGTCATCGGATATTCGACCTTCAACGACGTGACATCACGGCGAGCCCAGAAGCAGACCTCGCAGTGGATCATCGGTAAAAACGGCGACCGCTCGGGGCCTGTCGGCCCGCTGGTTCCGGCAAACGAAGTGGGCGACCTCAGGGACGGGCTGCAGATCGAGACGCGTGTGAACGGGGAGGTCGTGCAGCACGGGAGCACCAGCCAGATGATTTACGGGGTGGGTGAAACCCTCGCCTACATCTCGCACACGTTCACGCTGAATCCCGGTGACCTGCTGGCGACCGGTACGCCTTCTGGCGTCGGCTACGCACGAACGCCCCCGTGGCTCCTTCAGCCTGGTGATGTCGTCGAGGTCGAGGTCGAACGTCTCGGCACCCTGACGAACCACATCGTCGACAACTCGCACCGTCAGCACCCGCCCGCCCAATCGTGATCCTGGTCACGGCGGCAAATGGCAACCAGGGCAAGCGCCTGGTGCCGACGCTGGTGCGCTTAGGGCACGAGGTGCGCGCCAGTGTTCGATCGGAGGCGTCCGCGGTTGCCCTTCGCGCATCCGGAGTTGCGGATGTTGTCGTCGGCGACCTGGCCGAACCAGCAGTGCTCGCCCGTGCGGTGGAGGGTGTCGAAAAGATCTACTACGTCGGTCCCGCCCTCTCGCCATCCGAGCGCGAGGTCGGGTTCGCGATGGTCGACGCGGCTCGTGACGCGGGCGTGCACCACTTCGTGATGAGTTCTGTGCTGCACGCCATCACCTCCGACCTCATCCAGCACGAGGTGAAGCGAGATATCGAAGAGCACCTGCTCTCCTCGGGCCTCGAGTTCACGATTCTCCAGCCGGCGAACTACATGCTTGCCCACCGCGTAGTGCCCGCCTTCCATCGCGGGGTCTTCGAGCTCTCCTGGTCGCTCGACCGGCTGCAGTCGCTGGTGGACGTCGGTGATGTCGCGGAAGTCGCGGCGCAGGTCTTGAGCGACTCGGACCGGCATGTTGGCGCCACCTACGAACTGGCGTCACCCGGACGATTCACCGCCCACGACATCGCAGCGATCATCTCGTCCGTTGTGGGAGCTCCGATCGACGTGCGTCAGATCGACGCAGATACCTTCGCGCAGCGAGTGCTCGCGGGCGCCGACCCGGTAAGCATGACCTATGAACTACGGGCGATGCGCGCCATCACCGACCGCTACAGCAGTCACGACTTCGTGGGCAACCCGAACGTGCTGACCTGGCTACTCGGGCGCACGCCAACCACCGTCGAGCAGTGGGTACGCGCCGAGCACGACGCATATCGGCGACGCGCGGGCTAGTTCGTATCCAGCAGGCCGGCGTGGCCCTCGACGGCCTTCTTGGTGCGCGCGACATCACCCGCGATGATCGCTTCGACGAGCTCGGAGTGGGCGGCGATCCGGATGCCCAGCCACTCCGTGGCCGTCTCCGGGGACTCGTCGTGGGTGGCGGCGATCGCGTGCTCCCGTACGAACCGCGTCATAGACAGGTAGAGGGCAGACGCGGTTTGGTTGGGTGAGATCTGTGCGATGCGTTCATGCAGGTCCCAGTTGGCGAGCAGGAATGCCGTCGTGCCTTTCGCGGCCGCCGACTTCAATTTTGCCAGACCCCGCTTGATGTCGGCGATGTCCGCGGTGTTGCGATGCTGCGCGGCGTCGGAGTCGATGAGCACTTCGAGCGCTTCGCGTACGGCGACGGCTTCCGCAACGGAGGCTGGCGCATCCGTCACCGCGAGGAGGGTGTGGCGGATGCGCACCATTGGCCCCGCCGCAGTGGCGAACAGTCCGCCACCGCGTCCCGGCCGGATCTCAGCGAGTCCTCGATCGGCAAGCAGCCGAATGGCTTCGGCCACTGTCGAGCGCGCGAATCCTGATCTCTCGCGCAGCGAATCGATCGTGCCGATGAGCTCGCCGGGGCGGAATTCGCGCTCGAGGATCTGGTGCTCGATCTCGCTCGCCAGCACGTTCGCACGCGTCTGGCCCACGAACGAATTCATGCGCTCAGCCTAGCAACAACGATCACAACGATTACGGTGTTCCGGTTCGCTCACGCCGTCACCATGCCCAGTCGTTGGTGGAAATCTCGCTGCCTTCGCTAGAGGTCGTGCGGGTGTCTAGGTGTGAACCCCGCGCTTCGATATGGGCGTGATACTTCGCCAGCGAAGTGTGCGCGAAGTCATTGTCGAAATCGCGGATGACCGAATGGATGTGGTTCCCGCTGTCAACCGCATTCACCATTTCGATGAGCAGCTCGCGAGTCTGAACCCGGAAGTAGTGCGGTGTTCCGCGCTCGGTGCCACCCGCCCATGCGAAGTGGATTAGCGCGGCGCCGTCCACCTGCAGCTGGGCGCGGTATTCGTCTGCCGCCTTCCGGGGAAGCCGGCCGAGGTACGTGTCGATGAGCCGATTCAGAATCTGCACCTGCGCCTCATCGAGCGCGTCGCCAGGGATGCCGGACGGGCTCGCCCGAACGAGCGCGAGTGCCTTTCGGTCGGCGGTCGAGATTTGGTACTGCGGCATTCCCAGGTCGTAGTGGTCCGGGTATTCGAGAGCACCGATGAGGGGTACCTGGCGCGAGACAAAGTCGGCGGGCGAGACATCGTGGAAGATCGCGATCGCTCGCTGGTCGTCGTTCAGGCTCCCAAGCAGGTCGAACCCGAGTCCCTCATCGTCGGCCATTGGATTCAGAACACCGGCCCCGACGACTGGCTGCTGTCCGAGCGCGCTGGGCGTCGTGGAGATCCAGCGCTGGTTCACAACGGTGACGTTGATGCACACATGATGGCCGAGGAATCGCAGCGACCAGGTGTCTTCGAATCCCGGCCGACCGAAGATGCTGAGGAAGTAGGAGTCGGGCGTGCGCCACAGCGGCGCGGCGAATCCGAGAAATCCTGCCTCCCGTTCGCGCAGCACCTGCTCCAGCTGTGTGATGGCGAGGATTTTCGTGAAGACCTCGTGCGAGACGGCCAGTCGAACGAGTTCGAACACGACAACCTTCTGGTGTCGGTCAAGGTTGTGCAGCGAGACGCCGATGCGATCGGGCTTAGGGATGATGTCCCAGTCCAGGCGGCGAGGGTCGTCGAACGCGAACAGGGCGGCATCGCGCTGATCTGCGGAGAAGGTGTCGATGAGCCCGATGAGTCCCACCAGTATCTTCTGAATGGTCTCTGGATCTTCGTACCCTGGCTCGGCGGTGGCGTTTTCAGTCGACATCGTGGGATCCTCCTTGATCAAGAAAAGACTATAACGGTAGGGATGATTTACCGCCACTGATCCGGCCGAGACTTCGCGTCCTGCCGGTTTCCTTGACAGTGCTTGTTGCGGGTGCCCATAATCGACAAAACATCCCAACCATCATGATGTTAAGCAAGGGAGCTTTCGTGCAGGTCCGCGCGGCGATCGTGGATGCCCCCGGTGCTGAACCGCGGGTCGGCTTGATCGAGCGCTCCCCTGACAGTCCCGGCACGACCCTGATTGAGGTCAGCGCCGCGCCTCTGAATCCACTCGACCTGCTCATCGCCTCCGGCACCTTTCACTCGGCCCGGCATGAGACCGCCTACGTGCCGGGCAGCGAATGTGTCGGAACGGTGATTCGATCCGACCGGTATTCACCCGGCTCCGTCGTCTACGCAGAGTGCCATGCCTCGCCGACGACGCCCGGGGCGATGGCGCAGCAGGTGCGCGTGGACGACGATGACGTTCTCGTGTTGCCCAGTGGGGTCGACCAGGTGGCAGCCGCGGCCATCGGCAACTCGGGCGTCGCTGCCTACCTGCCCCTCGTGGAGGTGGCCGGGTTGCAGGCAGGGGAGACCGTACTCGTGCTCGGCGCTACGGGCGCTGTTGGCCAATTGGCGGTGCAAATCGCGCACCTGGGGGGCGCCGGCAGGGTGGTGGGAGTAGCGCGCGACCCCGCGACGCTCGACGGGCTCCGCGCACTCGGCGCCGACGCGGTCGTCGGACTGGAGAACGGCGAGAGCGTCGACGAGCTCGCGATACGAATTCGTGATGCGTCAGGCCCGGTGGACGTCATCCTGGATTGCCTGTACGGCCATCCACTCGAGGCCGCACTGCAAGCCTGCGCCCAGCACGCCAGGATCGTCAACGTGGGGCACTCGGCAGGCCCGCTGGCGTCCATCCCGGCGGGACTCCTGCGCGGCAAGCAACTCACCGTGACCGGCTTCGCCGGCATCCACCTGCGCCTGGGCGACAAAGCGGGCGCCCTGGCCTGGCTGTGGGACTCACTCGGCACCGGCCAACTGGCCGTCAGGGTCAACCCGGTTTCCCTCGAAGGGCTGCCCGAGGCCTGGCGATCCCAGGCCGCCTCGCCCCATGCGAAGTATGTCGTGGTGCCGGCTGGTGGCAACGCAGAATTCCGCAATGAAGCAGAGAGCGGTCTCCCGACCGACGAAACAAGAAGGAGCTCGCGATGAGTGACGACAAGAGAATGTATGTGCCATCCGAACCGCTGCCGGCAGCCCGCACGGGCCTGCTGACCGCATTCGACCCGGGGACAAAGACGCTCGAAGCCGGATACCAGGTGGCCCCGCAGTTCAAAGCGCTCCCTGTCGACATCGTTTTCGAGAAGGATGTTGCCGTCACGCTACGCGACGGCGTGACGGTCTACGTCGACATTTTCCGTCCCACGGGCACCGGGCAGGTTCCCGCGGTGGTCGCCTACAGCCCCTATGGCAAGGGCCAGGGCACTTCTCCCAGCGTGATGGGCATCTTCGGGCTCGTGGGGCTGAGCAACAGCGTCGTCTCCGGGCTCGAGAAATTCGAGGGCCCCGATCCCGCCTTCTGGTGTGCGCAGGGCTATGCGATCTGCAACCCCGACATTCGCGGAGTCGTCGACTCTGACGGCGACAGTGTGCTGTGGGATCGGCAGGATGGCCGAGACGCGTACGACATCATCGAATGGCTGGCCGCACAGGACTGGTCAAACGGCAAGGTAGGAATGAGCGGCACGTCGTATCTCGCCGCAACCCAGTGGTTCACGGCGGCCGAGCAGCCGCCGCATCTCGCGGCGATCAATCCATGGGAGGGTGTCAGCGATGTGTACCGCGACCTCGTGATTCGGGGAGGCATGCCCGATGTGGGGTTCGCGAAGCAGCTGCAGACCGGGAGTTTCTTCGGCAAAGGCCAGAAAGAGGACATCCTCGGGGAGGCGGAGAAGTACCCGCTGGTCAATGACCTGTGGGAGAACAAGATTCCCGAGTTCGACCGGATCACGGTGCCGGCGTACGTTGTCGCGAGCTATTCCAACACGCTGCACGCGATCGGTACCTTCCGTGCCTGGCGCCGGATGGCATCCGAGGAGAAGTGGCTGCGCATCCACAATTCGCAGGAGTGGCCGGACTACTACGAGCAGAAAAACCAGGACGACCTGCTTCGCTTTTTCGATCACTACCTGAAGGGCGACGATAACGGTTGGGGGCAGACTCCTCCCGTTCGCTATGCACTGCTGGATCTCGAAGGCGGCGACCGCATTGCCCTCGAGGCCGGTAGTTTCCCTCCGGCGGATGTCGCGTCCACGAAGTACTACCTGAACGGGCGCTCGCGGGCGCTGGTCACCGAAGCGCCAGCCGACGACGTGCCCGTTCTGTACTCCGTCGCGGCAAACCCCTCTGCAGTGTCGTTCATCACGCGATTTGAGCAGGAGACAGTGCTGGTCGGGTATCCGAAGGCGCACCTCTACGTGGAGGCTCGTGGATCAGACGACATGGACCTGTTCGTGCTGGTGCAGAAGCTCGACAAATTCGGCACGCCCTTGCAGGCCTTCACGGTGCCCAACCAGTCGCCAATGGCCCACGACCTGACCGACCACGGCGCGACCGTGCTTCGCTACAAGGGTTCGGATGGTCGCCTTCGCGTTTCCGCCCGGCATCTTGACGAGGTCCTGACTACGGAAGACGTGCCAGCTCACACCTTCGACCGGGTGGAGAAGCTCTCGCCCGGCGAGGTTGTCAAGATCGACATCGAACTGGTGCCCCTCGGCCTTGTGTTCTACCCGGGGGAGCAATTGCGATTCATCGTCAGCTCGACGAACCTGCTTGGCACGCTGATGCCCGCGATCGACGAGTATGTCGGCGCGAACAGTGGGCAGCACGTCATTCACACGGGGGGCGAGCACGCCTCCTACCTGCAGCTCCCGGTTCAGGCCGACTAGGTGCTGGCGGCGACCCGGCCGGCTTTTCGTGCCGAGGTCGCACTTGCGAACGACCGGGTGGGCGGGTTTACAATGAAAAACGCGAATGTATATTCACATTCCGGTATCCCTCCCACCACAGTCATCACAAGGACGTGAAATGACCACCGCTGAAGCAGCAACTCTCGCAACCCCGGTAAGTGACACCGCCCAGTCCATGACCGGCGTCTTCGCTGGACCGGTCAGCGGACTGAAGTACGAGACGCCGACGACGAAGGGGTTCACCAATGAGCGCGGGGAGTTCCACTACCTCGAAGGCGAGACCGTGTCGTTCCAGGTCGGTCGATGGGTGCTCGGGGCCGCAGTCGGCGCCCCGCGCCTGAACCTTGCCGACCTGGCGAACCGGGTCGCCGGGCAAATCGACAAGCTGCACGATGCATCCATCACGAACGCCGCGCGCCTGCTCCAAACGCTCGACCAGGACGGCGACCTCGAAAACGGCCTCACGATCTCCCCTGAGGCACACGATCTCTTCACCTTTGGCACACTCAACTTCGACCAGATGTTTAGCCCCGTGTCCGCCGAGGAGGCATTCGCCGGCGACCCGCTGATCGTCGGCCTGCTGGACCAGCTCAACGCGAAAGACGGGGTCTTCACCTCGAAGACCCCACGTGCGCTACGAACAGCAGCGGCCGCCCGCAATGAACTGCGCAGGAACATCCGCGGCATCCTGAAAATGACCGACGTCAGGATTCCCGTGCGCGACGGCTCGTTCGTCTACGCCGATATCTTTCGGCCGGCGGATGACGGCACGCATCCCACCATCATGAATCTCGGCGAATACGGCAAGAGCTTCAATCACGGCAGCATCGGCAGCGACGAGGACGCCGAAGCGAAAGAGCAGGCCGAGGACCGGTTCTTCTCCGGAAACCCCGACAGCCTGCAGTACGAGAATCACGAAACCGTAAACACCTCGGTCTGGGTGCCGAACGGGTACGTCGTCATCCGCATCGACGCGCGCGGGGTCGGCAACACCCCCGGGGTGCAGGCGCCGCTCGGTCGCCAGGAGGCGGAGGACTACTACGACGCGATCGAATGGGCTGCAGCCCAGCCGTGGTCGAATGGCAAAGTCGGTTTGTGGGGAATGTCGTACTATGCGATGTCCCAGCACAACGTCGCGAGCCTGCAGCCCCCGCACCTTGCCGCCATGATCGCGCAGGGCACCGACTCCGATTCATACAACGAGTACCTCTACGGCGGTGGCCTGTTCTCGGAAGGATTCTGGAACTGGTGGCTGAAGATCCTCACCCACGGCAACTCGGTCGGTGAGCGCCGGATGGTCGACTGGATGGGTTCGGCGCTGGCCAACCCGTTCAACGATCCAGAAGTGTACGGACCGAACGCTGTCACGTTTATGACGCCCGAAGTAGACAAGATCACGACACCGGTATGGATCGTCGGCCCGCAGAGTGGCGTCGTGCTTCACCAGCTGGGCAGCACCGAAACGTACGTTCGCTCGACCGCGGCGAGAGCACGCAAGTTCGACTTCGTTGACGCCTGGTTCCCGCGCTCCTACGCACCCTCGACGGTGGCCGAGCACACGCGCTTTTTCGACTATTGGCTGAAGGGCATCGAGAACGGCATCATGGACGAGCCGGCCATTCGAGTGCAGGTGCGCACGGGAAACGCGGCGGTCTACACCCTGCACGAGCGGGAATGGCCGATCGCCCGCACCGAGTATGTGAAGTACTACCTCGACGCGCAGCAGTCGGACTGGGTCGGCGACGAGCACGGCCGGCGGATGTTCCGTCTCGTGCCGGCCGCGCCGGTGCAGGAGCACAGCGCGACCTGGGATGCCTTCCTCGACCTGGGCCAGCCGATTCCGGCCCCGGTCGGCCGGGTCGGCGGAACCCCGCGCTGGTCGACCGGTGTCTCGTTCATCAGCGACCCGCTCACCGAAGACGTGACCCTGGTCGGGTACATGAAGGCAGGCCTCTGGGTCTCGTCGTCCAGCACCGACCTGGATGTTCACCTGTCCCTCCGCGTCATCGACGAGGAGGACCGCGAGATCCGTTACGAGGCGATCGTGCTGCCCATGGATCCGAACTTCATCCATCCCGTCGGTGTCGGAACGTTGAAGGTGTCGCATCGCAAGCTCGATGCCTCCCGGTCAACCCACTATCTGCCGGTGCAAGCCCACACTCGAGCCGACTACGCGCCGCTCGCGAGCGGTCAGATCGTCGAGATCGAGGTGGCGCTGAGCCCCAGCACCGCTCTCATTCGCAAGGGCAACCGGCTGCAGTTCGACATCCAGCCGAGCTCACCCGCCGGAATCCCGCACCGCGCTTATGACGAGAGCTACCACGCTGGAGCAACCAACACCGTCTACACGGGCCCGGAACACATCAGCTACGTGCAGCTCCCGCTCCTGCCCAGCGGCACCAAGTGACACTCGCCCCGAAAGTGAAAGAGCACCCATGTCCCACACAGTGACCGATGACGTCGCGACGACGGCCACCATCGTCCAGAAGGTTCGCGAACTCGGTCCGCAGCTACGCGATCGCGCCGTCGAGGCCGAACGCAACTGCCGCGTGTCCGACGAGACGATCGCAGATCTTGACGCGACGGGCGCCTTCAACATCGGTGTCCCGGCCGAATTCGGCGGGCTCGAGCTCTCCGTCGTGCAGCAACTCGATGTCATCGAGGAGGTCTCGAAATGGGATGGCTCCTGCGGCTGGGTGGTGTGGGCGGGATCCTCGACTCACTGGATCCCCGCCGGCAGCGGTCCGCGCGTGCTTGAGGAGGTATACGGACCCGCATGGGTGGGTCCGCGCACAGCGGGCTCGAGCCATTTCCCGGCATCGCGCGGCCGCGCCAGGCGGGTCGAGGGCGGCTGGATGATTTCGGGCGGCCCGTGGACCTTCGCCACTGACTCGCTGTGGGCACCGTACACCAACCTCGGTTGCATTGCTGATGAAGGCGATGGTCCGTTTCTCGTAGCGGTACAGGTGCCGCGCGAACAACTCGAGTTTCTCGATGACTGGCACGTCGCCGGGATGCGCGGTACCGGAAGCGTCTCGGTGAAACTCACCGAGGAGGCGGTCTTAGTGCCCGAATACCGCGGGGTTGTCTTCGCGGACATCCTGTCGGGAAGAATCGAGAACGGCCTTGCCGGTTCGCTGTGGAAAGCACCGACGCTGGGCTGGTCGTTTTCGCTCATGGCGGGAATGTCGATCGGGATTGCCCAGGGAGCGCTCGATCGCTTCATCGAGCGCTCGGCAGGGAGGCCTATCCGCGGTACGACCTACAAGAACCAGCTCGAGGCGCCACTGACCCACCTGATGCTTTCAGAGGTGCACTCGAAGCTGCGATCCGCAGAGCTGATGACACGGGCGAACGCCGCAGAAACCGACCGGATCGGGGAGCTGACGCTCGCCGGCGAGGCGATTGATCCCGCCTACCTGCAATACTTCAGCGCGCGTGTGCTGGTCGAGACCGCGTACGCGACGAAGTGGTGCGCCGAGGCGATCGAGCTGTTGCAGCGCAACTCCGGATCGACCGCGATCATGGACTTCGAACCCATCCAGCGAGCGTGGCGGGATGCCAGGATCATCACCTTGCACGGGGCGCTGAACCTTGAGGCGCTCGCCGAGAACCACGGCCGGCTGATGGCGGGACTGCAACCGCAACAGTTCGATGGCATCACCACACTGGATCGTTTCGCGCCTGCGCCAGCCGGGGCCAGGTAGCCGGCTCTTCACAGTCCCGAACACGCGCACACCGCGACCACGAGCTCATTGCGACCACACCCACTAACGACAGGAACAACGCCACCATGCCAGTTACCCACAACGAAAACGACAGGGTCGAACGCGACAAGGCCGAAATCGTCGGGATCATCAACCTTTATGGCTTTGCGCTGGATGCGCACCAGTGGGATCTTTTCGACCAGATCTTCACCGCGGATGTCGTCGCCGAATTCGGGCCGGCCGGGTCCGAATGGATTGGACTGCCGACCTTAGTTGCCGCGTTCACCGACTTTCACGAGCAACTGGACAACCACTCGCACACGATGTTCGGCACGGTCGTACACGTCGACGGCGACAAGGCCAACGCATTCACCTACGGCAACTGGTTGCTTGTGCGCAACGACGCGGGTGAGGATCCGAGCTGGCTCGGTTCCGGCTGGTACGACGACGAACTCGTGCGTACCGAGGAGGGCTGGCGTATCTCGCACCGCATCTGCCGGTTAGTGTCATGGACCGGCAACCCGGTGGTGTCCTCGCCTCCGCGCGCACACAACCCTGACATGCGCACCAACGTGCTGCGTGAACACGCGGCAGCGGGCAAGGTCATGTACCTCAATGCACTTCACCAGGAGTAGCGGCCGATGGCCGCTAACCGCCGGTCGATAGGCTGAAGGCGATGAATTCGAAAGCGGTGAGCTACCGCCCACCTCAGCAGGACCGAAGCCGCAGAGCGCTGCAGAAGGTGCTTGGTGCGGCGGAGAGCGTGCTCGTTGCGAAGGGATTCGACGACTTCACGATGACGGCCGTCGCCGAGCGGGCCGACGTTTCGGTTGGCGCCATCTATCGACGGTTCGAGGGCAAAGACCAACTCCTCGATGCGGTGTGGGATTCTCTGCTTGCGAAGATGGAGTCAGATCTGGCTGCGGCACTCGATCGCGCCGAGTCGAGCCTCGCGGGCGTGGTGAGCGCGCTGGTTCGCGCTTCCGTCGCGGACCTTTCGGGTAACAAGCTCTTCCCCTACCTCTATGCGCCGTCGTTTGCCCTGACAACCCGGGTACACGACGCGATTTCGACCCGGCGAAGGCTTTTTCTTGCCGCAGTGTCGCCGCACCTCGGTGAGGTCGGGCGTGCCGAACCGCAGGTCGCCGTCGTCATGGTGCAGGCCATGGTGACCGGTTCGTGCGTGCACCGCGCATCACAGGGTGCGGGAGTCGAGGACGGCCTCACCTGGGAACAGTTCGCTCAGCAATTGGAGGAACTGGCGATGGCGTACCTGCTTCAGGGCTAGCCAGTCGCGTGGGATTGGCCTCACCGACTCGTGAGCACTACGGCTCGTAGACGAGCCGTCCGCGATCGCCCCAGGTGCCCGCGACATCTTCGAGGCGGCGACGCTGGATGTCGACCTCGATGACGCCTCGCGCTGCAAGGTCCAGTGCGGCATCCGTAAGGTCACGACGTCGCTCGGGGGAGTAGGCGCCCGCACCGCTTCCCCAGACGTGCAGGTCGGCCATGCGCAGAAGAGTGGAGTCGAGCGGCACAAGCACGCCGTCGAGAGCGCCCAGGTTCACCCAGTCGATCCGGTATTGCGGATGCGGCGCGCTTCGGGCCAGAGCCGGCATCACCGTGAGCGCGGTCTCACCCCACAGGAAGTCGAGCACGACATCGATCCCGTCCGCACCGGCGCGCGTGAGTGCATCCTCCAGGCCGTCGCCGAGTGGAATGACTTCGTCGGCTCCGTGATCTGCGGTGCGGCGAAGTGCCGCACCCTCGCGTCCGACCGCGATCACCCGACGGGCACCGAGGTGCTTGGCGATCGGTACTGCCACCGATCCGGCCGCTCCCGTTGCCCCGATCACGAGCACCGTGGGTGTCGCGCCGGGCTCGAGGATGCGGGTCAGCGGCATCCACGAGGCGAAGGAGGCATTCACGACAGCGGCGGCCTGCGCGGGATCGAGGCCAGACGGGATGGGCCGCACCGTCGCGGTGGCTACGGCGGCGCGCTCGGCCAGCGTGCCCCACGGGGATCTCACCCCCAGCACGAAGGCGAGTGACCCGTCTGGCAGCTCAGCAACCCCATCGACGCCAGCCACCATGGGAGGCTTGGCTGCGCTCGAGTAATGCTTTCCCGCCGCAACGAGTCGAACCAGGTTGGAGACCGCAGCCGCGCGAATCCGCGCTACGACTTCCCCGTCGACCGGCTCCGGTTCAGGAAATTCGGCGTACTCAGGAGCGTTACCGAACTGGGTGATGACGGCAGCCTTCATGCGGGGTTTCTTTCCTTATGTCTGTCGGTGCTGACGGTTCAGACGCGTTGTCCGGCGACCCAGACTCCGCGGATGCTTCGCGTCGCCGAGATGGTCTCCAGCGGGTTTTCGTCGAGGAGGACAAGGTCGGCTCGAAGCCCCGGAAGGATGCGTCCTCGATCGTCGAGTTCGAAGTACCGGGCGGGCAGGGTCGTCGCGGCCTCAAGCGCCTCGACGGGCGAAAGGCCGGCCGCGACGAGCAGCTCGAGCTCACGATGCAGGCTCTCACCGAACGCCGGCGAGGCCAGCGGACCGGGCGCCGCGTTCGCATCCGTGCCCGCAAGGATGGGCATCCCCGCAGCATGCAACCGCGCGACGGACTCAGGCGCGGGCTCGTAGGTGAGACCGGGAACACCTGCCCGGGTAAGCCCACCGACCATACCCTCCATCATGATGAGCGTTGGCACGATGACGGTCCCCGCAGCAGTCATCGCCGCAGCCTGGGTTTCGTCGACCGCGCGATCGATGGGAGCATGCGTGAGGATGTCGACCCCGGCACCCTGCGCCATGGCAACGGCATCCCAGCGCGCGGCGTGCGCGACCACCTTCCGTCCATGAGCGTGGGCGGCGGTGACCAGCGCGCTGACCGTTTCGAGGTCGAAGCCGGGCAGATCGATGACGACCTTGATGTAGTCGGCGCCTTCAGCCACCCGGGCCGCGACCCAGGGCTCCGCGTCCGCAGGCGACGCGACGAGGGCGATCGGGCCGGCGCGCATCATCCGGGCATGGGCGCTGGTCGGCGACGTGGATGCGATCCCTGCCGCGCGGAAGTCGGCGACGCCGCGCGTGCCACGAAGAGCATCGAGCTTCGACATCGGGTTCGCCATGTCGAGCACCGTTGTGACGCCGTTGCGAGCAAACGTCTCGAGGGTTTCGAGCGTTTCAATGTGCACGTGGGAATCGATGAGGCCGGGGATGAGAAACCCCCCGGTCTCGATACCGGGCGCGCTCGCAAACTCCGTGCCGATGACCGCTCCATCGATGACGATGTCTTCTGGGTCGCCGAAGGCGCCGTTGCGGTAGACGCGGACGCCGCGCAGCGCGCCGAGCTCAGTCATCAGGCCGTCACCGTCGCGACCTCGCGCGCGAACGCGAGCTGCGAGTTCTGGAACTCATCGCTGGGCAGGTGGAAGTCGATGCAGTGGCCGGCGCCGAGCTGAAGCTGGGCGTCCACCGAGGGGGATGAGGTGAACCCCGCACGGTACGCGTCCACTTCGCCCTGGTCGACCACCCACAGGTGATCGAACTCTGCCGAGCGGTGATGCACTGGTACCGTCACGGCGGCGCAGGTCTCGGCCCGGCGCTCAATCCAACCTCCTGTGATATCGAGCAACTCCGCTTTCGGCACAAGAGTGTTGGACGGGTAGCTGGCCGCGGGCATCGCGTCGTCGTAGGTGTCCGGAGGCCCGAACATCAGCTGGTCCTTCAGCGGCACGGGCAGGTCGATCATTGGGATCGGAGGCAGCTGGTTCCACGCCTCGGCCGATTCGGTGGGAACTCGCACGAGACAGCCGGAGGTTGCGAGCCCGAGCAGGGGCCACGGTTGCGGTGTCGCCGCGATGATGGTGGCAACCGCACCGCCGATGGAGTGGGCCACCAGGACGACGCCAGCGGCATCCCCGCCATGCTCGGAGAAGATCTCCCCGATCGCATCGCCGATCACGGCCGCGTTGTCGGCGATGATTGAACCGTCAGACGTCAGCGGGCTTGAGCCGAGGTAGTTGGGGCGGTCGATCGCGATCACCGCGATTGACTGCTTCGTCGCGTTGTCGAGAAGTGAATGCCCGGGGATGTCGAAGTACTGGGATGAGTACGTGCCCCCATGCAGGGCGATGATCACGGGATCTCCGGCGCGCGGCGTGACCTCGGCGAGGTTGCTGCGACCGGTGAAGGAGAATCCGGCGGCAGCGCCGGTTCCGTGGACGGTGTGGGTGAACGGTGTAGACATCATTGTCCTTTCTCGGGTGGGTGGGTTATTACAGGAAGGGCGTTACAGGGTCACTCCGGCCAGCGCATCGCGCACGCGCGATCCGACCGCCAACGACGCATCGAGGTCGCGCCCGTGCTCGCGCAGTCCGAGGATGGCGGCGCCCCGCGATTCGGGCGCAAGGTCGGTATCCCTCGCGATGACCAGGAAGTGGAAGTGCGGGTAGTTTTCGCCAAAGCTCAGGAAGTAGGTGCCCGTTGCGCCGGTCGCGGATTGGATCGCGGTTGCGAGCCGCTGGGACACCGCTCCGAAGTCGGCGAGCTCCGCGGTGGTGGGGCCGGACCATCCCTCGGCATGGCGGCGCAGTCGGAGGATGAACCAGCCGGGAACGTCGTAACCATCGGCGATTTCGCACGACCAGTTCTGGTCGCGGTAGATGACGGCGGATGATTCCGATGCTTCGAGGTCGCACGGTAAACACTCGCTCATCCGGCAGCCTCCTCGCTACTCGCTACGATATATCCTGCATGCTAGATCGTCCCTGTCCCCCGCACAAGTGCGCACCGGCCCTCGCGTCAGTTCACCTCAAGCGCCGCGATGTGCTCGCGAATTCGCTGCTCGTTCGCCAGAAGGTGCAGGTGAAGGGCCTCCGACATCGCCGGTGCGTCGTCGAGCAGCGCGGCGTCACGGAGCACCCGGTGAGTTTCATAGCGCCGCGCCCGCTCTTCCTCGGTGATCTGCGTCGGATCGAACACCAGGTGCGTGTAGCGTTCGGCCGCGAACCACAGGGTGTGCAGGATGCGACCGTCCCAGTCGTTTGCGGCGGGATGCACGAGCGCTTCGTGAAAGTCGTAGTGCCCCTGCCACGCGACATCCGGGTCCGGATGGCGGCTCAGTTCAAGAAGGTTGTCCAGGCGTTCGACCTGTTCGCTGCTTCTCGCACCAGCCGAGGCTCCGGCTAGCGGAAGCTCGACGACATAGCGGAGACGGTAGATCGCGTCCAGGTCGGCAACGCTCAGGGGCGCGACACTCGCGCTCCTCGCCTGGGGCAGCAGGATCAGTCCCTGCGACTCCAAACGCCTCAGCGCCTCGCGGATCGGAATGTGGCTCACGCCGAGCTGCTCCGCCAGGTCACGGATCGAGAACTGTTCCCCCGGCGCCAGCGTTCCGGTCAGCACTGCGCGACGAATCTCGGCAGTGACCAGGTCGACGGCGGAGCTGTTCGCGGAGGCGACGGATCGCACCTGCCCCTGCAACACCATCGTGTCTCCTCACAAGTTCTGGTGACATCCTGCCATGTCAGACAGCGTCAATCCGGGCCTTCATTTGCAGCCGCTATGTTATAGGATATATCTTGCTGCGATGAAGGAGCCGGCGATGGAATTAAGAGAACGGCGGATGAGCGGCGGGGTCGACCTCGACGTTCTCACGGCCATTGAGCGAAAAGTGCTCTGGCTATCCACCGCAATCATCGATGCCGCGAACTCCCCTGGACGGAAAGATCCGAGCGGGCTCAAGATCGGCGGACACCAGGCATCGAGTGCGTCACTGGCGACCATCATGACGGCCCTCTGGTTCACCGAACTCACCAGTGCTGACCGCGTCTCAGTCAAGCCTCATGCCTCGCCGGTGTTGCACGCCATCAACTATCTCCTCGGCGAGCTGTCGTCCGCCGACCTCGGCACCCTCCGCGCCTACCATGGGCTGCAAAGCTACCCGAGCCGCTCGAAGGACCCCGACACAGTCGACTACTCCACCGGGTCCGTCGGAATCGGCGCAACGGCCCCGGTGTGGGGTGGGATCGCCAGGCGTTATGTCGCGGACACCACGGGGGTTCCGCGGAGTACTGGTCGCCAGTACAGCCTGGTGGGCGATGCTGAGCTCGACGAAGGGGCGATCTGGGAGGCAGTGCTCGACCCCATGGTTGCCGATCTTGGCGAACTCGTCTGGGTTGTCGACTTCAACCGGCAATCGCTCGATCGTGTGGTGCCGAACATCTCGGCAACCCGGCTCCAGGCCATGTTCGCCGCGGCCGGATGGCAGGTCATCACCCTCAAATACGGAAGCCTGCTCACCGAACTGTTCGGTCGGCCCGGCGGGGAGCACCTAAAACGCCGGATCGATGAAATGTCGAACCCCGAGTACCAGCGGCTCCTGCGTTCGTCGGCGGGCGAACTCCGTGATCGGCTCCCTGGTGTGGGGGAGGGCGCGGGAGCGATCCGAGACCTGATGGCCGGGCTCGAGGATGCGCAGGCACTGCGGGTCATCCGCGGGCTCGCCGGCCACGACCTCGAGAGCCTCATCGGTGCGTTCGGCGAGATCGACAACAGTCGTCCGACCGTCATCTTCGCCTACACGATCAAAGGCAACGGGCTGCCAAACGCGGGTCATCCGCAGAACCATTCCAACCTGTTGAAGCCGCCCGAGTTGGCGCGGGTCGCTGCCGAACTCGGCGAGAGCGTCCTCGACCCCTGGCGACAGTTCGAGGTTGACTCCCCAGAGGCCGAGCTGTGCGCGAGCGTCGCGGATCGCTTGCGTCGCTCGCCGGTTGCCGCAGGTCCTGTGCTCACCGTGCCGACCGACTTCCACCGGGAGATCAAGGGACACTCCTCGAGCCAGCAGTCCCTGGGGCGCCTCCTGCTCGACCTTGTTCGAGTCGCCCCCGAGGTCTCCCGCCGGGTCGTCACCGTTGCCCCGGATGTCGCGTCCAGCACCAATCTCGGTGGCTGGGTTAATCGCGTCGGCGTCTGGTCGTCCAATGAGAAACGCGACTGGTTCGCCGACGATGCCGAGACGATCCTGCACTGGAACGAACGACCATCCGGCCAGCACATCGAGCTGGGTATCGCCGAGGTGAACCTGGTCGGACTGCTCGGGGAACTGGGAGCGACCTGGAGCCGGTGGGGCGAGCCGTTGCTGCCCATCGGCACGCTCTACGATCCATTCGTCACCCGAGCCCTCGAACCGTGGTCATTCGGTGTCTATGCCGGCGGTCAATCGATCCTTGTCGGAACTCCCTCCGGCGTCACACTTGCTGCAGAAGGCGGCGCGCACCAGTCGATCATCAGTCCCTCGGTGGGCATCGAGCAGCCCGGCATCGTCGCGTTCGAGCCGGCATTCGCGCAGGACTTCGAGTGGTGCATGCTCGACGCGCTCTCGCGCCTGGGTCGACCCGACGGGTCGGGCAGCTACTTTCGGCTCAGCTCGCGAGTCATCGACCAGGGGCTCGCGGATGTGCCGTCGGATCCGGCCGCCCGCGAGCGTCGTCGTCGGCACGCGATCGCGGGCGCATACGCGCTGCGGCGGGTCGAGCGGCCGGTTGTCACACTGGTGGGCATGGGTGCCGTGATGCCGGAGGTGCTGGCGGCTGCGGAGCGGCTGGAGCAGCTCGGAGTACCAGCCGATGTGGTGTGCGTCACGAGCGCCGATCGGCTGTATCGCGCGGTGCGCGCGCGAACCGGTCTCGGGGACGGCGACGCGGCCATCCTCGACCAGGCGTTTCCCGCTGACCGCGCGACGCCCATGGTGACGGTGCTCGACGGACATCCGCACACCCTGGCGTTCCTGGCGACCATTCGTGGCGTGCGCAGTGCCAATCTTGGTGTCACCGACTTTGGACAGACGGGCACCCTGCAGGAGCTGTACACCCTGCACGGCATCGGTTCAGATGCTCAGATCTCGGCAGCGCTCGATCTGATCGACGCGACACACTGACGTAAACCCCCATCCACCACCATCTCAAAGGAGAGAAAAATGCCAGAGAACACGGCGAAGGATCGACCGGCCAACCCGCCCAAGCTCCACCACACCACCTTCACGACGCTGCGGATGAAGGAGATGGTGGCCTGGTATGGGCTGGTGTGCGGGCTGCAGCCCGTCTTTCAGAGCGACGAGGCATCGTGGCTCACAAACGACGAGGCGAACCACCGCATCGCGCTGCTCTCGCCTCCCGGGCTCAAGCACCCCACCGACAAGAGCCACGAGACCGGCATCCACCACACCGCGTTCGAGTTCAGCACCTTTGATATGTGGCTCAACAACTACATTCGCCTGCGCGACAAAGGCGTACTGCCGTTCCTCAAGCTCGACCACGGCATCACGATGTCGGTCTACTACCAGGACCCCGACGGTAATGGGGTGGAGATTCAGGTTGACGGTTTCGGTGACTGGGCGGACTCGAGCGAGTGGATCGCGAACGCGAAGGAGTTCGCGGCGAACCCCATCGGCACCTTCTTCGATCCAGAGAAGCTGGTTGCGGCCCGGGAAGAGGGGCTGGGGTTCAAGGAAATCCATGAGCGAACCAGGGCAGGCGAATACCTGCCCGAGGTCATTCCCGACAACATCTTCCTGCCCGAGGTGTGGTGACGGATACCCGGTCGGATGCCCGGCACTGGCCCGTCGTCATCGCAGGCGGCGGCCCGGTGGGGCTGACGGCCGCGCTTGAGCTCGCATATCACGGCGTCGCGTCGCTGCTCGTCGAACCCCGATTGGTGGTCGAGCACTCCCGGCCACGCGCGAAGACCACATCTGCGCGCACGATGGAGTTGTATCGCAGGACCGGTGCCGCGGCGGAGATCCGGCGACGCGCAACGATCCCGACCTCGTGGTCTGACCAGATCCGGTTCTGCACCACAGTAACCGGCCAAGAGATCACCCGGCTTTCAGGAGTGCTCGGGCTCGAGCTGGTGGACTCCGACCTGACGTCGGAGGGAGCGCAGCAGGTCACGCAGCCGATCGTCGAGGAAGCCCTCCGGGCACTGCTTGCCAACCGACCGGAGGTCACCACGAGGTTCGGCTCGAGCGTTATCGAGGTCGACCTCGCGGGCGAGCATCCTCAGGTCCGGGTCGAGGGCGCTGACGGGTCGATCTCCACCGTCTCCTGCGACTACCTCATCGGAGCCGACGGTTCGCGCAGCCTCGTGCGGGAAGCACTCGGTGCTCACTATGTCGGCGCGGCGGGCGGGAGGCCGAACGTGAACATCACCTTCCGCTCCGCTCGGCTCGCCGAGTTACTGAGGGACCGTCCCGCGATCCATCACTGGGTGCTGAACCCCGAGTTTCCCGGAGTCATCGGCCCGCTGACCCTGGACGGCACCTGGTGGGCCATCGCCACCGGCACGGAGTCGATCGCGAACGAGGATGAAGCGGCAGCGCTCGTGCGCGGCCTGGCCGGTGCGGACATCGACGTCGAGGTTCTTGCCACCGACCCCTGGCAGGCACGGTTGCTGCTAACCGACTCCTACGGGTCGGCACGCGCCTATCTCGTCGGGGATGCGGCGCACCAGAATCCACCGTGGGGCGGCCACGGATTCAACACCGGTGTGGGTGACGCCGTAAACCTCGCCTGGAAGATCGCGGCAGTGCTGCACGGCTGGGCACCGAGAGAACTCCTGGACAGCTACGACTCGGAACGTCGACCCGTCGCCGAGCAGACCATCGAGTTGGCTGCAACCAACATGCGGGCGCTGTCGATCGACCTGACCTCACCGGAACTGATGGATGACGGCGAATCGGGGGTGCGGGCTCGAGCCGCCGCGGCAGCTGCGATCCAGCAGGTCAAGCGCGCCGAGTTCTACAGCCTGGGGCTTGTACTCGGTTATGGGTACGGGCCGGAGTCGGCGCAGCAATCGCCCACGTCTGAGGATTACATCCCGATCCTGGCGCCAGGCAACCGCCTCCCGCACAGCCGCAACGCCCACGGCGAGTCGCTCTTTGACGTGCTCGGCCCCGAGTTCACGCTGCTTGGTAGGCCGGATGATTCCTGGCGCACGGCCGCCCAGGCGCGCGGTATTCCGCTCGTCATCGTGGACCCGGGTGGCGCGGGATTCGCCCCCGTACCAGCGGACGAACTCATACTCGTTCGGCCAGACCAACACATCGCCTGGGTGGGCCCCGCCGGCACCGATGCCGGCACCATCCTCGACTCCGCTGTGCGGGGATTCACTGTGCGAACCGTCGCGCCATCCCTCACCATCTGAAAGGACCAACCCATGCGTATCGCCAACAATGCGGGTCGGCTCTCCCTCGTCGAGATCGACCGGATCCTTGACGTCGAGCGGGCGAGCGGTGGAAGCTTCGATAGTGATCCTGCGGCCGCGTTTGCCCGGTGGGATGAGCTCGCCACGTGGGCCGCCTCGGTCCATGTATCGACTCACCCTGATGCCACGCCGCTCGAGGATGCCACCCTGCTCGCGCCCTCGCCGCTCCCTCGTCAGGTGATCGGGATAGGACTCAACTATGCCGATCATGCCGCCGAGTCCGGCCTTTCGATTCCGACCGAGCCCGTGGTTTTCACGAAGTTTCCCTCTTCGGTTACCGGTCCAGACGTCGACGTCATCCTCCCCGGTCCCACCGTCGACTGGGAAGCGGAACTGGTGGTCGTGATTGCCAAGGGGGGCCGCCACATCCCGCTGGAGGAAGCGCGCAGCCACGTCGCCGGGTTCACCACCGGACAGGACCTGTCCGAACGAACCGTGCAATGGCAGGGCCAGCCAGCGCAATTCAGCATCGGAAAGTCGTTCGAGAAATTCGCCCCGACGGGCCCGTTCATCGTCACCCTCGACGAATTCGCAGAGCCTGACCGGCTCAGGATTGCGGCAACGATCGTCAGCGCAGACGGTACCGAAACCAGGGTGCAGGATGGCGAGACCGACCAATTGATTTTCGGAATCGACGAGCTCGTCTCGCGCCTCTCGGAAACCATCGAGCTTCTCCCCGGAGATCTCATCTTTACCGGAACCCC
>Ga0302276_10001515_pt1 | contig 21007 bp, 18 predicted proteins | sample III_Bog_N2_3_FD_198768 | JGI IMG/M metagenome (GOLD analysis project Ga0302276, IMG submission 198768) | Peat permafrost microbial communities from Stordalen Mire near Abisko, Sweden - III_Bog_N2_3 | ecosystem: Environmental > Terrestrial > Soil > Wetlands > Peat | place: Sweden: Abisko...
CGACGGCTCCACAGTCGCCTACTACGCCCTCGCCGAAAACGTCTGGAACGCCAAGGCCAAGCGCTCCGAAGCGCGGGTGGTGCACAGCTTCGGCCGCGCCGACCAACTCGACCGCGCCGCTCTGCAGCGCCTGGTCGCCAGCATCCAGCGCGTCATCGACGCCGATGACGCCGCCGCCCTGCCGATCCGCGGCAAGACCGTCATCCCGGAGATCGGCCTGTGCGGCTGAGCGGAACAGAAAAGTAGCGTAAGGCTATTCAAAAGTCCCATGCGGAAGTAGGGTTCCTGAGCGGCCTGAGACCGCCGTTCATAACGGTATCGGGCAGCGAGAAGTCGTACCGCCCGAGGAAGTTGAGATGGCGCCAGATCAGCGGGGAGAGGTGAGCGATGTCGTCGTTGCTGACATCCATGCCGTCCGACCTGACCTGGCGGATGGCTTCCTGCATATAGATGGCGTTCCAGTGCACGACGGCATTGAGAGCGAGGCCAAGGGCGCCAAGCTGCTCTTCTTGTCCCTGCTGGAGCGGACTCCGGATTTCGCCGCGTTCGCCGTGATGGATGCGCCGACCGAGGCGATGGCGCAGCTCCGTATGGTTGAGCTGGGTCAGGATGCGCCGGCGGAACGCCGCGTCGTCAACGTAGTGAAGGATGTGGATGGTCTTGGCGACCCTGCCGATTTCGGAGAGCGCGCGGGCCAGGGTGGTCGGCTTGTCCCTGACCTGGAGCGTCCGCATGATGCCCGCCGCCTTGAGATGCCCGAGTTTCAGCGAGCCGGCGAGGCGGATGACATCCGGCCAGTTCTCCCGGATCAGCGGCAGATTGATGGTGCCTTTGCTGACGCTGTTGAACGGGCCGTAATCGGCTTTCCGGTCTATCCGCCACAGCCTGGCGTCGCCGAGGTCGGCCAGGCGCGGGCTGAACTGGTAGCCGAGCAGCCAGAACAGGCCGAACACCGCATCGGAGTACGCTGCGGTGTCGGTCATGAATTCGACCGGCTCCAGTTCGGTCTCCTGTTCGAGGAGAAGGGCGAGCAGCACCAGGCTGTCGCGCAGGGTGCCGGGGACGACGATGCCGTTCAGGCCGCTGAACTGGTTGGACAGCAGGTTGTACCAGGTCACGCCACGGGACTGGCCGAAATACTTCGGGTTCGGCCCGGCATGGATGGCGCTCGCCGGCGCGGTGAAGCGCATGCCGTCCGCCGAGGCGACATCGCCTGCGCCCCATATTTTGGCAAGCGGCAGCGCGGCGTGGGCGGATACGATCCGCGCATTGGCGGCCGCGATGGTTTCCGGCCGGATAAAGTTCTGGCTGACCCAGGCCAAACGCTCCCGCCGGAGTGCTGGAATATCCTGCCGGCTGACCGGCTCGATGCCGATATTACAGGCTTCCGCGACCAGGGCGGCGCACAGGCTGGTCTCGAAATGCTCGACCCTGGCCTGACGTTCGCTGAGATGGGTGAAGGCCTTGGCAAAGCCGGTGCGCTGCATGATTTCCAGGAACAGGTCTGGCATGCCTGCCTTCGGCATGCGCCCCTGAACGGCCGGCCGCAGGGCGCGCAGGCTTTCCGTGTCCTCCAGCCGGTCGAGCGGCGTGACCACGATGCGGGTCTTGCCGTCCACGGTCTCAAAGCGCAGATCGGGGTTGCTCGCCGCCCGATCGGCGACGGCGCGGTAGGCGCCATCGAGCAGCTTCGCCAAGGCTGCGATCTCGGTCTCGGCATCCAGCGAGCGGTTGAGCGCCCGGCAAACCACCAGCTTGGACGCTTGCCATGTCGCGCCGTCCAGCATTCCGCGCCTGGGATCGCCGTACCGTGTGCCGGGGCTGACGAAAATATCGCGGCGCTTCACGGCGGCTCGCCATGCGTCGATGATGGCAAACACATAGGCCTTGGGATCGATCACGCGGCCGTCCGCATCCAGCACATGCTGCTGCCAGGCTTTCGGGATCGCCGCGGCCGGCGCATCACGCATTTTGGCATGGGACCAGTCGGCGATTTTCGCGAGGTAGCGGATTGCTTCCTGCACGGCCTTGCCGCCAGGCGCTGCATCCATCTCCAGCCTGGTGGCAATGTTGAAGAACAGGCGGCGCGCCCTGCGCCACCGGGCGAGAAGCTCCGCATAGGGCTTGGCGTCGCGGGGCCTGGCGATCGCATCGACCTCGGCCATCGCGGCCACGAGATCGTCGCGGGGAAGCCGCTCGAACAAGGCGTCGCGCCATTGATCCAGCGGCAGGGCGTTCTCTTCAAAGACCAGCTTGGCCATGTCACGCAGCAGGATTGCGGCATCGTCGAGATCGCGCAAGCTTCGCAGCCGGGCCTGCTTGTCCGCGACCTCTGCATCCTTGACCAGGTCGGTGACCAGCGCCTCGGCCAACTCGGCGGCGTCATCCTGTGCTGCCGCCTCGAGCGTATGGAACAGCGCCGCTACGGTTGCCGTCCGGCGCGGTTCCTGCAGGGCGGCGATCGCGGACGGTTTCCCCGCGCGCGCGACGCGCGCCAGCCGCTCCAGGCTTGCCGCCGGAACGCCCTTGGGCGGCGACGGGCGCAGATCGAACGCGCGAATGGCTTCGAGCCTGTCCAGGTGATGCAGGAACTCGCCAGAAGACCGCTGGATCGGCACCCTCCGCAGAGCGTCCAGGGCAGCGAAGTCGCTTTCGCTGCCTTCATCGAACAGCTTGGCAATGCGCTCGCGCTGTTTGTCGTCGAGAGCCGCGACAAGCCGTTTCCAAAGACGCTTTTGCGCCCGATCCCGGATGCGGCCCACAAAGCGTTCAAGGACGCTGACGCCCGGCAGCAGCACCTTGTTGACGACAAGCCACGACGCGGCGCGCTCGACCAGAGGGCCGGGATGGTCGTCGCCGCTCCAGCACAATGCATAAAGCCATCGGGTCAGACGAAACCGGGCACGTCCGTTGTCAGCGAATTCCGTGAAGCCATAACGCTCGCGGATCAGCACGAGGTGCCGTTTGCGCTGGCCCCCGAGATCAAAATATCCCTTGAGCGAAGGACTCTCCTTCAAACCAAGTTGGCTGGCCAGGAAAGCCGTTACCGCGCTTGGGATTTCGAGATCGGCGCCAGGGAAGGTGCCGAGGAACCTGGCCGATCCCAGCATGAGCGCGAAGCCGAGGCGATTGTGGTCACCACGCAGCCCATCGGTGATCTCCCGGTCGCTTCGGTCCAGGTGGAAATACCGTGCCAACTGATCCGGAGAGGGGGCTGCGGTAAAATTGGCATAGCGTTGTCGCTGCTCATCGGACAGGTGGCGGGTGGGCATATCGTGCGAAACTTAGGACTTTTGCGGAGGGTCAGGGGGGCACGGAAAATGCTGGACATTTTCCTTGCAAAATACCTATGCGTAAGTCGGTATTTTAGCAATATGTTCTGCGAAGCCTCGGGAACACCCGCATGAAGCTGGGGTATGCCCGGGTCTCGACCGAGGATCAAAACCTCGACGGCCAGAGGCAGCGCCTCTCCGCGGCCGGATGCGAAAAGCTGTTCGAGGAAAAACTCTCCGGCGCGAAGCGCAATCGCTCCAAGCTGGAGAAGCTGATCGAGCAGCTACGCAAAGATGACATCCTGGTCGTGACACGACTCGATCGCCTGGCCCGCTCTACCTCCGAACTTCTGCGCATAGCCGAACGCCTGACGGAGAAAAGCGCAGGATTACAATCGCTTGATGAGCCATGGGCCGACACGACAAGCCCTTCCGGGCGGATGGTCATGACCATCTTCGCAGGTATCGCCGAGTTCGAGCGCACCCTCATCATCAGCCGTACCAACGACGGCAGGCTGGCCGCCAAGGCGCGCGGCGTGACCTTCGGCCGACCCAAGAAAATGCGGCTCGACCAGCAGGAACTGGCCCGGGAACTTGTCAGAGACGGGAAATCGATCAGCGCCGTCGCCAGGACCTTCAACGTCCATCCGGCGACGATCTACCGCGTCATCGAGGGATAAGGGCCTTATGCTACTTTTCTGTTCCACTCAGCCGCACAGGCCGTGATGAAGGCGAACAGGCGATGCTCGATTTTGTTCCACTTGCTGGTGCCCGGCGGCAGATGCGCGACCGTGATCGCGATGCCGAGTTCGTCGGCCAGCACTTGCAGTTCCCGCTTCCACAGGCGCACCCGATTGCCATTGCTGCCGCCACAGTCGGCGTTGATTAGCAGCCGCTTGGCTGAGGGGTAGCGGGCGGCGCCAACCATGTACCACCAACGGCGGATGCTCTCGACGGCGAAAGCGGCAGTGTCGTGGCTGATGCCGAGATTGACCCATCCGTCATTGGCGGCGACGTCGTAGACGCCATAGGGCGCGACCTTGCCAAGTTCGGGGATAACGAAGTCGTGCACCCGGACCGGCTCGGGCTGTCCCTTCGGGCGCAATTCCCGGCCGCCATTCTTGAAGTCTCCAACAGGCTCCTTCTTTTTTGTGTCGACCGAGATCACCGGCTCGCCAGCCGCCTGGAACGCCTTCACCTCAGCGTTGATATGCTCGAACTGGGCGTTGCGGTCGGGATGGCTGCTGCCCTCGCGCGTCTTGGCGTTGGCCTGTAGGCTGAAGCCAAGCCGCTTCAGCAGACGGCCGACCAGCTTTTGGCCCGCCGTGAAGCCCTGCTCGGTCAGCGCCGCAGACAGTTTCCGCTGGCTCTTGCTGACCCACAGCAAGGGCGCTTCAGGATCACCGCGGACCGACGACTGCACCAACTCGTTCAAGGCGTCCAAAAGCCCAGACTGCAACTCGGTCGCTTGCTTGGCACCGCCACCCCGCCGCCGCACCCGGTTGCTGGGCCCAACCGGGCCGTACCGCAGATCTTCCAGGCCGCGGCCAATCGTGCTGCGCGCAATCCCGGTTGCCCGTGCGACCGCGGCTATTCCGCCGCGTCCAGCGGTGCGAGCTTCACTGGCAGCGAACAGCCGCCGCCCTCGTTCGTCCAGGAACGACGAAACCGCATCGAAGCGGGCTTTGATGGCGGCGATGTCGATCATGGCCGCAAAAGTAGACCCGCCAGCCGTCGGAGATCATACCCATCTCGAGATTCGTGCGTTGCATTCTTGCCGCTGTTCAGATGCGATTATTCAGGCTCGGGCCCATAGTCCACGTCGTCATAGGCGCCGTTTTCTTCCAGGAAGTTGATGGCGGTGATGACGCCGCGGCCGGCGCAGCCGACACCCGGCTCGGGGCCGCCGGACTCGGCGCATTTGATGCCCTTGTAGCCGATCTTCAGCACGTCCTCGAGTTCGAGGTCCTCGACCGAGCCGGCCTCGGCGGCCAGGCTCAGCACGGTGTCCTGCAACTTGGTGTTCAGGATCAGGCGGGTGGAATCGGCTTTCGGGTCGCAGCCGACGATCAGGATTTTCTGGTCCAGTTCGACCAGGGCGGCGAGGGTGTTCTGGGAGGTGGTCGACTTGCCGATGCCTCCCTTTCCGTAGAATGCAATCTGACGAAGTGCGGCCATGGTAATCTGTCCTCTCAGGTGACGTTGCGCGCGGTTCGGCGATGGGCGTGGCTGGGCGTGTGTCCACTCGCCGCCAGCGGTGTTAGCAAGCAGCATGCCAGACGGCGGCGATTTGGCGGTGCGGCGCCCGGCCCCCGGCGCGAGGCCGGGCGATGCGCGGCGATCGCACGGAATGGAACTATCCAGGGCGGAATGTACCTTCACGGCGATTCCGCGCTGCCCTCGGGGCGCTGTACCAGTTCGATCCGGTAGCCGTCCGGGTCGTCGATGAAGGCGACGATGATGTCGCCGTGGCGCTGGCTGCGCGGCGGGCGCGGCATGGGCACGCCCTCGGCGGCCAGCCGGTTGCACAGCGCGTTGATGCCGGACACCGCGATGGCGATGTGACCGAAGGCGTCGCCGTGCCGGTAGGGTTCCTCGCGGCTCCAGTTGAACACCAGTTCCAGGCCGATGGCCGCGTCGTTGTCGCCGTAGCCGAGATAGACCTGGGTGAACTGGTTCTTGCGGTGCTCGCGCCGGGCGATCACCTGCATGCCGAGCAGCCTGGTGTAGAAATCGATGGAACGCTCAAGGTCATTGACGCGCAGCATGGCGTGCAGGAACCGCTCGGCCTTTCCCGGGCCGTCCGGTTCCGGCGCCGGTTCGGGGACGGCGGGGGCGCGCCATTTTGTGGCGAAGGCGGCCACCGCTTCCGCCACTGGCTGGAAGGCGTAGTCATCGGCGGCGTCCAGGCCGGCGGCGGCCAGCATCTCTTTCGGCACCGGACCGATGCGCGCCACCAGAACGCCCTTGCAGTCGCCGATCACCTGCAGGATGCCCTGCATCCGGGTGGCCCGGTCGTCGTCGTCCTTGCAGTATTTGTCGATGCCGCGTTGTTCCAGATGGGTGATGCCGGCGGCGCCGGCCTCATAGATGTCGAAGGCGCGCACGTGGCCGAAATGCAGATCGACCAGCGTGCCGTCCTTCGTTGCGACGGCCACGCGGATGCCCGTGCTCTCCTGACCGGTGTTGGTCGAAGTTTCGCCAATGTCCATCTGTCGGTTCCTGTGTGGATGCCATGCGGTTTGGGCGGTTGGGCACGCAACGGCCATGCCAGCGGTCATGGGCCAGGCCGGCGCGGTGCCAGGTTTGTACGGCCGGGAACAAATCCGCCGCGTCCGTACCGGGCGGAACGCTTCGCCGTGCCCGCCATCCGCACATAGGCGAACATCGCCGCGGGCTTCGTACTTGCTGGTGCGAAATACCGGCCGCGGTGGCGGATTCCGCTGCCGCCGGCGAGGTTTTCCGGGTTGGCACGCTTCCTGCTGTAGAGGCCCTGGACGCGATCGCGCCGCCTGTCAGGCCGGCGTGGCGATGCCAAGACCGATGCACGAACCGACCTGAGCAAGGAGGACACCGACATGCCTATGGTTCTGCTCAAATGCGACCAGGACATCCCCGAGCGCGAGAAGCATGTTTACCTGAAGGCGCCTGGTGAGGACACGCGGGAGCATCTGCCGCTGGCGAACGCGGCAACCATCCCCGGCACGCTGTCCGAGCGTGGCTGCGCCTTCTGTGGCGCCAAGCTGGTCATCGGCGGTGTTCTGAAGGACACCATCCAGATGATCCACGGCCCGATCGGCTGCGCCTACGACACCTGGCACACCAAGCGCTACCCCAGCGACGACGGCAAGCACTTCCAGATGAAATACGTCTGGTCGACCGACATGAAGGAGAGCCACATCGTTTTCGGCGGCGAGAAGCGGCTTGAGAAGGCGATGAACGAAGCCTTCGACGAGATGCCCGACATCAAGCGCATGATCGTCTACACCACCTGCCCGACCGCGCTGATCGGCGACGACATTCCCGCCACCGTCAAGCGCGTCACCGACAAGCGCCCCGACGTTGACGTGTTCATCGTCGAGTGCCCGGGCTTCGCCGGCGTCAGCCAGTCGAAGGGCCACCACGTGCTGAACATCGGCTGGATCGACCACAAGGTCGGCACGATCGAGCCGGAGATCACCAGCCAGTACACGATGAACTTCATCGGCGACTACAACATCCAGGGCGACACCCAGCTGTTGCAGACGTACTGGGACCGGCTCGGCATCCAGGTGATTTCGCACTTCACCGGCAACGCCAACTACGACGATCTGCGCGGCATGCACCGTGCGCAGCTGAACGTGGTGAACTGCGCGCGCTCGGCCGGCTACATCGCCAACGAGCTGAAGAAGCGCTACGGCATCCCCCGCCTGGACATCGACAGCTGGGGCTTCAACTACATGGCCGAAGGCATCCGCAAGGTGTGCGCCTTCTTCGGCATCGAGGAGAAGGGCGAGGAACTGATCGCCGAGGAATACGCCAAGTGGGGTCCCAAGCTCGACTGGTACAAGGAGCGCCTGAAGGGCACCAAGATGGCGATCTGGACCGGCGGCCCGCGGCTGTGGCACTGGACCAAGTCGGTCGAGGACGACCTGGGCATGCGGGTGGTGGCGATGTCGTCCAAGTTCGGCCATGAGGAGGATTTCGAGAAGGTCATCGCCCGCGGCCAGGACGGCACCTACTACATCGACGACGGCAACGAGCTGGAGTTCTTCGAGATCATCGAGCTGATCAAGCCGGATGTCATCTTCACCGGCCCGCGGGTGGGCGAGCTCGTGAAGAAGCTGCACATCCCCTATGTCAACGGCCATGGCTATCACAACGGGCCGTATATGGGCTTCGAAGGCTTCGTGAACCTGGCGCGTGATGCCTACAACGCCGTCAACAACCCGCTGCTGTCGCTGGCCGGGGTGGACATCCGCGGCACCGGCGCGGTGGCTTACAAGGAGGCCGCGGAATGAGCAGCAAACTCGACGATCTGTTCGGCTACGTGCAGGAGCGCTGCCTGTGGCAGTTCTTCTCGCGCACCTGGGACCGGCAGGAGAACATCGACGGCATCCTGGCCACCGCCACCGACCTGCTGGCGGGGGCCGCGCCGAAGCTGGACACGCCGATGGACCGGCTGTTCTACGCCGATGCCACGGTCATGGTGGCCGATTTCCGCAAGCGCTTTCCCTGGCTGGCCGAGACCTCGCCCGATGAGGTACGCGCGCTGATCGCCGGGCTGAAGGCGCGGCTGGAGGAGATCGCCATCACCGGCTCGAAGAATCGCGAGCTCAGCCACCAACTCTATTGATCCGGCGCCACGGCGCAGGTTGAGAGGCATTCCCGATGGGTTGCGAGATAACCACCAAGAAACGTGCCGGGGTGATCAACCCCATGTACGACTGCCAGCCGGCCGGCGCGCAGTTTGCCGGGATCGGCGTCAAGGACGCCATCCCGCTGGTGCATGGCGGTCAGGGTTGCAGCATGTTCGTCCGCCTGCTGTTCGCCCAGCACTTCAAGGAGAACTTCGACATCGCCTCGACCTCGTTGCACGAGGAGTCGGCGGTGTTCGGCGGCAACAACCGCATCCGCGAGGGGGTGATGGTGCTGGCGCAGCGCTATCCGCATCTGCGGGTCATTCCGGTGATCACCACCTGCTCCACCGAGGTGATCGGCGACGATGTCGAGGGCACGCTGAACCTTTGCCGCGAGGATCTGGCGAAGGCGTTCCCCGGCCGCGAGATCCATCTGGTGACCGTGCACACGCCGAGCTTCAAGAGCAGCCAGGTCGGCGGCTACAATGAGGCCGTGAAGTCCCTGGTGAAGTCGCTGGCCAAGGAGAAGACCACGCCGAACGGCAAGCTGAACCTGTTCACCGGCTGGGTGAACCCGGGCGACACGGTGCTGCTGAAGCACTATCTGAGCGAGATGGGCATCGACGGCACCGTGCTGCTCGACATCGAGGATTTCGATTCGCCGATGCTGCCGGACAAGTCGATCAACACCCATGGCCGCACCACGGTCGAGGATCTGCAGGGGCTGCCGAACGCCATCGGCTCGGTCGCGCTGGCGCGTTACGAGGGGGCGGCGGCGGCGGAGTATCTGACCCAGGAGTTCGGCGTGCCGAGCGAGGTCGTGCCGACGCCGTACGGCATCCGCAACACCGACGCGATGCTGCGGGCGATTTCCCGGCTTACCGGCAAGGAGATTCCGGCATCGCTGGTGCATGAGCGCGGGGTGGCGCTGGATGCGCTGCAGGATCTCGCGCATATGTTCTTCGCCGACAAGAAAGTGGCCATCTATGGTCACCCCGATCTGGTGATCGGGCTGGCGGAGTTCTGCCTGGAGGTCGAGCTGAAGCCGGTGCTGCTGCTGCTCGGCGACGACAACTCGGCCTACAAGAAGGACCCGCGCCTGCTCGACCTGAAGAACCGGGTGGACTGGGACATGCAGGTGGTGTGCAACGCCGATCTGTGGGAGCTGGAGCGGCGGATCGACAGCAAGGAGATCGAGGTTGATCTGATCCTGGGTCACTCGAAAGGCCGTTACGTGGCCATCGAGCGGCAGATTCCGATGGTGCGGGTTGGCTTCCCCACCTTCGACCGGGCCGGGCTGTACCGGCATCCGACCGTCGGCTACCGCGGCGCGATGCTGCTGGGCGAGGCGATCGCCAACGCGCTGTTCACCCACATGGAGTACACCAAAAACAAGGAGTGGCTGCTGAACACCTGGTGAGATCGTAAGGGCGCGGTCGGGGCCGTGGGATCCGGTGCCCGACCGCCTGCCATCCTCCATCCCGCAAGGCACGACCATGGATAAGCTGCCGGAACTCGCTGGCGAACTCGTTGCGCGGTCGTCAGCGCCGCTGTCCCTGCCCGAACACCGGCAGATCGAGCTGTACACGCGCAAGAAGACCCTGGCGGTGAACACCGACGGGCCGCGCATGGCGGAAGCGGCGCGCATCGCCGGCGCCACCACCGCCTGCCTGCTGCTGCAGGCCGCCTTCGAGGCGGATGACCCGGCCAGCGAAGGCCGCGCCAGCTGGGACATCTATCGCGCGCTGCCGCGGGCGAGCAGCGGCGAGCGGGCGGTGGCCGAGATATTCCGCATCCTGCGCGTCGTCCGCAAGGTGGCGCTGCACCGCCAGGGCACCATCGTGGCCGAGGGCGGGCTGCTGCGCTGCTTCGGGGCGATCGACGCCACCGTGCTGGCGCTCGACATCTCGCCCGCCGGGCTGACGCTGCTGCAATCCGCCGTGGCGTACTATCTCGGCTCGTTCGCGCAGCCCTACAGCGCCGCCTATGTGGAGGCGATGCTGCTGCGCTACTACGCCGACATCGTCGGCGAGGTGAAGCGGTTCAGCGACGAGGGCCGCTCGCTGTTCCAGTTCCGCGAGCCGCTCCGGCTCAACCGCCATCTGCGGCTGGATTGCGACACCGGCCGCGTCCGCATCATTGATGATATCTGCCGCTTCGACATCAGCGAGGCCTCCCGCGATGCCGCCCGCTTCCCGATCGACTTTTTCGTGGTCATCCGCGACGCGCTGCATATCATTCCGGTCGAAGCGCTGACCGATGGCGCGATCGCGGTCGCCGACCTGCCGCGCTGGCGGGCGCGCGGCACCGACGGCGCCGTTCTGCCCGCCAGCTTTGCCATGCGTTTCGCCCACGAAATCATGCCCACCGACGTGCCGATGACCTGACCAGGCGTTTCGATTGCCCATCGCCCGCACACAAGGACAAAGCCCGATGCCCGCGCACGCTCATCTCAAGGTTGCCCTGACCACCAACAGCCTGGTGCAGGTCGATGCCGGCTTCGCCGACGCCCGCCAGGTGGTGTTCTACCGGGTCAGCCGCGACAACGTGGCGTTCGAGGACGCCGTGAAGTTCCATGGCGCGCCGCGCGCCGCCGCCGCCGTCATTGCCTTTGCCGACCGGCCCGCCGGCGCGGTGAAGCCGGGCATGGGCCGCAATGGCGGCGCCTGCATGATGGCCGAGGACCTGGCCGCCGATGCCGCCGCCGGCGACATGGTGAGCAACCGCGTGGCATTGCTGGCCGGATGCTCGATCCTGATCACCCGCGGCATCAGCGACCTCGCCGCCATGCGGGTGAAGAGCGCCGACATCTTCCCGGTCAAGACCGAGGGGACGCATGAGATCGACAGCGTGCTCGACCGCCTGCAGGCCCTGCTGCGGGGCAATCCGCCGCTGTGGTTGCGCCGGGTGTTGCGCGACGAGCAGGGCAGGGCGGTGCCGCTGGACGACCAGGGGTTGTGACCAGGGAAACCCTGCGGGATCATCCGATGCCGGTGGCGCCACGCGGCCGGGCTGATCGTTGCGGTAACGGCGAGAGGCCGGGCGAGGCGCGGAACGCCATCGCGCTGGCGGGCATCACCGTGGCGCTGGGCGGGCGCACGGTGCTGGAAAATGTGTCGCTCGCCTTTCCCGCCGGCGCGATCACCGCCGTGGTCGGCCGTTCCGGGGCCGGCAAGACCACGCTGATCCGCACCCTGAACGGGCTGCTGCGGCCATGCAACGGCACGGTCAGCGTCGACGGCCTCGGCATGCTCGTCGGGGCGCGGGCGTGGCGGGCGCATCGCCGGCGCACCGCGACGGTGTTCCAGGACCATGCGCTGATCGGCCGCCTGTCGGCGATCGACAACGTGCTGCTCGGCCTCGCCGACCAGCGCCACCCGCTGTCGCTGCTGCCCTGGCCAGCAACGTTGCGCCGGCGCGCCGCCTCGGCGCTGGATGCGGTGGGCCTGCTGGCACGCGCCGACGCCGCGGTCAGCCGGCTTTCCGGCGGCGAGCGCCAGCGCGTGGGGCTGGCGCGCGCGCTGGTGCGCGACCCGGCGCTGCTGCTGGCCGACGAGCCGTTCGCCTCGGTCGATCCGGCGCTGGTCGGCCAGCTCAGCCGCGACTTCCGCGCCGCGGTGCGGCAATGTGGCCTCACCGTCGTCATCGTGCTGCACCAGCTTGACACCGCCCTGTCGATCGCCGACCGTATCGTCGGCCTGGCCGACGGGCGCGTCGCCTTCGAGGGCGCCCCTTGCGCGTTCGACAGCGCCGCGCGCGGGCGGGTCTTTCACAATCTGCGCGCGCTGACGCCGTTGCCATAAGGATATGTCATGACCTTGCTGTCCCGCCGCGCGACTCTCGCCGGCCTGCTCGCCACCGCCGCTACGCGGGCGCATGCCGCCGACCGTCCGGCCAGGCTGGTCATCGGCCTGCTGCCGACTGAGTCCGCCCCCACGGTGATCCGCCTGAACGAGCCTTTGCGCGCCTATCTGGAGCAGCGGCTTGGCCGGCCGGTTGACCTCGTCGTCGGCGCCGACTACGCCGCCACCAGCGAGGCGCTGCGCTTCGGCCGCCTCGACATCGCCTATCTTGGGCCCGTCACCTACATCCTGCAGAGCCGGCGGGCGAAGTTGCAGCCATTCGCGCGGCCGTCGCACCCCGGCGTCGGCCCGGTCTTCCACGCGGCGGTGATCGTGCCGCAAGCCAGCCCGGCGAAAACGCTCGCCGATCTGCGCGGCAAGGAAATCGCGTTCGGCGATCCCGCCTCCACCTCCGGCACCTGGGTGCCGCGCTATCAGCTGCTGGCGGCCGGGCTGGTGGCCAAACGCGACTACACGCCGCGGGTGCTCGGCGCCCATGATGCGGTGGCGCTGGCCGTCGCCAACGGTAAGGCCGATGCCGGCGGCCTGTCGCTGCCGATCTATCAGCGGCTGCTGCGGGAAGACCGGATCGCCCCCGGAACCACCCGCCTGCTGGCGGAATCGCCTTCCATTCCCGAATATATGTGGACCTTCCGCGAGGGGCTGGACCCGGCGCTGCGCGAGGACATCCGCAAGGCGTTCCTCGAGGTCACCGACCCCGCGGCGCTGAAGGTGTTCAACGCCGAGGCCTTCGTCCCCGCCGTGGACGCCGATGTCGATCCCGTGCGCGGCTGGATCGAGGCAATCCGCAAGGAAAGCCCCGACGCCGTTCCGGCGCCGTGAGTCTGAGCGCCCAACAGGAAGTTCCGACCGACGCCATGGCGGCCGTCCTCGCGGACGGCCGCCGCCGGGCGGCGCGGGCCTATGCCGGCGGGGTCGCCGCCGTGCTGGTCATCGTGGCCGCCTTCGCCTATGCGGATGCGTTCAATTTGCCGCGCTACCGCGACGCGCTGCCAACCGTTCTTGTCCTGCTCGGCGATTCCCTGCCGCCGGATTTCAGCCGCTGGCAAAGCTGGGGCCGGCCGCTGGCCGAGACGCTGGCGATGAGCATCTGCGGCACCGTGCTGGCCGCCGCCGCCGCCGCCCCGCTCGGTGCGCTGGCTGCCGGCGGCACCGGGGTCCCGTTGGTCGCACCGGCCGCGCGGCTGCTGCTGAACACGTTGCGCTCCATCCCGGATCTGGTCTGGGGCATTCTGTTCGTCGCCGCGGTCGGCTTCGGGCCGTTGCCCGGTCTGCTCGCGCTGGCCTGCCATTCCACCGGTATGCTCGGAAAATTCTATGCCGAGATCATCGAACATGTCGATCCCGCGCCGGGCGAGGCGCTGCGCAGCCACGGCCTCTCCCGTCTTGCCGTGCTGCGCTTCAGCGTGCTGCCGCAGATCCTGCCGCGCCTGGTGGATGTCACGTTGTACCGCTGGGAACATAATCTCCGCGCCGCCACCGTGCTCGGGGTGATCGGCGCCGGCGGGATCGGGCTGGAACTGGTCACCGCCTTCCACCTGTTCGCCTATCGGGAGGCGATGGCGCTGATCCTTGTTCTGCTCGGCCTGGTCACCGTCATCAACGGGCTGGGCGGCTGGCTGCGCGGACGCTTCCTGGAGCGAGGCTGACGGTCCGCGCCCGCCATTCTACTCCCGCCGGAACAGCTTGTAGTTCAGCTTGTATCGGTCCATCCGCAGGCCCAGCATGCGCCTTGTCAGGCCCAGCTCCTCGGCGGCCTTGGTCATGTTGCCCTTGTGGGTCTTCAGCGCCTCGACGATCATCTCGTATTCCACCGCCTGAAGTTTCGCGTCCAGCCCGCAGCCGAACGCGGTGCCGGTTTCCTCGGAGGTTTGCAGCGACGGCGGCAGATCATAGCCGTGGATGACGCCATCGGCGGACAGGATCATGGCGCGCTCGATCACGTTCTCCAGCTCGCGGACGTTGCCGGGCCAGTGATAGCTCATCAGCATGTTCAGCGCCGGCGTGGAGATTCGCTTCACCTCCTTGCCGGTCTCGCGGGCGAAGCGGGCAAGGAAGTGGTCGGCCAGGGTGATCACATCGCTGCCGCGGTCGCGCAGCGGCGGAATGGTGATGGGGAAAACATGCAGCCGGTAGTAAAGGTCCTCGCGGAACTGGCCCTTCTCCACCAGGTCGGGCAGGTTGCGGTTGGTGGCGGCGATGATCCGCAGATCGACCTTCACCGGCACGTTGCCGCCCACCCGCTCGAAGGTCTTTTCCTGCAGCACGCGCAGCAGCTTCGCCTGCATGCCCAGGCTGAGTTCGCCGACCTCATCGAGAAAGATCGAGCCGCCGTCGGCCAGCTCGAAGCGGCCCTTGCGGAACCCGGCGGCGCCGGTGAATGATCCCTTCTCGTGGCCGAACAGCTCGCTTTCCACGATGCTTTCCGGCAGCGCCGCGCAGCTGAACTTGACGAACGGCCCATCGGCGAAGGCGCTGTTGTAGTGGATGGCGTTGGCCACCAGCTCCTTGCCCACGCCGCTCTCGCCCAGCACCAGCACCGTCGCCTTGGTGTTCGCCACCTTCTCGACAAGCCCGTATATTTCCAGCATCGGCTTGGAATTGCCGATGATGTTGGATGGATGGAAGCGCTCCTTCAGGGCACTGCGCAGGCGGCGGTTTTCGTTCTCCAGCCGGACCTTCTCGACATTCTCCAGCAGATAAAGCTCGACCGCGGGCGCCACCATCGAGGCAATGGTGGCCAGCAGTTCGACATCCTGGCGCAGCAGCCGGCGGCTGGCATAGACCCGCTCGGCGCTGATCGTGCCGAGCACCTTCCGGCCATGCACGATCGGCACGCAGAAGAAGGTGCAGTTCTTTGCCGCGGTCTCCTCGCGCGACTGCGTGCGGTCGAGAAAGCCCGGGTCGCTGCCGATATGCGGCACAATGACCGCCTTGCCCGATTCGACCACCTTGCCGGTGATGCCTTCGCCGAGCGAATAGATGCCGCGCTGCTTCTGCTCCTCGGTCAGCCCGAAGCTGGCATGCACGAAAATCGTCTCCGACTGCCGGTCATACAGGCTGACCATGCCCCGGGCGATCTTCATGCGTTCTTCCATGACGCCCAGAATAAGCGTCAGCGCGCTGGTGAGGTTCTCGCTTTCGTTGATGATCTGGCTGATCTGGAACAGGATCGGCAGCACGCTGACGCGGCATTCGCCGGTCGCACAGCCGGTGAACTCGTCCTTGAAGTCGTCGATCTCGATGGCGACGCTGTCCTCGGCCGACATGTTTCTTTCTTTCGCGGTGATGAAGCGCGTCATGCGGATTGTGGTCCCCCGGATGGCCGGCATGGCCATCGAATGGCTTTGTCAAAGTATGGCTTTGCGAATGCGGCAAGATGCACGCCGCGTGCCAGCGGCTCTGGCGTGGTTCGGCCGCCGTCGGCCGTGACAAAGGGCCGACAACCGCACGGCAACGTACGAAATGGCGGGGGCCGTACCGTGAGGTACGAAAGGCGCGACCACCCACGCCCGCTTTTCCGTGGCAATCGCCCGCCCGGTGAAAGTCGGCGCCGTGGCACGAGGTTTGCGAAGCCACGCCCGTAGCCCAGGAGAGTGGCATGCGACCAGACGAAGCCTCCGCCCTGCGAGACGAACCCAATTGTTCGCACAACGCCGGCCTCAAAAGCGGCTGCGCCAGGCCGCAGCCGGGCGCGACCCAGGGTGGTTGCGCCTTCGACGGCGCGCGCAACGCCCTGCTGCCGATCGCCGACGTCGCCCATCTGGTGCACGGGCCGATCGGCTGCGCCGGCAGCTCCTGGGACGGCCGCGGCTCGCGCTCCAGCGGCGCCACCCTCTACCGGGTCGGCATGACCACCGACCTGTCGGAGATGGATGTGATCATGGGGCGCGGCGAGAAGCGCCTGTTCCACGCCATCCGCCAGGCGATCGAAACCTACCGGCCCGCCGCCGTGTTCGTCTATGCCACCTGCGTGCCCGCCCTGCACGGCGACGATTACGTGGCGGTGGCCAAAGCCGCGCAGGCGCGCTGGGGCGTTCCGGTGGTGCCGGTGGATTGCGCCGGCTTCTATGGCAACAAGAATTTCGGCAACCGCATCGCCGGCGATGTCATGCTGCGCCATGTCATCGGCACAAGCGAGCCCGATCCGCCGCCGCCGGCGGCGATCCGCCCGGGCATCACCACCCATGATGTCAATCTGATCGGCGAATGGAACATCGGCGGCGAGTTCTGGAGCGTCGCCCCGCTGTTCGACGAACTCGGCCTGCGCATTCTGTGCACCTTCACCGGCGACGCCCGGTTCCGCGAGGTGCAGACCATGCACCGCGCCGAGGCCAACATGGTGGTCTGCTCCAAGGCGATGATCCGGGTGGCGCAGGCACTGCGCGAACGTTTCGCCACGCCGTTCTTTGAAGGCGGGTTCTACGGCGTTGCCCCAACATCGGCGGCCCTGCGCGGCTTCGCGTCCGTGCTGGGCGATCCGGCGCTGGCCGGGCGCACCGAAGCGGTGATCGCCCGCGAGGAGGCCGCCGTCGAAACCGCGATCGCGCCGTTGCGGCCGAAGCTGGAAGGCAGGCGGGTGCTGATTTTCGCCGGCGGCCACAAATCCTGGTCGCTGGTCGCCGCCATGCAGAATCTCGGCATGAACGTGGTGGCCACCGGCACCGAGAAATCCACCGAGGAAGACAAGGACCGCATCCGCGAACTGATGGGGCCGCAAGCCCACATGATCGCCGACAACGACCAGACCTCGCTGCTGCGCAGCTTCGACGAACACCGGGCGGACATCCTGATCGCCGGCGATCGTTACATCTACCCGGCGCTGAAGGCGCGGGTGCCGTTCCTCGACGTCGATCATGTGCGCAGCATCGGCTACGCCGGTTATGCCGGCGCCATCGAACTGGCGCGGAACCTCGCGGTGACCTTGCACAGCCCGGTCTGGCAGCACGCCCGCACCGCCCCGCGCTGGGCGCGGCACGCGGCCTGAGCGGCCAGCCATGGCCGAGATCGTTCCGTCCGAGAAGCCGCTCGCGGTCAACCCGCTCAAGGTCAGCCAGCCGGTGGGGGCGTCGCTGGCCTTCCTCGGGCTGGCCCAGGCAATGCCGCTGGAGCACGGCGCCCGCGGCTGCACCTCCTTCAACAAACTATTCTTCATGCGCCACTTCCAGGAGCCGATCGCCCTGCAAACCACGGCGATGGACCAGATCGCCGCGGTCATCGGCGCCGACGGCAACGTGGTGGAGGCGCTGCGCACCATCGCCGATACAAACGCGCCCGAGGTGATCGGCCTGATCACCACCGCGCTGTCGGAGACGCAGGGGGCGGACATTCCGCGCACCGTGCGCGCCTTCCGCGAGCGCCATCCCGAGCATGACCACATCAGCATCGTCGCGGTCAGCGCCAGCGACACGCTGGGCTGCCTGGAAACCGGCTTCGCCGCTTCGGTCGAGGCGATCATCGCCGCCCTGGTTCCCGCCTCGCTGTCCACCATCCGCCGGCCGCGCCAGGTGAATGTGCTGGCCGCCTCCATGCTCAGCCCCGGCGATATCGAAACCATCCGCGAATGGATCGAAACCTTCGGCCTGCAACCGGTGGTGCTGCCCGACCTCGGCGATTCGCTCGATGGCCACATGATCGAATCCGGCTTCTCGACGCTGACCTATGGCGGCACGCGGCGGGCGGCGATCACCGCCATGGGCGAATCGATCGCCACGCTGGTGATCGGCCCGTCGCTGGCCCGCGCCGCCGACCTGTTGCATGAGCGCACCGGCGTGCCGGACCACCGTTTCGCCAGCCTCACCGGGGTGGAAGCCTGCGACGCCTTCACCCAGACGCTCAGCGACATTGCCCGCCGCCCGGTGCCGGCCCGCCTGGAGCGGCACCGCGCCCAGCTGATCGACGCCATGGTGGACTGCCATTTCCAGATCGGCGGGGCGCGCATCGCCATCGCCGCCGACGCCGACCTGCTGGAGGCGGCCATCCGCTTCCTGCCGGGGGCGGGGGCGGAGGTGGTGGCCGCGGTCGCCTCGGCGCGCACCCGCTTGCTTGCCGAACTGCCGGTCGATCGCGTGGTCGTCGGCGACCTCGAGGACCTGGAAAACCTGGCGCGCGATGCCGGCGCGGATCTGCTGATCGCCAATTCGCACGCCACCGATCTGGCCGCCCGGCTCGGCATTCCGCTGCTGCGCGCGGGGTTTCCGCTGAGCGACATGTATGGCGGCCATGCCCGCTGCCAGGTCGGCTATCGCGGCAGCCGGCAGATGCTGTTCGACATCGCCAACCTGCTGGCCGCCCGCCAGCGCGCCGTGCCGCCCTACCGCTCGCTGTACTGGCAAGGCACCCCGCGCGAGCGGGAAGCCACCGCGACGGCACCGGCCGGCGTGGCGCAATGAACTGAAAGGACGCACATGCTCCGGGTTGCCTTCGCCTCGACCGACCGTATCCATGTGGACCTGCATTTCGGCTCGGCCGAGCGGTTCATCGTCTACGACATTTCCCCCGGCCGCGCCGACCTCGTCGGCATCGGCGAGTTCGTCAAGGCCGAACAGATCGGAACCGAAGGGCGCGGAGGCATCGTCGGCACCGTCGAGGACAAGGTCGCGGTGAAGCTGGAATTTCTCCAGGGCTGTTCGGCGGTCTATGCCGCCTCCATCGGCACCTCGTCGATCCGCCGCCTGATGGGCGCGCAAATCCAGCCGGTGATCGTCGATAACGGCCACGACATCGAAGACCTGCTGAACGAGGTGAGCCTCGCCCTGGTGCATGGCGGGCTGGCCTGGGTGGACCGCGCCCGCGCCCGCGCCCGCCCGGCCAACCGCTTCGATGCAATGCCCGAGGAAGCCTGGCGCCCGCCACCGGCCGTGCCGGCGCGCGAAACCCGCACCCTCATCACCTCCATCGACGAACTGGACTGAACCCATGGACACCCAGCCCCCAGCCACGCCACCCTCCAACAAAGCCAGGCACGCCATCATCACCCAGGTCATCGCCGCCGCCCGCCCCGACGTGCAGCGGGACGGCGGCGATATCGAACTGGTTGACGTCACCGGCGACCGGGTGCGGGTGCGCCTGACCGGCGCCTGTATCGGCTGCGCCATGGCCGGCCACACCCTCGGCGGGGTCCGCCGGCGGCTGACACAGGCGCTCGGCGAACCAATACGCGTCATTCCAGGTTGAGCGACACCGATCGCGTCGTGGCGGTGATTCGACGCTTTGCATCGGCAGACCTTGACCATTCAGCCCCGCATGCTGGCTTCCCGGCTTCCGGCGTCACAGTGTGACGCCATTCCTGTCCGGGCACAGCAAGCACTGTGCCAGACAGCATCCGGCCTGCCAAGCAGGGAAATGCGTCGTAAACGCGACAAACAATGTAACGCGCCCAAAATACCCAACACACTTCTACATAGATTGTCGGAAAATGTCGCCAGAACGGTCACCGCTGGCCGTATCCGCACCATTCTGCTGGCGCAAATCTGCTCCCGGCGCGGCTGGTGGTGGCGGCCATTCGGCGAAGTGCTGGCCACCGGCATTCGGCTATTTATGCTGGTTTATCGGCTACCCGCGAATGCCCGCGCCGCGCTCGCCGCTGCGCCATCCCTGCTGACAGCGCACAAACCCGACCACGCCGACACCTTCGCCCAACGCGCCAATGATCCCGGCTTCACCGGGCAGTGAACACAGGGGTCTCTGGGAACACAGGGGTCTCTGGCCCGGAATTTGCTTCGTAGGTGGAAGCGTCGAACCTGACCGGCGCTTCAGGCACGCACCGAGGAGCGAACACAATGTGGGACGGCAGCGGCGACAACGCACCTGATCTGTCATCCGCCGATGCCGGCACCTGGCCCAGCCCGTCCAGCCGGACCGCCGCCCTGGCGTGCCATGAGCGTCTGACCTGGCTGTTCCGGGCGGTGTCGGCCGACGATTTCATGGCGGTCGAAGCCGAAAGCCACGACGCGGCCCGACGGGCGGTCCATGAACTCAACAATCTGGCCGGCGAGGCGCTGGCCGAATGGAGCGAAACCGTTGCCGTCACCGGCATCCGGCTGACCCCGCGCGGCCGCCGCGTCTGCGTGGCGCTGTTGACGTTGCGGGTCGAGCATGAGCGGCTGCTGACCCGCTTCGGTGAGGCGTTCGGCGAGGACATCCGCCTGCTCGACCGCATCGCCGTGCGCACCAGCGCCCGCAATCAGTTCGTGGCCCGGGTGGTATCGCGTCCGCAGGGAACCCTGCGCGAGGAGGTCCTGCTGGAACTCGCCGGCCGGCGCTTCATCAAGGTGGCGATCACCCATGAAAGCGTGCTGGCGCTGGGGCTGACCCCCGGGCTGGAAGTGGTCGCCCTGGTGAAAGCGTCCGCGGTCGATCTGTGCGTCGGCGGCGGCGGCAAGGTTGGCGGCGACCAGAACCGGCTGACGGGCAGGATCGCGCATGTGGTCCGCGATGGCGCGACCGCCGAGGTCGCGGTGGACCTCGGCGCCGGACTGACCGGGGTGGCGATGGTCGAAAGCCAGGCAGCCGCCCGCGCGAAGGTCGGGCA
>Ga0302276_10001518_pt1 | contig 20989 bp, 19 predicted proteins | sample III_Bog_N2_3_FD_198768 | JGI IMG/M metagenome (GOLD analysis project Ga0302276, IMG submission 198768) | Peat permafrost microbial communities from Stordalen Mire near Abisko, Sweden - III_Bog_N2_3 | ecosystem: Environmental > Terrestrial > Soil > Wetlands > Peat | place: Sweden: Abisko...
GGCGGGGTCGAGGTCGGAAAGTATCTCGATCTTACGGCCGCTATCGACGACGCGAGCGACGACCCCGGAGCGAGCGCCGACAGCCGGGACGACTGTCGTCAGAATCACGGTAACCGCATCGCAGATGCTCATCGTACGGCTGAGGGCGGCGGTGATCTCGTGAAGCCGCGCCTTCTCCAGCTCGAGCCGTCGGACGCTACTGATGTCGCGGATGAACGCGAGGATGAGGCCGCCCTCGGGGCCGGGCGCGGGGCCGAGGCTGACGGCCGCATGGAACTCGGAGCCGTCCTTTCGCATCCCGACCAGGCGCGATGCGGGGATGCCTGTCGGTTTTAGCCTCGGGGCGGCCACGAAGCTCGCGAAGCGCGAGCGATGCTCATTCCGGAATCGCTCGGGCACGAGGTCGGCCACGAGCGTTCCGACGAGCTCCCCAGGCGAATAGCCGAAGAGTGCTTCCGCGCGCGGATTGGCGCGGACGACGGCGCCGCATCCGCCCACGACGAGGATGCCGTCAGGTGCAGCCTCCACGACCTGGAACCGTGCTTCAGCGGCGCGACGCTCGCTGAGATCGCGCGTGACGCACGCGAAGCGAGCGACCTGGCCATTGAGGTCTCTCACGGGCGTGACGACCGTACGCGCCCAGAATCGCGAACCGTGCTTGCGCACGCACCACCCTTCATCCTCGAAACGACCTGCGCTCGCAGCGAAACGGCGAGCCAGCGCGGGCTTCTCGCGGTCCTCGGCGGCATAGAAGAGCGAGACGGGCTGACCTACCACCTCGGGCTCGGCATAACCAATCACGGCGGCGGCCCCCGCGTTCCAGCTCTCGACCCGACCGTCGAGATCGACGAGGTAGAGCGCGCAGTCGTGGACGGCCTCGACGAGAAGGCGAAAGCGCTCCTCGCTTGCGCGCAGCATGTCCTCGTCATGCTTCCGCTCGGTCACGTCCACGGCGACCGCGCGGCACTCGGTTCCGCTCGACGACACGGTGGCAGAGATGCTCACGGCGGCCTTGGGACGCCCGTCGATCGCAACCTCGACCGCGCACGTCCGTTTCTCGCCAGACGAGAAGGTGCCTTCGAGGAACAAGTGAAAGGCCACGCGGCTCGACTCGGCGATGAAGAGGGCGAGACGCCTGCCGACGAGTCGGCTCCTCTCCGTGCCGAGGAGCGCAGCCCCGGCGAGATTCAGCTCGCGGATCGCGCCGTCGCGCTCGAGCGTGAAGTATGCGACCGGCGCAAAATCGTAAAGGTCCGCATAGCGTTGCAGCCCCTCTTCCACCTGCACGCGCGACTCGAGCAGGCTCTCGTTCTGCATCTCGAGCTCGACGGCGTACACCTCGAGCTCGTGATCGACCTCTGCCCGTTCCCCACACTTCCAGAGCCCCGACCCACGCTCCTCCAGCTCTGCCTCGGCGCGTCGGCGGAGCTCTTCGGTATTCAGGACGCGCGTCATGACGTATTGCTCCCTTCACGCAGCTTGGCCTCGGATGCGCGCAAATCCGCCTCGAGCCTCTTCGCCGCGCTGATGTCGACGAAGGTGATCACGACGCCGTCGATCCGGTTCTCCAGGGTCCGGTACGGCATGATGCGGACGGTGAACCATCGGGCGTCGCGGGTGGCGACCTGCTTCTCGCAGGGCACCAGCGTCCGGAGCACACTCTGTGTGTCGACCGCCAGCTCCGGGTAGTTCAGCTGCGTGGCAAGGTCGGTGATCGGGCGCCCGACGTCCGCGGGGATCAGCTTGATGATCGAGGTCGTGGAGGACGTGAAGCGGCGGACATTGAGGGCGTCGTCGAGGAACAGCGTCGCGATGTCGGTGCTGTTCAGGAGGTTCTTCATGTCGTTGTTGGCCCGCGACAGCTCGTCGACCTTGGCTTGCAACTCGTGATTCACCGTCTGGAGCTCCTCGTTCATCGACTGCATTTCTTCCTTGGAGGTCGTCAGCTCCTCGTTCGTCGACTGCAGCTCCTCGTTGGTAGATTGCAATTCCTCGTTGGCCGACTTCAGCTCCTCCTGCGAGGTCTGCATCTCCTCTCGGAGCGACTGAAGCCCTTCGTGGGCGCGCTGCAGCTCTTGCTCGAGCGCGTTTGCGCGCGTGTCACCGTCGCGGCCTTTCGATTTGGCCGTGGCCTTCGGTTTCGCGGGTGTCGACACGTCGGTGAAGAGCACGAGCATCGTTCCGTGCAGCGCCGCTGGCTCGGTGAGCGGTTGCGCCGTGATATCGACGAGCTGCGCGGCGCCACTCGTGCGGATACGGGATCCATGAGCGGTGGCCGAGGTCCCGAGCTTCGTCGCCTTCGCGAAGGCCTCGCTCAGCGCCAGGCTCAGCCCGGGGCGAGCCATCGCGAACAGGTTCCAGTTCGCCTGGCCGGCGGCCGCCTCGATGTACTTGCCGGTCCTCCCGCTGATGTAGAGGATGTCGCCCTTCTCACCGGTCAGCACGACCGCCGGGGCATAGTGCTGAAGAATGAGGCGGTCGGCGAGCAGCTGCAGGTTCGCCGGCGGAAACGTCTTCGCGCGCGACGCCGGGGCGCTGCCGGGGCGCCCGAACGTCGAGGGAAAATCGACCGCCGAAGCCTGCTGCGGGGTGTGGTCCGCGCGCCGGTAGAGGCGCGTCTTGCCCGGCAGCGCGGTGAAGAGGTCCCCCGCGCCTACGGTCTCCGAGCTCCCGAGCATGAGCACGCCCCCTGGGCCGAGGGCATAGTGAAAGAGCGTCACGAGTTTCTTCTGCAGCTCGGGCGCCATGTAGATGAGGAGGTTCCGGCAGGTCAGCACGTCGAGCTTGGTGAATGGTGGATCCATCACGACGTTCTGCGTCGCGAAGATCACCGTCTCGCGAATCTCCTTGCCGACGCGGTAGCCGTGGTCGTCCTGGACGAAGAAGCGGGAGAGACGCCTGTCCGACACGTCGGCGGCGATGTTCGCCGGATAGACGCCGCGCCGAGCCTTGTCGATCGCGTCCTCGTCGAGGTCGGTGGCAAATATCTGGAGCGAAAGAGCCCTGGGCGGCTTGACGTTCTCCGCAGCCTCCTTGAAGAGAATCGCCAGCGAGTACGCCTCTTCGCCCGTCGAGCAACCTGCGACCCACGCGCGGAACACGTGCGCGTGCGGGCGGGCGTCGAAGAGCGTCGGAAGGACGCGATCTCGCAGCTGATCCCACGCCGCGGGGTCCCGGAAGAAGCTCGTGACACCGATGAGGAGTTCCTTGAAGAGCACGTCGGCCTCCCGAGGATTCTCCCGGAGGTAGCGCACGTAGTCGTGGATCCGCGCGAGCTGATGGAGGCCCATCCGCCGCTCGATCCGGCGGTAGATCGTGGCGGTCTTGTACTGGGAAAAATCGTGGCCCGTTTGCGCGCGCAGCAGGATGATGATCTTCTCGAGCGCGCCCTGCTCGTTCTCGGCGAGCTCGACGCGGGGCGCTGACGGCACTCGACTGCGATAGGCGAGGATCTTCGCGGGGAGCTCCTCGACGGAAGCCGTCACGTCGACGAGCCCGGACGCGACCGCGCTGCGGGGCATGCCGTCGAACTTGGCAGTCGCCGGCGTCTGAGCGAACACCGCGCCTGCCTTCTCCTTGATGGCCCGGATGCCCAGGGACCCGTCGGACCCCATGCCGGACAGGATGACGCCGATGCTGTACTCTTGCTCGTCGGCGGCGAGCGCGCGGAAGAATGCGTCGATCGGCAGGCGAAGGCCGTGCGGGGCCGCCGGCTCGAGCAGATGGAGCGCGCCGCGCAGGATCGACAGGTCCTTGTTCGGAGGGATCACGTACACGTGATCGGGCTCGACCTTCATCCGATCCTTGATCTGGACGACCGGCATCGGCGTCGCGCGCTGGAGCAACTCGACCAGCATGCCCTTGTGATTCGGGTCGAGGTGCTGGACGACGACGAAGGCGGCTCCGCTCTTGGCAGGTGTATGCTGCAGAAAGAGATCGAGCGCTTCGAGGCCGCCGGCAGACGCCCCGATACCGACAATCGAGACATGCGGGTTCGTGGCGGGTTGCACGACGACGGGACGCGACTTCGCGGCCTTGGTATCGGGGCGTGCCTTGGTACCCGGGCGGCGCTTGGCGACCGGACGTCGTTCGGTGCGCGCCGATTGAGACGGCTTCATTCTTGAACGTTCACGCGCGATCCCACCATAAGCATGGCAACCCCTACCCCGTGAAGCACTCTACGCCCGCGCGGCGGCTGCCGTCTACCGCGTGGACGCGTTCACGCGGTCAGTGTGCACGGAGGAGCTCTCGTGACCTCGACAGGGGGCGCAAGCTCTGGTCGACAGCGCGAGCGTTGCGCGAGGCCGGCCAGCGCTACCCGCACAGTTCCGCCATCTGGCATTCCCATCGTTCGCTCGCGGGCGACCAGACACATGTGTCCTCACCGAGGTCTCCGCAGTCGCCATCGCTGACGCACGTGTCAGCGGCCGTGTGGCAGTAGTACCCGCCGACCCCGCCGCAGCCGCCGGATGGGCTCGGCGAGCAGTAGCCCTGCGGTCCGCAATCTCCGTCGACGCGGCAGTTCCCCGGCATGCAGGTGTTCCCGCCGGACGAGTACGGGCTCCCGTGGCATACGCACAGCTGGCCGATCGCGCAGTCCGTGTCCCCCGCGCAGCTGTCGTACGCACAATGGCACCCGGCGATCGGCCCGTCCGTGATGCATCGTCCGTCCGTTCCGGCATCGCTCGCCGTGCACTGGGAGTCGGCGGAGCAAGACGTCATCAGTTCCGTTTCGTTGCAGTCGCCGGGCGGCGCAGGCGCGACGCACTCGGAGTCGTTCGGGCGATGGTTTACGGGGACCCTGATTGGCGGTCGGGAGTCTTCGCCGGAATCGCGAGGACGGCGCGCATCCACGCCGGAGTCGCGGCTGGAGGCGCTGTCCACCGGCGACGAGGAGTCGCGCTCGTGCGCCGCATCCGGTGAGGGCTTGCCACCATCGGGCGTGCCGGAGCCGGAGCCGCCGACCTGACCGCCGCATGCGAGGAGCGCTGACACCATGAGGGACGCGAGGCCGCTGAGCTTGTGCATGGCCATGCGCTGAGCAACGGGCATGCCGGACGCCCGCCGGCGCGAAGCGAGGGAGTTCGTGCGCAAGGGGTGCGCCAGAGTGAGCCGTCGAACGGCGCCGGCGACGTGTCGAGGCCTACTCATCCGAGGCAGAAGTGCTACAGCGATGGCCAATCCGGGTCAGCCGCGCCGACAGACCGATCCAGGACCGAGGAACGACCTTCAATGAAATCCCGCATCGCTGCACTCTTGACCGTCATCGGTGGACTGGCGGCGTCGGTCGCGTGTGGCTCTAGCTCGAGCCCGATCAGCCTCTCGTGCACGGCGCTCACCCTGTGTTGCGCTTCCACGTACACAACGGAGTGCGCATCCATCGCGAGCGTCGGCAACGCGAGCTCGTGCGCCGCAGCAGAGACGGCCTACTGCCAGTCGTTCAGCAGCGGCACGGGCTCCAGTAGCAGCACCCTCTCCGGGTTCAGCAGCAGCTCCCTCTCCGGGTTCAGCAGCAGCTCCCTCTCCGGGTTCAGCAGCAGCACCACCTCCGCCTTCGGCACAGGCTGCGTCGCGCTGACCGCGTGCTGCCCCAGCTTGCCGGTCACGGAAGACCCGACAGAGTGCGATGCGGTCGCGAGTGGGGGAACCGCCAGCGCGTGCGAGCTCTCCCTCGCGACGTACCAGTCGGCGGGCTACTGCTCCACCTCGTCGGGGAGCCTCCCGAGCTGCAAGAACCCCCCGACCACGACGAGCGGGTGCGACGCCTGCATTCTGGCGAAGTGTTCCTCGTACGTCGCGATGATCGAAGCCAACTGCGCGAGCTACCTGTCGTGCATCGAAGCGTGTGAGTGTTCGGATCAGACCTGCATTTCTGCGTGCGAGCCCGATCTCGCTGGCGAATGCGAGACGGTGGCCGAGTCGAGCTCGACGTGCACGGGCAGCGCGGGCCCGTGCGCGCCGTCGTGCCAGGTCACCGCCGTCGCCGACGCGGGCTGAGCTTCGCGGGCTCTCGGTCTGCGTCGGTCGCGGACACCTGCCGCACGTCGACCTTCCGGACGCGCCGGTCAGCCATGCGCTGGGTCTCGGTTGTCTCGAGCGTCCTACGTCGTCACTGCCTCGTCCGCGATGTAGGGCACGTAGCGGAAGTCACGAATGGACCTCACCTGGCCCTCTTCGAAGCTCACAAGGATGAAGTACGCGGGCTTGTCGGCACCCGCGACATGCGCCGCCAGCACGAGCTCGCCGTCCAGGCGGACGACGCGCACTGCGACGTCCTCCTTCTCGTATCGGCCGAAGTACATGCCGACCTGCTTGCCGCGGCGTTGCGACTTGGACACGACGTCGAGCCTGCAGTCGTCGCTCACGAGCGCGCGGACGCCATCCCAGTCGCGCGCGTTGAACAGGCTCGCGTACCGATCGAGCTCGGTGCGCATCGTCGCCGCGTTCGATGCCTCCGCCTGCTCGTCGTCGAGCAACTTCCCGCGTCCACGGACGAGCGCAGCCTTCACAGCCATGACGGTCGTCCCCATCGTTTCGGCGGTCTCCTCGAGGGAGTGCCCAAGTACGTCCTTCAAGATGACGGCGCTGCGCTGCGACACGGGCAGCGACAGAAAGCGCGCGAGCGCCGCGCGAACGACCGCGGGGTCGGGCCTGTCCTCGAACCCCGCGACCTCCTCGATCTCCGCGTGGAGCTCCACGTACTTCCTGCCGTGGCTCTTCAAGAAGTCGATCGCTGCATTGTGCGCAATGCGGAAGAGCCACGGACGCAGCGGCGGGACCTCGGCAGAGAGGCTCAGCGCGTAGAACGCCCGCGCGAGCGTGTCCTGCACGATGTCCTCTCCCTCGATGATGGAGCCCGTGAGGCGCGCGCAATAGCGGTGGAGCTCGGGCCGCATGCCGCCGACCAGGGCTAGAAATTGCTCGCGGGCCTCACCTATCGCGGACGGTGTCTCTGTCACGACGAGCACCCTACCAGCTCTGTCTCCGTCTCGACCGCGCCAGCCATCACGCCCTCTTCGCCACCGCGCGCATCCGGTTGCCCTTCGGGTTGTGCTCGACCTCTGCAAGGCCGAGCGCTTCGAGGACCGGCGGGACGTACATCCCGAAGCGCCCGCGGAGGCCCTTTTTCAGGCCGTACCAGCCTTTGACGGGGTTCGCGCTCGAGCGCGCCCAGGCCTCGACCGTGCCGTCCGCGGCCGGCTTCTGCTCGTCGGCGCTGCCGAGGAGGATCCAGTCCCCGTTCTTCGTCAGCATCGCGTGGAGATCTTCGAGGGCGCTCAGATGGTACCGGAGCTGCGTCTTTCCGACCTGCACGACGAGCGCGGGCGGGTCGGCCCGCTCGTCCTTGTACGCATGAAACTCGGCCGTCCCTGGAGGGGTCTTGAGCTCCCACGGCTTGTCTGCGGTGCCGAGCCCAGAGACCTTGCTCACGAGGCGCTCCCGTACGAGTCCACGATGGAGAGCTCGGTCACAACCGGCGGCTCGACGCAGCGATCCTTCAGCTGCGTCTGGAAAGTCTTGAACGCGGGAAGAGCCGTGAGCGGGTTGTCGGCTCCGTGCGTGGCGACGTGGACGAAGCTGGCCCCATCGGCGAGACGATAGCTCGTGTATCGGAAGCCCTTGGGAGAGCTCGCGCGGAGCTCGTCGAAGACCGCGCGGATCAGCGCCGCGTTGGTGTCGGCGTGCACGGGGGTGGTCTTGTAGCGAACCATGATCGTCTTCATGAAAGGCCTCCTGTCAGGTGTCGGCGGTGACGTCCGGCGGGGTCGCCGCCATGTTCTCAACGGTACGACGACCGAGGACCGCGAAAGGATGCGGGGGAGATGAGAATTCGTACTCGCCTCTACTCACCGGCTTCAGCCGTGCCGTTCTGCGCGATCCAGCGGAACAGGAGGGCATGGAGCTCCCGGCTTTGCCCGCTCTCGAGGCGTGCCTCACGCACCACCGTGAGTCGCCTCCGCCACCGGTCGTCCGCGGAATCGGTCGGGACGCCGAGGTCCGGCGGCACCGAGCCGCGCCGATCTTCCGGGGTGAGGTCACGGAGCTCCTTGCACTGGTGGCACGTGCCGGTCTTGTTGACGAGCGCGCACAGCCCCTCGAACGAGACCTCCATGTGCTTGCGCGCCGCCGAGAGATGGTGCCGGAGCACCGACTCCGACACGCCGATGGCTGCCGCGGCGTCGACGTTGCTCATGTCGAAGACCTCGCTGAGCACGAGCGCCACCTCCATCTCGGGCGAGAGCGATCGCGCCACGCACGTGAAGCAGAACGCGATGTGCTCGCTCACGTCGAACGCGAAGCCCGCATCGACGACGGTGGCCATCAGCTCACCGTGAAGGGAGCTCCGCTGCGCCATGCAGTCCTCCTTGGCGAGCGGCTGCGCATCCACACGCCAGCGGGCGCGCGCGCGGAGGTGGTCGAGGCCAAGGTGCGTCGCGATCGACACGAGCCACGTCGAGAAGCTCGAGTCGCCGCGGAACCCGCGGAGCTGCTGAAACGCGCGGACGAGAACCTCCTGGCATACGTCCGCCGCGTCGTCCGGGTTTCCCACGAGGCGACAGGTCAGCGCGCGCAGCTTCCCGGTGTGAGGAGCGACCAGACGCTCGAACGCACGCGCGTCGCCGCCCACAGCCGCCCGCAAGTCGCTGGCATCCTCCCGAGCGCCCGCCTCAGATGCCCCCATGAGCATCGGCGATCGCACGCGCAGCGCGGGTCGTCAAGATCTGGCGCTCCCCGGACCACAGCCGGAGCCGTATTCAACCTCGGCCCGTCGACACAGACACGTGGGCGCGTGGTCGTTGACGATGCCGACGGCCTGCATCCAGGCGTACACGGTGACGGAGCCGACGAACTTGAACCCGCGCGCCTTGAGCGCCTTCGAGATCGACGCCGAGAGCGGCGACTCGGTCGGCACCTTTCCCGTGCGGTTGTCGATCGGCGCACCGCCGGCCATGCCCCAGACGAACGTCGAGAAATCTTCCCCCGCCTTCTGCATCGAGAGGTACGCCTTTGCGTTGCCGATCGTCGCGAGAATCTTGACTCGCGCGCGGACGATGCCGGCATCGAGCATCAGCCGGTCGACGTCGTGCTCGGTCATCCTCGCCACGAGCTCGGGATCGAACGCCTTGAACGCACGGCGGAACCCCTCGCGCTTGCGGAGGATGATGCTCCAGGAGAGCCCGGCCTGGAACCCGTCGAGCACGAGGGTTTCCCAGAGGGTCCGGCTGTCGCGCACTGGTCGCCCCCACTCGTCGTCGTGGTACGCGCGCATCATCGGATCCGCGTCCGCCCAGCGGCAGCGCTGCACGGTCTCGTGAGCAGGCTTCTTCTTCGGCGGGCTCTTTTGCTTCGGTGAGGTCATCGCACCGCCAGAGGAGTACCGGATGGAGCTCCTCCGGGCCAGCGCGGCAGGTCGGAACCACAACGAGCAGTGGCTCGCGCGCATCCTAGAGACCGTCGAATCGGGGTCGTGCCCGGGGCAAGCACAGAAGGAAGACCACCATGACTACGAAGCAAGCAGCCATCCACTCGGGGTACGGCGCGACGACGACCGCGCGAGAGGTGATCGGCGACACGAGGCTCGACGGAAAGGTCGCGATCGTGACGGGAGGGTACGTGGGCGTCGGTCTCGAGACGACGCGGGCGCTCGCTCTCGCGGGCGCGACGGTGATCGTCCCGGCGCGTACCCCCGACAAGACGCGCGCGGCGCTCTCGGGAATGGAACGTGTAGAGCTCGATGAGGTCGAGCTCAGCGACCCCGGGTCGGTCGACGCGTTCGCTGCCCGCTTCTCTGCGTCCGGGCGCCCGCTTCATCTCCTCGTCAACAACGCCGGCATCATGGCGTCCCTTTCGCAACAAACCCGCGCGGCTTCGAGCTACAGCTCGCGACGAATCACCTCGGCCACTTCCAGCTCACGGGTCGGCTCTGGCCCGCGCTCATGAAGGCGAGGGGGGCTCGGGTCATCGCGCTCTCCTCGCGAGGGCATGCCTTTGCGTCGGTCGACCTCGACGATCCTAGCTTCGAGCGACGTCGCTACGACAAGTGGAAGGCCTACGGTCAGTCCAAGAGCGCCAACGCTCTCTTCGCCCTCGCGCTCGACGCCCGCGGTGAGAAGCATGGGGTCCGCGCATTCTCGGTGCACCCGGGGGCCGTCGTCACGGAGCTCGCGCGGAGCATCCCGGAGGAGGAGTTTCGCGCCCTCCGCGCGGCCAATCCGCGAAACTTCAACATGCCGCCCGAAGGCGCTGCGACGAGCGTCTGGTGCGCGACGAGCTCCCAGCTCGACGGGATGGGGGGCGTCTATTGCGAGGATGTCGACATCGGAGAGCCAGTCCCCGCCGACTCGAAAGAGACGCGCGGCGTGCGCCTGTGGATCATGGACCGCGATCTCGCCGAGCGACTATGGACGAAGAGCGAGGAGTGGACGGGCGTACGATTGGATGAATGAGCCGCGTGAGCCGCGAGATCGACCTCGTCGATCGCCCCGGCCTGCGTGCGGCCGCATGGCTCTTCGTAGGGCAGGCAGGACCGCCGGCGACCGGGCATCTCCGAGCGCGGTGGATCTTCCTCCGCGCCCTCGGCGTCATCTTCTTCTCCGCGTTCACCTCGCTCGCGTTCCAGATCCAGGGGCTCATCGGCCCGACGGGCATCCTCCCCGCGACGGACTATCTGCGGCGCGTCGCTCGGGCCTTCCCGGGGCTCTCGCGCTTCTGGTACGCGCCGACGCTGCTCTGGCTGGATGCGGGTCACGGCGCGCTCGCGGCGCTGGTGGTCGTCGGTGCGTCGGCCTCGGTGCTGCTCGTCCTCAACGTCGCTCCGAGGGTCGCCGTCCTTGTCGCCTTCGTCGCCTTCCTCTCCTTCGTCGGCGCGGCGCAGGAGTTCGCGTCGTATCAGTCGGACGGGATGCTTCTGGAGGCGTCCTTCATCGCGCTGTTCTGGGCTCCGAACGGCGTCCGGCCGAAGCTCGGCGCGGACCAGCCGCCCGCGCGCGCCCCGACGTTCTTGCTCCTCTGGGAGTGGTTTCGCATCTACTTCGAGTCGGGCATCGTCAAGCTCGCCAGCGGAGATCCGACGTGGCGCGATCTGAGCGCGATGGATCACTATTACGAGAACGGGCCGCTCCCGACGTGCGTCGGCTGGTATGTGCAGCACCTCGGGCACCGCTTCCACGCGGCGACGGCGGGCCTGACGCTGGTGGTCGAGTTCGGCCTCGTGTGGATGTTCTTCTTCGGGCGCCGTCCGCGCCTCGTCTGCTTCGTCATCGTCACCTCGCTCCAGGTCGGGATCATCGCGACCGCGAACTACGCATTCCTGAACTACCTCGTCCTGGCGCTCGGCTTTCTGCTCCTCGACGACGCCCACTACGACTGGGTCGCGCGCAAGCTTCGCCGGCTCGGGAACACGAGAGCGACGCCCGCGCTCATTGGCGAGGAGCCTGGCTCGCCTGTCCGGGAGGCACCGCGCGCCGCGTGGAGGATGATGGTGCCCGCGATCGCGCTCAGCTGGGTGTTCTACGCGACGTGCGCCGAGCTCCTGCTCGGAGAGGCACCTCCCGAGCTCCAGTGGCTCAACTGGCCAGTGCGCGCGCTCGAGCCCTTTCGCATCGCGAACCGGTACGGGCTCTTCGCGGTCATGACTCCCGCGCGCTACGAAATCGAGTTCCAGGGCTCGCGCGACGGGGTGAAATGGACGGCTTACCCGTTTCGGTACAAGCCGCAGGCGCTCGACGCCGCTCCGGGCATCTACGCACCGTACCAGCCTCGCTTCGAGTGGAACCTCTGGTTCGCGTCGCTGGGCTCGTGCGCGGACAACCGCTGGGTCATCCAGGCAGAAGCGCGGCTCCTCGAGAACGACGCGAGCGTGCTCGAGCTCTTCCGGGCGAACCCGTTCGTGACCACCCCCCCTGCCTTCGTCCGGACGGTCGCGTTCCAGTACTGGTTCACCGACCTCGCGACGAAGCGCTCCACTGGCCGCTGGTGGTGGCGTGACGAGATCGGGCCATACTGCCCGACCGTCCAGCGCAAGGCCCGAGGTTGACCGAGTGTCGCCGTGACCATGGCCCGCTTCCAGACACGTGACCTCGTTCGCTTGCCAGGTCTCCTCAGCCTGTCGCGCATCCCCCTCGCCGCTGCGTTCCCGTTCGTCGTCGGGCGGCCGGCGCTCGCCCTCGGCGTTCTGCTCACGGGAGCGGTGACGGACTTTCTCGACGGCTGGGTGGCGCGACGGTTCGATCAAGTGACGGCGACCGGCGCCGCGCTCGACCCCGTGACCGACAAGATCTTCGTGCTCGTCATCGCGATCACGCTGGTCGTCACGAAGCAGCTCTCGGGCCTCTCGCTCCTCCTCCTTGCAAGCCGCGAGATCGGCGAGATCCCGCTCGTGGTCTGGCTCGCGCTCCGCCGGCGTGCGCATGGAGGAGACGTCGAGCCGCCGACGACGAGCGTCGCGGGAAAGATCGTCACGGGCCTGCAGTTCGCGACGGTGACGGTCGTCCTCGTTCACGCGGGCCACGCGAGCGTCTGGGTGGGCACCACCGCCGTCGCCGGCGCGGTAGCGGTCTTCAGCTACTGGCGGCAGGCGCTTCGCGCGCGAGCGAGTCGCGCTAGAGCGTCTGTTGCGCCACGATGACCTTGGTGTCCGAGAAGTGGTCGTGCAAGCACCGCCGGTCCTCTCCGAAGATCATGACGGAGTCGACGAGCCTGAACAGCATCCCGACCGCGGGGATGAAGCCCACCACGAACACCAGCCACTCCCGGATCAGGACGCCGTGCACGAAGCCGGCGCGCGAGCCATCACTCCGGACGACCTTCAGGCCCATCCACCTCTTCGCGACCGACTGGCCGGTCGTGGTGACGAGGTAGCACTGGTAGGCGATGAACGCCCAGGCGACCAGCACACCCGCATAGGCGGGCAGCTCCAGCTTCCCGTGCCCGATCATGACGCCGAAAAACCCGGGCATGGCGGAGAGGACGAACAGCACGTTGTCGATGAGGCGCGCGACGAAGCGGGTGCTCCGCGCGCCGAGCAACCGCAGGTCCGCGTCCTCCACGCGAGGTGGTGGAGCGATCATCGCGACGGGCGCCGCGTACGGGTTGTAGTTGCCCTTGGGATCCCAGTCCTGTGCCATCGAGGCTCGTGCTCCGGGTCCGGCTACATCCTCGCCGCTTCGACCCGGACCCTCGCGAGCAGGTCAGGCAGCGCCTTCTCCTGCGCCATGTTGCGAATGAACCCCGGGATCGCCGTCTTCGGCTTCACGTGGACGCGGTACGTGACGAGGCTCGCGGCGCCGCCGCGGTAGGACGCGATCGTCCAGCTCCCATCGTTGAACTCGTAATCACCGCTGACGAGCTTCCAGGTACGGCTCATCCCGTCCGGTCGCTCGTCATGCACGGCTTCGGTGATCGCCGTCAGGTTCGAGGTGGGGAACGGCATCGCGATCGTGACCTGGCACGTGACGGTGTGCCCGACCCTCGACAGCTCCGCCGACGCCGCAACGTGGGGGAGGCGGTCCTTGTAGTGATTGCAGTCCGAAACGACCTTCCAGACGCTCGCGGGGGGCGACTCGACGATCGCTCGAACGACGTGCTCCGGCTCAGGGCTGCCAGCGACGGCGACGGAGGTGACGACGATCTTCCCCCCCTCGAGCTCGGCGTCGTCTGCCGCGGCCGAGGTGGCCCGCATGCCGACAGCAAGGACGAAGCCGCAGGCGATCAGTGCAAAGCGTCCGTATCTCATGAGACTACGCCCTCGTGCGTCGCGCCATTCTGGGTCGGTGCCACGGGAAGCTGCCTCATCCCGGCCCGTCGCGCCAGCGCGCGGAGGGCGGGATCAGCGAGCCGCCACTCCGACGTCGGGATGCCTCGACGTTCCGTAGCCGCGAGCGCTCGCGCGCGCACCTCGGCCAGGCTGGTCGCTCCGCCCGTGGCCACCGGGACGTGCTGAAACGAGCTCGTCGCGTAGAAGATGCGGTAGTGGAAGAAGTTCTTCTGCACGACGATGTCGGCCTTCCGCGGCGATAGCCCGAGCTCGCGCCAGAACTTCGGGTGAATCGGCAGCGGCGGCCGCTCCGAGACCGCGACGTGGAGCCCGCCGACGTCGAGCCGCACGGTGCGCCCGAAGTCGGTGAGGCGCTTTGCGCCGACGACCGCGTCGAGCGGGACCTCGGGCTGGTCGTAGCCAGCGGTTCCAGAGAGGACGACGGAGACGCGCCCTCCGACGGGCGTCTCCCACACCCGCGCGACCACCACGGGATCGTGAACCGGAACGTACGCGACGAGCCCCGCCCTGGAGTCGACCAGCGCGCGCACGATCCTCGTGTTCCCTCCGGGGGCGCCCGCACCGACGATGTCGTCGACGTCGACCACGGAGACCGGACCGAGGCGGCGCAGGAGCGAGCGCGAGCGCGCGATCTCGTCGACCGCCGCGGCGGCCGTGCGCATCGGCGGGAGCGGGACGTCACGCTCTGCCCAGACGCGATCGGCCAGGGCATCGGCGGTGCTCGACGCCAGCGCGGCGTCTCCGTCGGTCGTGACATGCACCGCCCAGCCGAGGTCCTCCGCGGACGTGTAGGGGTGCACCATGAAGAGGCTCGCGGCGAGGACGCGCGGGTCGTCCTCGAGGTGGCGCATGTAGCGGAAGACCTTCCGCATCGGCGCGAGGAAGTCGATCGTCATGCCGCCGCCGAGGACGATCGGGAGCTTGCGCCATGCGTGGACGGGCGTGACCTGCCCGCGGAGCGCGCGAATGAGGCGGTTGCCCGCGCGGAAGCCCGTCGGCGCGAGGTCCCAGTGCGGGTTCGTCCGGTATCCGATGAGGATGTCGGCCGGGTCGACCGTGCCGTGCGACAGGTTCGCGTGGAGGTCGTAGCTCACGGCGATCTTTGCGGCGTGCGGCAAGAGCGCGCGCACACGACGGAGGATATAGGCCTCCGGCGCCTCGTCGAGGTCCGCCACCTCCATCGACCCGTGGAGCGCGAGGTACACGCCATCGAGCGGCCCCGCGCTGTCGAGACGGGAGAGCAGATCACTGACGATGCTCTCGAAGTCCGCGCGGACGAGCGGCCCGCCGGGGACGGCGAGGGCCGACAGGAGGGGCACGGTCGTGACTCCGCCCGCGAGCCGCGCTGCCTGGACGAACCCCGTGAGCTCCGCGTGGGCGAGGTAGCCCTCGATCTCGGAGGCGGTCAGCGTCGTCACTCGCGCGAGCGCGTCCCCCGACAGGTAGTGCATCCGCTCGAAGTCCTCGCGCGTCGTCACGAGCGGCGTGAAGGCGTTGGCCTCGTGGAAGATGCGCCCGTACGCGACGCGCAGGGGGCGACCGCCACGCCCGCTGCTCACGATGCTCAAGAGAAGAGCTCCCCCATGAACATGACGAGGAGCTGCTCGCGCATCTTCGGCGGCGCGGCATCGATGAGCCGGTGAATGGTCGCGGCGCGATCGGGCAAGCGGCCGTCCTGGATCCCGAGCGCACCCATCAGCATCGCGCCGTCGATCTCCGCGCCGTCTCCCGCGGCGCTCGCTAGCAGGGCGAGCACCTGCGCCGGTGGCTCCATTCGCGCCGGCAGCCCCTCGAGCGCCGTCGCGAGGTCGGCGGTGAAGCGGTCGACCTGGGCCGCGTTGTTCGGGTCGATCGTGAGGTGGATGTGCGCGGGGGAGCGCGAGAACGCGTACGTCGGCTGCACGAGCCAGCCGCGCTCGGTCAGGCGATCCGCCAGCTCGAAGACGTCGCCCTGGTCGGTCGTGAACGCGAGGAGGTTCATGTTCGGACGGGCGACGAGGTGAACGCCGGGGGTCGTGTCGATGAAGCTCACCACACGGGTCGTCGCGTCCCACATCTGCTTGGCCCGCTCCCGGTAGCCGCGCCTTCCAAGGTGTAGCATCACGGCGAAGGCAGCGCCCATCGCGGCCACGGACTTCGAACCGAGCGAGGTCGTGTTGACGATGGCGTAGCCGCTCCACTCGGCGCAAGCGTAGTACTGCGCATTGCGCACCTCGCGCGTCCGGTGCAGCAGGACGGACACCCCCTTCGGCGCGTAGCCGTACTTGTGGAGGTCGAGCGAGAGGCTCGTCACGCCCGGCACCGTGAAGTCGAAGGGCGGCACATCGACGCCGCTGTCGCGCAGGAACGGGAGCACCCACCCCCCGACGCACGCATCGACGTGCATCAGCGACCCGTGCTCCTGGGCAAGCGCCGCGAGCTCCGGGATCGGGTCGACGACGCCGTGCGCGTAGCTCGGTGCCGAGCCGACCACGAGGATCACGTCGGCGGTCATCTTTGCGCGCGCATCCGCGACGTCGGCGCACATCGTGGCCGGATCCACGTCGACGCGAACGACCTCGACGCCGAGGTAGTAGGCGGCCTTGTGGAAGCACGCGTGGCCCGTCTCCGGCAGCAGCATCTTCGGGTGCTTGACGTGCGGCCGCGTCCGCCGCGCGTGGTCCCGGGCCGCCTTGACGGCGAGCATGACGCTCTCGGTTCCGCCCGCGGTCGCCGTGCCTACCGCGCCCTCCGGAGCGCGCGTGACCTCGCGGCACCAGCCGACGACCGCGTTCTCGATGTGGCGCGCCGACGGGTAGACCGTCGGGTCGAGGCCGTTGATCCCCATGCACGCGGCGAACGCCTCGCGCGCGACCGCACGTGCGTCCTCTCCCGCGTCGTAGATGAAGGCGAACGCCTTCCCGTCGATGGCCGGGTCGTGGGCGCGCATGTCACCGAGCGCGGAGAGGATCTGCGGACGGGCGATGCCGTCCTCGGGAAAGGCCTTGTACATGAGGGTCCTCGAGTGGGTTTCCGCCGGGTCGTGAGACACGGGGGGGAGGCAGGATACTCCAGGCGCGTGGCCGCAGGGTGGAGTGCGCGCGAGCCCGCCGGGTCAGTCCGTGCCCGCGTCGCCCGAGTCGCCCGCGTCCGCGCCGGCGTCCGACACCGCGCCGACCTGCGGCAGGTTCGACGGCGCCTGCGCGTCGGGGATGCTGAGCGCCGACAGCGTGCCTGCGCCACCGTCGCCCACCGCGAGCGCGCCGAGGAACACCTTGCTCGCCGTGAGCGAGCCCGAGCCCGACATGCCACCGTCGACCGGAATGAACTGCGCCGTGAACGTGAGCCCCTGGATGCTGACGGTCGGGGAGGGCACGTTGAGCTCGCCCGGCTCCGTCAGGATGTTCACGGCACCGCTATCCCCCTGGTCCGAGGCGCATCCGCGCATCTCGAAGGTGTAGCCGTTTGGTGCGGTCGCCTTCGGCACGAAGTCAGGGAACTCCTGGACCGACTCCGGCGGCGTCGACATGATCACGCACGACTGCGACGGGATGGTCTCGCATACCTCGCCGTTCGTGCACGCCGGGCTGCAGCGTGTCGGATCGGCGTTCCTCAGCGCCGCGGTGAACTGGCCGTAGAACGCCCCGCTCTGCGAGTTCACGTTGATCGCGGCGAGGACCTTGAGCTCGACGGCGATGGGCTTGCTGACCTGGAGGAGGAAGAAATAGTCACCGCTCTGGAACTGCGTCGGCTGCGGCGTGCCGCACTGCGCCGGGTACGAGAACGGGAGCCGCTCGCGGTAGTTGAGCCGCGTGCCGGTGGTGGTCGAGACGACGCCCGGATTCACGAGGAGCACGAGCGACGGGCCGATCGGGAGCCAGGCCTGCGGCATCGGCAGCAACGTCAGCGTGGTCCTGTCGGCCGACCAGGTCGCCGTGACGTGGGTGTCGACGGTCGGCGTGTGGCTCACCAGGACGCCGAGCGAGCCGCCGTCGGGCACCTCGTCGGGCAGGTTGCCGTACGCGTCGATGGTGAAGGGTGCGATGTCGACGGTCACCGTGTTCGTATCGACGGGGGTCGAGAACTGCACGACGATCGGGGCGAGCGGCTGCGCGAGGATGCCGTTCGAGAGCCCCTCGATCGTCGCGGTCGGAGGCGGCTGGTACGTCTGGCACGACGGGATCGATGCCGTCGCGAGCGCGAGCGTCAGCGCGGTCGTCGCGAGCGCGAACGCGCCGAGCACCAGGCGTTTGGGCTTGAGGGAGCGCATCACAGGTAAAACGTCCCTCGAGCTTGCAACAGGAAGCTCCGCACGGCATCTCCATTCGCGTCCTGCAGGGCGGCGCCCGGGAAGAGGACGGCCCCCTCGAGGTCGGCGGCGAAGTGGTCGAAGAGGCGGTACTGGATGCGCGCGTCGAGCTCCGTCCCGTAGAAGTGGTCGGGGGCCCCGCCGACGTAGTTGACGACCCCGTTGGGGAAGTGCGGCGCGGTGGGGTTGTGCTCGAGCGACGCGATCGGGTCGACGACGCCAGCGGGGGCCACGGCGACGAGCACGCCGCCGCGGAGGAGCAGGTCCTTCACCGGGTGGACGTCGACCTGCGGGAAGATGGCGAACGCGTTGGTGAACGAGCCGTTCGTGGAGATCGCCTGGACCGGGAAGTCCTTGGCGCCGAGCTGCTGGAGGAGCGCAACGCCCGCCGCGGCCGAGCGCGCGCTCTGGTACGCGAGCACCTGCTTGAACATGAGGAGGCCGACGTTGGTGTCCTCGGCGAAGCGGAACTGCGTGAGCGGCGCGCTCTGGTTCGGGTTGCTGTTGCCGGTGGCGAAGTCGGTCTCGAGGTACACCGTGCCGAGCGGCCGGTCCCACCGAGCGACGGCGCGCGCGCCCCCCGCGCGGACGGTCTGCGGGATCGGCGGGTCGTTGTTGATGAAGGAGAGGGCCTGGCTGACCTCGCTCGTCGAGCCGAAGACGGCCGTCGCCTCCGCGCCGAGCGTGAAGTCGCCGAGGCGCGAGGTCAGCCTGCCGCCCACGGCGGAGACCTCGGTCGTGTACTCGGTGCTGAAGCGATAGGCGTAGAAGAGCTGCGCCTCGAAGTCCTTCGCGCGGCCAAGCCTGGGCTCGCGCAGGCGAAGCGCGACGATCGCGCTGTGGAGGTCGTCGGCGTACTGCATCGGGTCGTTCGTGACGAGCCGGTCGTACGCGAGGATCGTGAAGAACCCCTTGTCCTGCGAGAGGTCGCGACGCGACGGGCGCTTCAACCCCTCGAGCGGCTTCGTCGCGAAGAGGACCCGGTCGGCGCTGTTGCCCTGGTTGGCGAAGCCGAACCGGTTCTTCCTGCCGTCGCCGTCGTTCACGGCGATCGACGCGCCGTCCGTCATCGCCTGACGACCGATGCGGAGGAGCCCGAACGGCAAGAGGACGTCGCCGTACGCGTGGCGGATCGTGATCGGGTCGGCCGCGCAGAGGCCGTAGTGGTAGCTCGTGTAGACCGTCGGCGGAGCGCCGGGCTTCTGCGTGATGCACGCGGTCGAGAGGTTGGGGTTGTCGGTCGTGACGGCCGCGCCCGACGTCGGCTCGGGGCTCGTCCCCAGCACTCCGTTGTCGCCCCAGAGGACGCCGTCGAGGAGGTCGGCCGAGACGACGATGTGGACCTTGTCGTCGTAGTCGACCCCGCCGTCGAGCCGCAGCCGCTGTTCGACGATCTGGAGGTTCTGGTTCGAGCTGCTCTGCAGGTCGAGCGGCCAGATGCCGACCGCGTTCACCCGGTACTCGGCGGCGCCGCGGAAGCCGAAGTGCGACTCCGGGGTGAGCGTGATGCGCGTCGGAGGGGCCGGCGGGTCGGGGTCGGACCAGGGCTCGACGGCGCGCGCGTCTGGCGCGATGAGCGACACCAGGCCCAGGAGGCTCGCGACCGCTGCCGCTCGACCCATACGGCGCGCGGGCCTCGCTCTTCGACCACGCATGCCTCCCCATGAGTATGCGGCAAGGCGGCCTGGTGCAAGGCTCACGAGGAGCGCCGCCCCTCCCCGTTGTCGCCTCGGCGAGAACAGCCTCCATTCTGCACCGCCGTGTGGCTAGGCTCCCCTCCAGTGATGCGCACCATCCACCTCGCGGCGCTCGTCTGTCTCCTCCCGGCATGCGCGGGGCGGTTCGCCACCGTGCAGCCCGCAGCATTTCCGAGCCACGCCCGGCTCTCCATCGTCGCCTTCGACTCCTTCGATTGGACCCATGGGCTCCTTGCGGCGAGCGAGCCTGCGACGATCCGCGACGCGCTCGGCGCGGCCTTCGACGCGTTCACGCAGGACCTGACCCAGGCGCGATTCGACGTGCGGGCCACGCCGGTGGCTGCGCGTTGCAGCGGCGATCTCGGCGACCTGTGCGGGTTCATCCCCGTAGCCGGTCTCAGCCCGGTCAACCTCTCCGCAGCGCAGGCGCGGGCGTCAGGCGAGAGCGCGGGAGCCGATCTGGTCGTCGAGGTCCACGTCCTCCCGGACGTTCATGTCGACGGCTTCTGGTCGTTCACCACCTACCAGGACGGTTCGCAGTACAACCCGCACCAGCCGAACCGCACCTTGCTGGTGAGGGCGTTCGACGCCAAGGGCAATCACGTCTGGGAGGATCAGGAGCTTCTGGCCCTGCCCATCACGTTCAGCCGGGACTCCGCGATACGGAACCTCAAGGCCGCACTGCCCGTCGCTGCGAGGAACGTCGTTCGACGGCTGGTCGAGAGGACGCAGCAGGCTCGGGGCGCATCGGAACGTGGCGGTGCCGGCGCCGGATCTTGAACCGTGGCGAGGTCGTGCGTGCCTACCGCAGGAACGTTGTCGACCTCGGGGCCGAGACCGCGAGCGATAGCGAGGCAGCGAGGCCGCATGGGGTAGGGGTGCAACGGCGACCGGGTAGGCGCGCGCGTCGAGCGTAGTCGTTCGACGGAAGGTGTCTCGAGCGACCGGTCAGATCGCTTCGCCGGCAGCGAGTGACGCTCGCGGTGGACGGTGTGAACGAGATTTGATTATTTGCCATCACTGCGTCGTAACCGTTCCGCGCGCATGGGGGAGGCACTCGCTGGGCTCGCGCCGAGAAGCGGGCTCGCGTTTCATCGGGTGCGCACCGCGAGCGCATGCGGCGCCGATCGCGTGGCACCCGAGCCTGGGCCCGAGGCGAGTGCCCGGGCTTCGCCTGTCGGCGCACGCTCCGCGCCGTGCTTCTCGCGGCCCTCGCGTTCTACCCAG
>Ga0302276_10001520_pt1 | contig 20986 bp, 18 predicted proteins | sample III_Bog_N2_3_FD_198768 | JGI IMG/M metagenome (GOLD analysis project Ga0302276, IMG submission 198768) | Peat permafrost microbial communities from Stordalen Mire near Abisko, Sweden - III_Bog_N2_3 | ecosystem: Environmental > Terrestrial > Soil > Wetlands > Peat | place: Sweden: Abisko...
GAATCAAGACGAAGGCCTCTGGCTGCTAATCCATACTGATTCTCGTCCTGTTTCTGATAGATTGACGGCAGGATGCACTCGGTTGCATTTGTTTCTGCTTCTTACGCTTGTCGCATTTTCATTTGAAGGAAGGTTTGCCTATCATGGAAAGCATTCGAATTTGCAATTTGCGGTCTATAGCTGACAGCACAACAATTGCGATCAAACCAATTTCTGTACTGGTTGGAGCGAACAGTTCGGGCAAGAGCACCTTTCTGCGTACATTCCCTTTGATAAAGCAAAGTCAAGAAATACGCCCTCTTGGCGGTCTATCACTGAATGAAGGTGAAGTCAATTTTGGTTTCTTTAATGAGGCACTTCGCAAGAATGCAAGCCCGTCAGAATTAAGACTTGAGTTTGGCTTTATCGTGGAAAGCGAGTCTTTACCACCTATCGCCCAATCAAGAGTCAAACTCCCAAATTCAACCAGGGTAGTATGTGTGTTGACCTTCACAGAAAGTGATAAGGACTCGCGATACCCTCGCTTGCGGGCAGTAACACTGATGCTTCATACCTCCGAAACTCCAGACGAAATTAAGATTCATGCCAGCTATAGCGGGGATATATCCAGCTTCAGTGTGAATGGTCAGAGTATGTCGGAAGGGACCAAAGAACTTAAACTAATTGTCGATCGCGGGCTTGTACCCCGATTAGTACGTACCTTAGGTGCTGAAGACGAGGAGAATTTGTTGTTCCAAGTTGATGAAGCAGGAACAAGTTCTCTAGAGAGAGTTCTTCTCAAGAAAACGGACCCTTACTTCCACGGTCGAACGGCAGAGGAAACACGTCTTGAGATGTTCAATGGGCTTACGATCGCCTCGCCACAACAGATGTTCGGGGAATTGCGAAGGAGAGGAAGCCAAACTTGGAATGAGCGCACTCGCGATTGGACTCTTGACTCCGTGAAATTTATAGAAGTTAGGAATTTGCTGATAGCAAAATCGACCAACAGAATTCTTGATGTCGTGAGCAGATATGTGACTCAACTAGCGCGGTCAGTACATTACTTCGCACCTGTCAGGGCGCGGGTAGAACGCGACTACCAGAGCCGAGATGTCTCCACGATTAGCGTTGATCCAAGCGGCGTCAACGTTGCTATGGTGATGGCTAGTATGAGCCCCTCGGAACTAACTGGGTTTCGTAAGTGGATCAAAGATAGATTCCAGTTTGAGGTATTTCCAAGGAGTGTGCACGACGGTGCGCGTATCGCATTGCGAATGATGGATACGGCAACGGGTACTGAATTTAACCTTGCCGATGCAGGCTTTGGATATTCACAAATGCTCCCATTTTTGGTCCAGATTTGGAATCTAACGGACGGCGTAAGTTATCGTCGATCGATGCAGCGATTTGGTTCTCGCCTTAATAGGAACGTCCTCTCTTCCAATTCGCTGATTTCAATCGAGCAACCAGAACTACATCTTCATCCCGCGCTTCAGGCTCGGCTTGCCGAGTTGATCGTGGACGTTGCCGAAATGAGTAAAGCGCATAGTATACAGGTCCGTTTCGTCCTAGAGACGCATAGTCCTACGATAATCGAGCGTATTGGCCAACTCATTGAAGCTAAAAGAATTGATCAAGACGATGTACAAATCGTCCTTTTTGAGCCTGATTGCTCTAGTCCGGCTTGTCGCACGTCCATTGTCCGTGTCAAGCAGTTCGACTCTGATGGCGTATTAAGGGACTGGCCCTTCGGCTTTTTATCCGCACCTTTGGTGTAGTTGCGACGCATTCTTATTCATTTGGGGCGGCCAGACATGCTTTTGCAGATAGATCACTCTGTTGTTGAGTTATTCAACTCCAATCAGGATACCGAGCGAGATCGAATTTCGCTCGGCAATCTAGCGCTCGCACAGTTCGAAGGAAGTCATCGGATTTTTGCAAAGCGGGATGAACTTAAATACTTGCTACAATTACCGTTCCTCAGTCCTCAGCATAAGGCTGCTCTTACACGAGCATACCAGTCTGTGTCGCAGACAGGGACACTTATATACAAAGTTCAAACCTATGGCCGTGTAGTCGCTTCTGTGTTGGAGATCCCCGAGAGCACCACTGAGAATGATCAGCGAATCATTACGTTCCCCTTACAATGGTTTGACCGTACTGAGAGAATTCAACCATCTGTTTTGCTGGGAGAACATCTTTCAGACACTGAAGTGTACTGGCTGATGGGCGAAGTCGGTGCATTACTTGCTACCGGAGGCTATCTGGCAATAAAGGCAGACCAATGGCCAGGAGGCGGAGGAGCGTCAGCCGCAGTACTTGCGCATTTAGCTGGATTGGGAAAGCTATGTTTGTGTATTGCAGACAGCGATAAGGCATCACCTACGGGTAGTATAGGTGGTACAGCTCGGGCATTGCAGCAGTTCTCGAACACAACAGAATTTCCATTAATTGAGCTCGCAGCAACTACCGGACGCGATCTTGAAAATGCGCTACCGGATTCGTTTTATATAAGCAGATATAGTAATCATCCCAAGCACTCCAAAATATCGCAACTGTTAGGTCGCCTTACCGACTTGGAAGAATATGACATTCGAAGTCACATCGACATTGAAAAAGGACTCGCGCTTTATGATATCTGGAAATGTCCAACACATGCAGCGGAAAGAATTTTTTGGATCGACAAGCTAGACACACTTTTGAGCGCGCAGGGGCATTCGAGAGATGACTTCCAGTGTCTGACCCCGGAATGTTGTTTTCATGAGAAGCGCCATGAGTGCGAATGTGTAGTTGTCGAGGGGAACACGTCTAACATTCTGGACGATTTTACCGCGTTGTATCCGCGCAAGTCCCCACACACTTTGAAAACAACCGTGGATGTGCGGGGCGAGTGGGAGCGTCTGGGATTGATTGTTGCGAGTTGGTGCTGTGCAGATGATCGGGTGCGAATCTAAATGCTGATTGGGGCTGTACATTTGATGCCCGGTCTGACGTTAAATGTTAGGTTTTGTGAGTCCCCTACAACTTCGGGCCGCGTTTCAAGTTGGCAAGGCTCCTGATTTTCCCTTCAGACGTTCTCGGCCCGGTTGAGAGGCCTCCATGCCATTTGCAGCGCCCGTTGCGCCCAATCACTTTGCACAGGCAGGGCGTCCCCTTGCGCCGTCCACGAGCACCACAGGTCATGTCGATGCACTCCGGCGGGAACTCCGGCCATGAGGGCAGCACCAGGGGCAGCCACACACCATGCTCAAAGAAGAATTCCGCGCGGCGTTCGGCCAATTCTTCGTCATAAACCATCTTGTGACGTAAAGCGCCCACACGGTCCCATTCTTGCCAAAAGGCCCGGAGTTTCAGGCGCTGCTTTGGTGTGCTCATGCTTGACTCTCACAGCTTCTGTTAAATGCCCGCCGTGATCCTATCATCTGCTAATAGGCGGATGGCATCTATCTTGTTATATCCAGAGCAGTTGGCGTTCCCATCAAAGCAATTCCCCCTAGCAAACATATTCTCGCAAAAGGACCGGCTCTGCTCTGATTGACTCTCACAGGTTGGGTTGTTGTGTACCTGATGTACCAGATGTGCCGGATTCCTAAAAGAGCGAATCAAAAAATAGCTTTATTCTCTGTACAGTCTGAATATCCGGTACATCTGGTACATCCGGTACAGGCGCTCACTCAGCCGCAAGGCTATCCAGATAGGCCCGCACCCCGCCAAACGGGATTTTCGGCGCTCGCTCAAGTTCGGCGCGAATTCGGCTGGCGTCGGCATCTTTCCAGTGCTGGAAATTTCTTAAAATGCTTACCCTGATAGAAGTCTCGCCAGTCCTGATTTTCTTTTCGTAGCGCCTGATTCCACGGCGCTGCAAAGAGTGGTCATTGCCTCTGGTGAGCCGTCCCCCCGGTTGGCCGGTCATCAGTTCCCCAAGGGCAGATGTGGCGATTACATCCACAGGCCAGTGTTTAACCAGATCGCCTAAAATTTCGTCTGCCTCGCTACAGCTCGCTGCGACAACAGCTTCCTTTGCGGCGTTCATAACAGCGTGAGCGCCAGGATTAAAGCTGAATAGATTGCGCGTTTGCAAAAAATGAGCCACCCCAGCAATAAATGCGCGGTCCTTCAATGCGGCGTAGAGGCGGGCATAATGCTCTGGTTCGCGGGGCGGTTCTTCGTTCCGTACCACGTTGAAGCGGCGGTCGTGCTCATCCAATGGCAGGGCGCTAATGTGATTCGAGAAAATCAGCCAACGACAGGCGTTGAACTCTTCACGGATGCGCCCATATTTCTGATTGATCGTCCGGTACTCTTCGGTGACGATCCGTTTCATTGTTTCCGCGTTATCCCACTTGGCATTGCTCCCGCCTTCCTGAATCTCATCAACAACGGCAATCAGCTTGCAGGAAAGCCGGTCATTGAATCCGGTGCGCAGCATTCCGCTAAGGTCGAAGTTGATAGCAGCGTACCCCGGCCACAGGCGGGCAATCACTCCGGCTATCCAGTTTCGGCCCGTCCCGTGCTGGTCCGAAATATGAACATATCCAGAGTGTGGAAGCTCCCACGGCTTTTGTTCGGTATGCGCCAGCCAATCGAAAAAGCTCCCGGCGGCCTCTCCGAAGAGATAATCCACATGCTCAAGAAATAATGAGGCGTCTCCGGGCGATACGCTTCGATCAAACGGAGTCCAAATGTTCACCGCTTCCGCGCCTTTGGGATCGCGCATGAACAGACTTCCACCAGCTTTGAAGGTTACTCCAAAGGCTTGCTGGCGTTCTGGGCTTTTCTCCCATAATGCAGCCGTTTCGTAAGTCTTCATTTTTGGAGTGCCGTCATAGTTGAATTGCCCTTTGACTTCCCTTGTTGTGGTCGAGGCCCTCAGAGCAGCTTTCCAGTCAGACAGAGCAGACACGTATCGCGGGCGTTGCCGGTCAACCACTTGCTGGCCGTCTTGGATGAAGACGAAGCGAGTAAGCATTTCTTCAAGAGGCATAGTGCCGACAGTGGGAATTTCATCGGCTCCGTCGCCGATACGCATAGACTCTTCTATCTGCTTGCGGCGGCGGGCCGCGTCATCCATATTCGGCCTGTCTCGCAGCACGTCAATCTGTCGGGCCACAGCGGACAAGATAGTGCCCGTCAAATAGTCTTCCCGCTCCCACTTGTCGCGCTTCAGTTGGCTTTGCTCCATTAGCCGCTGAATGCGTTCACAATTCTTGCCTGTCCAGAACGCCAAGTGTTGAGCTAGGGCAGCATCGGCGCTTGAGCGGTCATACTCCCGGCCCCCGCTGTCTGGATATGCACGGGCGAGCGCCGGTCCGTTGGCGTTCCATAGATCGTTAAAGTTGGCCTTGTTGCCGTCGAAGGCCTTATTGCCGGATTGACTCGCTATTGCCCGTTGCGTCAATATGCCGTCATCGGAAGGCCCGCACCATTCGGCGCATGGTTCTGTGGTCCATTGCTGCAAAGGGGCATCTTTGCCCGTTGTTGGCGGGAAATACTCCGCAATCACCGCGTGGAGCGCTGAAGTGCAATCCGTGCCAGCATCTCCCGGCCAACCGTCATTGACGCCAAGAGCAATAAACCTGCCACTGGTGTAAAGCTCAATTCCCCGCGCAATATTCTTGCATCCGTGCGCTGGCTCAGGGCCAGAATACTTGCCCCATAGATGAATGCCTTTGCGCGACTGTGAGCACTCAAGGCCCACGCCGGGAAGTTTTGTACACAGTTCGCCGACAATCGGGGACCAGTTTTTGCCATCCGGCAGCAAGCAACCGTCAATGTCCAGGCAAAAGAAGGGATCATTCTCGGTTAGAGCAAAACCCACTCCGTAGCCGGTACCGAGTCTGGCCGCCGCTGCCGTGGCGCAATCGTAATCTGTCCAGTTCGCGGGATCATGAGCGTTGATGTATTTCCGCCCCGTTAGAGAATTGCATGGGATTTTGTCTGTCTTGCCAGGGCGGGTTTTGCTTGGCTCAAGCCGATAGACGAGAAATTGCCGATGCGCCATGAGCGCTTGAAGTGCTCTGGCAATCATGTCGTTTTCCTTAGCGGAATTTCAAGCCAGATGAGGTTAGGGATATTGAGAAAGTCATGCGCCCTGAAGCTGTCACTACAATCCGGGCAAAGCATGGCTGGCTCTGCATCGGGGACGACGCACACGGCTCTTGTTGCTTGATCCCCGGTGAATGGTACAGCACATCGGGAGCATCTTGCGCCAGGGCTTGAGTGTGCGCGGAACCACGCTTCCATTGTGGCTGTAGGGTCTGCAACTGGGCCACGAATGTGAGTTGCCATCCAATCAATGCTTGGTGTTTTGTCTGTCATGATCGCGGCCCCCTCACCTTACTGACTCAATGAGGGCGCGAATATCTTCCACGGCCCAGACCGTGGTTCTTGCTGAAAGTTTCCGGCCAGCGGGATAGCGCCCGCTTTTGATGCCGTTCCACCAGCTTGATTTGCTAATGGGGATTAAGGCGGGAATACCCGCTTTGGGGTTGCCGATGATTTGCGGCAAACGCAGGTAGCCGGTTTCTGGAAGTTGCTGCATATTGTTGGTCCACCTCGTCCTGCAATGTTCTGCAAAAGTCTTGATGAACCAAGGATGACGATGTGTGGGCTTAAATTCACCACGGAAACTCACAGGTTCATGTGGTACCTCAAAAATCTGTAAGGTATTGAGGCAGACTTGTCAATCAACACAGCGCATCGGAATCGTGGCGGCTTTGGCCTTCTGAATTTCTGTATAAAGCGTTTCTATGTCCTGCTTTGCGTCCACATAAATTCTTCTTGCCTGCTCTGTTGATAGAACGTCCTCGCCCTCGCGATTTGTTTTACCGATAAATTCTACAAAGGCAGAACACGCTTGATTTTGAGTCTTGCCTGCTTGTCTTGCCTTATATATCCAATGAGCAATCCACAGTTTTTGGCGATAGGGATGTGGCGGACTCCCGCCCGCTGGCCTGTGCGGGTCCGGCAGTCCCTTGTTTAATCTCTCAAACACTCTTTCTGCATATGCTCTGAGCGGCTCGAAATCATCATCACTAAGACAAAACGCGGCCAACGTCCTAAGCCTCTTCTCTGCGTCTTTGTCTCCCGCCTCTGCTTGTACAATCAACTCCTCGATACCGATTGAATTGATTGCGCAGTCAATACAATCGCTGTCCTGCAATCCGATTCGGCAAAAGCTCTTTAGACTTGCCTTTATCGCTTCCATGACTTTAGGCCGCGAATTGTCCCTGCTCATAGCGACCTTTTTCATTTCGCCCCGTTTCTCAACTTGTCCAGGTAATCCGCCCATTGCTGCATCATTTCCCGGCGCTCGGGGAGAAAGCTGGTGCGGTTGTAGGCCCGTCCGTTGGGGTCTTTCACAGCATGGGCTAACTGGTGTTCGATGTAGTCAGGGCGGACGCCCAATACTTCGTCAAGGATCGTTCGCGCCATTGCCCGGAAGCCGTGGCCGCTCATCTCGTCCTTTCCGATACCCAATCGCCGCATGGCGGCCAGGATGGCGTTATCGCTCATGGGGCGCTTGCTGCTACGCGCCCCCGGAAACACATAGCACCCGGTGCCGGTTAATGCGTGAAGCTCACGAAGAATAGTCACGGCTTGGGATGCAAGCGGGACAATATGCGGGGTGCTGGTTTTGGTGACCATGTAACGCCATTCCGCCGCGTCAAGGTCGAAGTCAGTCCATTCCGCCTTGCGAAGTTCGCCGGGGCGCACAAAGACGTAAGGCGCAAGGCGTAGCGCACAGGCGACGGTGAATGTCCCCTTGTAGCCATCCAGTGCCCGCAAGAGACCCGCAACTTGGGCCGGTTCGGTCACAGAGGCGAAGTGTTCGGCATTCGTTGGCTGGAGCGCCCCGCGCAGATCGCCGGAAGGATCACGGGGGCAGCGCCCGGTTGCCACTCCATAGCGGAAAACCTGACTGCAATTTCCGAGCGCCCGGTGTGCCGTTTCCAGAGCGCCCCTGCCTTCAATTCGCCGGACCACGGCCAGCAATTCCGGGGCGGTCACTTCGGCGATGGGCTTGCCGCCGATCCACGGGAAAATATCGCGCTCGAAGCGGCTCATAACGCGCTGTCCATGATGCTCTACCCACTGAGACGAAAACTTGGCGAACCACTCCCGCGCTACAGCCTCAAAGCTGTTGGTTGCCCGGTCTTGCCTTGCCGACTTCTGAGTCTTGCGGTCTTCGCCGGGGTCCGTGCCTTCAGCAAGCAACTTCCGGGCTTCGTCGCGCCGGTTGCGGGCATCTTTCAGGCCAACGTCAGGGTAGATGCCCAAAGAGAGCAGCTTTTCTTTGCCGTCGAAGCGGAAGCGAAAGCGCCACCACTTACCCCCGGCAGGGGTAACAAGCAGGAACAGCCCGCGCTCATCAAACAGCTTGACGGGCTTCAAACCGGGCTTGGCATTGCGGATAGCGGTGTCTGTGAGGGCCATTGGGGTAACTCCAAAGCCGTGGAATGGGGTTACCCCTAAAACTTACCCCACGTCAGGGCTGGATGGTATTGGACAATGTTACCCCTGTGTGGACATGAATAGCAACAAAATAAAAGAGATGCCGGAGCTATTAAGCATCTCGGCATCTCGTTGTACTGATCTTTGGTAGCGCTAACGGCTACCGCAAGTAAGTATATGTCGTTTGTAATCAATGAAAATGTCGGCATTTTCGTGAAAATTGCCCATAATGTTGCCCGCATACTACGCGCTATGGCTTTTTCCTCGCTGGGCAGGCTCACAGCTCTTCACTCTGGTCCGCGATTGTCAGCCTGAATTGCGCCCCCTCGTGGCTCATCAGCATGTAACCAAATTCGTTCCAGTTGATCTCTCGGCCATCAATGACCAACAACGGCAATTGGCCGTCATGGGAGTCGTCCCACTCGATCCGGCCCCGCACCACCCCACTGTCTGCAATTTGCAATCCGTAGTCGCCGTCCTTCAGATGTTTGATCGACAGGGCGCGGCGCATCTTCTCGACTAGCCGCCCCAACAAGACCAATTGATCGACCTCTCGCTCGCCGATGATTTGGAAGGAGTAGCCGGTCGGTTCTCCATTGCGAAGTTCGAAGGCGTCGATGGCGACACCGATACCGAACAAGTGGGTGCGAAAGTGGAAGTCATGAAGTTCACCCAAGCAATCGGTGAGCCTCATAGGCTCAAAGTTGGTGTGTTCGAATCCTTGGAGTCCGGCTGCTCTCGCCATCTCAACATTGAAGCATCGATTGCAGAGCCGACGGTATCCGCGTTCTATGGAGCCGCATTGGACGACGTCAAAGCCCGGCGTGCTCACGCCACAATTGTCGCAAGGCGTCATCAGGGGTAGCGTAGACTCGTCACTTTTCATGCCAGTGAGGATAGCAGAGACTCGGAGGGAACGGGACCAAGAAAACGAGAGCCGGCGCGATTTAATCAACACCAGCGCCGATGAGGGTGTAAAACATTCTGTGTAAACGGTCTTTTCAACTCTGGTACACAGGGTATGGGGAGATCGCATGGGATTTGATGTAAAACAGATCGATGAGTTGCTTGCCGGCCGTTCCACGGTGGCGGAGATAGCGGGCGAAAACGGCCTTCTGAAGCAGTTGACCAAGGCCATCCTTGAGCGGGTATTGGCGGCCGAGCTGACCGAGCATCTGGGCTACGAGAAGCACACCGTGGTTGGCCGCAACAGCGGCAACAGCCGGAACGGAAGCAGCAAGAAGCAGCTAAAAGGGGATTTCGGCGCTCTCGCACTGGAGGTTCCCCGCGACCGCGCAGGCAGCTTCGAGCCGCAGTTGGTGGCCAAGGGGCAGACGCGCTGGCATGGATTCGACGACAAGATTTTGTCCCTCTATGCACGCGGCATGACCACCCGCGAGATCCAGGGCCACCTGGAGGAGATCTATCAGGTGGAGGTCTCGCCGACGTTGATTTCGGCGGTCACCGATGCGGTGCTCGATGAGGTCAAGGCCTGGCAATCGCGACCGCTGGATACGGTGTACGCCATCGTCTATCTGGACGCGCTGGTGGTCAAGATGCGCAGCGAGGGGCGCGTAGAAAACCGCGCCGTTTATGTGGCCATCGGTGTCAACATGGAGGGCTGCAAAGAGGTTCTGGGGCTGTGGACATCGGCCAACGAGGGCGCCAAGTTCTGGCTGCAGGTGCTAACCGAACTGACCAATCGCGGCGTCAAGGACATCTTCATCGCCTGCGTGGACGGGCTGAAGGGCTTCCCTCAGGCCATCGAGACGGTCTTCCCGAAGACGACCGTGCAACTGTGCATCGTGCATATGGTGCGAGGCAGTTTGAACTTTGTGGGGTGGAAGGAACGCAAGGCGGTGGCGGCCGACTTGAAGCTCATCTACCGCGCTGCCACGGCCGAAGAGGCGGAGCGGCAACTGGAGGAATGCCGGCAAGTGGGATCGCCGATTCCCCTCGATCAGCGCCATGTGGAGAAGAAACTGGCTGGGGATTGTACCGTTCTTTCAGTTTCCGCCGGAGATCCGCAAGATCGTCTATACCACCAACGCCATCGAGAGTTTGAACATGAGTCTGCGCAAGGCGATCAAAACCAGAGGCGCGTTTCCCAGCGAGGACGCGGCCCTGAAAGTGATGTACCTGGCCCTGAAAAACCTGACCAAGAAATGGCAATCGATCCAGGGCTGGAGAGATGCACTCAACTGCTTCGCGCTGCTCTGGGAAGATCGCTTCCCACGGCAACGAAGTTAACCAAAAACAGAACTTCAACCGGGCCGTTTACACAAATTGCTGGACACACCCGCGCCGATGGCTGCAAACCGGTCTTTGATCAAGGGGACGCGCTCATCATCCAGAACAAAACCCGGCAGGACGTCGAGAAAGCGCGGTTCCGCCAACAGGCTTTTCACCGCCTGAGCCAGATATACCCGAACAGCCTGCGGCGATTCCGCGATTTCTTGGACCACGTTTTCGCGTCCTTCGATCACCGCCACAAAATCTTCCAGATCGTGGCTTGCTTGAAAGTCCAACTTGCCTCTTCCTCGAAAGGCTTCCATTTTGGTGGCGAGAAAGAACGGAGCGGTAATCACACGAATAGACGCTCCTCCTGGCAAGCTCAGCGCGGATGCATGGCGCAGGGCTGACTCGTACCAGATATTCGTGAAGCCCAGAACCTCTTTGTTCAATGCAAGGACATCGAGCATCAATCCTTCATGATGCCAACGGCAGGTGAGTTCCTCATCCTCCGTAAAATGAGCCAGTCGCAGACGTTCTGAGAACGCAATGTAGTCGGCATAGGTGACGATTTCGGCGATCACATCGACATCAGTTGTGCCACGAATGGGCGCAGCGGCTTCGTCGGTAATCAGAAGCCCGAGCGTTACGCCGCCGACAAATACGATCTCATCCAGAAAGGGCGCGAGTTTCCTCACCGCATCCTCAAGCAACGGAAGATTCGGATCAGCCATGAATCTCCTTTTCCAGAAGCTCGATAGCCAGATTGCGTTCCCTCGTCCTGCCGCAACGGATCGCGTCCGAGAGAGCCAACACGCGATAGAACTTGGCGTCGAGCAACGCTGCCTTGGGAGCGGCCTTATAGAGAGGTGCGATCGAGATTCCCCTGACCTTTCCCTCGGGATACGGCCAGACCGTTGGGGGTTCCCCATCGTCCAGCAAGAGCGCCTTCAATGGTTCCGTCGCAGCCGCCGTAGGGACTCCACGCACCATGGAGCCTCTGACGGGCGGAAAAACGTATTTCAGCCCATGCGCCAGGAATTCCATGAGTGCGGTGCCGTTCACGCGCTTTTCCAGGTCAGAGACGTAAAGCAGGCCGGCCGCCACGCACCGTTTCAAGGACTTTGAAACCTCCGAAGGCGAAATAAAGAGGCTCGCGGCCAATTCCTTCGACGGGACCGTTGGCTTGATCAGGGTGGCGAGTTTTAACAGAAGCGCGACGTCTTGCCCTTGCATACGCTATTGTAGCCCTAATTTCCAATTTGGAAACTGGAAACTACCTTATTTTATTGATTAGATCCGATATCTGAGCCGTTCGACAAACTGCGGAAGCGAATTGTGGAGCCTTGGTGCTACTTGGTCTTTCGCTTCCGGGTGGGAGTCAGAAGTTCGGAATGGCCGACAACCGTGCTGGGGTTCGCCAGCTTGGGCGGATCAGAGATGCCCTCGAAAGCTTCACTCGACTTCCACGCGCCCAGGCTATACATCCTGGAGTCGCGCAGTTGGTTCACGCCCTCGCTCCACGTTGCCAGCATCCGCTTTCCAGTGTCTTTGAAATCATCGAGGTCGTTCATTTTCGCGCGAACCGCTGGAGCGGTGTCGGCGATGGCGTCACTGATTTTCTCCACCATCACCTTCTGCTCTCGCTCGGGTATGCCGATGTTGGTCGTGATGAACTTCGCGAGGGTCTTCCCTGGCAACCAAGTCTTCTTGCCACCGAACATGATGCCCGGAGGATTGTCCCGGTATCCGCTATAGACCGAAGTGGTGAAGAAGTCGTACGCCGGGGCGAGTCGCGCATCGTTTCGAGATGTGTAAAGCAGAGCGAGATTCTTCGAGTGGCAATCGGCATTCCGCAGAGCGTAGGTCAGCAGCAGCATCGATGAAAGCTTCTGGAAGCTCTCGTAGTGGTACTTGCCATCCACGAAGGTGCGAACGGCCTTGGCAATTCTCTCCCACGTGGTCTCGTACTTGTTCTGTGGCCGCAGTCCGAGCAGAGCACAGAAGTCTTCCATCGCCCGGAAGGGCTTGCCGTGCTCGTCCAAGTCGAAGCGATGAACGAGCAGAACATTGCCGTCTTGCGAAAGCTCCGTCCTTGCGGTTTCGACCACTTTGGCCGCAACCTGCATACAGAGGTGCTCGTTGGTCGTGGCAAACGGAAGCCTCGCCGAGGAGCCCTTAATGATGTACTGATGCGTCAGGAGGGTCGCCTTCTTGTGCGGCCCAAGTCCGCCCTGCTCTTGCGCTGCGGCGTCCAGGAACTTCGGCAGTACTCCCGATACGCCGCTCTTTGCGTGCTCTCGGACAAGTTGGGAGAACGCCTGCTCAGAGTTGTCGCCTTTGAGAAGCTCAGCGACTTCTATTGGCTTTGCAGATTCGTCCAACTCTGCTCCCGGCGCAGCGATCGTCAATCTTCCCACCATGTTCCGCCCGATAACGGAGAGGAGGGCAACCGGGCTTGCGCCGATGTGGGGGCCAAACTCCTCTTGCAAAACTTGCAGCAGGTAGCCCTCTGGGAGGTTCATGCGAAAGATAGGGTGAAGCTCGTCATCCCAGACGTAGGATTCCGTGCGGACGGGCATGGTCAGGGATACGAGATTCTCTGGGGCAACATCGGGGACGTAGGTCATGACGCTCTTGAAGTCGCCAACCTGTTCGAGCACACCGACGTGCTGGCCGAGGACGTGGACATTGAGCTTCATTCGCCACTCCGCTCACGCCGCAGCTCATCGAGCGTACCAGCCGCCCCGACTTCGGTGAAGCTGATCTCCAATCCAAGAACAGCCAGGACAGACAGTAGCTTGCGTGAGCCGAACTCCGGCAACTGTCCATTCTCAAGGCGAGACAACAGCGCTTGGGATAGGCCAGACTGAGCCGCGACCTGCCCTTGCTTCAAGCGGAGCAGCTTTCTTCTTTGGGCCAATGCCTGTCCGAGTTCAGGAAGCGTCCGCATAATTTTCAATATACGTTATAAAGAAAGAATATACGCATCTTTTTTATGTATTTTACATATTGAAGACTCATTTCTTGGCTTTAAGGAAGCCACTCACCAGCTGGAGGTAGGTCAGTGCAATCTCGTTCAAACGTTGCCCCCGCCTTCCACGACTTTTGATGACCTCTTCCATGCCATGGAATGCTTCAAAAGCCAAATTATAGACGGCACAGGACTTATGAGTCGGTACAGTCGGCAAAACCGGCACAATCGGCGATATTTGCTGCCAAAATGCTGCCAAATTTGCAACCAGCGGGCCACCGGGCTGATCGTGTGGGATCAGCCCAAGTTCCTTGATTAGGCCTCCGAGCAATTGTGCTGCGGGCTGCTGCATAAGTGCCTGTGTTGGCGCCAGCCGTGCGCGAATTCACCGCTTCGTTTTTTCGGAATTCAATCCCCTCAAGAAGGGGCTTGGAGTGTTGATGTTTTGTAAGAGTACGCCAGTCCCTATTGACCGTGGGTGAGTCCGGAACTCGGCGGATTTTGAGTTTCCCATGAATACCGTAAGTCTATGATAAATAAGCGAAAGTGAGTGTAGTTAGCGAACCAGCTAAACCCATTCCCACCTGTAATTTAGCGTAGCTTGCCAAAATTAGGGCGAACTGATGTCTGTACCCGATCGTGTACCCGAAACTTTCGTGTTGTGCAGTGGCTCAGGTGCAGAATTGGAGCACGGATGGTTGGTGACAGGCGAGCCGGATCTGTCCTGAAAACGAGCATTCGGCTGTCGATAGCAGTTTGAAGTTCCAACCGCGTCGACTTTTCTCTTGCAGGGGGCACAGTATTCAAGTTGGCTGCCATTTGAGCTACTCTCCCTCAGGCCTTGCGCAGGTCATTACGCCGCCATTCATTCTTTTAGGGTTCTTATCTCACATAGATGAACAATGACATGAAGATCGACGCTATGCAGCACCATTTCGCACATTCGCGATGAACGCGGCTGACCCCATTCGTTGTGAAGCGCAGCAACATCAGCTTGGCCACTCAAAAGGCTTTTCAGGCGCCCAACCGCTATGCCACGGAATGCGTTTGCAATTTCAGTACGGCTAGTGCACGAGGACCAGGTATACACACATGCCGATTCCGGCGGCAGCCAACACCAGCCCCAGCGCTACGGCATCCCTCGACACGCGTCCCGGTATCCAGGTGCCTGAGTTTAACTCGCGAATCAACTGAAAATGTCGCAGGACTGAGCTGAGGATGACGATCACGCCCAAGCCCACCAGGGTTACCCCAGACCAGACGGATAGACCGGTGGCGCGAGTTGGCAGATGGGATTCGCTTGCGCTGATCTGCCTGAAAAACAGGCCAAAGCGGCTGACCGCAAATCCGATGCCGATCAGGCCCAGCCCCGTGCGAATCCATGCTAGAAAGGTCCTCTCGGCTGCGAAGTAAACCCTTGGATCTTGCTCTCCACCATTGTCCATTCACAAATTGTAATGAAATCGCTGGCTGAATCGCCGAGAATCACTGCCTTCTGTTACCTCGGCCAAGCGATGGTTCCAAGCCGGCCATTGTGCCTCGTCGAACAGGCGGCACGATTTCAAATCTCACGGATCGTGACCATCGAAGTCGCGCAGCTGGAATCTGCAAGAGTGAATTGTCGATCTGTTCGCAGTTGATTTCAGACGTCATTTCGTCAAGAGCTTCTTGATCTGGCGGAGTTCGATCTGGCGCTTTTTCGTAGTTCTGGGGTAAGCCATTTTGAGTTCTCCCAGCGCATCAAGGGCGATTTGGGAGACGATTAGTCGTGCATTCTCCTTATCATCGGCGGGAACGACGTACCATGGCGCATGATGGGTGCTTGTAGCGTGAAGGCAATCCTCGTAGGCTTTCATGTAGTGTTTCCAGAATTTCCTCTCATGAATATCAGAGGCGCTGAACTTCCAGTTCTTGTCCGGCTCTTCAATGCGCTCAAGGAATCGCTTTCGTTGCTCATCGTAAGAGAGGTGCAGGAAAATCTTGATAATTTGCGTACCGTTGCGATGAAGATGCTTCTCCAGATCGACAATAGAGCGATACCTTTGCTCCCAGATGCTGCTCTCGTTACGCAATTCCTCCGGTAGACCCTCGTTGCGAAGAAGTTCCGGGTGCACTCGAACGACGAGTACCTCCTCGTAATAGGAACGGTTGAAGATGCCGATCCTGCCGCGTTCTGGAAGTCGGCAAGTGGTGCGCCAGAGAAAGTCATGTTCAAGCTCCTCTGCGCTTGGCTGTTTAAAGCTAAAGACCTCGCACCCTTCCGGATTCACCCCGGACATCACGTGCCGTATGGCACCATCTTTGCCGGCAGAGTCCATGCCTTGAAAAATCAGCAGTAATGCATGCTGATTGGACGCGTAGTGAAGTTGCTGCAGAGAACTGAGTTTCTCCATGTGCTGGCGGAGAAGTTCTTTATACGCCTTCTTTGACTCGCAATAGGGGTCGACAATCGTCTTCCACTTGCTGAGATTGACCTTCTTGCCTTGTGGCACCCGATAAGATTTCGAATCGATGTCCATCCTATTCCTTCGGTGAAGCGGGTTTCTTCATGCAATTCTGTCCTCGCCAGACTAGTCGCCTTGAATCTGAAGCGATTCTGTCCGGTTTGAGGCCCAAGATCCTCCTAGCCGGGCGGCGATCCGAGCGTCGGTCGGTACCATCGGCACCTGGGTGTTCAAGAGATGCGCAGGCGAGCAAAGACCGGAATCTTCACTACGTCCAGCACCAACCCAAATGCAATCGCCGCGGCAAACTCGCAGGCGACGACCCAGATGGCCAAGGGAGCCATGGCGATTCCGCGAATCGCCATCATTGAGATGATGAGAACATCTGCCAAGGAAGAGAGTACGAGGATCAGGCTGGGGCGCAATCCCCACAAACGTTGCCGCACGCGTATCACATAAGTTGTGGCCTGGCTCCCAAACACAATACCGACCACGCAAAGGGTTCTGAGTGCGTATATGTCGAGATGCATTTCGAATTTACCAATGGCCAAGATTGCTGTAGAGAACGCAAGGAAACAGACCCCCAGGATGACCCCAGCGATCGTGATCCTGCCGATTTGCCATGAGTTCGGCATCTTCGACGGTTGCACTCTATCGGTCGTCAGTGACATCGAGAGGAAGTCGCCAGTGATCATCACAATAACCATAAGCATGGGAGTCAGCACCGCGTGCCCAGTCATGATCAGGCCGACTGCCAGCAGGAGCACCTGCACAATCTTTTTCATCACCGAGTTCAGCGTGTAGGTGAGAATGCGCTGAAACGTGATTCTGCCCTCTCTCACTGCGGCAACAATGCCGCTCAGCCCAGCTTGGATGAGTACGACCCCTGCTGCCGATTTCGCCACATCGGTAGCGGTCGAGACGGCAATGCCTATCTGCGCCTGGCGGAGCGCGGGTGCGTCATTGGCACCATCGCCGCACATCCCAATCGTATGCCCGCTTTTCTGGAAGGCCTTGACGAGGTCATACTTGCCTTCTGGAAGAATGCTAGCGAATACTGCGAAATCCTCAGGCTTGATATTCTCGGGGAGCTTTCCGGGCGGGCAAACAGGCCCGGTTAACCCTACGTCGTGAGCGACAATTGCCGCCGTGGCCGGAGCATCTCCCGTGACCATGACCGTGGCGACACCAAGTGTATTTAACTCTGAGATTAGAGAAGCCGAGTCCGGTCTCGGCGGGTCACTGAGGGCGATCATCCCGATAAGCTGCAGGGATGCCGACGGCCCTGCGGCTACCGCAAGAACCCTGAAGCCTTTCTTCTCAAGTTCCGCAACTATGGCAGCCGCAGCGGGCGACGGACCCGTGAGGGCGACCACCGCAGTGTAGGCACCCTTGACGATGCGCTCTGCTGCTCCCTTTGCGTCAGTTGCGGTCGCCTCCGATGTCTTCTTGGCTGGGTCGAACGGCACAAACGTCGCCAGCTTTGGCAGGTCCTGCACCGGCTTTTTCGAGGCTGCAGAACGAATCGCTGCATCTACAGAGTCCTGACCGCCCTCAGAACTGGCGAGAGCTGCGAACCCGATGACGTGGGCTTCGTCAAACCCTGACAATGGGCGAATGCTGGTTATGGAAAGCGCATTGAGGGTTAGAGTTCCGGTTTTATCCGAGCACAGGACATCGATCGAAGCTGCCTCGTCCACGGCAGAAAGACGCGTCGGCAGCACACCTAGCTTTGCCAGAGCACGAGCTCCGAGCGCGGCGGCAAGGGTGAATGTTGCGGGCAACGCAACTGGGATTGCTGCAAGGACCGACGTAAGCAACAGAGGAACCATCTCACTCCACGGCATCGCATGGAAATAGGCGTATGTGCCCATCGCAAGAATCAAGGATCCGTTGAAGATTGCAAGGTTACGCACGATCTTGAGCACAGCCTTCTGCTGCGTGCTTACAACATGTGCGGTGCGCACGAGCTCCGCCGTGCGACCAAATTTCGTTCGTGCTCCCGTGGCCGTCACTACAGCCGTTGCTTCACCACGCCGGACGAGAGCCCCAGCGTAGGTGTCCACACCTGCACCGGCTTCAATGGGAAGGGATTCGCCTGTTAGCATCGACTGATCGAGTTGAACCGATCCGCCGGTCAAATGTACATCGGCAGCGACCACGGCACCAAGTGACAGCTTCACCAAGTCGCCAGATACCAATTCTGCGGCCGGTACAGTTTTCCAAACGCTGTCGCGCTGGACAGAGGCATTGAGGGCGAGCCGCGACTTCAGCGCCACCAGGGTGGCTTGGGCGCGACCCTCCTGGAAGTAGGCAAGCGCTGCATTGAATATCAGCAGGGCCGCAATGACCGCAGCTTCGTAGTACTTATGCAACACAAGCTCAAGCACGATGGAGGCTTCGAGCAACCATGGAACCGGCGCCCAGAACTTGGCCAATGCGTTGCGAAGTGGATGAGCGGACGTGTCCGGCATTGCATTGGGTCCGTCCTTTGCAAGGCGTGCGCGCGCCTCATCGCTCGTAAGCCCCTTCGAGGGGATGTCCTGGGTCGGCTTTGCCGGCTCACTGTGTGGTGCGGGGGGGGCAACAGTCGTTGCACTCATAAAACGGCCACCTGTTCTACTGCCTTCGCTACCACCATTCCGAAAGGCGCCTAGAGTCTTATTCTCCTCGAATCACAATGACAGAGGCTGTGCTCTTTAGGACATCTAGGGGGTTCTAGATGCACATCTTCGGCGTGGTTGATCTTCAATAGAAATCTGATTGCGCGTTGAAATTACGCTCGGACATGACCGCTACTCCCTGCCGCACTCAGATTCATATGCGGCTCTTCCTGATCGATGCACAATGGGAATATCCCGCGAATTGTATTGAATTTCTCAACATTCAGAAACAAGAGGGCTACCATTTCGCTAATTCGCAGGCACCGGTTGTCCCGCTATTTACGCCAACCATGTTACGGAACTATTATTCGCGGGAAGAATGTGACTCTCAATCGTTATCACCTCGATCTGCTTAACGTGGTGATTCGGTCGACAGCAAACAGAAATGCGAATGCCAAAACCGGCGCGGAGATTTCTTCTTGAACTTTCACAATTCGAATGGCGACCGACGGAGCCTTTAGATCTCCCAATAACCTGGGAAACTGCTACACTCAGTGTGTGCATATTTTGCACAAGGTATACAAGGCGAAGGGGTTCGCCTGAACCGCTGCTCTTCCAAAACCTAAGGAAGATCTGCTGATGACCCCTGACGAGGTTTCGTCGGGGCGTCTTGCCCTATAAATCCTCGTCAGAATTTGAGTTCGCATGATCTGGTTCAGCGGTGTTCGTGCGCCTGAATGCTGAGGAGTTTATGAAAATTGTCATCGTTTCCGATATTCACGCGAATTTGGCAGCGCTCGAAGCCCTGCCCGAGCGGGAATTTGACCAACTCTGGTGTATCGGCGATTTGGTGGACTATGGGCCAAGACCACATGAAGCCGTCCAGTGGGTGAAACGAGTCTCGGCAGTCGCCGTGCGCGGTAATCATGACAATGCAGTCGGATTTTCTGTAGATCCCCAATGCTCCCCGCCCTTCAAAAGACTTGCGGCTGAGACGCTCCGTTTCACCCAAGAAGTATGCACGGAAGACGACATCACGTTCCTCAGAGCGCTCCCCAGCCACCACGAGCTCAAGGTGAATACAACCCGTTTCTATCTGGTTCACGCCTGCCCGACAGATCCTCTGTTCGGCTACTGCCCTGAACAATCCGATCGCTGGAAAGACGAGGTTTTGCGGATCGATGCGGATGTGCTGATCGTCGGCCACACGCATACTCCGTTTATTCGAAATATTGGCAAGACAACGATCGTGAATCCAGGAAGCCTTGGTCAACCGAAGACCGGGCGTCCTCTTGCCTGCTACGCGGTATGGGAGGATGGCACGATTTCACTCAAGGAGTATCCCTACCCGCTAAGAGAGACGGCCGAACAGATCCGTCTGATGCCAATCTCCACTGATGATCAGGACGCGCTGATCTCGGTATTGGAGACTGGGGCACTACCGACTGAGGGGCACTAGAAGTGACGACAATCTCAAGGACATCCATCAGGAATCGGCGGCCATGAATCTTAAAGAGTATGAACAAGAGAAATTCGGGATTGGCGACATCGTTCGTTCCGCGCAGGCGGTCATCAACCATGACGAAGTCCTTCAGGCCGAATGCCGTGATCTGCTCACGCGGCTGGCAGAAGACCGATTCAACTTGATGGTTGTCGGGCGTTTCAGCCGTGGCAAGTCGACCCTCATGAACGCCATCCTTGGAGGAAACCACCTCCCAACCGGCATTGTTCCGTTGACCTCCGTGATTACAACCGTTCGATATGGAAGCCGCAAGCAGGTCGTGCTCAACTTCACAGACCGCAGTCTGCGACGCGAGGTGCCGCTTCCGCAACTCGCTGAGTACGTGACTCAGCAGGCAAATCCGGGGAATGTCAAGAATGTCGCATTTGCTGAAATCGAGCTGCCGGTCGAGATCCTGCGCCGCGGGCTATTTTTTGTGGACAGTCCAGGGCTTGGGTCATCGATAGCTGAAAACACGCAGACCACGGAACGTTTCCTGCCTCAGGCAGATGCCTTTGTGCTCGTAACCAGCTATGAAAGTCCGCTGTCGGAAGAAGAGGATCGCATCCTGCACCGGATTCGATTCACGAACAAACGGCTCTTTGTCGTCGTCAACAAGCAGGATACGGTCAGTGAAGGAGAGCGGAAGGACGCCCTCGCGTTTGTTCAGGAGCGACTGGATCGCTTTTCCTTCTCGGAGAAACCGCGCATCTTCTCCTTGTCTGCGCGACAGGGGCTGGATTCGAAGCAATCAGGCAATGCAGATCAGTTGGAGCAAAGCGGCCTTAGAGAGTTA
>Ga0302276_10001525_pt1 | contig 20913 bp, 20 predicted proteins | sample III_Bog_N2_3_FD_198768 | JGI IMG/M metagenome (GOLD analysis project Ga0302276, IMG submission 198768) | Peat permafrost microbial communities from Stordalen Mire near Abisko, Sweden - III_Bog_N2_3 | ecosystem: Environmental > Terrestrial > Soil > Wetlands > Peat | place: Sweden: Abisko...
CAGCGGACTACACCGCCATCGTTCAGGCTTCGCCCTCAAATACAGGCGTGATCAGGACTCTTCGAGGTAATCCCTCAGGAGGTGGGCGGCGTCCGGCCGGCGAAGCTTGGCCAATGTCTTGGATTCGATCTGGCGTACCCGCTCCCGGGTCACGCCGAACTCTCGTCCCACCTCTTCGAGGGTGCGGATTTTGCCGTCGTCGAGCCCGAAGCGCAGACGAACCACGTCCTGCTCCCGTTCGGACAAGTGACCGAGCGCCTCTCGTACCGCAGCATCGAGCAGTGAGCGCGTGGCCGCGTCGTCGGGAACCACCGCTCCCCTGTCTTCGATCAGGTCCGACAGATTGAAGTCGTCCTCGTCACCAACCGGCTGCTCGAGTGACACGGTGTCCTGGTTGATGCGAAGGATTTCACGGACGCGCTCCATCGGCAGCTCGACACGCAGCGCCACTTCTTCGATCGTCGGTTCGCGACCGAGCTCCTGCAACAGCTGTCGTTGCGCCCACACCACCTTGTTGATCGTCTCGACCATGTGCACCGGGATCCGTATGGTGCGGGCCTGGTCGGCGATCGCCCGCGTGATGGCCTGGCGGATCCACCACGTGGCGTAGGTCGAGAACTTGAAGCCTTTCGTGTGATCGAACTTATCGACCGCGCGCATGAGGCCGAGGTTGCCCTCCTGAATCAGATCGAGGAAGGCCAGGCCGCGGTTTCGGTAGCGCTTGGCGATGGACACGACGAGACGAAGGTTGGCCTCGATCAGCTCGTCCTTCGCCTTGAGCCCGTTGCGCATAACCCGCTTGTTCCGGGACAACCCTCCGGCATCGAGCACGTCTTCGGGGGGTCCTTCGCCGGCCACGGCCAGGTCGTGCGCCGCCAGCCTGGCTGCCGCCGCGTTGCCGCCCTCAATGGCCTTTGCGATTTCGACCTCGAGCTCGGCGTTGAGCAGCGGGACCCGGCCGATCTCCTTGAGATAGGTGTGCACCGGATCTTCCGAACTACTGCCCGAATCGCCGATGGAGGTAGTCCGCTTCCCGTTGGTCTCGCGCCGTGCATCGGCGCGGAGAGCACCGCTGGACTTGGGGACCGCCCGCCCGTCCTTAGGCGGCGCCACCTCGACACCGAGGTCTTCTTCTTCGTCCGCCACGAGGGCGACGCCTTCGGCGGTGACGCGATCGATCAGCACCGTCAGCACTTCTGGAGTGAGCTCGACCGTACGAAGCGCATCGATCAGTTCCGCTTGTGTCAGGTGCCCTTTGGCGCGACCTGCGGCAAGCGCTGCTTCGAAGGCGACCTGTGAGACACCGGCTGGAAGCGCGACGTGGGCAATCGGCGCCAGCGTCTCGGCATGCGCGTCCGAGTCGTTGACACTGCTGTCGTCGATCGCGACTGCTGCCTCTTCGCTCACGCTCGGCCTACCAACGGTGATCACTCCTCGGTTCCCCTCTGAATCAACCACGCTACCAACCGATCGGCCGCGTCGCGCCCAGATCCAGATTCACCGAGTTCGGCCAGCCAGAGCTGCACCTGAGTGGACTCCAGCGCCCCGCGATCCTTGCCGGCGTCGTCGCTGAGGCGCGATTCGATCTCGATTTCGCCGAGGGCTCGCTTGGCGGCGTCGCGAAGCATGACCACAACGACGGAGTCGACCGGATCACCCAATTCAGGGTCACCGGCCATCGGCTCTTCGACTATGACGCGTCGCAACAGGCTGGCCACCTCCGGTGACGCGGTCTCTACCGCTTCGTGCACGGTGTCGTTTTCCAAGAGCGCAACAAACGCCTGCCGCTGTAGACGGTCGGTGAACAACACGGCATGCACTCGATCCACTACATCTTCGGGTCGGTGGACGGCCAACTTGAGTGCCTCGAGCCCGGGCCCTGGGCGCAGTGCCGCGGTCAGGCTGGACCCGTGGCCTCCCGCATCAGGTGCCATGAAGTCACCATCGTCTTCGGGATAGTCCCGCGGCGGAGGCTCGTCCTGGGAGCCACGGGTACGTCGGGCCGGTTTCTCGGCCGGCGGGTGCGCTCGGAGGTACTCGAGTCGCTCGCGGAGCTTGGCCGTATCGATCTGGCACAGGTCGCTGAGGCGCATGACGTATTGGTCCCGCACCAGGTCGTCGGGGTGCTCGGCCACGGCCGTGAGAGCCGCCTCGGCCGCCCGGGCCCTCCCCTCAGCTGTCCGCAGATCGCCGGCCTGCAACATGCGATCGACCCGGAACTGCAGAAAGGGACGGGCTTCCTTGATGGCGCGGGCCAGCTCCGCCGGGTCGGTGCGGGCCAGCTCTCCGGGATCGCTGCCCCCGGGGAGATCCGCCACCACCACGTCGACCTCGTGCTTGCGCTCCCACTCGTAGACACGCGAGGTGGCGCTCTGCCCGGCCGCATCGGCGTCGTAGGCCAGCACGATGCGCTTGGCGAAGTTCCGCAGCAAGGTGAAGTGCTCCTCGGCCAGCGCGGTGCCACAGGTAGCGACGGCCCACGGCACGCCGGCCTGGAAGGTGCCGATGACATCGGTGTAGCCCTCGCAGACAACAACTTCACCCTGTTCGATGACACCTTTCTTGGCCCAATTGAGTGCGTAGAGGGTGCGTCGCTTCGAGTAGATCGGCGATTCCTGTGAGTTCTTGTACTTTGCCTCGGGCCGGTCGGGCGGTGGCTGACCCGGTGGAGGGGGGAGGATGCGCCCGCCGAGCGCGATCGGTCGGCCGGATGGGTCGCAGATCGGGAAGAGCACGCGGGCCCGGAAGAAGTCCTGCACCCGGCCGCGTCGGTTGACGAAACCGAGACCCGAGTCCGACAGGACGTTCTCGGGGAGCTTGAGCGACGTCGCCAGGGCGTCCCAGTCGTCGGGCGCCCAACCGAGGCGGAACTGTCGCACGACATCCCCGTCGTAGCCGCGGGAGCGCAGGTAGTCGCGGGCCCGGCCGGCGTCGGGCGAGCGCAGGAGGCGCTCGTGGTACCACTGGACGGCGCGTTCCATGGCGTCGAGCAGCTCGGAGCGGCGCTTGTGGTCGCGCCCCATCTCCTGGTCCTCGTGCAGCGTGATGCCGGCCCGGTCGGCCAGGAAGCGGACGGCGTCCACGAAATCGAGGTGGTCCATGGCGCGGACAAAGGTGATGGCGTCACCTGATTCCTGGCAACCGAAGCAGTAGTAGAAGCCCTCCTCTGCGTTGACGCTGAAGGAGGGCGTCTTCTCGGTGTGGAAGGGGCAGAGCCCACTCCAGCGCCGTCCGACCTTCTTCAGCGCGGCATGCTCGCTGATGAGCGCCACGATGTCGGTGGCCGCCCGGACCTGGGCCACCTCCTCATCCGGTATCCCCACGGATATGACGGTACCGCCTGGCCGTCCTGGCTCGTTCCCGGCCGAGGCCGGCTCTGGCTAGCGTCAGCCGATGGCCGTCACTATCTACGGCGTCTGCGCCCTGACCTTCATGATGGGCATGTACGCCCTGGAGGCGCGGGGCCGGGGTTTCGTCCTGGCCTTCGCCCTCGGTTGTGCCCTGTCCAGCTCCTACGGCTTCTTGTCGGGGGCCTGGCCCTTCGGCGTGGTCGAGGCCGTCTGGACACTCATTGCGCTGCGGCGCTATCTGGTGGCCCGGCGGTCGGGAGACGCCACCTCGTGACGGACCCCGCCCGCCCGGGGGGCTACTCCTTCTCGGCCAGCACGGCCTGTGCCGCAGCCAAGCGGGCCACGGGGACCCGGAAGGGCGAGCAACTCACATAGTCGAGTCCGGCGTCGTAGAACAGGCCGATGGACTGGGGGTCGCCCCCGTGCTCACCGCACACGCCGACTTTGAGGCCGGGCTTGGTGGAGCGGCCCCGCTCGGTCCCGAGACGCACCAGTTCGCCCACGCCATCGAAGTCCACCACGTCGAACGGGTTGCGCGGCAGGAGGCCGAGGTCCAGGTAGGCGTCCATCATGCGGCCTTCGACGTCGTCGCGTGAGAACCCGAAGGTCATCTGGGTCAGGTCGTTGGTCCCGAAGGAGAAGAAGTCGGCCACCTCGGCGATTTCGGCGGCCCGCAAAGCGGCCCGCGGTGTCTCGATCATGGTCCCGATGGTCACCTCGAGCTTGCCCCGCCGGGTCGTGCCGGCCTTGGCGCCCCTCGACGCCCGCGGCGCCGGCTCCTGGTTGACGTCGGCCACGGCCTCTTCGACCCAGCTCCGGGCCAGCGCCAGCTCGGCCCGGGTCACGGTCAACGGGATCATGATCTCGACGATGGGGTGCCCGCCGTCGGTCACCCGCTGGCGTGCCGCCTCCATGAGCGCGCGCACCTGCATGGCGTAGAGCCCGGGCTTAATCACACCGAGCCGGACGCCACGGGTCCCCAGCATGGGGTTGGACTCGCGCCAGGACAGCGCGGCCTCGTACATGCGGCGCTCCTCGGGGTTCAGCCCGACGGTGTCCTCCTTGTGGGCCAGCTCCTCGGTGGAAGGGAGGAACTCGTGCAGCGGCGGGTCGAGCAGGCGCACCGTGACCGGCAGTCCGTCCATGGCGGCCAGAATGGCGATGAAGTCCTCACGCTGGACCAGACGCAGTTCCTCGAGGGCTTCGGTCTCCTCGGCCGGCGTGTCGGCCAGGATCATGCGGCGCACCACGGGCAGGCGGTCCTCGCCGAGGAACATGTGCTCGGTACGGCAGAGGCCGATCCCCTCGGCGCCGAGCTTGCGCGCGTTGGCGGCGTCCTCCCCGGTGTCGGCGTTGGCCCGCACGGCCAGGTGGCCCTTGCGGACAGCGTCGGCCCACGACAGGACCGTGTCGAAGGCGGCCGGCGGCTTGGCCGCCGTCAGTGGCACCTCGCCGGCCACCACAATGCCCGCTCCCCCGTCGAGCGAGACCCAGTCCCCCTCATTGAGCGTGATGCCGTTGGCCGTCACCTGGCGGTCGCCCAGGCGGAGCACCTCGGCACCCACCACGGCGGGCTTGCCCCAGCCGCGGGCCACCACGGCGGCGTGGCTGACCAGCCCGCCCCGCGCCGTCAGGATCCCCTCCGAGGCGAGCATGCCGTGCACGTCCTCGGGTGAGGTCTCGTTGCGCACCAGCACCACGGCCTCGCCCCGCTCGGCCGCGGCAGCGGCGTCGTTGGCGGTGAAATAGATGCGGCCCACGGCGGCACCGGGACTGGCCCCGAGTCCCTTGGCCCAGGTGGTGTGGCCGGAGCTGGCGAACTGCGGGTGCAGGACCGAATCGAGGTGGTCCTCGGTGATGCGCGAGATGGCCTCTTCCTTGGAGATCCCGAGGTCGCTCGGGCGCACCATGTCTACCGCCATCTTCAGCGCGGCGGCTCCGGTGCGCTTGCCTACACGGGTCTGGAGCATCCAGAGCTTGCCCTGGTCGATGGTGAATTCGGTGTCACACATGTCGGCGTAGTGGCTCTCGAGCCGGGCGAAGATCTTGAGCAGCTCGGTGTGGACCTTGGGGAACTTCTTCTTCAGCTCGGCAATCGGCTCGGTGTTGCGGATGCCGGCCACGACGTCCTCGCCCTGGGCGTTGACCAGGAAGTCGCCGTAGGCGCCCTTGGTCCCGGTGGCGGGATCGCGCGTGAAGCCCACGCCGGTGCCCGAATTGTCGTCGCGGTTGCCGAAGACCATGGCCTGCACGTTGACGGCGGTGCCGAGGTCATGGGCGATGCGCTCCCGGTCGCGGTAGGCGATGGCGCGCGGGCCGTTCCAGCTGCGGAACACGGCCTCGATGGCGCCACGCAGCTGTTCGGTCGGCTTCTGCGGGAAGGGCTTGCCGGTGTGGCGCTCGACGATCTGCTGGTAGGAGTCGACGAGGTAGCGCAGCAGTTCGGTCGGCACCTTGGCGTCGGAAGTGGTGCCGGCCAGTTCCTTGGCGGCATCGAACAGCGAGTCGAACTCTTCGCCGGGCAGCTCCAAGACGATGCGGGCGTACATGGCGATGAAGCGCCGGTACGAGTCGAAGGCGAAGCGCTCGTCCCCGGTCTGCTTGGCCAGGCCCTCGACGGACTCGTCGTTCAGGCCCAGGTTGAGGACTGTGTCCATCATGCCGGGCATGGAGAACTTGGCCCCGGAGCGCACCGAGACCAGCAACGGGTCGCTGGCGTCGCCGATCGTCTTGCCCATGGCCTTCTCCAGCCGGGCGCGGGCACCGGCCACCTCGGCGTCGAGCGCCTTGGGCCAGCCGCCGGCCATGTAGGCGCGGCAGGCGTCGGTCGAGATGGTGAACCCGGGAGGCACCGGGAGCTTGAGTACCGACGTCATCTCGGCCAGGTTGGCGCCCTTTCCACCAAGGAGGTCCTTGAGCTCCATGGGGGGCTGGGCGTGCGTGTGGTCGAAATCGAAGACGAACGGCATCGGGCCTCCTTGCCCTGTTCGGGCGCACCGCATGGCGAGGCGGTTCACTCGAAGTGATTGCCCTCCCAATTTGGGACAGGCAAAGTGAGCCTACTTTCCTTCCAGCGCTCCTCCGGAGCGCAGTGCAGCGGTGCGGGACTCTGTCCGATGGCTGTCCGAGGGCCCGGCGTCGCCCGCCAGCGTGCCGCTGACCTGGCGCTGGAAGACCTCCTTGGCCTGGCGCATGAAGTCACGCACAACCGCGAGCTCGTCGGCCTTGAAGCGCTGGGCCACCTGGCGCATCTCCTCGGCGACGGGCTGCTGCAGGCCCTGCAGGCGCTCCTGGGCCTCGGGAACGATCTCGACCCAGACGCGGCGGCGGTCCTCGGTGTCGCGGCGCCGGGCCACCATGCCGGCGTCCTCCAGGCGGTCGAGGATGAAGGTCACGGCTCCGGTGGTCAGCCCGCTCTCGACGGCCAGCTGGCCTGCGGTCATGGGTCCATGGCGACCGATGAGGTCCAGACAGCGCATATCGGTCCGGCTCAGCTTCAGCTGCTTGGCCAGGCCCTCGTCGAAGGCGCTGGCGGCGCCGAGGTAGGCCGTGATCTCGGCGCGCAGCTGCTGCCCCAGCTCCGAACGAGACCATTGTCTTGACACCTAAATAACTTTATCACTAAGTTTCTTGAGTAATGGCTAATTCTTCGCACGCAGCCCTGGCGGTGGAAGCACACGACCTGGTCAAGGTCTTCCCCCGCGGCAACGTCCGCGCCCTCGACGGGGTCTCCCTCGAGGTGGAGGCCGGGACCGTGCTCGGGCTGCTCGGCCCGAACGGGGCCGGCAAGACCACGGTCGTGCGCATCCTCTCCACCATCCACACCCCGGACTCGGGTCGCGCCTCGGTGCTCGGCCACGACGTCGTGGCCCAACCCGAAACGGTGCGGAGCATCATCGGGCTGGCCGGCCAGTACGCCGCCGTCGACGAAAATCTCACGGGGCGGGAGAACATCCACATGGTGGCCCGCCTCTCCCACCTCAGCCGCCAGGTGTCGGCGCAGCGGGCCGATGAGCTCCTCGAAGAATTCGGGTTGGCCAAGGCGGGCGATCGGGTGCTCAAGACCTACTCGGGCGGCATGCGACGACGGCTGGACCTGGCCGCAGCGCTGGTGGCCAAACCGCCCATCCTCTTCCTCGACGAGCCCACGACCGGGTTGGACCCGCAGAGCCGCCAGGGCCTGTGGACCGCCATCGAAGAGTTGGTGCGCGGTGGGACGACCGTGCTGCTCACGACCCAGTACCTCGAGGAAGCGGACCGCCTCGCCCGCGACATCGTGGTCATCGATCACGGGCGCGTCATTGCCGAGGGCACGCCGGCGCAGCTCAAGGCCGACCTGGGCACCTCGGTCGTCTCGGTGACGCTGGGTGACCGGGCCGACGTCGACCAGGCCCTCCAACTCCTGGCGCCGCTGTCGGAGAAGCCGCCGATCGTCGAGGACGTCGTCATCGAACTCACGGTCAGCAACGGCCCCAAGGCCGGCGCCGACGTGTTGCGCACGCTCGATGCGGCGGAGGTGGCCATCGCCGGCCTCGCCCTGCGCGAGCCGAGCCTCGACGACGTGTTCCTGAGCCTGACCGGTCACAAGACCACGATCGAACAGCACGAGGACGAGGCGGCCCCGCCGAAGAAGCGATTCGGCCGGGGGCCCAAGAGCGACGCAACCGATGGGAAGGATGCCGCATGACGACCACCGCCCTCGGCGCACCGCCGGCACGTCTGGACCAGCCGGGCCAACGCGGCAACCGCCTTTCGTGGGTGGTGTCGGACATCGCGACAATGGCCAAGCGCAACATCCTCGCCGTCATGCGAACACCCGAGGCGCTGTTCTTCACGACGTTGCAGCCCATCATGTTCACGCTGCTGTTCACGTATGTCTTCGGTGGGGCCATCCATGTGCCCGGCGGGCACTACATCGAGTTCCTGATGCCAGGCATTTTCGTGCAGACGGTGATCTTCGGCGCCATGAGCTCGGCGGCCGGGCTGGCCGAGGACCTGCACAAGGGCATCATTGAGCGCTTCCGCGCCCTTCCGATGAGCCGCTCCGCCGTGCTGGCCGGTCGCACGACCAGCGACCTGGTGCGCAACGTCTTCGTGGTGGTGCTCATCACGCTCGTCGGCTACGCCGTGGGTTTCCGCATCGGGACCAACTTCGCGCTCTTCCTCTGCGGGCTGTTGGTGATCCTGTTCTTCGCCTACGCCCTGAGTTGGGGCTTCGCCTTCATCGGCCTGTCCGCCCCCAACGCGGAGACGGCCCAGGTCATGGTCTTCCCGCTGATCTTCCCGCTGCTCTTCGCCTCGTCGGCCTTCGTCCCCGTCGCCACCATGCCGGGTTGGCTCCAGGCCTTCGCCTACCACCAACCCGTGACCCAGGTGGTCAACGCGGCGCGGTCGCTGATGGTCGGGGGCGTCCTGCACAACTCGGGCGCTGTCTGGGCCTCCCTGCTGTGGTGCGGTGGCCTGCTGTTGGTGCTGGCCCCGGTCGCCGTGCGCAAGTACCGCAAGGTGGCCTGAGGCCCCGCCCTACTCCTCGCCCGTGCGTCGCCGCAGTTCGCCGAGCAGGTCGGCGATGGGGACCCGCACCTGATCGGTGCTGTCACGGTCACGGATGGTGACGGCATTGTCCTCGAGCGAGTCGAAGTCGACCGTGACGCACCACGGAGTCCCCACCTCGTCCTGCCGCCGGTAGCGCTTGCCGATGCCCTGGGTCACGTCGTAGTCGCACATGAAGTGGGGCTGCAGCGTCTTGAGCACCTGGCGGGCCAGCGGCTCGAGCGTGTCCTTCTTCGACAGTGGCAGCACGGCCACCTGGTAGGGCGCCAGACGCCAGTGCAGGCGCAGCACGGTGCGCGCCTCTCCCCCGACTTCGTCCTCGTCGTAGGCGGACAGGAGGAAGGCCATCATGGTGCGGGTGGCCCCGGCCGCAGGCTCAATCACGTAGGGCGTGTAGCGCTCGTTGGTCTGCGGATCGAAGTAGTCCAGCTTCTCGCCCGAGGCGGCGGCATGGGCCGAGAGATCGAAGTCACCCCGGTTGGCGATGCCCTCGAGCTCGTCCCAGCCCCACGGGAAGAGGAACTCCACGTCGGCCGTGCCCCGCGAGTAGTGCGACAGCTCGCTCTGCTCGTGATGGCGCAGGCGCAGCCGGTCGGTCGGGATGCCGAGACCGAGATACCAGTGCATGCGCTCTTCGAGCCAGTACTCGAACCACTTCTGGGCTTCGTCGGGCGGGACGAAGTACTCCATCTCCATCTGCTCGAACTCGCGGGTGCGGAAGACGAAGTTCTGCGGCGTGATCTCGTTGCGGAAGGACTTGCCGACCTGGGCGATGCCGAAAGGCGGTTTCTTGCGCGTCGTCCCGAGCACGTTGGCGAAGTTGGTGAACATGCCCTGGGCCGTCTCGGGACGCAGGTAGGCCACGTGGCCCTCGTCCTCGACCGGGCCGGCATGGGTCTTGAACATGAGGTTGAAGGCCCGGGCTTCGGTCAGGTCCTTCGAGCCGCAATTGGGGCAGACGCCGTCGATTTTGTCCTCGCGCCAGCGCTCGTGGCAGTTCTTGCAGTCGACCAGCGGATCGGTGAACGTGGCCAGGTGGCCCGAGGCGGCCCAGACGGCGGGCGGGCCGAGGATGGCGGCATCCAGGCCGACCACGTCGTCGCGCTCTTGGACCATGGCGCGCCACCAGGCGTTCTTGACGTTGCGCAGCATGTTGACCCCGAGCGGGCCGTAGTCGTAGGTGGAGCGGAACCCGCCGTAGATGTCGGCCGAGGGGAAGATGAAGCCGCGGTGACGGCAGAGCCGCACCACCTTCTCCATCAGGTCGTCGGTGCCAGCCTGGGGCACCTCGGCGGTCTCTGTCATCGGTGCAGCGTACCGGAGCGGATTCTGGCGCTGACCAGGTTGGCCAGCAGCCGGCCCCGCAGCGTCAGCACGGCCCGCCCACCACTGTCCTGGACCAGGCCGTCGAGCTCCTCGGGGCGCTCCAGGCACGACCAGGGCACGCCACGGGGCGTGCGCAACGAGAGCGACAGCGCCTCGAAGGCGCGCTGCTCCGCCGTGAGCTCCTCGCGGGCGCCCTCGGGCGAACGGCCGGCCGCCATGGCGTCGATGTACCGGTCGGGCGTCCGGACGTTCCACCAACGCGTGCCGCCACGGTGCGAGTGGGCGGCCGAGCCGACGCCCAGGTAGTCGCCCTGTTCCCAGTAGAGATGGTTGTGGCGGCACTGGTGGCCGGGCTGGGCCCAGTTGGAGATCTCCTCCCAGCGGTAGCCGGCGGCGGTGAGCACGGCCTCGGCGCGCTCGTAGCGCAGGGCCTCGACATCATCGTCGGGGTGCCGGGCCGGGTCGGCCGCCAGCGGGGTGCCGGGCTCGACGGTGAGGCCGTAGGCACTGACATGCGGCGGCGGGTGGTCCAGGGCAAGGACGTGGTCGAGCGTGGCGGCCCAGTCGTCGTCGCTCTCCGTGGTGGCGCCGAAGATCAGATCGAGGTTCCAGGTGGCGAAGCCGGCGTCGTGCACGGCGGCGGCGATGGTCTCGGCCGCGTGGGGCACGTCGCGACGACCCAGGCCGGCCAGTACGTGGGCCTGGGTCGACTGCAGGCCGAAGGAGACACGCGTGACGCCGGCGCGGCGGTAGGTCCCGAGGTGGGCGTCGTCGGCATCTTCGGGATTGCACTCCACGGTGACCTCGGCGCCGGGCGCGCGCGGGATCGCCTCGAGAATGCGGCAGAGGGTGTCGGGGTGGAGGCGGGAGGGGGTACCCCCTCCGAAGAAGATCGACGTCGGGAGCGCGAGGTCACCTGCCCCGAAGGCTTTTTCGACCTCGAGGACGCAGGCGTCGGCGTAGCGCTCCATGAGGTGATCACGGTCGGTGTAAGTGGCGAAGGCGCAGTAGTCGCAACGCTCCCGACAGAACGGGACGTGGACGTAGACGCCGAAAGGGGTCAAAGCCCGGCGGTCGAGCGCACCGACCGGATGCGCCGGTCGAGGTGCGCCTCCATCGCCTCGGTGGCCAGCTCGGCCACCTCCTCGGCGGACGGGGGCGGCGGCCCCGCCAGCACGGCGGCCAGGTCCCCGCCGAGGATCCTGCGCAACAGCACCAGCGCGCCCGGGCTCATGTGCCGCCCGCTGCGGTGGGAACGGCACAGGGTCCCCCCCGCCACGAGGTCGAAGGCCACCAGTTCCACCACGCCGTCGGGCTCGCCGCACGAGGCACACGCATCGAGGACGGGGCCGGCGCCTTCGAGCACGAGCGCCTTCAAGAAGAACGAGGGCGCCACCAGCGTCGGGTCGGCGTTGACGTCGGCCAGGGCGGTGAGGGCGCCCACCAGCATGGAGTACAGGCGAGGGTCGGGATGGCGCTCCTGGGCCATCTGGTCACTGACCTCGAGCAGGGAGATCCCCCGTGGCATGCGGTTCAGGTCCTCGCGGATGGGACGGAAGGCGTGGACGACCTCCACCTGGTTCACGATGTCGAGGTCGCTCCTGCCCTGCCACAGCAGGAGGTCCACCTGGGTCAGCGGCTCGAGGCGCCCACCGAACTTCGACGTGGTCTTGCGGATGCCCTTGGCCACGGCGCGCACCTTGCCGTGACGCTCGGTGAGGAACACGATGATCTTGTCGGCCTCGCCCAGGCGGTACGTGCGCAGGACGACGCCCTTGTCGCGGAAGAGGCTCACGTGTGGGCGTCAGAGGCGGTGCGGGCGTCGGGGGCGGTGCGGGCGTCGGGGGCGGTGCGCTGGGCGAGGTCGAGCGGGCAGTAGCGCTCACCCCGGCGCTGCGCCTCGGCGACAGCCCGACGGGCTTCGGCGGCCAGGTCGGCGGCCCGGTTCTGGGCCTCCTGGGCGGGCCGGACGCGATCGACGGCCTTCTTCCCGTGCGAGTGACGGCCGTAGAGAGCGTTGCCGCCTCCGACCAGCACCGCGATAGCGACGAAGGCGACGACGGCCGCACCCGCTCCGGCATGGCCCTCGGTGATGACGGCGAGGACGAAAACGGCCACCAGAGCGATCCCGACCGCGATGGCGATCCGGCTGAAAATCCTCACTCCCCCATTCTCGCAGTCGGGCGGACGGGGCCGGGTCAGGGTCGGGCCTGGGTCGGGTCAGGGTCGGGCCTGGGCCGGGCCCGGGGGATGGGAGGTGCGGAGCCGGAGGCTCCGCCGGTCACGGGTTGACGGCCCCGAAGCGGCGTATCCGGCGCTGGTAGTCGATGACCGCCTCGTAGAGGTGACGGCGGCGCATGTCCGGCCACAGGGTCTCGGGGAAGACCAGCTCGCTGTACGCGATCTCCCACAACAAGAAGTTCGAGATACGGGTCTCGCCCGACGTGCGGATCACCAGGTCGGGATCAGGCATGTCGGGGAAGTAGAGATGCCGCCGGATCGCCTTCTCGTCGATCTTGCTGGCCGAGGTGCCCTCTTCGACCAGCGCGCGGACGGCGTCGATGATTTCGGCCCGGCCGCCGTAGTTGAAGGCCATCGTCATCACCATGCGCCGGTTGTGCTTCGTGAGCTCGATCGACTCGTCCATGCTCTTGAGCACCCCGCGGGGCACCCGCCAGTCCCGTCGGCCGGCAAAACGGATCTGTACGCCCTTCTCGTTGAGCTCGTCGCGGCGGCGCGCCAGGAGCGACCGGTTGAAGTTCATGAGGTAACGCACCTCGTCGGGCGGCCGGCGCCAATTCTCGGTGGAGAAGGCATACAGGGTGATCCATTTGATGCCGATCTCGAGCGCGCCGTTCACCACATCGAGCAGGGCGGTCTCCCCGGCACCATGCCCCTCGGTGCGCGGCAGGCCCCGAGCGTTGGCCCAGCGGCCGTTGCCGTCCATGACGCACGCCACGTGGACGGGGACTCGCGTGAGGTCGAGCTCCGGCGGAACCGGATCGGGCTTCTCCGGGTCGGCGCCGTCGTCCGGGACCTGATCCCGCCCCTGGGCACCCCCCGGGTTGCGGACGGCAGAGCTCACTCGATGAACCTACCGCGGCGTGCCCTCGCTGAGGTTCTGACACTGAGATCGGCTGTGGCACGGGGGGTGCGTTTCGTGTTGAAGTGTCGTCACCCCGGGCCAGGCGCCGTGGGGTGGAGGATGAAGGAGGAGCCCATGCCCGATGCAGGTGCAGCACCCCGTCCCGACACCAGCGACATGTACGCCGTGCACGGTGTGTTCCGGGACACCCTCGGAGCCGCACCCGCGCTGGTCGGGGGCGTGGCACCCGGCGACGAGGAGCGGGTGGCGCTGATCGCCAACTACTACGAGAACATCCTGTCCTTCCTGCATGTGCACCACGAGGGCGAGGAGCAGCTCGTTTTCCCGCTGCTGCGGGAGCGTTGTGACGGCGCCGGCGTCCTGATGGACGAGATGGCAGAGCAGCACCATGAGGCGCTCGAGCTGCTGGAGCAGGCCCAGGCCGCCCTGGCGGCGTGGCCGGGCGGTGACGCCGAGGCGCAGAGGGCAACCCAGGAGCGCTTGGACGAGCTGGGCTCCCACCTGCACGAACATCTCGTCGTAGAGGAGCAGAACGTCCTGCCTCTGGCCGGCGAGCACCTCTCCATGCAGGAGTGGGGCGCCATGCCGGCGCACGGCATGGCACACTTCGACGGCGACAAGATCTGGCTGATCCTCGGCCTGATCAGGGAGCGTATGACCGACGACCAGCGCGCAGCGATGACGGCGCACATGCCGCCGCCGGCGCTCGAGATGTGGACCGGGTTCGGCGAGCAGGCCTTCAAGGACTATGCGGCCGTCGTCGAGGTGCCGGTGGTCAACCACGCCTGAGCCCGGCGAGACGGGCCGCGCCACACTGCAGCTGTAGCGTCACTCCTCATGACGGACGAGGACGTCGACTACTTCGCCGAGCCCGACGGGCTTGACGACCTCGATGTCTTCGGCTCCTCGGGTGGATCTGAAGCAGAGGCCCGCCTGGCCGGCGATGACGGCGTGGCGGGTCTGGACAAGATCACGGCGCAGATGTCCGGCGGCGAGCATCGACCTGAGCAACAGGAGATGTGCCGCGCCGTGGCCGAGGCGATGGTGACGCGTACCCATTTGGTGGTCCAGGCCGGGACCGGGACCGGCAAGTCACTGGCCTACCTCGTCCCGGCCGCGCTGAGCGGCAAAAAGGTCGTCATCGCCACGGCAACCAAGGCGCTGCAGGACCAACTGGCCGACAAGGACCTCCCCCAGGTCGACGCCGGCCTGGGGTTGCCGGCGCCGCTGGACTACGCGGTGCTGAAGGGACGGAGTAACTACGTCTGCCTGCAGCGGGTGGCCGAGGTGGGCTCGGGCGGGATTCAGGCCGAACTGGGCGATCAGGGGGCGGGGCGAGCCGACGAGCCCGCGCCCTCGGAGGAGAGCGACGCCGAGTCGTCCGGTGGCCCACCCCCCGAAGGCATCGTCGAGGAAGTGCGCCAGCTGGTCGCCTGGTCGCAGAAATCGCAAACCGGCGACCGGGCCGACCTGAGCTTCGAGCCCACCGATCGGGCCTGGAACATGGTCAGCGTCGGGCCCAGGGAGTGTCCCGGCGCCTACAACTGCCCGTCGGGCGGGCGCTGCTTCGCGGAGGCCGCCCGCGAACGCGCCTCGGTGGCTGACGTGGTGGTGGTGAACACCCACCTCTACGGGGCGCACTTGGCGAGCGGCAGCGTCGTGCTGCCCGAGCACGACGTGGTGATCTTCGACGAAGCGCACGAGCTCGAAGAGGTCATGACGTCGAGCCTGGGTGTCGAGGTGACCCCGGGCCGCTTCCGTTCCCTCGTGACCTCGGCCCGCTCCCTGGTCGAGCCACGCGACGCCGACCTGCTCGACTCGCTGGCCTCGGTGGGCGATCAGCTGGGCACGCTCCTGGCCGACCGCGTCGGGACGCGCGTGTTGCACGATGGCGCACGACCGCCTGTCGACGACCACGAGTTGGCCGAATTACTCAGCCGTGGCGCGGAGGTGAGCCGACGGGTCACCGACGCGCTGCGACGGGGCGGCGCACAACGTTCGTTCCTTCCCGAAGAGGGGGGGTCCGAACCCGACCCCGATCGCGCCAGCCGCAAGACCCGTACCTTGCAAGCCGCCGTGCACATGGCAGAGGACCTGCACCGATTCGAGACGCGCCGCGACGGCGAGGTCGCCTGGGTCGACGGCACGCGGCGCAACATCCGGCTGCGCCTCTCCCCCATTGACGTCGGGCCCGTTCTGTCCGCCATGCTGTGGGGCGAGGTGACCTCGGTGCTCACCAGCGCCACCATCCCGCCCCGCATCGTCGAGCGGGTGGGGCTGCAGAGCTTCCCCACCGAAGAGCTCAACGTCGGAAGCCCGTTCGACTATCGCTCCCATGCGCTGCTCTACGTCGCCCGGCATCTTCCCGACCGGCGCGCCGCGGGAGCGGAGGAGGCCCTGCACGAGGAGCTGTCGCAGCTGCTGGAGGCCGCCGGCGGCCGCACGCTGGCCCTCTTCACGAGCAAGCGCGCCACCGAAGCCGCCGCGGCCGCACTGGCACCCGAGCTCCCCTACACGTTGTTGCTGCAGGGCGATCTGCCGAAGAACCTGCTGCTCGAGAAATTCGCCTCCGACGAGACCTCCTGTCTGTTCGCCACCATGGGCTTCTGGCAGGGCGTGGACATCCCGGGCCGATCTCTCTCACTCGTGACGATCGACAAGCTCCCCTTCCCGCGCCCGGACGACCCGTTGCTCCAAGCGCGTCGGGACCGGGCCGGCGGGGGCGCATTCTCGCTGGTGGACCTCCCGCGGGCGGCCACGCTGCTGGCCCAGGGCGCGGGCCGCCTCATCCGCAACGCAGAGGATCGCGGCGTGGTGGCCGTGCTCGATCCGCGGTTGGCCACGGCGTCGTACCGCGGCGTGCTGCTGGCGACCTTGCCGCCCATGCGGCGCTCGGTGGATATTCACGAGGTGGAGTCATTCCTGCGGCGGGCGCTGGAGGGCGAGGGCGGCGAGGGCGGCGGGTCGGCGTAGGGCGGCGTAGCTCCGGTTCAGTAACCGAGACGGTTCAGCATCTCTTCCCGGTTCTGCCAGTGGCGCTCCACCTTCACGTGGAGGTCGAGGTAGGTGCCCTCGGGCAGCTCCTCGTTCACGGCGATGCCGACCGCCTTGAGCACTTCTCCGCCCTTGCCGATGACGATGGCTTTCTGCGAGTCGCGCTCGACGATGATTTCGACCCGGATGTGCGGCCACTCCCATTCGGTCACGCGGCAGGTGATGGCGTGCGGGAGCTCGTCCCGGGTCTTGGCCAGCAACTGCTCGCGCACGAGCTCGGCCACCCAGAGCGCTTCGGGCGTATCGGTGATGACATCGGGCGGGAAGAACGGCGGGCCCTCGGGGAGCCGGGCGATGAGGAAGGCCGTCATCTGGTCCACACCCTTGCCGGTACGGGCCGAGACCGGGAAGTATTCGACGTCGGCGAGCTCAACCGGCGCGGTCAGGCTGTCGACGACCGCCTTCGCCTGGAGCAGACGCTCCATCACTTGGGCGTTGTTGGCCTTGTCGGACTTGTTCACGACGACGATCAGGCCGGGTGGCTCGCTGACCTCGTTCTCGTCTTCATCATCGTCCTCGTCCGCATCGAAGGCGTCCCGCGGGGGCGGGAGCGGGGGCTGGGGCTGGGGCTGGGGCTGGGGCTGGGATGCGTCGTCGGGCTCGGCCACCTCGGCTGTGCGGGACCGTGCCGCCGCAGCGGCAGCGGTGAGCCGCTGCACCTGGCGCACCGAGCGCTCCAGCACGGTCCGGTCCCCCGGTCCGACGGCGGCAGTGCCGTCAACGATCACCATGATGACATCGACGTCGTTGAGGGCATCAGTCGCCGTTTCGTTCAACCGCGCCCCGAGGGTGCTGCGGGGACGATGGATGCCCGGCGTGTCCACGAAGACCACCTGGGCATCGGCGGCCGGGTCGTGCAGGACGCCGAGGATGCGGTGCCGCGTCGTGTTCGGCCGCGACGAGGTGATCGCCACCTTCGTCCCGACCATGGCATTCACGAGGGTGGACTTGCCGACGTTGGGACGACCGACGACGGCCACGAAGCCCGAGCGCACGTTTCTCAGTTCCCGTTGCGCGAGACGTCGTCGGCGGTGTCGACACCGGCGTCCCCATCGGCGGGGGTAGCGATCGCCTCAATCCGGACGCGCTCAATGCGCCGTCCACGCACGTTGAGGGCGGTGAGGCGAAACCCATCGACCTCGACCGAGTCGCCGGGGTCGGGCACCCGCCCGGCCAGGTCCAGCATGAGCCCACCGACCGTGTCCCAGGCTCCGTGGGGCAATTGGGCGCCCAGGAGCTCGTCGGCATCGTCCACCGAGTAGGCGGCGCTCACCAGCAGTGAGCCATCGCTGCAGCGCTCGACGGTGGGCTCCTCGACGTCGAACTCGTCGACGATGTCACCCACCAGCTCCTCGAGCAGATCCTCCAGGGTGATGAGCCCAGCCGTGCCGCCGTACTCGTCGACGACGACCGCCATGTGGAACTTCTCCTCCTGCATTTCGCGCAGGAGGTTCGAGACTTCCTTCGATTCGGGAATGTACTTGGCCGGCCGCATGCTGTCGCGTACCGGTTGCGCCGCCTTGCCCACCCGCTCGGCGCGGACGAGGTCTTTGGCGTAGGCGATGCCGATGACGTCGTCGATGCCCTCCGCCTCCACCGGTATACGGCTGAATCCCGCCCCGAGCGCCGCCTCCAGCGCATCGCGCACCGTCACGTCGGCCTCGACCGTCACCATGTCGGGCCGGGGTGTCATCACTTCGCGGGCCACTGTGTCGCCGAAGTCGATGATGGAGTGGATGAAGGTCCGCTCGTCGTGCTCAATGACGTTCTCGTCGTGAGCCACGTCGGCCATGGCTTTGAGCTCGGAGTCCGTGATGTACGAGCGAGGCAGGCCCTCTTCGTCCCCGCCGCCACCGATGAAGAGATTGGCCAGCCCGATCAGGACGGACGAGAGCCAGCGGATGGGCGGGAAGCGGATGAGGGTGCTGACGAACGGGGCGCTGAGCAACGCGGCCCGGTCCGCGTGCTGCACCGCCCAGTTCTTGGGCACCGCCTCGAAGAAGACGAAGATGACGACGATTTCGAACACAATGCCCAGCAGCACGCCCAGACCACCGAAGAGGTGCTCGGCCACTATGCCGACCAGGGTGGCGGAGACCAGCTGGCAGATCAGCACCAGCAGCAGGATGGGGTTGAGGAAATTGGCGGGGTTCTCGACCAGGCGGGCCAGCTGGCGGGCGCCCCGCTTGTTCTCGTCGACCAGGGACTTGGCCTTGATCTTGTTCATGCGGACGAGGCTCGTCTCGGCCATGGCGAGGACGCCCGAGGCGGCGAGCAGCGCCGCAATGACGACGACGAGGATGGCGTCCTCGGCGTGGAAGCCCGATGCCGCCAACAGAGTGGGCACGCTCAGGCTCCGCGGCTGACCCGGTAGAAGCGCGTCAGCAGCTGTTGTTCGAGCGCCTCCATCCGTTGGGCCTCCGCCTCGATCTCATGGTCCATACCGAGCAGGTGCAGCAGGCCGTGGACCACCAGCAGGGCCAGCTCGTCCTCGAAGGACACCTCGTGCTCCACGGCGTTCCGTGCGGCCACCGCCGGGCAGATGACGACGTCACCGAGCAACATGAGCGCACCTTGCTCGGGTGAAGCACCCGGGCCGCTGCCGCCGAGGTCCGGTGACCTCCCCGTCGGACCGGGATCGTCCTCAATGGGAAACGACAGCACGTCCGTGGGCCCGGTCTTGCCCAGAAACTGACTGTTGAGTGCGGCGATGGCGTCCTCGTCGACGAAGAGGAGCGAGACCTCGGTCTCCCCTTTGATTCCACGCGCCACGAGGACCTGGCGCGCCAAACCGGCCCAGTACGCGACGTCTATCGGTTGGTCCTGCTGCTCGTCGGCGGCAAAGACGTCGATCGTCACTGGGCGGTACCCGACCGCCCTTCCGCCAGTTCGTAGGCATCGACGATGTCGGCCACGATTTTGTGGCGGACGATGTCCCGACGGCTCAGGTGGACGAACGAAATGTCCTCGATACCGCCGAGTACGGGCTCCAAACCGATCAGGCCCGAGCGGCCCCCGGGCACGTCGATCTGGGTCACGTCGCCGGTCACCACACACTTGGACCCGAACCCGATCCGGGTCAGGAACATCTTCATCTGCTCGGGCGTCGTGTTCTGGGCCTCGTCCAAAATGATGAACGAGTTGTTCAGGGTCCGACCCCGCATGAAGGCGAGCGGTGCCACCTCAATGGTGCCGCGGTCCAACAGGCGCTGGGCGCCCTCGGGCTCGATCAGGTCGTACAGAGCGTCGTAGAGCGGGCGGAGGTACGGGTCCACCTTGGCCATGAGATCGCCCGGCAGGAAGCCGAGCCGCTCGCCGGCCTCGACGGCGGGCCGGGTCAGAATGATGCGCGTCACCTGCCGGGATTGCAACGCATGCACCGCCTGGGCCACGGCCAGGTAGGACTTGCCGGTCCCTGCCGGGCCGATCCCGAACGTGATGATGCTCTGGGAAATGGCGTCGACGTAGCGCTTCTGGCCCGCCGTGTTGGGACGCACAGTCTTGCCGCCGGCGGCGCGAACGACCTCGGAACGCAGCACGTCGCTCGGGCGGATGTCTTCGCGCACCATGTCGATCGCCCGGGCCACGGTCGAGAGATCGAGGCTGCGCCCGGCCTGCACCATGAGGATGAGTTCCTCGAACAACTGCACCACGAGCTCGGCGTGCGGCCCGTCGACGGAAATGCGATCGCCCTGCACCACGATCTGATCATCCGGAAACGCCTGCTCCACTTGACGCAGGTGCTCGTCGCGCGTCCCGAGCAGCCCGGCCATCAGATGGTTGCCGGGGACGAAGCATTCGGCGCGCCGGGCCGTGGTCATGGTGCGGTCACTCGATACCAAGGTGTCCTTTCAAAGGCTCGCCCCCCAGAACATGGAGGTGGAGGTGTGGGATCGACATCAGCGCATCGGGCCCGATGTTGAAGACGAGGCGATAGCCCCGTTCGGGCACCGCCAGGCCGGCGGCATCGGCCACGGCCCGAGCAGCCAAGAGCATTTCAGCCAGGACCGGTCCGTCCTCGGCGGTGACCGTCGAGGCGTCGGTGATGTGGCGGCGGGGCACCACCAGCACGTGGAGCGGAGCGGCCGGGGTGATGTCCTTGAAGGCCACCGTGTTCGGGGTCTCGTGCACCGTCTCGGACGGCACCTCACCCGCCACGATCTTGCAGAACAGGCAGTCGGTGGCGTCGGTCATGCCCTGGGGTCGCCGTCCCACTGCGCCAGCCTGATCACCGCGCCGAACTTACCGGTCCCCGGGTCCCGTCCGTGACCATGGGGACCGGTCATGAGGGCGTCCCCGGTGCTGCCGCCACGGTCCCGGTCCGCAGGGAGGCCAGCAGGGCCCCGGCGGTGACAGCAGCGGTCTCGGCCCGCAGGACGCTCAATCCGAATCCCACGGTGGGCAGCCCCTCCCCCAGCTCTTCGGAGCTCCACCCGCCCTCGGGCCCCACGGCCACGACCCGCTGGGCCAGCGTGGGGCGATCCCCGCTGAGCTGGGCCAGGACGACCTCGCCCGGTCCCCCCA
>Ga0302276_10001541_pt1 | contig 20812 bp, 20 predicted proteins | sample III_Bog_N2_3_FD_198768 | JGI IMG/M metagenome (GOLD analysis project Ga0302276, IMG submission 198768) | Peat permafrost microbial communities from Stordalen Mire near Abisko, Sweden - III_Bog_N2_3 | ecosystem: Environmental > Terrestrial > Soil > Wetlands > Peat | place: Sweden: Abisko...
CGCGGCTGCGGCGCCGACGCGGGCCTCGTCCAGGCTGCGACTGCCGCCTCCGCCGCCGCTCCCCGAGAGCAGCGGCTCGGTCGCCACCATCGATTACGTCGCCGCGGCGCGGCTGGCCACGCCCGTCGATCCGATGGGCAGCCGGCCACCCGTGGCTTCCACGCCGGTGGCGCCGAGCGCCCCTCGCGCCCCAGGTGTGTCGGGCACGGCGGCGTCCCCGGGCGTGGGGCCGAAGCCCGTGGTCGATCCGATGGCCGAGACGCCGTTCTTTCAGCGGCACCACCTGCCCCGGAGCGGCACCTCACCCCTGGTCGCGGAGTCGCCCCCCGCGGCGGTGCCGCCCCCGCCGGCGGAGCCCTCCCGCGCCCTCTGGCCGTACTTCGTCGCGGTCTCGGTCCTCGGCGGCGCCGGCATCGCCTACGCGCTCTGGGGCGGCGACGCGCCGGGGCACCTCACCCTGACGCCCGCGCACAGCGCCTCGGGGCTCGCCAGGCGGGCGTTGCCCCCGCGCCCGACGGCCTCCGCGAGCGCGGGGCCCGGGGTGCCCGCGATCTCGAACGTGGTGCCCATGATGGCCGACGCCGGGCCCCCGCCGGGCGCGGACGCCGGCGCGGACGCCGGCGCGGATGCGGGCGCCGTCGGTGTCGGCGTGGATCCGATCGACATGGTCCTCGTCGCTCCGGGCGCCTTCAAGATGGGCGAGGGGGCGGCTGCGCGCGACGTCACCCTCACCCACGGCTTCTACCTCGATCGCACCGAGGTGACGGTGCGCGCCTACGCGGCGTGCGTCGCCAAGCGGCTCTGCGGCGCGGCCGATCACGTGGCGCTCGCGCCGGGCTACGTCGACCGCTGGGGGCCGGTGAGCGATGCGGATGCCGGTGGTGGGGCGGATGCTTCGGTGCCGACGGCGCTCGTCGCCGAGTACACGGAGACCTGGTCGCGGCGCTGCAACGCGCCGCGTGGCGCGGAGGACCACCCCATCAACTGCGTCGACTTCGCCGGGGCCGAGGCGTTCTGCAGGTGGTCGGGCAAGCGGCTCCCCACCGAGGCCGAGTGGGAGCTCGCCGCGCGCGGGGCGCAGGGGCGGGCGTACCCGTGGGGCGCCGAGCCGCCCGAGTGCGGCCGCGCTTGCTACGACAAGAACGGCAGCTGCCGCGACCCTGCCTCTGCCGTGGCGAGCTGCGCGGCAGGGCTGCACCCCGCGGATCGGACGCCGGAGGGCATCTACGATCTCGGCGGTGACGTCGCCGAGTGGGTGAGCGACGGGTTCGCCGAGAAGCTGCTGGGCGGGGTGGACCCGAAGGGGGCGCTCGGGGCTGCGAACCGCGTGGTGCGCGGGGGGAGCTTCATCGACGGCGACGACATGCTCAAGGCCACGGTGCGCACGCCCGCGCCGCCGGCGCTGGCACACGTGGCGATCGGATTCCGGTGTGCGCTGGATGCGGCGGCGGCGGCGCAGCCGGGGAGGGTGGGGGATCGGTGAGGGGGCCGTCCCGGGTGTCCGAGCGTCTCGCGCGGTGGGGCCTCTGGGGAGCCGAGCCGCGCGATGCTAGGCTGCACCGCATGGGGCACGTGGAGACGGTGACCGTGCTGGTCGAGGCGAGCGGCGAGATCGTCGGGGAGTGGGTCGCCCACGTGCTCGAGCTCGATGTGGTGACACAGGGGCGTTCGGTGGAGCACGCCCTGGCGATGGCGGAGGAGGCCGCGGGCATCGTCCTGTCGGAGTCCGCGGCGCCGCGGCGTCGGGCGCCGGAAGCCGAGTGGGAGCGAGCGTACGCTCTCATGCGCGAGGGGGACCGGCTCCCACTCGCGGACCACACGGCCGCGATCGAGGCGCTCGTCGCAGTCGTCGAGGTGAGCGTGGCCATGTCGACGAGCGCCCCGCGCGCGTGGTTCGCGCGGCTGGCTGCCTGATGCCGGCGCGCCTTCGCGATCTCGTGCGGGCGCTCCAGGCTCTGGGGGTGACGGTCGAGGCGCCGACCTCCGGCTCCCACTTCAAGGCGCGGCGGGGCAGCACGGTCTTCCCTATCCCCGCGCACAATGGCCCGAAGTCGGAGATAGACGATCGCTACCTCCGGGCGGTGTGCCGGGCGTTCGATCTCGACGAGAGCGAGCTGCGCCGGTTGCTCTGATTGAGCTGGGATATGGAGTGAATCCGCAGGGCGCCGAGGGTCTCCTCAGCGCCCCTGCGGGCGTCAGGTCGTCAGCCGCTCACTCCGAGCACTGCGCCGTCGCCGGATCGCTGGTGTCGTTGTTGGCGTTGCACTCGTGGAACGTCGGATTCGTCGGGTCGATCAGGATCTGCGCGACGTAGGTGTCCTTGTCGGTCCCCATCGCCGCCGGCACCGTGAACGCCAGCGGCTCCGTCTGCCCCGGCAGCAGCGCGTGCGTGGTGGTCACGGTCCCGATCTGGTTGGCGACCGACACCGTCCCCTTGTAGATCCCCACGTTCACGCCGCCGGGCAGCGACGACAGGCCGATGTTGCGCACCGACGCGGTGAGCGCCGCCGGCGCCGAGCAGGCCACCGTCAGCGAGACCGTGGCGTCGGGCGCGTTGAAGAGGCCCTTGTCCTGCACGTTCTGGCGGAAGTTGTTGAGCCAGGGCACCGTCCAGTTGGTCTGCTCCACCTTGGGGATGGAGCCGTAGACGTTGGGCGCGGCGCAGGCGGTGTCGAGGTCGTCGCAGATGTTGGAGACGTGGTAGGCGTGCTCGTTCCACAGCGTGCGGGTGCCGACCCAGGAGTGGGCCGAGTCGTTGAAGGCGACGATGCCGCGGTACGACTTGTTGGGCAGGGTGCTCGGCGTCCACTTGACGCCGTTGATCGTCACCGGGTCGCCGTTGGCGTCGAGGCAGCCCCACTGGGTGGGGCTGGCGCCGTTGGTGACCATGAGGATGGCGGCGTGCCCGCTGCCGTCGATGTCCGCCACCAGCGAGGCCTCGGTGCCGGTGAACGAGGTGTGCGACGCCGCGAAGCGCACCGCGCCCGTGGCCCCGTCGAAGACCCACAGGTAGCACTCGTCGGCGTAGATGACCGAGGGGTGCCCGGCGCCCTCGAAGTCGAAGACGGTGGAGCCGGTGACCGACGAGCTGAAGTCGTGGTTGGGCGTGTTCCACACGATGTCGATCTTCTTGGTGGTGAAGTTCGGCGAGAGCATCCAGTAGAAGTCGGCCGTGGCGACGCCGATCTGCGCCTTGCCGGTGCCGTCGAAGGCAGCGACGGTGGGCGGCCCGCCTTCGCTGGCGTGGACCGTCGCGGGCACGCTCAAGATCGTCGGACCGAGCAGGGTCGTGCCGTCGGCGCCGTTGAGGATCCACACGTTCGCCTGGTCGATCGTGCCGTTGTTGACCGGCCCGACCAGCACCACGTCGGGCTTGCCGTCGCCGTTGAAGTCCGCGACTGCCGGGAAGCCGTCGGGCAGAGCGGGACCCGCCGTGCCGGCCGTGCTCCGGTCCCAGAGGATGGTGCCGTCGGCCTTGTACGCGGTGTTGCCGGCGAGCAGATGGAGGTTGGTGCCCGTGGCCGGGTCGAGGTTGACCAGGGTCGAGATCGCCTCGTAGGTGGCGCCGCCTCCCTGGCCGGCGGTGCCGGTGAACTTGAGGGTGATGGCGCCGCCCGTCGTGGAGAACACCGTCTTTCCGTAGGCGATCTCGGGGAAGCCATCGCCATCCATGTCGGCGATGGAGAGCCCGCCGCCCCACCCGAAGGTGGCGTCGGCCGCTTCGCCCGGGATGGGGACGTTGCTGATGCGCTTCACCGTGCCGGTGCTGTCGAGGAGCACGACGTCGCCCTCGCCGGTGGCGGCGACGATGTCGACCAGGCCGTCGCCGTCCACGTCGCCGAGGGCCACCGACATGCCCGCCCAGCCCTCGGAGCCGGGGATCTTGTCGAGCGTCCAGATCTCCTCGCCGGTGTTGCCGTTGAGCATGCGGAGCACGCCGGTGTGGCACATCGTCGAGCCGCCGCTGGTGATGGCCGTGCCCTGGCAGTTGGTCCCGGCGGGGGCGTTGAGGAGGTCATCGCCGGCGACGAACACGATCACCGGCACGTCGAGATCGTTCACCACGCCGTCGCAGTTGGTGTCGTAGATGCGCCCCACCACCGGGGTCGCCCAGACGTCGGTGTAGTTGGGGTTGACCTGCGCCACCGGGCCCCATGCCCAGTCGACGACGGCGCTGAGCTTGCCGCCCACGGGCGGGTGGTACTCGCAGTCGGCGGTGCAGCCGGCGTCGGCCCCGGGAACGCCCGCGTCTGCCGCGCAGACCGGCGGCAGGTTCACGCACTTGCCGCTGAGCGGAGGCGCCTGGGTACAGGTGGCGCCGCCGTCGGAGCCGCCGCCGGCGTCGGAGGTGGGCACGCCGCCGTCCGTCTGCGGGCCGAGCGCGGTCTCGCAGTACTGGCCCGTGGTGCAGTCCGCCGCGGTGTGGCAGGCGTTGCCGGGGGTGATGCAGGCCCCGAACAGGCAGACGGTGGCTCCCGTACAGCAGAGCGAGCCGCAGACGTCGCTCGCGGAGCCGCAGCAAGCGCCGTTGACGCACACGCCGCCGTCGCACTCCGCCGACGTCTGGCAGGTCGAGGCGTCGGAGTTGAAGAGGCCGGTGTTGCTGCTGCCCCCCGTGCTCGAGCCGGTCATGCCGCCCGCGCCCCCGGTTCCGGTGCCCGTCGGCTGACCGTTCACCTTGGTGCCGCCCCCGCAGTTGGCGGTGGCGCTCGCCGCGAGGGTGCAGAGAGCGAGGAGGGTGTAGCCGACCCGTAAGTTACGATGGGGGTGCATGATACGGATGCTAGCGGAGCGCGCGCGCGGCGTGCAACGCCGAACCCGGAAGCGTCCCCTGTGACTCAGGTCATTGGCAGCGGCCCCGCGGCGGCGCCGGGGACGCGCGACCGAGAGCCGGCAATTGCCGGGCATTTTCTCGTTGTCAGTCATCTTTGCGCAGGGAAGGTCGTCCCTCCGCAGGCGTGAGTGAACATTCTGCAGGGACGCCTGTCCCTCCCCAGCGGACAGTCGTCATTGTGGACGCGGGGACCGTCCCTTGGTCATCGTCGACGAGACCGGTCGAGGAGCCACTCGTTCGTCCGCAGGGGTGACTGATCTCTGTGCAGGGAACGTCGTCCCTCCGCAGGCGTGAGTGAACATCGTGGAGGGATCGCTGTCCCTGCTCCGCGAGCAGTCGTCATTGTGCCGGCGGACGGTCGTCGTCGTGGAGGGATCGCTGTCCCTCCACCGGGATGACTGTCCGCTGTGCAGGGACGGTCGTCCCGCTGCAGGCGTGAGTGAACCTTGCGCGCGGCCCGCGTCTCGACGCCGGGGGACAGTGATCAAAGCCGGGCGACGGCTGACCCTGTGCGGGCGTGAGTCGCACCTGCGGACGGTGCAGTGATCCGTGCGCCGGTCCGCCCGGTCGACGACTCGTCAGCGAGAAGCCGCCACCCCGGTGAGGATGAGATCGATGCCGGCGAGGAACTCGGCGCGGTCGTCGTGCTCGCGCAGCCGAGCCGCGACGGTCCGGGTGAACGGATACTCGTCGGCGTCGAGCTCCTTCCACTGGGCCGCCGTCGTCCCGAGAAAGGCAGCGCGGTCCACCTCCGGCTCGAGCGCGCGGCCCTGCGCGGCATTCTGGACGCTCACGCCGAGGATGTAGCTCACCAGCGCCGACGCCGACGTGAAATGGGCGCGGCCGGGAACCCCCAGCGCCTGGACCTGGCGTCCGATGCGCTCGAAGATCTGCAGCGTCGCGGTCTGCCAGGGAGCGCGCGAGAGCGGCGCGCTCACCCATGGATGCGCGTCGACCGCCTCGAACACGGCGAGGGCGATCCTGCGGATCGCTTGGTGCGGCGTGGCGACGGCGGGGACCTCGCCCAGCGCGCGGGCGACGATGGCGTCGCTGGCGGCGACGACCAGCTCGCTCTTGTTGGCGATGTGCCAGTAGATCGCGCCGGGGCCCGTCGCCAGCCGGGTGGCGAGCGCGCGGAAGGTCAACCCGTCCTCGCCCTCCTCGTCGAGCAGCGCGATCGCCGCGTCGACGATCCGCTCGCGTGAGAGCGCATCCTCACGTCGTTCCGCCGCGCGCGTTGCCTTTGCCATGGCTCCATCTTGACAGGTCTGGAACGGCGTTCCAAGTTGACCTCTGGAACGTCGTTCCAGCGCCCGGCCGGAGCGTCGCCGAGCGGTTCCACTCGAAAGGAAGCACGATGACTCCGATCACCATCCTTGGCGCCGGCCTCGGCGGGCTGACTCTCGCGCGCGTTCTGCACCTTCACGGCATCGCCGCCACCGTCTACGAGGCCGATGCGTCCCGGGATGCGCGCACGCAGGGCGGAATGCTCGACATCCACGACTACAACGGACAGCTCGCGCTGAAGGAGGCCGGGCTGTTCGACGAGTTCCGCGGGATCATCCGTGAAGGCGGCGAGGCGTCGCGGGTGCTCGACCCGCAAGGCACGGTCCTTCTCGACCAGCCCGACGACGGCAGCGGTGTCCGCCCCGAGGTGCATCGCGGCGATCTGCGGCGCATCCTGCTCGACTCGCTGCCCGAGGGCACCGTCCACTGGGACCGCAAGGTCACCGCCATTCACCCGCTCGGCGACGGGCAGCACGAGCTGACCTTCGCGGACCGGTCGACCGTGACCACCCGCCTCGTGGTCGGTGCGGACGGCGCGCGGTCGAGGATCCGGCCGCTGCTGACCGACGTGAAGCCCGAGTACGTCGGCACCTCGTTCATCGAGACGTACCTGCTCGACGCCGATGCGCGCCACCCGGCCAGCGCCAGGGCCGTCGGAGGCGGGGCCCTGTACGTCCTCACGCCCCGCAAGAGCCTCGTCGCCCACCGCGAGGCCAACAGCGTTCTCCACACCTACGTGGTGCTCACCAAGCCGCAGGAGTGGATCCGAGGCGTCGACTTCGCCGACCCCAGGGCGGCGAAGGCTCGCGTCGCTGCGGAGCTCGACGGCTGGGCGCCGGAGCTCACCGCGCTGATCACCGACAGCGACACGGACCTCGTCCCCCGAGCGATTCATGCGCTCCCGATCGGACACCGGTGGAAGCGCGTGCCCGGGGTGACTCTCCTCGGCGACGCTGCCCATCTGGCGCCGCCCGACGGTGAGGGCGCCAACCTCGCGATGTTCGACGGCGCCGAGCTCGGCAAGGCCATGGCCGCGCACCGAGGCGACCTCGAAGCTGCGCTCACCGAGCACGAGGAAGCCATGTTCGCCCGGAGCGCGAGCAAGGCCGTCGAGGCCGCGGAGACCTTCGCGCTCTGCTTCCGCGACGACAACGCGCCCTACGGGCTGATCACCATGTTGAGCGGCGGTTCCGCACCGAGCTCGCCCGCGCAGCCTCGAGCGGAGTGACCCGACCGCCGGGAGTGACCCACCTGGGCCCTGATTCCCTTCACATGTCGGCGTTGCAGGCCGCAAGCTCGGTGGCGCAGGCGGTGAGCCCGTTGGCCTCGTCGCACGCCTGGCACCCCGCGCTCACGGCGGTGCCCGGCGTCGTGCACTCGGCCGCGCAGTTGTCGGCGCCCGCCTCCGCGCTGCCGCAGACGGTGGGCTGGCAGACGCACGTGGTCACCGCCGAGTAGAGCGTCCTGGAGTTGCCCGAGCAGACGTCGGACGGCTTGGTGTCACCGCTGGAGAGCATCGTCCCGCACTTCTTGCACGCGCCGTCGCTGCCCCCGGTCCCAGCGCCCGCGCTCGTGGAGCTCGTGGAGCTCGTGGAGCTGCTGGTCGCGCCGTCCCCGCCGGCGCCGCCCCCGGAGGAGCTGCACGCGGCCGCCAGCGCGAACGTCGTCAGGGTGAAGAGCAGGGCAATCTTGGTCATGGGATCTTCCTTGGCGTCCCGGAGGAAGATCCTCCTTTCGCGCGACGGGGAGGGGACGCGAGGCGCGCCCCCGGGTCAACGCGGCGGCACGTTCTCGTCGCGGGCGAGAGGTGCCCGGGAAAGCTGCTCGCGCCGCTCTCCCGGACAGCTCTTCAGCGGGTCCACCGCAGGAAGTAGTCCGGCTTCTTGCCGTGGTACTGCCCGGACCACCAGCCGTGCTTGTAATTGTCGGCGTGGACGCCCGTCGAGGTCTGCGCGCCGATGAACTCGCCCAGGTCCGGGTCCGTCACGATGGCGATGTGACCGGGGAAGTGGACCAGGTCGCCCTTGCGCGGGGTGTCGACCTTGGTGAAATAGCCGGACGAGGCGAAGTCGTCGGCGAGGGTCTCGGGGAAGCTCTGATCGAGCGTCTCGCGGATGACCGCCTCCACGAACTGGTTGCACACGAGCTGGTGGGGGCCGGTGCCGTAGGAAAAGTGACCGCCGTGGGTCTTCTCGAAGTCGAGGGCCATCGAGGCCAGGTCCGTGGGGTTCGCCATGGGATTCTCCTGGAGGAGGACGACATCAGGTCGCGCCGGCCAAGTCAACGGCCCGGCGGTTGCTTGATGCCGTCATCAAGCACCCATGCCCTACCCCGAGAATCAGGATCTTCCGCCGTCCGTTCGTGCCCACCTCCCGGTCCACGCACAGGACATCTTTCGTGCGGCGTTCAACCACGCGCTCGCGGAGTACGACGAGAGCGAAGAGACCGCGTTCCGTGTCGCCTGGTCGGCGGTGAAGCGGGGCTACGAGAAGGTCGGTTCGGCGTGGACGCGGAAGCCGGAGCGCACATGAGCCCCGGCCTCCGTCCCCGCGCATTCTGGCTCGTGGCGGCGTTGTTCGTCGCGGTCGTCGTCGTCCCGGCGGCGGTGTCGCTGTCGCAGGGGCGGGGCACGATCTGCGTCGCCTCGTCGACGTGCGCCCTGTCCGCCATCAACCCTTGTGTGCGACACCCCTCCTTCGCGGTGGTGGGACGCTGCGCGCTCCCGCTCCAGTGACCTGCTGTGCGGCCGACGCGCCCGGCGTGGCCGAGGGGACGAGGCGCGGTTGCGCCACGCCCTGTGGCGTTCGGGCCACCCGCGGATTTCTAGGATACCCACCTGGAAGCCGAAGCCCGCACCGTTTCCTCGATGGAAAGACGCGTCGTGGTGGTGACGTTACGTCAACTGGAGGGATGCCGCGTGAGCAGCATTCCACGAGGCGTGGATCGTGCACCGCTATTTGCGATGACGAGCCCCGCGATACGGTCCGGTGAAGGGCGGAACGCGGTCCCCGACGATATCCTCGTCGTCACCGATCTGCGAAAGAGCTACGGAAAATCCGAGGTCCTCCGGGGTCTCAGCATGCGTGCCCTCCGCGGGCAGACCACGGTCATCATCGGCGGCTCGGGGGCGGGCAAGACGACGCTCCTCCGCCTCCTGGTGGCGCTGGAGACTCCCACCAGCGGCAGCATCGTCGTCGACGGGGAGGAGATGGTCGGGCTCTCCGAGCGCGGGCTCGGCCGGGTGCGGCGCAAGCTCGGCATGGTCTACCAGTATGCCGCGTTGCTCGACTCCCTGACCGTGATGGATAACGTCGCCTTCCCGCTCGTGGAGAACACGAGCCTGTCGAAGAAGGAGATCCACGAGCGGGTCATCATCCAGCTGAAGAAGGTCGGCCTCGACGCCGACGTCACAGCCAAGCTCCCCTCGCAGCTCTCCGGCGGCATGCGCAAGCGCGTCGGCATCGCCCGCGCCCTCATGCTCGACCCGCCGATCATGGTGTACGACGAGCCGACGAGCGGCCTCGATCCGCCCATGAGTCGCCGCGTCGACGATCTGATCGAAGAAGTGCGGGAGCGCTTCGGCGTGACCAGCATCGTCAGCTCTCACGATATCACCAGCTGCTTTCGCATCGCGCACCAGGTGATCCTCATGATGGACGGGCAGATCCTCGCCCACGGCACGCCCGACGAGCTCGCGAACAGCGAAGACGAGCGGGTCCATTACTTCATCGCATCGTCGGGCGTCGACGTCGGCCACGTGTCGCGCGTCCCGAGCGGGACGTTGGCCGCGGTCCCCGGCACGGCCGGCAGTCCCGCCGTCGCCATCGCTGCCGAGTGACGAGCCCTCGGCCGGCTCGGCCGGGGGGACGCCCTGGCGCCACACCCGAGGACCATGGCTACTCGGTACGCATCGTGCAGTGGGGCCGCGCATGAGCGCCACCCTCCCCATCGTCGCGGTGACCGCTGCGGCGTCCCCCAAGCGGACGCTCTCCGAGCTGATCGCTCGCGAGGCGCAGCGGCACCATCGCCGGGTCCTGCTGTCCTGGGCCGCCGCCCTGGCGATTCCGCTGCTCGGCGCGGGCGGGTGGATGGTCGCCAGGCCGCGCCCCGTCCCGCTCGCGGCGCGCTTTCGCACGGCGGCCGTCACCCAGGGGGACGTGCTCCGGGAGGTCCGCGCGACGGGCCACGTCGAGGCCGTCACGACGGTGCAGGTCGGGGCCGAGATCTCCGGACGGATCGCCACGGTCCTCGTCGACTACAATGATCCGGTCAAGGAGGGCCAGGTGCTCGCCCGCTTCGACCGGAGCTCGCTCGAGGCGCAGCTCGCGGAGAGCCAGGCTACCATCGCCGCCGCGCGCGCCGCGCTGGCGCAGGCCACCACCGATCGCGCCCACACCGAGCGCGAGCTGGCTCGGGTCGCCCAGCTCTTCACCACGCTCGCCGTCTCCGAGAGCGATCGCGACAACGCCGCGGCCGCCGCCCGCCTCGACGCGGAGCGCGTCACCGCCGCCCAGGCCCAGCTCACCGCCCAGCAGGCCGCTTACAGCGTCGCGCGCAACAACCTCGACCACGCGGTGATCCACTCGCCCATCGACGGCGTCGTCATCACCCGGAACGTCGACCCCGGGCAGACGGTCGCCTCGGTGATGCTGACGCCCGTGCTCTTCACGGTCGCCGCCGACCTCCGCAAGATGCGCGTCCTCGCCGCCGTCGACGAGGCCGACATCGGCGGGCTCGCGCGGCGACAGCGGGCGTTCTTCAGCGTCAACGCCTACCCCGATCGCGTGTTCGAGGGCGTGGTCACCGAGGTCCGCAACTCCCCCGTCACCGTACAGGACGTGGTCACGTATGCCGCGGTCGTGGAGGTCGACAATGCCGACCTCGCGCTCAAGCCCGGCATGACCGCCTCGGTACGCATCCGCACCGCCACGGCGACGGACGTCCTCCGGGTCCCGAGCTCGGTGCTCCGCTTCACCCCGCCGGGCTACCCGTCGGCCACCGGGCCCGGTGCCTGGTTGCTCGAAGGAGCGCAGCTCCGCCGGGTCGACCTGAAGCCGGGCGTGACCGACGGTGAGCTCGACGAGATCGCTCCGGGCACGCTGGCGCTGGGCCAGAGCGTCCTCTCCGAGCTCACGCCCGAAGGGAGGACCGCCTATGGCCTCGCCCACTGACGCCCCGCCGCTCCTGTCGCTGCGGGGGGTCACCAAGATCTACGGAAGCGGGGACGCGCTGGTGAAGGCGCTCGACGGGATCGATCTCGACATCGCGACCGGGGAGCTGGTGGCCATCACCGGGGCGTCGGGATCGGGCAAGTCGACCACCATGAGCATCCTCGGGTGCCTGGATCTGCCGTCGGCGGGCGAGTTCCGGATCGAAGGGATCCCCGTGCAGGACCTCTCGCCCGACGTGCTCGCCGCGCTCCGCAACGCGCGCTTCGGCTTCGTGTTCCAGCAGTTCAACCTCCTCTCGCGCACCAGCGCGCTGGAGAACGTGGCCATGCCGCTCGTCTACGCCGGCGTGGGCAAGCGGGAGCGGGTGCGCCGGGCGGCCCTGGCGCTCGAGACGGTGGGCCTCGCCGGGCGCGAGGACGCGCGATCGAACGAGCTCTCCGGCGGTCAGCAGCAGCGCGTGGCCATCGCGCGGGCGATCGTCAACGAGCCCGAGGTCATCCTCGCGGACGAGCCCACGGGGAACCTCGACTCCCGGATGGGCAAGGAGATCATGCAAATGCTGGCCAGGTTGAACCACGAGCGTGGGATCACCATCGTGGTCGTCACGCACGACGCGAGCTGCGCGGCCTATGCCGGTCGTCAGGTGGTCTTCCGCGATGGGCGCATCCAGTCGGACGTCGGTCAGGCGGCGGCGGCGTGATCGCGTCGGCCGCCGCCCTCGCCTTCTCCGCGCTGCTGCGGAACAAGATGCGCAGCACGCTCACGATGCTCGGCGTGGTCATCGGCGTCGCCGCCGTGGTCATGATGCAGTCGATGGGGCGCGGCGCGAGCGCCTACATCGGCGAGGCCATCTCCGGGCTGGGGAGCAACATGCTGCTCGTCATCCCGGGCCAGGTGCACGGGCTGCAACAGAACACGCTCAACGTCCCCCTCTTCACGGCGGCCGATCTCGACGCCATCCGCCACCAGGCGCGCGACGTCGGCCTGGTGACGGCCGCCGGAGCGCGCATGCTGCGCGCGGTCGTCGGCTCGAACAACCGGAGCGTGAACACCTCCGGCGTGATGCCCGAGTACTTCGAGATCCGCGGCTGGAGAGCGGCGGAGGGGCGGCTGCCGAGCCAGGAGGACGAGCGCGCGGGCGCGAGCGTCTGCGTCATCGGCACGACCACGCGCGACGTGCTCTTCGAGGGCACCGATCCCATCGGCCGCGACATGCGGGTCCGCGACGTCACCTGCCGCGTCATCGGGGTGATGGAGAGCAAGGGCGCGTCGACGTTCGGCATCGACGAGGACGACGCGGTGCTCATGCCGTACTCGACCTTCTCGCGCCGCGTCCTGGGGAACGACCGCATCGGCATGTTCATGGCCTCCGCCGTATCGGCCGACCGCATCGACGCCGCGAGGGAGGAGATGACGTCGATCCTGCACCGCCGCCGCCACATGCTCCCCGGCGACGACGACAACTTCGCCGTGCGCGACCCGCGCGAGATCCAGACGCTGCTCGACTCGGTCACCGGGATGCTCACCACCCTCCTCGCGGGCGTGGCGGCGGTCTCGCTGGTCGTCGGCGGCATCGGGATCATGAACATCATGCTGGTGTCGGTGACGGAGCGGACGCGCGAGATCGGCGTCCGCCTGGCGATCGGCGCGCGGTCGTCGGACATCCTCCTCCAGTTCCTGGTCGAGGCGACCACCCTCTCCGCGCTCGGCGGCGCGATCGGGATTGCCCTCGGCCTCGCGGGCGCGCTGGGGATGGCGCACGCCATCCACGTGCCCTTCGTCGTGCCCGGGATCGCCATGCCCATCGCCTTCGGCGTGTCGGTGTTGATCGGCATCGTGTTCGGCGTGTTCCCGGCGCGCAAGGCCTCGCGCCTCCACCCGCTCGCCGCCCTGCGCTTCGAGTGAAGGCGCCGGAAAGGTTCGTCGTCGGGCGCGAGCCCTACGACACGCGCGGCATCGCTCTGGACCGTGGTCAGATCGCCGCCATGGCGCTGCAGAGCTACTGGGAGCAGCGTACCTTCGGGGCCTTCGAGACCTCCGTCGAGCCCCGCCTGTCGCATGACGCCGAGGAGCGCGACGCGGTGCTCTCGGTGCTCTGGAGCGTCCTGCCGGGGGCGGAGGTGACGGCCCCTCGCGTGATGGTGGTGCCCATCGCCGCGCGGGCCTCGGCTGGCTCGGCGCTGCTCTATCGCTTCTCCTTCGATCCCCCGGCGACCCGGGGGGAGCGCTCCCGGGTGCAGATCGAGCTCGTCTCCTCCGGAGCCGGGAGCACCCCCTGGGAGGCTCCCGCGGCGTCCAGCGCCTACGCTCCGGGCCGGCCCGCGATGACGTTCTCCGGCTTCCCGAACGCGTCGGGGCCAGACCGGGCGGACGCTTATTTCGCCACCCACCCCGCCGAGCACCGCGCTCTGTTCCAGTGGTTGGAGACGGCGGCACCGCCCGTGTTCGATCAGGTCCTCACCACGAGCGCACCAGGGGCTCCGGGCTCGGTGACGCACCGGTCTGTCTTCCACGTCTCGGGAAGTCGGGAGGGGACCACGCTGGGCGACCTGAGGATCGATCTCGTCAGCGAAGGCGTCATCGAACCTCGGCAGTCCGTGCGCCCCGACTACCGCAGCCACGACCTCGGGGACCTGGAGCTCGAGCGGTTGCGGACGGGCCCTGCCGCCGTCGATCGCCTGGGGCCGGTGACCCTCGACGCCCGCGTGCCGGCCGCCGAGCTCCTCTCGGTGAAGGAGGCGATCCGGCAATACTTCGAGGCGGGGCAGGCCCGCGACACCGAGGTGCACACCATCGTGCCGGTCGGCGCGAGCTCGAGCGCCCTCTACGAGCTCTCGTTCGGCGAGGGCAACGCGGTGACCGTGACCCGTATCGGCGAGGCTGGCAACGGGCCTGGTCAGGTCGACGTGGAGCGCATCGACGTCACCCGGGTCAACGGCTTCCCCGGGGCAGGGGCGAGCGCGGCGGCGCTGCGGAGCTGGTGGCAGCGCCGTTACCCCTCCGGCGGCGCCCTGGGCGACACTCCGCCGGGCACCAGCGCGGCCGCCCTGATCGACCAGATGAACCTGCTGGTGGCTTCCGGGATCGCGAGCCCCGGCTGGTTCGACCGGATCTACGGCGTCGCGACGCTCGACGCCGCGGCCACCGCGGCCCGGCTGGTCCGCACCCACGGCGTCCCCCGGGAGCTGACCCTCGACACCCTCGCATTCGACGGCACCGACCGGCTCATGCTCGAGCTGTCCCTCGAGACGCTGGCCGATGGCGAGCTGTCGCGCCTGCGCGGCATCGAGGTCGGCCGCAAGGCGTCGAGCGTCGTCCGGACCGAGGCGGGCTACCGCGCCGGAGAGGCCATGCAGTGCGGGGCCACCCTGACGACGACGACGGGCGTGGGGCGGCAGACGCTGGTGCTCTACTTCGGATCCCTGTACGGAAACAACGCGTCCCTCTTCCGCGGCAGCACCGCGGCGGGGGCGCTTCCGGACGTGGTGATGACCATCCTCCACGAGCTCGGTCACGCCCTCGGCGAGGACGCCGGCGTCGGGGCCGCATTCCACGACTGGATCCAGGCTCACCCGCAGACGGCACCAACCTGGTACGCCGCGAGCGCTCCCGACACGGAGCTCTTCCCCGAGGCCTTCGCGCTCTACCACACCGAGCCTGACTTCCTCCGCCGCCGCTATCCGCTCCTTCGTGCCTGGTTCGGCGAGCTGGCGCGCACCAACCGCACGCCGCCCGCCCGGGAGACCGGCAGTGGCGGCCCCGAGACGGATGACCCGCGCGATTGATGGTGGACGGCGGTGACTCTGGCCTCTGACCGCGCGGTACCGTACGGTGGCACCCCAATGACCATCGAGCTCTTGATGCGCCGCACCGGTCGCGGATACCCCGTGGTGTTCCTGGGCGGGTGCCCCACGCCCTGGGACGTGCTCGCTCCGATCGCCGATGCGATCGCGGCGACGCACGAGTCCATCGAGATAGCGCTCCCCGGCTATGCCACGAGCCCGGCGTTGCCCGACCCGTACTCGCTCGCCGCAGCAGAGCAGGCGATCGTCGCGACGCTCGCCGGTGCCGGGGTTCGCGAGTGCGCGCTCGTCGGCTTCTCCGGCGGCGCCTATCGCGCGCTATCGCTTGCCCTGGCCCTCGCCGCGAGCAACGCGATCGCGGTCACGGCGCTGTTCTCGATCTCGGGCCTCGCCGCGCTCTCGCCGGACGAGGCCACCGGCTCCCGTCAGTTTGCTGCGGCGCTCCGCGCGGGCCAGGACCTGCGTCCGCTCGCGGCGCCTCGCTTCCTGTCGGCGCCGTTCGCGGCCGCGCACCCCGGGGCGGTGCGCGCCGTCGAGGGCTGGCTCTCGGCCGCGCCTGCCGGCGTCATCGCCGCCGAGCTCGACGCCTTCGCGAACGCGCCGGATCTGCTCCCGGCGCTGGCGGCGCTCCGCATCCCCATCGTCGCGCGGGTGGGCTCCGCCGACGCCGCCGCGCCCGAGCCGAAGAGCGAGGCCATCGTGAAAGCGTGCGCTTCCGCCCGCCTCGAGCTCGTCGAGGGCGCGGGGCACGCGCTCGTCTACGAGGATCTCGACGGCACCGTCGCGTCGCTGCGGCGGTTGCTCGAGGAACAGCGGACCGGTTAGTCGCCCGATCGGGTGGGACGAGCGACGCGCTGCGAGGGTTCTGGCAAGGTAGATGAGGGGCTCCGCACTGGTGGATCTTCGTTCGCTCGGCTTGGCCACCGACCTCGCGCTGGCTTCGTTCGACGGAGTGGTCGAAGATCGCGGCGACTACATCGTCGCCCGCACGCCGGCCAACCCGCGCTTCTACTGGGGGAACTTCGTCCTGTTCCCGGACCCGCCGGTCGACGGGAGCATGGCGCGGTGGACCCAGATCTTCGAGGAGGAGCTGGGCGTGGATACGCCTCATCGCCTCTTCGTGTGGGACCGCACCGACGGCGACGTCGGGCTCGTGGCCCCGTTCCTGGCGGAGGGCTTCGAGATCGATCGCGGCACCGCGCTCACGGCGACCGCCGTACGGAGGCCGGCGCACGCCCGTGATGATCTCGAGGTGCGACCTTTGCGCGACGACGGCGAGTGGACGGAAGCGACGGCGCTCCAGGTCGCTGCCTTCACCGCGCGGTACGAGGGCCGGGAGATGGAGTCCTTCGTGATCCCCCAGATGCGCCGTTATCGATCGCTCGTCGAGCAGGGGCACGGCGAGTGGTTTGGTGCCTTCGCCGGAGGGCGGATCCTGGGGACGCTCGGTATCTTTCGCGCCGGCGCGATCGCGCGGTTCCAGCTCGTCGGCACGCACCCGGAGCACCATGGGCGCGGTGTCTGCCGCACGCTCGTCCACGGTGCATCGCAGCTTGCGCTCGCGTCTGGGGCGCGCGCTCTCGTCATGTGCGCAGATGCCGATTACCACGCAGCCCGCGTCTACGAATCGGTCGGGTTCATCCCGACGGAGCAGATCACTGGGCTGCTGCGCACCTGACCGCAACGGCGACGCCCCGCGACGCCGCCCCCATCACGCCAGCATCGTCCCCGACCCGCCCATCCCCGGAATCGCGAACTGCGCGGGATCGAACCCCGGCGCGTCATTCCTGCTCGGCGCCGTCTGCGTGTTCCCCTTGGCGTTCTCCACCAGCTTCGCCTCGGCCTCGCGCCGGGCGATCAGCCCGTCCAGGTGCTTGCCCCTCCACAGCCGCTCCATCGCCCGGAGCTGCGCGGCGATGCCCTTGAGATCGCCTCGGGGTACCAGCTCGCGAATGGCCCGCATCTCCTTGCGGCTGTCCCCCTTCATCGACGCGCCTCGATTGAACACCAGCGACACCAGCGCCCCTTGCGCGTCGCCCGGCAGCTTGTCCATCCCGGGGAACGCCCCCTCCGCCTCGCGGTAGAACCGCGGCACGGTGAGCGCGAAGAACACGGCGCTCGCCGCGGTCCAGGGCACGGAGATGTCCTTCACGCCGCCGATGAGCTGCTTGGCGGTCGCGCTCTTGCTCCCGAGGCACGCCTTGAGTCGCGTGAAGTCGGCCGGGGCCATGCGGGTGCCCCAATCCGCCTGGAACTGGGTCGAGGTGTTGTATCCGAGGTCGTAGCCGACGCCGATGGTCACGCCGGAGGCGCCGCCGGGCCAGGTCGGGTGGAGGAGCTTCTTCTCGTAGTAGGCTTTGCCGCCGCCGACCTCGTAGTCGAGGATCAGCTTGCTGGCCGCGGGCGTCAGGGTGGTGGGCATGGGTCGAGCCTCGCAGTCGCCGGGGGGGCGCTCAGTAGGTGTGCGGCGGCGGGCCGCCGCCGAAGTAGTTGGCCGCCGAGTTGCCCTGGCCGACGACGGCCTGGCCGGTGGCGATGCCGCTGCCCAGGTTGGTCGGCATGCCGGCGGCGATCTTGCCCCCGGCGACGATCGCGCCGCCGTAGTAGCCGACCGCCTTGGCCCCCGCGAGGCCGCTCTGGGAGTAGGCCTTCACGGCGACGCCCGCGACCTGGAGGCCGAGCTTCACCCCGACCTTGAGCTCGCCCTTGCCGTTCACGAAGCCGAGGATGGTGCCGGCCCAGTCGAGGCCCCACTTGGTGTTCTGGAACCACTTGGGGAGCTCGGATCGACCGGCGGTGCCGGCGCGCCCGATGGGGTTGCCGCCGATGAGCACGCTGTGGCAGCCGTCCTGGATCTTGCCGGCGCAGGTGGTCTGGTCGCTCTTGCGGGAGGCGTTCCAGTTCTCGATGAAGACCGTGTCGCTGCCCTCGGCGATGCTCTCGCCGCTGTGGCACTTGACCGGATCGCTCATCCGCGCCGCCTTGGGCATGCCGGGCCCGGTGAACACGCTGTGGGCGCCGTCGGCGATGTCGCCGGCGTTGGGCGCCGCGATGTGGCTGCCGATGGTCTCGCCCACGCCCTCGACGGCGAGGGTCGAGCCGATGACGGTGCCCGCGGCGCCGGCGACCAGCATCGTCCCGCCGACCACGCCGGCCGCGGCGATGGCGGGGAGCGAGATGGGCGCGGTGAGCACGACGAGCGCCACGCCGAGGGCCACCCCGGCGATGGCGCCGAGCATCCCCAGGCCGAAGCGGTGGGAGTGCTGGACCGGATCCCCGACGCGTGCAGCTACCTCGAGCATGGATCACCTCTCCCGGAACCGGGCGCTGGCGAGCACCCGGGTCATGAGCGCCTCGCAGTCGGCGGCGTTCTTGGCGTAGCTCGACGCGGTCAGGACCACGATGCGAGCGTAGTAGGAGACGAACGCCAGGTAGTGGAACATGGCGTGGGTGTCGTTGAGCCAGCGGATCTTGGCCTCCACCGCGGGCAGCTTGCCGACCACGCTCGAGCGCCGCCCCAGCGCCTCGAAGCCGCGCAGCGTCTGGGCGTGATCCTCGAGGTGCTTGTCGGCGAAGGACTCCAGCGTCTGGCCGTCCTGGAGCAGGAAGCGCGTCACCACGAGGCCGAAGTTGGAGCCGTCGGGCGCGGGCCGCCCGAGCACGTTGATGGACTGGTCGCTCCAGGTGCCCGGGAGATCGATGACGCCCTCGTCGATGTTGTAGAGACCCACCGTGCTCCCTCCTAGCTCCCGAGCTTCCCGGGAGGCGTCCCCAGGGTGATGACGGCGTGCGCCGCGGCCTTGCGCACCAGCTCCGCGGAGCCGGTGGCGACGATGAGCTGGTTGCCTACCGAGAGCTCGGCCAGCGCGAACGTGAAGGGGACCACGGCCGCGCTCGAAAGGTGCAGCTCCGGCGCGTCGACCAGGAGCACCGAGTGGGCGAGCCCGACGAACGGCACCGTCGCGGCGAAGATCACGGCCTGCTGCTCGCTCGCCGAGAGGTCCTCGATCCCGACCTCGCTGCCGTCGTCCGCCACGAAGAACACCTCGCGCCCGGCGTGCGTCTTGCGCAGACCGCCGGGCTTGCGAGTCCGGCTCAGCGAGGCGTAGCCCTTCTCGAACTCGGCCGCCGCGGTGCCACCCGAGAGCGCGTCGAGGTAGACCTCCACCAGGTAGCGCGGCAGCACGGCGTACTTGAAGAGGTCCTTGCCGAGCCGCATCGCCCGCTGGTCCGCCGGGGCCAGCGCCGAGGAGCCCGTCGAGCCGCGCGCGAGGGTGCGGTGCTCGTGGAAGTATTCGAGCTTGGGGGTCTCGGGGCGGTGGTCGTAGGCGCCGAGGAGCGTCACCAGGCGCGGGTCGTGGGCGGTGCTCGGCGGCACCGACGGCGAGAGGATCGACTCGCTGGAGAGCTCCGGCCGGTCCACGGCGAGCCGGGCGCGCTCGGCGTCGGTGAGCCACCAGTCGATGCGGATCTTGGCGGCCGCGGCGCCGCGACGCACCATCGACGCCGGCGATCGCCGCGGCCCGTAGGGCGCCACGTCCTCCTTGGCGGCGGCGATGGCGTCGAGGAAGCTCGTCTTGCCCGCGCCCGGCGCTCCGGTGAGGAACACCACGTCGAGCGGCTGCCCGTTCGAGGGATCGGTGAGATCGAAGGTGCGATCCGGCAAGCCCCGGACGCCGTGCGTGGTGACCCGCGCGATCTTCACGCGGTCACGGCCCCATCATCATGAAGGGCGCCATCTCCGCGGCGGACTCGGCGTTCTTGGCGGCCTCGGCCTTGGCCGCGGCCTCCTTGGCGGCCTTGTCCTGGGCCTCTTTCTCCGACGCGGAGGGCGGCAGCGGCTGCCCGTTCATCGCGGCGGCGACCGCCTCGGGCCCCGGGTTGATGAGGACCTTGGGGGCGTTGAGGATGATGTAGTCCCGGGTGATGTAGATGGTCGACGCCTTGCCGACGCTCACCGTGAGCTTGGTGTCGGAGTCGAAGGCGTGGGTGTCGGCGTGCGACTGCCAGGTCTGCTTGGTCTCGAAGGAGGTGTTGCCCTCCTGGGAGGTCTGGGTGATGTCCTTGGCGACCGTGTGCGTCTGCTTGGCCATCACGGTCACGCTGCGCTCGCCGGTGACGCTGAGGGTCTCGTTGAGGTTGACGCGCTCGGTGTTGTTGCCGCCGACGAACTCGGTGCGGTTGGCGAGCACGGTGCTGGACTGGTCGTTCTTGACCAGCGTGTCCATGTTGCGCTCGGCCTGCATGCGGAGGAGCTCCTTGCCCTGGGAGTCCTCGAACATCATCTCGTTGTAGCCGCCGCCGCCGCCGGTCGAGTTGCTCTTCCAGCCGCTCTGGGTCTTGTTGTCGGGCAGCTTGTAGGGAGTCTTCTGGAGGTTGGTGTAGACGCGCCCGGTGATCACTGGCCGGTCGGGGTCGCCGCCGAGGAAGTCGACGAGGACCTCCTGGCCGACGCGCGGCAGGCTCGACCCGCCGTAGCCGGCGCCGCCCCAGGGCTGGCTGACGTGGATCCAGCAGGAGCTGTTCTCGTCGTACTTGGCCTCCCGGTCCCAGTGGAACTGGACGCGCACGCGGCCGAACTCGTCGGTGTGGATCTCGTCGCCGGCGGAGCCGACCACGGTCGCGCTCTCCATGCCCTGGGTGCGGGGCTTGGGCGTCTTGGTGGGAGGGTGGAAGGGCAGGGACGCGCTCACCGTCTCGGCGCTCAGGTTCAGCTC
>Ga0302276_10001549_pt1 | contig 20745 bp, 15 predicted proteins | sample III_Bog_N2_3_FD_198768 | JGI IMG/M metagenome (GOLD analysis project Ga0302276, IMG submission 198768) | Peat permafrost microbial communities from Stordalen Mire near Abisko, Sweden - III_Bog_N2_3 | ecosystem: Environmental > Terrestrial > Soil > Wetlands > Peat | place: Sweden: Abisko...
CCGCCCGCGCTGACCGAGCGCGCCGGGATGACGCTCGGGGCCCATGGTCTGGCGATAGGCGTCGTTGTAGAATTGAATGAGTTCCGGGCCCCACCAGATGAACATCGGGTGGTTGGTGTTGAGCAGGATGCGCACCGATGTGCGCAGGCTTTGCGGCCAGGTCTCGGGTTTGCCGAGCGGCGTTGCCGACCAGTCATGGGCCCGCGTCAGCGCGCCCATCTCGCCGCCGCCGGCAAGAAAATCCGCAGATGTCGGTCGGGTGATTTTCAGCATCCGGGATGGTCAATCGCCAGGTTCGGCCCAATTGGCGACGCAGAGTAGACCGCCCGTCGCGATCCTGGCAAACCCGCGGCCTTCGCCGCGCCTGCAATATTTTCTTCGCCGCCGCGGAACAAAATCGCGGCGGCGCGCCGTTGAGCATCGGTGCGGTCTATTTCATGAGGCCCGCGGCCGTGAGCGCGCGCGTGATGACGCTGCCGACATCGATCGCGAGGCGCCGCGGCGACTGCGGCTGCCGCGGCGGCTCCGGCTGCTGATGCAGCGTCGTCAGCGGCCATAGCACCTTGGCGAGGTCCGGAATCGGCATGGGAGGCACCGGGGGAATTCGCTTGCCGGCTTCCTTCGCAATCTGGGCCGCCGGCCTTGCCGCCCGCTTTGCAGCTTCCTTGTCGGATTGGCCTTCCACCTCCCTGGACCGGTGAATCCATTCGGTCAGGCCGAAGAAATTGGCGATGTGGTACGACGACGAGATGCCCGCCTCGATCAGGAAAGCGCCCTGCGCGCCGTATCGTTCGTCATTGTCGGCGGTGCCGAGCGGCGTGCCGTGGGCCATGTCGGTGATGGTGTAGGATTCCACGATGGTTTCGCCGTCGGCGTTCCACCACAGCTGGCGCGGATAGCCGTCGACGGGGCCTTCCGACATCGGCGCGGGCGGCAGATGATGCACGTCGAGCCATTGCTTGACGATCTCGTTGGCGTTGGCGGGATTGACCGTGCGATCAGCGCTGCCATGCCATACCGAAACCTTCGGCCATGGACCCTTGTGCGACGAGGCGCCACGCACGAGATCGCCGAGGTCGGCGGCCGGGCGGGCCGGCGACTGGAACATGCCGCTCAACGCTTCCCGGACATTGCTGGCGACGCCGAACGGGAGGCCTGCGATGATGGCGCCGGCCGCGAACAGTTCGGGATAGGTGGCGAGCATGACCGAGGTCATGGCGCCGCCGGCGGAAAGCCCGGTGACGAAGATGCGCCGCTCGTCGACCTTGTGGTCCTGAACCATGCGCGCGATCATCTGCCGGATCGAACAGGCTTCGCCGCTATCGCGGGCGGTGTCTTCCGGATTGAACCAGTTGAAGCAGCCCTGGCCGTTGTTCGACGGCTGCTGCTCGGGCATCAGCAACGCGAAGCCATAATGCCCGGCCAGCGTCGACCAGCCAGCGCCGAGATCGTAGCCGGCCGCGGTCTGACCGCAGCCATGGAGCACGACGACGAGCGCCGGCGGCTGCTGCAGTTCGGCGGGAACAAACGAGAACATGCGGAGCGCGCCCGGATTCGCGCCAAAACCCGCGGTTTCGACCAGCGGGCTGGGCGGATTCGGCCTCAGGTTTCGCCCATAGCCTCCAAAGCCGTTGATTGCATTCAGCTTTGGCAGGCGTCTGAGAAATTCGACATTATCGGCGAGGGACAAAGGCAGCTCCTTGGCGAGAGGCTCTTCTCAACCCCATCAGCAACAGATAGTTGCTGCACTGCAAAATAAAAAGTCCGTGTGCTGTCATTCCGCAGCATTTCGGGGGTGATTCCGGTTGAAGGTTAACCGAGATTCGCGCGGCGCGACGCATCCCCGAGAAAAGCAGGGCGGATGTTGCGCTAAATCGCCTTCAGCTTGCGATAGGCGAACCACACCATCTTCAGCAGCAGCCAGCCGTCGCGAAACCGCGAGATCTGGGTCTCGCCGAAGGTGCGCGCCTTGTAGTGGATCGGCGTCTCGATGATCTTCAGATTCTGTTTGGCGGCGCCGAAGATCAGGTCGAAATCGCCGAACGGATCGAAATTGCCGAAATAGCCGCGCTCCCGCGCCAGCACTTCGTAGTCCTTTCGCAGCAACACCTTGGTGCCGCACAGCGTATCCGTCAGCCGGGTATTGACGAGATAGCTGAACAGATAGGCAAAGCAGCGGTTGGCGATGAAATTGAGCGGCCGCATCGCCTCGTTTTCCATCGGGTAGATCAGGCGGGTACCGTTGACGAATTCGGCTTTCCCGGCCTCGATGACCGCGTGATATTTCGGCAGCGCCTCCGGCGGCATGGTGAGATCGGCATCCAGGATCATCAGGACGTCGCCGGTCGCGGCGGCAAAGCCCTTGCGGACGGCGTCGCCCTTGCCCTTGCCGTCCTGCCTCAGCACCTTGATGTCCCAGCTGTCCATGTAGGCATCGCGAACCCGCTCGCATTCGGCGAAGGTGCCGTCGCTGGAATTGCCCTCGACGAACAGAATCTCCTGGCGCGAGCCGAATCTCGGCATCCGCAGGATTGCGTTCTCGATGTTGCCGCGCTCGTTGCGGCAGGGAATCAGGATGCTCGCGGAAAATTTCCGGTCCGGAAAACTGCGAACCGGACGTCCGACGATATAGGTTCGTAGGCACAGCTGCCGGATCCCCGGCAGCGGAGCGATGAACCGGTTGATGAACGGCCCGATGCCGAGCCAGCGCCGCGGCAGCAATTGCCGCTGCTCATGGCTGATCAGCTCGAAATCGGCGAGGTCCATCAGGTTGCGGAAATCGGCGGTGGCGATGAAGTTGATCTTCGGTTGCCGGCTGCGCAACCGCAGCGCTTCGGCGAGTTTCAACACCGGCTCCCACAGATGGGAGTAGTAGGAAATCACGATGCGCGTCGCTGGTTCGCACAAATGGTTCACCAGCTTCAAGGTGCCGTCGATGTCCTCGAACATGCCGATGGTGTCGGCTATCACGATGTAGTCGAACGGTCCCTCGATCCCGGCCAGCGTCTGGGGATCCTCGACGTCGCCCAGCACGAAGTGCAGTTCGGGATGGCGGGCGTTCGCCTTGGCGACGGTCGCGGCGCCGAAGTCGATACCGATCCCGTAAGCCGGCTTCAGCGCGGCGAGCAGGTCGCCGCGGCCGCAGCCGAGCTCCAGCACCCGCTTGCCGGGCGGAATCAGGAATTGCATGAACTTGCGGTCGTCGTCGTGGTAGGCGGCGTTGAATTCGCGCCAGCGATCGAGTTCGTCGCCGTTGCTCTCGTAGTGATCGAGCAGATCGCGCTTGCGCTGACTGGAAAGCTGCAGCGAAGCAGTGGCATCGGATTGCTTCAGATACATCGCAGCCTCGAAGCGGAAACAGGAAGAAGTCTCTTAGCCGACGGGCCCCGGAGTGTAAATTCGGCAGAAGCCGCCCGGTTTCGTCGGTTTGGCGCCGAAACTGCTCCAACCCGGCCCGGAGCAGTTCAAGCGATATGAACGAAGTTCCCTTCGCGCGCGACCAAGCAGCGTCGCCATCCCGCGCAAAGGATCCCCATGACCGTCCGATCGAGAGGGTTCGCCGCACTCGCCGCGGGCGTGCTTGCTGTTTCACTCGCCAGCGCCGCTTCGGCGAACCCGGCCCGGGCAACACCACCACCGCCCGCAGCGACCACACAAAAGGGGCCGGCGTCGCCGCCTCGGCAGTTCTTCGCGACGAAGGGCGTGCAACCGCTGACGCCGGAAATCGAGCAGGCGCTGCAGCCGAAAGACAGCTTCAAGGAATGCGACAACTGCCCGGAAATGGTGGTGGTGCCGAAGGGCTCATTCATCATGGGCACGCCGGTGACCGAGGTCGATCGCTACAAGGGCGAGGACCCGCTGCATCGGGTCAGCTTCGCGCGCCCGTTCGCGGTCGGGCGTTTTGCGATTTCGTTCGATGAATGGGATGCCTGCCTTGCCGATGGCGGCTGTGACGGCAACAAGGGTGACGATCACGAATTCGGCCGCGGCCGGATGCCGGCGCAGGGCATCAGCTTCGATGCGGCGAAATCCTACCTGGCCTGGCTGTCGCGCAAGGTCGGCCGCACCCATCGCCTGCCAAGCGAATCCGAGCGCGAATATTTCACCCGCGCCGGCACCACGACGCCGTTCTGGTTCGGCGCCACCCTCTCATCGCTGAACGCCAATTACGCGGCCGGAACGCCCTATGCCGGCGGACCGCGCGGCGTCGACAGCAAGGGCCCGGCGGTGGTGGATTCCTACGCGCCGAACCCGTTCGGGCTGTATCAGGTGCACGGCAATGTCTGGGAATGGACCGCGGACTGTTTCAACAAGCGCTACACCGAGGATACGCCAACCGACGGCTCAGCCTGGCTGGAAGGCGACTGCAACAGGCACATGGTGCGCGGCGGGCTCTGGAACTGGACCGCGGACAAGTCGCGTTCGGGTTACCGCGACGACCAGTATTTCGGCAGCGGCAAGAGTTTTCGCGTGGTCAGGACGCTGAACGTGCTGCCGTGAAGGCGTGGTGTGAGCGACGCGGCAGAAATTGAGTGCGAGATTTGATTGAAGGTCCCGGCTCGACCAGCCACGGAAGGGCCGGGACCTTCGCCTTCTGTTCTGGAATGCGCCGCTACAGCTACGGGAATTTTCTTAACGTTGTATGCACCGGGTTCCCCGCAGCAATACTGGGATCGCAGCACTCATGTGGTCGACGGCGGCAGCGAGCCCGTAAGCGAGGCGCGCTGCGACAGCTCGATCCAGTTGCCGTCGGGATCGCGCACCATCGAAATCCGCGCGGTGGTGCCGAGCGTCACCGGCGCGCGGGCCTCAACGCCGCCATGGCCGAGCACGAAAGCGTGCTCGCGATCGACATCGAACACCTGGAAGGTGATGTAGCGCCATCCCCTGCCTTCGAAGGACGCATCGTGCGGAGCGTCGGGCGCGTGCTCGACGATCAGCACCGTATCGCCCGCCAGAAAGCTCACGGCTTCGCCGGCCGCTTCGCCTTGCCGCAGTCCAAGCGCCGCCAGATAGAAGCGGCGATGCGCCTCGACGTCGCGAACGCCAAGACGAATCCCGATCCGCTCGATCCCGAACATGCCCTTTGGCACCAGCAAGACCCGGTTGCCTTCGGGATCGCGCATCGGCTGCGGCGCCGCGATTCCATCGGCGGCAATCAACAGCTCGCGATACCCCGACGGCGGGTTGTCCGGCAGCGGCTCATAGACCTGATTGATTTTCAGGATCGAGCCGCGGAGACCGTGACGGTGCTGCTTGTAGCCGCGGCGGATCGGCTGGGTGTGGTCGAACGGCAGACCGATCTCGTTCTGCCAGAACGCCAGCGCGGCCGGCGCGTGGTTGGTCGCAAAGCCGATGTCGATGCGGGGTTTTGCCAGATTCATCGCGGTGTCATCGGCGGGAGAAATTCCGGGTGACGGTATGCCAGCCAGCCCTGCAGGACAACCATGCTTCGGCGACCGGCCTTCCGCGATTGCCTTGATTGCCAGTAGCCCGTAGCTTGAGGCCAAGCAACCAACGAACAAAAATCCGGAGAGAAACGATATGGCACGCCTCAAATTCGGAGCCTTCCTCGCCCCGCACCACCCGATTGGCGAGCATCCGATGCTGCAGTTCCGCAGGGACCTCGATCTGGTCGAGCAGCTCGATGCGCTCGGCTACGACGAATTCTGGTGCGGCGAGCATCACTCCTCGGGCTGGGAAACGATCGCCTCGCCGGAGATGTTCCTGGCCGCCGCCGGCGAGCGCACCAAGCGCATCAAGCTCGGCACCGGCGTGGTCTCGCTGCCCTATCATCACCCCTACAATGTGGCGCAGCGCATGGTGCAGCTCGACCACATGACGGGCGGCCGCGCCATTTTCGGTTCCGGGCCGGGAGCGCTGGCCTCCGACGCCCACACGCTCGGCATCGATCCGATGACGCAGCGCGACCGCCAGGACGAGGCGATTTCGGTCATTCGCCGGCTGTTCAAGGGCGAACGCGTCACCGCCAAGAGCGACTGGTTCACCATGAACGACGCCGCGCTGCAGATCCTGCCCTTGCAGGAAGAGATGCCGTTCGTGGTAGCCTCGCAGATCTCGCCGTCGGGCATGACCCTGGCCGGCAAATACGGCATCGGCATCATTTCGCTCGGCTCGATGTCGACGCAGGGCCTGATGGCGCTGCCGACGCAATGGGGGTTCGCCGAGGACGCGGCGAAGAAGCACGGCACCACCGTGAGCCGTTCCGACTGGCGCGTACTCTTGTCCTGGCACATCGCCGAGACGCGCGAGCAGGCGCGGCGCGAGGCAGGCCCCGGCCTGATGCGCTGGCACAACGAGTATAATGTCCGTACCCTGCAGCGACCGGGCCTTACGCCGTTTACCTCGCCCGAGGACGCGGTGGAGAAGACCGCCGGCGGCGAGGGCGCGGCCTCCACCATCGGCACCCCCGACGATCTGGTGAAGACCATCAAGAACCTGATGGAGGTGAGCGGCGGCGTCGGCACCATCATCGGCTTTGTGCATGACTGGGCCAACCCCGAGAACACCCGCCGCAGCTGGGACATGGTGGCGCGCTACGTGGTGCCGGAAATCAACGGCCATATCGCCGGCCTGCGCCGGTCGCAGCAATTCGTGATCGAGAACCGCGCGGTGTTCGAGCGCGCGGGCCAGGCGGTGATGGCCAAGATCATGGAAAACGACAAGGCCGCGGCCGCCCTGCCGCTCACCGGACCCGGCCGCGTCGCGATCCCCACCATCAACGCGCCGGACCTGCAGAAGGAAGCCGCCAAGCAGAAGAACAAGGCGTGAGCGGCGGCCGGCAACGCAACGGCGTCCCGGCGTGGGCCGGGATGACGATGGTCTAGCGCTTCGTGCCGGCGCGCATCGGACTCACTTGCCGTAATATTCCTGCACGGTCTCCCACGCCACCGTCTGCAGGAAGCGCACGGTCGGCTCGTCGATGGTCGCGTGATAGGAATTGCCGACCGGCGAGCGGCCGGTCAGCGCGGCAAAGCTGGTGCAGGCCGCGAGATAGGTACCCGCCAGCGACGGATGGCGCTTGTCGGGGGCGTAGAGATTGAGTTCCGGTTGTTGGCGGCGCGCCCGCGCGAAGGCGAGACCGGCCGGAATCACCAGCGCGTTGTTGGCATTGCCCGCCGTCGTATAGGCTTCAGCCAGTTCCGCGGTCATCTCGGGCTTGTCGGCATAGGCCCAGGACATGAAGAACACCGGCGTTGCACCATGGGCACGGACAATGTCGCTGTCCTTCCTGGCATATTCGGTGAAAACCGTCTTCAGCCTGGGATGGATCGGGCACTGGCTGCAATCCATCATGACCGCGGCATCGAACAATTTTTCGCGTTTGTTGAAGACGATATTGTTGTCGTCGTCGAAGGTGTACGAGCCCACCGCATTGGGCCGGAAATAGCTCTCGACGTCGTGCCAGTCGAAGCCGGAGCCGCCGATCGTCACCATCGTGGCGCGGTAGTCCTGCTTGTGGTCGGGGTCGGCAGCCTTTTCCAGCAGCGACAGATGGCCGGGCAAGCCGTTGTTGTAATAGAAAAAGCTGTTGCCTATGAACATCTCGGTCTTCGGGAAATCAGGGCCGAGGCTGGTGACCACGGGTTTGGTCTGCGCCAGCGCCGCCGATGGCCCGATCGCCATCCAACCTCCTGCCGCCAGCATAAGCAACAGCGCTCGCATAAGTCCCGGCATTTCAATGCTCCCTGTTCGATTGGTTTTGCGGCAATCTATCATGGCCGGCGGATTTGTCGCGCAGGATCGATCGGCACGTTCCGCCGGGATGGCATCGAGAGGCTTTGCACCGGACGGACAAAGGGTTATTTACTACCCTTGGTCATGCCGATCACTGCCGGTGTGCCCCGGATAGCGAGCCGGCATCACGTCGCCGTCATCCCGGACCAAACGGAGCAACTGCCATGTCGATGCAGAGTGTGGCTTCTTCCGCGATCGCCCTGACACCGCCGAAGCGCAATACGTTGACGCATATTCCCGGCGACGAGGGCTGGCCCTTCATCGGCAAGACGCTCGACGTGCTCGCCGATCCCAAGGGGCAGGTGGAGCGCTCGGCCGCCAAATACGGCCTGCTCTATCGCAGCCACATCTTCGGCGAAACCAGCCTCACCTTCCTTGGACCGGAGGCCAACGAGCTGGTGCTGTTCGATCAGGCCAAGCTGTTCTCCTCGTCGCTCGGCTGGGGCCGGATTCTGGACCTGCTGTTTCCGCGCGGCCTGATGCTGCTCGACTTCGACGAGCACCGCCTGCATCGCCGGGCGCTGTCGGTGGCGTTCAAATCCGGGCCGATGAAATCCTATCTGGCGGGACTCGATACCGGGATCGCCGCGCGGGTCAGGCAATGGAAGGCGCAACCGGGTCCGATGCTGCTGTATCCGGCGATCAAGCAGCTCACGCTCGATCTCGCGGCGACCTCGTTCCTCGGCGCCGATCTCGGGCCGGAGGTCGACGATATCACCAACGCCTTCGTCGACATGGTGGCCGCCTCGATCTCGGTGATCCGCACGCCGCTGCCCGGCACCAAGATGGCGCGCGGCGTCAGGGGCCGCAAGCGTATCGTCGCCTATTTCTCGGAACAGATACCGATCCGCCGCGCCAGAGGCGGCGGCGAGGATCTGTTCTCGCAGCTGTGCCAGGCCACCCACGAGGACGGCGCCCTGCTTTCGACGCAGGACATCGTCGACCACATGAGTTTTCTGATGATGGCCGCGCACGACACGCTGACGTCCTCGCTGACATCGTTCGTGGCGGCGCTGGCCGCCAATCCGGATTGGCAGGGCCGCTTGCGCGACGAGGCCAATGGACTGGGCATCGCGGCCGACGCCCCCACGACGTTCGATCATCTCGAGGCGATGCAGCTCACCGAGATGGCGTTCAAGGAGGCGTTGCGGCTGAAACCGCCGGTTCCCTCGATCCCGCGCCGCGCCATCCGGGATTTCACCTTCATGGGCTATGCGGTCCCCGCCGGCACCATGCTCGGCGTCAATCCGCTGTTCACCCACCACATGCCGGAGATCTGGCCCGATCCGGAAAGGTTCGATCCGATGCGCTTCACCGAGGAGGCGCAGCGCAACCGTCATCGCTTCGCCTGGGTGCCGTTCGGCGGCGGCGCGCATATGTGCATCGGGCTGCACTTCGCCTATATGCAGGCGAAATGCTTCGCGCGGCACTTCCTGCAAAATCTCGAGGTCTCGCTGGAGCCGGGCTATACGCCGGACTGGCAGATGTGGCCGATCCCGAAGCCCCGCGACGGACTGCGGGTGACGCTGACGCCGGTGGCGTAGAGCCTTTTCCGTTTCGATCGAATCGAAACGGGGCTCGAGATTCTCGATTTGACGCGTTTTCTTGACGCGAACCGGCTTCCACCCCGGATCAAGTCGGGGGCAGGCTTTCGCTCGAAAACGCTCTGCCGCCTCAGCCCGCGCCCTGATCGAGCGCCTGGCGCAAGGCGACATAGCCCTGCTGCTGCGCGGTCCAGTTGCGACCGCCGGTTATGGCGCCGTCGATCACCAGGTCGTGCCCGTTGATGAAGCTGGATTCGTCGCTGGCGAGAAACACCGCGGCATGCGCGATGTCCTCGGGCAACCCGGCGCGCGGGATCGGTTGCGCGGTCTTGTAGATCTCACGCGTCACGTCGGGCGTCTTCTCCGCGTCCTCGACCGAGAGGCCGAGCGCCTTGCCGAAAATGCCGGTGGCGATCAGGCCCGGCGAAATGCTGTTGACGCGAATGCCGGCCTCGCCGAGCTCCATCGCCACGCATTTGGTGAGATGAATGACCGCGGCCTTGGCCGCGCCATAGACCACCGAGGTGGAATAACCGGCGAGCCTGCCCGCGATGCTGCCGTTGTTGATGATACTGCCGGAACCCTGGCGGCGCATATGGGGGGCGGCGTGCTTCATGCCGAGCATCACGCTGCGCAACAGTGTCGCCATCGCCGTGTCGAAGCGCCCGACCTCGAGGCCTTCGATGCCGCCGGTCTGGGCCGGGCCGCCGGCATTGTTGAACAGGCAATCGATGCGCCCGAATTTCTCCACCGCCTCGCCGATCAGTTCGCGCACCTGGTCCTCGACCGTGACGTCGGTCTGGCGAAAGATGCAGGCGGGGCCCAGTTTCCCGGCGAGCGCCTCGCCCTCCGGCGCGCGGCGACCGGCGATGACGATTTTTGCGCCTTCGGCCACGAATATTTCCGCGGTGCGCAGACCGATGCCGCTGGTCGCGCCGGTGATCACCGCGATCTTGCCGCTGAGCCGTCCCATGTCGTTCTCCTGGATTTGAGCGAAGATGTTGGCGCGACTATATCCCCGGCCCGGCGGAACAACGCAAGCGGGCCACGCATTTGCCTTTCCTGGCTCCGTTTCCTGGCCCGTTCCGGATTCGCCGACTGGCCGATGTGATGTATTGTGGCACATGGCAAAATTGATCGACGAGTTCCGGCGCGGCTGGCAGGGCACATCCCGGCCCTCGCTGCCTTTCAGCATTGGCTTCGCGATTGTCTGTCTCGCGCTGGCGACGCTGGCGCGGTGGGGCCTGTCGCTGATCCGGCCGGACGTGTTCTTCACGCCGTACTTCCCGGCCGTCGTCTTTGCCACCGCGTTCGGGGGCCGACGCGTCGGGAGCGCGACGGCCTTGGCCAGCGGCGTGCTTGGCATCACCATCACCTTCGGCGGCACGCCGGCCGATGCCGCGAGACTGGCGCTGCTGCTCATCTACCTGTTCGTCTGCGGCCTGACGATATGGGGCACCGCGCACTACCGGTCGATCGCCTCGCAGCAGCGGGACATCGCCAAGCGCCTGATCCGGGAGGAGGAATACCGCAAACTCGTGGTCGACGAGCTCCAGCACCGGCTGAAGAACAAGTTGTCGAGCATTCACGCGGTTCTGCGCCAGGTGCTGCAGGACCAGCCGCAGATCTGGGCCGGCATCGATCTGCGGCTGCGGGCGCTGTCCGCGACCGACGACCTGATCGCGCGGATCGACGGCAGCGGCTGCGACATCAAGGATCTGCTGCTATCGGAACTCGGACCTTACGGGCATGTCCGGTTCACCCTGAACGGCGATCCGCTGTTTCTGCCGGCCAAACTGGCGGTGAGCCTCGCCCTGGTATTTCACGAGCTTGCCACCAACGCCGGGAAATATGGCGCTTTTTCCTCCGCGCGCGGGCTGTTGCAGGTGTCGTGGTTGGTATCGGACGGGCGGCTCACCATCCGCTGGGACGAAACAGAAGGCCCCGCGATCGAAACCGTCGGCAAGGCCGGCTTCGGCACCAAGCTGTTGAAATCGGCGTTGCGGCCGTTCGACGGCGGCGCCGAGATCGCTTTTCTGAAGACCGGGGTTCACTGCACCCTGCAGTGCCGCATTCCCCAGAGCTGACCGGCCTTCGGGCCGGTAACGGGCGACGCCGCCTCCGAAACCGCGTTGATATTTCGTTAATGACAATTCGCACAGGCCGGTTCGAAACCCGCGCTCGCGCGCCAGGCGGCGGGTTCAGGCGCTGCATTTAACCAAAACTACAAGGGACTCCGGCACAATTGCGGCCATGCCAACCCGCGAGCCCCACCACTCGCCGATCGCCGCGACCGAAGGCGGACCCACCGTCGACGCCGAGCTGAGCATCCTGAGGGATGTCTTCAGAATGCTCCCGGCCGGGGTCACGGTCCAGGACGAGCATGGCCGGTTGCTGCTGGCAAACGACGCCGCCGCGGCGCAGCTCGGGTTGGGTGCAAACCAGCCGGCGGAGCCCGCATCGCCGGAGCTCGCCCAGCGCCGCGAAGCCGGCATGGAATTGCTGCGCGCCGGACGCGCCGCCACGGCCGAGGAATTCGTCACCCACGGCGAGGTCAAACAGGTCTTTCTGACCGCCCATCGCCCGGTCCGCATCGCCGATCGCGATCTGCTGCTTTCGAGCTCGATCGACATCACCGCGCAAAAGGCCGTCGAGGACCATTTGTTCCGCTCGGCCTATTATGACGAGCTGACCGGCCTGCCGTCCCGGCGCGTGATCGAGCACCGCGCCAACTACCTGCTGCAGCGCGAACCGCACAGCAGGTTCGCGCTGGCTTTTCTCGACATCGACAATTTCAAGCATATCAACGACTATTACGGCCACGCCAACGGCGACGCCCTGCTGGTCGAATTCGCCCACCGGATCGGGCTGGACCTGCGCGAATCCGACATGCTGTCGCGGATCAGCGGCGACGAATTCCTGCTGCTGCTTACGCCGATCCAGGGTGGGAGCGAGGTGGCGGAATACGTCCAGTCGATGCTGGAACGGTTGAAGGCGCCGTTCTTCATCGACGGATCAGAGATATTCGCCTCCACCTCGATCGGGGTAAGCCTCTATCCGGAGCATGGCCGCAGCTACGACGTGCTGCGCCAGAACGCCGACATTGCGATGTACCGGATCAAGAACGACGGCAAGGGCGCGGCGGCCTTCTTCGACTCCGGCATGGAGCGCGAGGCGCTCGCCCGCATGAAGATCGAGCAGTCGCTGCGGCTGGCCATCCTGGAAAAGCGCTTCTGCTGCGCCTTCCAGCCGAAGGTCGACATCCGGACGCAGGATATCAAGGGCATCGAGGCGCTGGTGCGCCTGCGCGACGACGAGGGCGTGATCCAGGCCCCCGGCACCTTCATCAACCTCGCAGTGGAGCTCGGACTGATCGACGAACTCACCCATCTGGTGCTGGCCGAGATCGTCAAGTCGATCGACCTCATCAACGAGACCTTCGGCCACGGCGCCTCGATCAGCATCAACGTCGCGGCCAAGCAGGCCGGCAATCCCGAATTCATGCATTCGTTCGCACAGGCGATCGAGGCGACCGGCTTTCCCAGCCGATTCATGATCGAGGTGACCGAAGACGCCTTCGTCGCCAAGACCCATTTCCAGGACGAGATCCTGCCGATCTTCCGAAAGCTCGGGGTCGGGATTTCGATCGACGATTTCGGCATCGGCTATTCGTCGCTGTCGGCGCTGGCCGACATCACCGCCGACGAAATCAAGATCGATCGCTCCTTCATCACCGACATCCATAAACGCCCGCGCAGCCAGGGCATTCTGCGCGCGATCGAATCGCTGAGCGAGGCGCTCGGCATGACCGTGATCGCCGAGGGGCTGGAAACCTTCGAGGAACTCGCCTACCTGCAGGCCGCCACCAATATCCGCTATGCGCAGGGATACTATTTCGCGCGGCCGATCTTCCTCGAGGAACTCAAGCCGGCGATCCCGCTCGCCAGCGAGGCGCGTGTCAGCCTGGCCAGCCGTCCGGCGCAGGAAAACCGCCCGGCCTATGCGCGCGGCGAGCGCTATCGCCGCTGAGCCGCGCGCAGGCCGTTACGCTTCGCCTTTTTCGAAACGCTATTTCGTCAGCACCGGCAGCGGCGCCACGCTGTCGTTCGGGGCGCCGGCCTGCATGGTGATCAGCGTCATCGACGTGATGTCGTAATAGCCCATGATGGCGATGGCATCCATGATGCCGCGTTCGCCGAATTTCTCCAGCGCGGCCTTGTAGACGGGATCGGAGACCTTCTTGTCGCGGTACAGCGCCATCGCCAGATCATACAGCGCCGCCTCGTCGTCCTTCATGTTGTCGGGGCGCCGGCCGGCCGCGATGTCGCCGGCAACCCTGGGATCGAGACCGCCCTTGATCGCCAGCGGATAATGCGCGAACCATTCATATTGCGCGGTCCATTGCCGGGCGGTGATCAGGATCGCCATTTCGCTCAGCCGCGGCGGCAGCGAGGAATTCCAGCGCAGATACTCCGTCAACGCCGTCAGCTTCGGCGCCAGATCGGGGCTGCGGATGTAGGCGCGGTAGGGCGGATTGACGAACTTGGCGTTGCGCGGCGGTGCGGCGATCATCTCGGCCCAGGCCATCTGCGGTGGGCTCAGTTCCTCGGCCTTGAGCGGCACGAAGCGGGTGATGTCCTCGGCGCGGCCAGTCTGCGGCGCGGCGAACAGCACCGCCAACGAAAGGACGGCGAGCAGTTTCTTCATTGTTTCTCTCCCTGTCGGTCGCGGCCTTGCACCGCATCGACCTTGCCGGCCGCCGCGCAAGAATATTCCGATGCCTTGTTGTTGCAATGGCGGAGCGGCCTTCGCAGTTGCGTCAGGCAGGCCGCCGGCGAGAAATTTCACTATGCGAAATCGCGCCCTCTTTGGTATGAAGCAGGCAGCGTCGGGTCCGGCCCGCCAACATCAGAATGCAATAAAGGGAGCCGGAACGCACTGCGTCGCACCTTCCATTTGGCAGCACCCGAGGGCCTTATCCTACGCATGTCCGATCGCCCACCCATCGTCAGCGACCCCGCCTTCATCCGCGCCCGCGCCATGGAAACGCTGTTCGAGCGTCTCGAATCCCTCTGTGAAGGCGCCATCGCGATCGACCGCGCCGGCAACGTGGTCTATGTCAACGAAAAATACCTGCACTCGCTCCGTCTCACCGACGCCTCGGAAGCCATCGGCCGCCCGATCGAGGAGATCATCCCCAACAGCCTGATGCGCCGCGTCGCGGAGATCGGCGAGCCGATCCTGCTCGACATCATGGAACTCGGCGGCGAGCAGCTGGTGGTGACGCGGATGCCGATCGAGGACGAGAACAAGAATATCATCGGTGCCATCGGTTTCGTGCTCTACGATCATCTGGACAGCATCAAGCCGCTGATCGCGCGGATGGCCCAGCTCGAGAGCGACTTGCGGGTGGCGAAGCGGCAACTGTCGCAAGGCCGCACCGCGCGCTTCACCTTCGACGACTATGTCGGCAAGACCGAAGGCATTGCGCGCGCCAAGGAACTCGCGAGCCGGGCGGCGCGGCAGAGCGTGACGGTGCTGTTGAGCGGCGAAACCGGCACCGGCAAGGAATTGCTGGCCCAGGCCATCCACAACGCCTCGCCGCGCGCCGAAAAACCCTTCGTCAGCGTCAATGTCGCCGCCATTCCCGATACGCTGATCGAGTCGGAATTCTTCGGCACCGCGCCGGGCGCCTATACCGGCGCCGACCGCAAGGGCCGCGACGGCAAGTTCAGGATCGCCGATGGCGGCACCCTGTTTCTCGACGAAATCGGCGAAATGCCGCTGCAGCTGCAGGCCAAGCTGTTGCGCGTGCTGCAGGAGCGCGAATTCGAGCCGGTCGGCTCCGACAAGGTCACCAGGGTCGACGTCCGCGTCATCGCCGCCACCAATCTCGACCTGCAGAAACGTGTCGGCGAAGGCGCGTTCCGCGCCGATCTGTATTACCGGCTCAATGTGCTCTCGATCCCGCTGCCCCGCTTGCGCGATTGCGCCGGCGACCTCCCGGAAATCTGTGCACGGCTGCTCGACGATATCGTGCTGTCCGGCGATTACGTCAGCGCCCGGATCACGCCGTCGGGGCTGGCGGCGCTCGGCCGCTATGATTGGCCCGGAAACGTCAGGGAGCTGCGCAACATTCTGGAGCGGGCGCTGATCCTGAGCGATTCCGGCCGCCTCACCGGCGATGATTTCGCCCGCATCCTGCCCTTCGCTCACGAGACCAGGCCCGCCGCCCCGGCAAGGCCGCCGGGCGTGGTCGTGCCCTATGCGCAGGCCGAAGCCGAATTCGAGAAGCAGACGCTGGAATGCGCGCTGCAGGCGAGCAACGGGCAGATCACCGAAGCCGCCAAGATGCTGCGGATCTCGCGCGCGACGTTCTACAAGAAGCTGGCAAAGTTCGGGCTTGCCCCGTCGGGCGCGCCCGTCTGACTTTTGGGACGAAAAGTGTCGCGAGTCTCAGACAATTTACGCGGCCTCGCGCGGCGGCGGGCACCCTAAACCCGGCCCAATTGCTGGTTTTTCAACCATATTGATGTATCGCAAAGCATTTGGCGCGGACCTTGCTCTGCTTGCCTGACGACGCATGCCGAACAAATGCGCGCCGACGGGAGGGACAGAGACGTATTTCTGATCGCGCCCGCCGTGCTCGTTTTTCTGATGTTCGTCGCCGATCGACAAGAAAACCGGGAGGGCAATGATGACCATCGCGCTGGAAGCAACACGTCCGCCGCCGTCGCACGTCACGGTAGCGACAGCCAGTCTGATCGGCACCGCGATCGAGTGGTACGATTTCTTCCTGTACGGTACCGCCGCGGCGCTGATCTTCAACAAATTGTTCTTTCCCACCTTCGATCCGGCGGTGGGTACGCTTTTGGCGTTTGCGACCTATGCGCTGGGGTTCATCGCGCGACCGCTCGGCGGGCTGGTGTTCGGTCACTTCGGCGACAAGATCGGCCGCAAGACCATGCTCTATCTGACGCTGCTGATTATGGGCGTCGCGACGGCGGCGATCGGCCTGCTGCCGACCTATGACACGCTCGGCATCTGGGCGGCGGTATTGCTGGTCACCTGCCGGCTGATCCAGGGTTTCGGCCTGGGCGGCGAATGGGGCGGCGCCGTGCTGATGGCGGTCGAGCACGCGCCCGAAGGCAAGAAGGGCTTTTACGGCAGCTGGCCGCAACTCGGCGCCCCGCTTGGGCTGGTGCTCGGCACCCTGGTGTTCTCGCTGGTGTCCTCGTTCCTGACCGATGCGGAGTTGTTCGCCTGGGGCTGGCGGATTCCGTTCCTGTTCAGCATCTTCCTCGTGGTCGTCGGCCTGTGGATCCGGTTTACGATCGGGGAATCGCCGGAGTTCCAGAAGATCAAGGACTCCAAGCAGGAAGTGAAAATGCCGATCCTCGACGCGATCCGGCTGTATCCCAAGAACATCCTGCTGGCGATGGGCGCGCGGTTCGCGGAAAACGGCTTCTTCTATATCTACGCCACCTTCGTTCTCGCCTATGCGACCCAGTCGCTGGGCATGAACCGGCAGGACATCTTGAACGGCGTGCTGATCGCCGCCGCGATCGAGAGCTTCACGATTCCCGCCTTCGGCGCTCTTTCCGACCGTGTCGGGCGGCGGCCGGTCTATATCTTCGGCGCGGTCTTCTCGGCGCTGATGTCGTTCCCGCTGTTCATGCTTCTCGCAACCAAGAACCCGCAACTCGGCTGGATCGCGATCGTGCTCGGCCTCGCCGTCGGGCACGCCGCGATGTATGGCCCGCAGGCGAGCTTCTTGTCCGAACTGTTCGGCACCAAAGTGCGCTATAGCGGCGTGTCGCTCGGCTACAATCTCGCGTCGATCTTCGCCGGCGCGCTGTCGCCGCTGATCGCCACCGGCCTGATGGCCGCCTACAAGCCGGAAACCTGGCCGATCTCCGTCTACATGATCGGGCTGGCGCTGATCACCATCGTATCGGTCTATTTCGCAACGGAGACACGAAACAACGCCGAGGCCTGAATCCGCCGGCTCCGATCGTCGGACCGGGGTTCGAAGGGAGCAATGAAGTGAGCCAGCATCCGGCCTTGCCCTATTTGCGCAGCTCGGAAAAAGGCAAGATCGTCACCGCGGCGGAAGCCGTCCGCCTGATCCGCGACGGCGATACGGTCGCCACCGGCGGGTTTGTCGGCATCGGTTTCGCCGAGGAAATCGCGGTGGCGCTGGAGGAGTGCTATCTCGCCAGCGAGGGCGATGCGCCCTACACCCAGGGCAAGCCGCGCAACCTGACGCTGGTCTATGCCGCCGGGCAAGGCGACGGCAAGCATCGCGGCCTCAATCACTTCGCCCATGACGGGCTGGTCAAGCGCGTGATCGGCGGCCATTGGGGTCTCGCGCCCAAATTGCAGGCGCTCGCGATCTCCAACCAGATCGAGGCCTACAACCTGCCGCAGGGCGTCATCACCCATCTGTTTCGCGACATCGCGGCGCACCGACCCGGCCATATCTCGCGCATCGGCATCGATACCTTCGTCGATCCGCGCAAGGGCGGCGGCAAGCTCAACGCCCGCACCACCGAGGACATGGTCGAACTGGTCACCCTCGGCGGCCAGGAATGCCTGTTCTACAAGAGCTTTCCGATCGACGTCGGGATCATTCGCGCCACCACCGGCGATCCCGACGGCAATCTCACCATGGAAAAGGAAGCGCTGACGCTGGAGGCGCTGGCGATCGCGATGGCGGCGCATAATTCCGGGGGCATCGTGATCGCGCAGGTCGAGCGCGTGGCCGAGAGCGGCAGCCTCAATCCGCGCCAGGTCAAGATCCCCGGCATCCTGGTCGACTGCGTGGTGGTGGCGAAGCCGGAGAACCACTGGCAGACCTTCGGCACCCAGTACAATCCCGCGTACTCCAGCGAAATCCGGGTGCGCGCCGGCTCATTGCCGCCGATGCCGATGAGCGAGCGCAAGATCATCGCGCGCCGGGCGGCGTTCGAGCTGAAGCCCAACAGCGTCGTCAATCTCGGGATCGGCATGCCCGACGGCATCGCCGCGGTCGCCAATGAAGAGCGGATCATCGATCTCATCACGTTGACGGCGGAGCCCGGCGTGATCGGCGGCATTCCCGCCAGCGGCATCGATTTCGGCGCCGCCATCAACACCCAGGCGGTGATCGACCAGCCCTATCAGTTCGATTTCTACGACGGCGGCGGGCTCGACGCGGCGTTTCTCGGCCTCGCCCAGGTCGACCGGGCCGGCAATCTCAACGTCAGCAAATTCGGCCCCAAGCTCGCCGGCGCCGGCGGGTTCATCAACATCAGCCAGACCGCCAAGGAGGTGATCTTCGTCGGCACCTTCGGCGCCGGGCGCCTGCGCATCGCGCTCGCCGACGGCCAGCTCAGGATTCTCGAGGAAGCCAAGGCCCGAAAATTCATCGAAGCCGTGGAGCATGTGACCTTCAGCGGCGCCTACGCGGTCGCGCGCGGACAGAGCGTGCTCTATGTCACCGAACGCTGCGTCTTCAAGCTCGGCGCCGACGGACTCGAGCTCGCCGAGGTCGCACCCGGCATCGATATCGAGCGCGACATCCTGGCGCTGATGGATTTCAAGCCGGCGATCCCGCGCGATCCCCTTGCCATGGATCCGCGGATCTTCCGCGAAGGCGCGATGGACCTGCGCGAGCACATGCTGGCGATCCCGCTCGACCGGCGCTTCACGCTCGACGAGCAGCAGAACCTGTTCTTCGTCAATCTGGAGCGCTATCCGCTGCGCAGCCGCGCCGATATCGAGGCGATCGCAAAGGCCGTCGAAACCCGGCTCGGCGGACTCAACCGCCGGGTCTACGCGATCGTCAATTACGACAACTTCTCGATCGTGCCCGAACTGATGGACGAATATTCGGCGATGGTGCGCAGCCTCGCCGACCGCTTCTATTCGGGCGTCTCGCGCTACACCACCTCGGGCTTCCTGCGCATCAAGCTCGGCGAGGCGCTGGAAAAACGCGGCGTCGCCGCGCATATTTTCGAAAGCGCCGAGGAAGCGCAGTCGGATTGGCGCAACATCGCCGGCAGCGCCGGCCCGCTCCCCGGGCCAGCCGGGCGCGGGCTTGGCGGGGAGGCGGCATGAGCCAAGCCGCCAATCTCGACCGAAATCGCCGGCGGTGCGAACATCGAATTGCAATGTTCGCCCAGCTGTGCAAATCGCTGTGACAATGGAATTTCAACAGGAGGGACTGCCGTGCGTCTACCGCTCATTCTTGCAACCGTCACACTCGGCCTGATCGGAAGCGCCGCCGCGCGCGCCGACGATCTGACGATCGCCCTGATCTACGGCAAGACCGGTCCACTGGAAGCCTACGCCAAGCAGACCGAAACCGGGCTGCGGATGGGGCTGGAATACGCCACCAAGGGCACCATGACGCTGGACGGCCGCAAGATCGTCGTCATCACCAAGGACGACCAGAGCAAGCCGGACCTGTCCAAGGCGGCCCTTGCCGAAGCCTATCAGGACGACAAGGCCGATATCGCCATCGGCACGACGTCGTCGGCCGCAGCCCTCGCCGACCTTTCGGTGGCGGAGGAAAACAAGAAGATCCTGATCGTGGAGCCGGCGGTCGCCGACCAGATTACCGGCGAGAAGTGGAACCGGTACATCTTCCGCACCGGACGCAATTCCTCCCAGGACGCGATTTCGAACGCGGTGGCGATCGGCAAGCCGGGCGTCACCGTGGCGACACTGGCGCAGGACTATGCCTTCGGCCGTGACGGTGTCGCCGCCTTCAAGGAGGCGCTGGCGAAAACCGGCGCGACATTGGCTGCCGAGGAATACGCGCCGACCACCACGACGGATTTCACCGCGGTCGGCCAGCGCCTGTTCGACGCGCTGAAGGACAAGCCCGGCCGCAAGATCATCTGGGTGATCTGGGCGGGCGGCGGCGACCCCTTGACCAAGCTGCAGGACATGGACCCGAAGCGCTACGGCATCGAGCTTTCGACCGGCGGCAACATCCTGCCGGCACTGGCCGCCTACAAGCGGCTGCCCGGCATGGAAGGTGCGACTTATTACTATTACGACATCCCGAAGAACCCGATCAACGACTGGCTGGTTTCCGAGCACCAGAAGCGCTTCAACGCGCCTCCGGACTTCTTCACCGCCGGCGGATTTTCGGCCGCGATGGCCGCGGTCGCCGCCGTCACCAAGGCAAAGTCCACCGACACCGAGAAGCTGATCACCGCGATGGAAGGCCTGGAGTTCGATACGCCCAAGGGCAAGATGGTGTTCCGCAAGGAGGACCATCAGGCGCTGCAGAGCATGTATCACTTCAAGGTCAAGGTCGATCCGAACGTCGCCTGGGCCGTGCTGGAGCCGGTGCGCGAACTCAAGATCGAGGACATGGACGTCCCGATCCGGAACAAGCGCTGATCTTGCTTCTCCCTCGCCTCGCTCTTGCGGGGAGAGGGAGAGGCGG
>Ga0302276_10001551_pt1 | contig 20713 bp, 13 predicted proteins | sample III_Bog_N2_3_FD_198768 | JGI IMG/M metagenome (GOLD analysis project Ga0302276, IMG submission 198768) | Peat permafrost microbial communities from Stordalen Mire near Abisko, Sweden - III_Bog_N2_3 | ecosystem: Environmental > Terrestrial > Soil > Wetlands > Peat | place: Sweden: Abisko...
CGTCGCCCTTCGCAGCCGAGAACTTCTTCCCATCCCACACGTTCCAGCCGTGATCCTGTGTCCCGATCAGCAGCGTTCCATCGCGCCGGGCCAGCAATGCCGTGATCACATTGCTGCTCAGCCCATTAGCCGTCGTAAAGTTCTCGATTCTTCCCGCACGCAGACGCGACAACCCCGCAAACGTCGCCACCCACAAGTCGCCATGCGCATCCCGCACCATCGCCCCCACCAGGTCGCTGCCCAGCCCGTTGGCCTGGGTAAAGGTCTCCATCTTTCCGGCCGCCGGTTCGCGTGCGCCCGCGCCGGTCCAGTGCGTCAAACCGCGCCGCGTTCCGATCCACAGCGACCCATCGGTGTCCACCAGCAGCGAGCGGATAAAGTCGTCCGGCAGCCCGTCCGCCGACGTGTACGCATCCACCGCGCCGCCGCGAATCCGGTTTAGGCCATCCGGCGTGCCCACCCACAGGTCGCCATTCGGCGCCGCGGCCAATGACAGAATCACATCGCTCAGCAGCACATCGCGCACCGTGTACGGACTGGCCCCGCCGGCGTCCGCGCCCGACCGTGGCAGCGCATTCAGTCCGCCACCGGCCGTGCCCACCCACAGCTTGCCCGCCGCGCCCTCCACCACCGTCGTGGTCTGGTCGGAGCTGAGCCCCTCGCGCACGCCCATGGTGTGGAACCGCTGATCGCGCAGGATGTGCAGGCCGTCGGCCTCGGTGCCGGCCCAAATGTTGCCCTCGCGGTCTTCCATCAGCGCCATCACAGAAGCTTTGGCCAGCGGATCGGTCACCGGCAGACGCTGTAACTTTCCCGCGGTCCAGCGCGTGAGGCCCTGGTTCGTGCCTATCCAAAAGCTCCCCTGGCGATCTACCAGGATGGTCTGGATGCGGCTGCCAGGAAGTTCGCGGCCAACGGTCATGCGCGCCACAACGCCTTCGCGGATAATAGCTATTGCGGTGGTCTTGCTTGCCGCTGCCGCTTGACCGTTATAAAAGGGAGAATAAAATTCCGCACCTGCGTTGGGAAAAAGGTCTGCAAAGAGCGGCCCGTTCCATTGCCCCTCGTCTCTCAAGAAGAAGCCCTGCGTCGTGGCCGTCCACAGTTCTCCATTCTTGTCTGTGGAAAGAAAATTGACTGTTCCGCTCGGCAGTCCGTTGCTGTCAGGTACAAATCGATTTCCGGCGAGTCGTGCGAGGCCTTGGTCAGTCCACGCCCATAGGGTTCCTCTCAGACCCTCGACCATCGCCCTAATACTGTCTCCCGGCAATCCGTTAGCCGTAGAAAAGTTCGTCGCCACCCCATCCTTCCACCGCGCCAGCCCCTCGCTGGTTCCAATCCAAAGCGCCCCATCGTTTGCCGCCAGCAAGCACCGCACATCGTTCCCCGGCAGTGCCGGACTCGTGTTCTTGTCGAAGACCTGGAAGCTGTTGCCGTCGAAGCGCACCAGCCCCACCTCGGTTCCCAGCCACACAAACCCATCCCGCGTCTGCGCCAGCGCCTGCACCGTGTTCTGCGGCAGCCCGTTCTCCATGCCCCACGCCTGGCGCCCATAGCCGGCCAGCGGCGTGGAGGGCTCGAGCGCCCACCCTGCGCCAACCGCCATCAGCAGCAGCGCCGCCAAGCCCAGACGCACCACCGCCCGGCTCTTTGTTCTCCTCGAATTGGCGCGATCATTGGCCACAAATGCAGATCAGCATTCTCCCGGCAACCTGCCGCATATCAGCGCGCTTTGCACAAAGATTCGCTGAACATCGCAGCCGCCGCAAGGCGGCTCAAGCAGGGTGCAATCAGACTACCGTACAAAGGTGGAAGCCACTCTACACCCTTCGGCGTTCTCCACCCTTTGATGGACCTTACCCTCAGTCCAATGGCTCAAGACAGCCATCGGTCGCGGCGCTAGTCTTGGGTTGTCTCCTGATTTGATTCCTGAACTGGTCATAGCAAAGTTCCATTCTCGGGTGGCTGCCAATCGCAAGGGCAGCCACCCGATTCCTTTTTCGGGCGCTCGCACCGAAGCCCCGCATGCATCCTCTCTCCGTCCGCGCCGCTCTCCGCTTCAAATCGCGCGCCCGAGGCCCGGGTACTACGGTCGTACTGGGCCGCGCGGGCGATTTTCCAGGCCTGAAGGCCGCGTCTTTGGGGCATATCTCCAGGGGTTAAACAGGCCGCGAAAAAAGGCCTTGTTTCAGGTGAAAGGCCCAAGAAGCGTACCGCTGGGGCTGAAGCCCTCATGGATCTGATTGGCTTTGTGCTGGGGATAAATCCCCGGCCTACCGCCTGAACGGGTTTTTCCGCAGCCTGTAAAACCCTCTGCTCCCTCCGCATAACACATTTGTACTTGTGGTACTAGAATGGTCTCGGCCCTCGCGGCCGGGAGATTCGCTTGCTCAAAAAGACTCTTTGCCTACTTACCCTTGCTGTGACCCTTGCGCCCATCAGTCAGCTTCGCGCGCAGGCAACGCCCGACGTGATCGTCGAGAAGGGCGTCGCCATGAAGACCCGCGACGGCCTCACCCTGCGCGCCGACATCTACCGCCCCGCCGGCGACGGCAAATTCCCCACACTGCTGGAGCGCACTCCCTACAACAAGGACGGCGCCGCCGACTTTGGCCACAAGGCCGCCCTGCGCGGCTACATGGTCGTCGTGCAGGATGTGCGCGGCCGCTACACCTCAGAGGGCGACTGGTATCCCTTCAAGTACGAGTCCAATGACGGCTACGACGCTGTGGAGTGGGCCGCTGCGCTGCCCCACTCAAACGGCAAAGTCGGCATGTTCTCTGGCTCCTACGTCGGCGCCACGCAGATGCTGGCCGCCATCGCCCACCCACCGCATCTGGCCGGGATCTGCCCGGTCGTCACCGCCAGCAACTACCACGAGAACTGGACCTACCAGGGCGGCGCGTTCGAGCAGTGGTTCAACGAGTCGTGGACCTCGGGCCTGGCGCAGGACACGCTCAACCGCACGATAAGAGCCGAGAGCAACGCCCTCGAAGGCATCAAAGCCCTGCCGCTCAGTCTCTATCCCGTCTTCAACATCCCCGCCGCGCAGGATGGCACCAATATGACCTATACCCTGGCGCCCTACTTTGAGGACTGGCTCGCCCACCCCACCTACGACAGCTACTGGAAACAGTGGTCCATTGAAGACAACTACCAGAACATCCAGGTACCGGTGCTCACCATCGCCGCCTGGTACGACCTGTTCCAGGGCGGCTCGCTGCGCAATTACATGGGCATCAAGGCCCACGGCGGCTCAGAGGCGGCGCGCAACGGGCAGCACCTGCTGGTGACCATCGGCGGCCACGCCGGCAACGGCCGCAAGATCGGCGACATTGACTACGGCCCCGCCGCCGAGGCCTTCAACGAAGACAACATCACCCTGGACTGGTACGACTACCTGTTCCTCGGCAAGCAGAACGAGTTCTCTGACAAGCCGGTGAAGATTTTTGTGATGGGCAAAAACATCTGGCGCGATGAGGACGACTGGCCGCTGGCCCGTGCCCAGTCCACGCCCTACTACCTGCACTCCGTCGGCCGCGCCGGCACCGCCTCCGGAAACGGCGCGCTCTCCACCACCGCTCCGCAGACGGAGCCCGCCGACAGCTACATCTACGACCCCGCCGATCCCGTGCCTACCACTGGCGGGCCGCTCTGCTGCGACGGGAAGCATCTGCCCGCCGGCCCGCGCAGCCAGAAGGACGTTGAGGCGCGCCCTGATGTGCTGGTCTTCACCACGCCGCCGTTGGAGCAGGACATGGAAGTCACCGGCCCGGTCACGCTCGACCTCTTCGCCAAGACCTCTGCCGCCGACACGGACTTCACCGGCAAGCTGGTCGACGTCGCTCCGGACGGCACGCCGATCAATCTGACGGAGGGCATTCTGCGCGCGAAGTTCCGCGAGTCCACCACCGCCGCGCCCAAGCCCATCACGCCGGGCCAGGTGCTGGAGTACAAGATCGACCTGTGGGCAACGAGCAATGTGTTTCTGAAAGGCCACAGGATTCGACTGGAAGTGACCAGCAGCAACTTCCCCCGCTTCGACCGCAACCTGAACACCGGCAAAGACGCCGCGACGGACAACAATTTCGTGAAGGCCACCAACACCATCCTGCACGACGCGGCGCATCCCAGCGCGGTGATCCTGCCGGTGGTGCCACGGTAAAATCGCGAATTCGCGAGCGGAGAAGCGGGTGGCCCCGGTCCCAGTGACCATTTCAACCGGGATGAGGATGCCCGCGGTCCCTAGCTTTCGGGGACCGGGGATGGAGGCCCCAGCTTTGTGCCCCATCCATCGAGCGTCCCTTTGCTCGATGGGTGGGAAAGCACGAACCCCATGCGAGCATCCCGCGAGCCCTCCGCCGCACCGCAGGTGCCCTCCACCGCACCGCCGGCGCCTCCCGGAGGGAGGACATGAAAATAGCCCAGGGTGAAACCCTGGGTCTGCGGCAAGAAAAGTCCCCAGGCGTCCCGAAGGGCCGCCGTGAACGTCGGGGTGCCGGGTGCCCCATTCTAGACCAGCTGAAACTCTGAAGGTGCCCCACCCATCGAGCGCATTTTGCTCGATGGGTGGGAGAGCACAACCCTACCCCACCCGCTGACCCGCTGGCTCGCCGGCCGCCACAAGCTCTTTCGCCGCCGCCCGTCCCAGCCGAATGCAGTCGGGAATGCCGATGCCATCGTAGGCGTTGCCCACCAGCCGCAGCCCCGGCAGCCCAGCCACGCGCTCCGCAATGCGCTTGACCCGCTCCTGGTGCCCAACCGCATACTGCGCCATGGCCCGCCGCCAGCGCGAAACCTGCGTGAGTTCCGGCGCGGCGGTGATGCCCAGAATCTCGTTCAGCTCGCGGCGCACCGTCTCGACCAGCACCGCGTCCGGCTCGGTGAGCAGCGCCTCGTTCTTCATCCCGCCCAGGAAGGCCCGCAAGACTGCTTTGCCCGCCGGCGTGCGGCCCAGAAACTTGCGATGCACAAACGTGCAGGCCAGCATTGCGCGCCCCTCGCTGGCGGGGACCAGAAACCCAAATCCATCGGGAAGCGCGCCGAGAGTGGCTTCGTCGTAGACCAGGTTGACGGTGATCGACGACGAGTAGGGAATGCCGCTCAGCTCTTCGCTCAGCTCCGCATCCACGCCCTTGAGCAGCACGCTGGCGGCCCACGCGGGCGAAGCCACGATGAGCGCATCGTAGGTTTCTGTCGTGCCGCCCGCTTCGACCATCCAGCCATCGGGAGTCTTCTTGAGCCCGCTCACCGGCGTCGATACGCGCACCGAGCCCGGCGCCAGCCGGGCCGCAAGCGCATCCACAAACTGCTGCATGCCGCCGCGCAGCGAAGTAAAAATTGCCCGCGCCGCAGGCCGCGGACTCGTGCTCGCCGCGCCGTTGCTCTTCGCAGCCTCTTTGGCCCGCGCGCGCATCTTGCGGTGCGCCGCCAGCATGCCGCGCGTCAGCGAGCCGTACTGCGTCTCCATCTCCACGAGGCGCGGCAGCACGGTGCGCGCGCTCAGCTCGGCCGCATCGCCGCCGTAGATGCCGGAGAGCAGCGGGTCTGCGAGGCGATCGACGGCTTCAGTCCCGAAGTGCCGCTCGACCAGGGCCGCCACGGACTCATCCTGCTCGCTGGGGCGCGGCGGATGCAGGAGCTCCAGGCCCATGCGAATCTTGGTGGTCAGGCTGAAGAGCCGCGTCAGCGCCGTAGGAATCAGCTTCGTTGGCACCAGGAACATCAGCCCATCGGGCAGCGCCACCATGCGGTTTTTGACCAGGATGTAGGTCTTGCGCGCCGCGTCATTCGACGGAATCAGCTCGGTGCCGAGGCCCAGCTCGCGGCAGAGTTCGGCTGCGGCCGGCTTCTCGGTCAAGAACGAGTCGGGCCCGCGCTCGAGGACCACGCCGTTCACCGTCTCCGATGCGAGAGAGCCGCCCAGCCGGTCGCGCGACTCGAACAGCGTATACGCAACCTCTGCGCCGGCGGCCCGCGCCTTCTCGAGCTCATAGGCCGCTGCCAGCCCGGCTATTCCCCCGCCAATGATCGCTGTCCGCATCGCTTTACCTCGCATATCCCCGACAACATCTTAGAGCAGTTGCCGTCATTATTCGCGCCCTCAATCGGGACTCTTCGGTCCCGTCCGGCCAATTTCTCTCGCACATCCAGAATCAACCCTTGAGCAGCGCACGCCATGTGATTTGAATCACCTGGACAGGCTTTATTTTGGGGTCTGACGCAATCGATCGATGCCAAAAAAAGAAGAGGAGGCTCGTTGCGAGCCTCCTCTTGTTGATTCGGTTGTCTCTCGTCTCAGAGCACGACGAGTTGTTTCGTCTCCAGGTGGCCGAACGCCGCCGCTTTCTGCTCCAGCTCGGGGTCCCAGTTTTTGGGCTGGTAGATGCAGCAGGGCTCCTGGGCCAGCGGATCACCGGTCACCGCATAGGCCCGCGCCCGCGAGCCGCCGCAAATCTCCTTGTACTCGCATGCGCCGCACTTGCCTTCGAGCTTGCTCGTATCGCGCAGTGACTTGAAGATGGGCGCCTCGCGATAAATCTCGGCGACTGGCGTGTCGCGAATGTTGCCCGCGTGAATGGGCAAAAAGCCGCTCGGGTACACGTTGCCGACATGCGAGATAAACATGAAGCCCTTGCCGTCGTTCACCCGGCGCGTGGCCCAACTGGCCGTACGCGTCTTGGCGTCGGCTGTGGGAGCTCCGGGCTCGTATTTGGCTCCCGCCGCGCCGTGCGGATGGCCGCTGCCGTGGCCCATTTTGCGCTCTTCCAGGTTGTTCTGGAGGAGATAGCGGCGGTAGTGCATGGCTTCAGTGGTCTTGATCTGGAAGCTGACCCGATGGCTCAGCTCGTAGATCTTGCCGAAGACGCCTTCGAACTCCTCGCCGGAGAGCAGGTCGGCCTGCTGGCCGCGGCCCACCGGAACCAGGAAGAACACATTCCACATCACGATGGCCAGCTTTTCAAACAGCGCGCACAGGTTATCCAGATCGTGCGCGTTGTGGCGGCTGATGGTGGTGTGGACCTGGATGGGAATCCCCGCTTCGTTGGCCCACTCGACGGCCTGGATGGTCCGCGCCCACGCGCCGGGCAGGCCGCGAAAGGTGTCGTGAATCTCCGGCGTGGAGCCGTCCAGCGAAATGCCCAGCCGCACCAGCCCGGCTTCCTTGAGCTTGAAGATCGCTTCCCGCGTGAGCAGGGGCGTCGCGCTCGGCGTGAGCGCCACCTGCACGCCTTTGCCGGCCGCATAGCGGATCAGCTCAAAGACATCCTTGCGCTTGAGCGGGTCGCCGCCGGTGAAGACGAAGATGGGCACGCCCATCGCCGCGATCTGGTCGATGAGCTCCTTGCCTTCGGCGTTGGTCAGCTCATCCGGATGGGCAATCGGCTGGGCCGCCGCGCGACAGTGTTTGCAGGCCAGGTCACAGGACTGCGTAACCTCCCAGATGGCCAGGAAAGGCGTCTCGTCGTAGTTCAATCCGCCACGGGCGGGTATGTTGTGCATCGGCTGCATAAGGCCTCCATGGGTATCGCTGCGGGCGGGCGCGCAAAAGGAAGGTTCGGCGCCGGGGATCGAGCGATTCACCAGTTTCTTAAAGGAATCTAACGCTGGGCCGATAAGGTGACTGCCTGCATGTGGAATTCGACTTTTGCACCAGCTGGCAGGAATACCAATCAACCGCACGGCAACGCCACGATTCCGCTCCAGAAGAACAGGCAGGCAAAGGCGGTGGCTGTGATTGGGATCACCTTACCGGCAGTCTGGCCGATTTTTTTGTTTGGCGGTACGAATTCCTGTAATGGGCGCGCCACAGGATTTAACCGAGCGACGGCGCCTGTAACCGCGTCTTTATTGGCAACGCGGTCCGGGGGCGCGAGTGATCCAGCACACCCGGACCTGTGCCGCAGCGCACCGCGAGGGTGTCACGGTCCTGCTACCGTTTTTTCGCACCACTAGGAGGTTCCCATGGCATCTGTCATCAAGCCGGGCTGGAGCAAACCCTCCACCATCCTGTTCGCGTCCGAGCTTCCCGCCAACGAGAAGGCATTCCGATTTGCCCTCGCGCAGGCTGCCGAGTTCGGCGCGGAACTGATCCTCTTTCACGCCTACGACACGCTGATTGTCTCCGCCTCGGAGACCTCCGGCATCCGGTACTACGATTACTCCGCGGCCGCGCGCACCGAGCTCAACAGCTTTGAGCCGCTGGCCCAGCTGGTCCGCCAGGCGGGCATCCACTGCGAGGTGGTTGTGCGCCCGGGCCTGCCGGCCGACCAGATCCTCGGCTTCCTGCGCGAGCGCGAAGTCGATCGCATTGTGATGGGCACGCACTCGCCGGGCCCGATCGGCAAGCTGCTGGTGGGCTCGGTTGCCGAGGCCGTGCTGCGCACCGCCCGCGTCCCGGTCTGCATTATCGGTCCGGACACAGTGGACGGCGAGTACCGCAGCTTTGGCACACGCACCATTCTTTGCGCGGTGAGCATGCAGGAGGCCAGCCACACCGTGGCCGAGTTTGCCGCGGAACTGGCTGCGCAGCACAACGCGCGCCTGGTTCTGCAGCACGTGATCAAGCCGCAGGAGCGCCAGCAGGTGCTGGCCGGCCGCAGCATCGACCAGATTGAAGCCGACATGCTGGCCCTGGTTCCGGAAGAGCTGGCGAGCCGAATCACGATGCAGGCAATCGTTGTTCCCGGCGATCCGACCGAGGAGCTCTTGTACCAGGCGGGCGCGCAGCTTGCCGATCTGATCGTGCTCGGCGCCCAGGGCGCATCGGCCTTTGCCGCCATCACCCGCCACGGTGTTGTGTACAAGGTGCTGGCCCACGCGCACTGCCCGGTGATCACGCTCTCGCCGGCGGTGCTGGCGGCCTGCGGCGTTCCCGGCGACAGGCATCAGACGTCGGAAGCCAACATGGCAGGCGTGTTTTAGAGACTCTTCTCCGCCCGGGATACGCCCTGAGAGGCGCCTTCCGGGCGCTGTGGATCTCCTGTGCGAGTGCGCTGCTGGAGATCCCTACTTCGCTGGGGCCGCGGCGGCTTTCGCGCCGGCTGCGCAGGCCGTGCCGCCGCACAGCGCGCCGGTAATCCCCTGGCCTTCGGTGATCGTGAAGATGCGGTCCTCGGCGGGCAGCTTCACCGTCTCCTTGGCGCCGGAGGGCCAGTGAATCTCGGCAGTCCCGGCGTCCACGGCATCGCCCAGGCCGAAGTGCAGGCGGCGGTCGTTGGACGAGATGTAGCTCCCGCTGGAGAGCACATCCTGCCGCTGGCGCATGCCGTTCGCGCTCAGGTAAACGGTGGCGCAGGTCGCGTCCCGCGGGCTCTTTGGCCCGCCCACAAGCGCCAGTTCCACCCAGTGGTGGTGGTCCGGATTCACGTTCCGCAACAGGACCGGGGGGCCGTCGACCGGGTTGATCACCACATCGATCTTGCCGTCGTTGAACAGGTCGCCGAACGCCGCGCCGCGGGCCGGGGTGACCACCGCCAGCCCCGAACCTATCACCGGCGGCACATACTCAAACTTCCTGTCCTTCGTTCCCGCGTCCGGCACGTTGCGGAACAGCAGCGGGCGCTCGGCAAAGGTTGTGCCCCAGTTGTACTTGTCCACCTCGGGGTACACGTGTCCGTTGGCCATGAACAGGTCGAGCCAGCCGTCGTTGTCGACGTCCAGAAATCCATCGCCCCAGCCGACAAACGGGATGCTGACCTGCGCAATCCCGGCCTTGTAGCTCAGGTCGGTAAAGCTCGAGTCGCCGTCGTTGTGGAACAGTACCTTGTAGTCATCGCCAAAGTCCGTCACGGCAAAGTCGATCAACCCATTGTTCTCGTAGTCGCCGGGGGCGATGCCCATGGAGGCAATCTCGCGGCCGTCCTTATTGAGCGCAAAGCCTGACACATAGCTCTGGTCGTCGAAGGTTCCGTCGCCCTTGTTGATGTACAAGAAGTTCGGCTCCGAGTCGTTGCCTACCACCAGGTCCGGCCTGCCATCGCCCTTCAGCGAGATAAAGATTGCTGTGAATCCATAGTACTTGTCCTTGTCCTCGACGCCAGCCTTCGCCGTCGTCTCGGTAAACGTTCCGTCGCCGTTGTTGTGGAACAGGTGATCGGCCTCGCCCTTCAACCCGCGCGGCCCGCAGTTGACCGAAGCGCCGCGGTACTGGCAGTTCGCATAGCCCACCGCCTTGGTCCCGGCAATGGGCAGGTTGTCGCGGTCAAAGTGGACGTAGCCGGTCACGTAGAGGTCCAGCAAGCCATCGCCGTCGTAGTCGCCCCAACTGGAGCCGGGCGACCAGTTGCCGAGGGTGACGCCGGCCTTCTCCGCCACGTCTGTAAACGTGCCGTCGTGGTTGTTGTGGTAGAGCCGGTTCTTGCCGTAGTTGCCGACGTAGATGTCGGGCCAGCCGTCGTTGTCATAGTCGGCAATGCTTACGCCGTAGCCCCAGCGGTCGTTGGTCACGCCGGCCTGCGCGGCCACATCGGTGAAGGTTCCATCGTGGTTGTTGCGGAACAGCGCCGCCTTCGGCGTGGGCTCCTTGCCGTCGAGCGCGTCAAACGTGGAGCCGTTCACGAGGTAGATGGAGAGCCAGCCCGAGTGGTCGTAATCGATCAGAGCCACGCCCGAGCCGTTGGTCTCCAGGATGAACTTCTTCTCGACCGAGCCCATCTTGTGCACCCAGCCGGAGAGGCCCGCCCTTTTGGTCACATCTTCAAACACCACCGTGCCCTTGTCCACAAATCCGCCGGCGGTAATGGGCCGCTTCTCGGCGTCATAGACGGGCGCCGCGCCCACCCCGCCGGCAATGCCGCCCATGTTGCTCTGCGCGGCCGGGCCTTGTTGCGGAGGCGCCGGCGCTCCGGTCTGCTGGGCGGCGGGCGCAACTTCAGTGGCAACCAGCACGCCTTGCGCCGCGGCCTTGGCTGGAACCGGCGCGGACTGTTGGCCGGCCTGGGCCAAGCAATCGCCCGGGACCGACAAAATCGCAATCAAAACAGCACAGGAAACTCCACGAACCCCAGACAGCAATGCGTGCCCTCCACGGCTTGCAGTGTATCGCAATCCGCTGTTGGCGCGTCTGCGTGCGGCGCGGCCAATTGCGAACGGACAGGGCCCAATCCTGCATCCTATCGTCAGCGAAGCAGCGCATGGGAGGCGCAGCGCCATGAACAAACGAGCCGTCGACGCGCAGCGGCCGACTGTCCACGACCATTTCGCCCGATTTGCCGCCGCAGCCTCCAGTTGGCTCGGGTCCACCTGGGCCTTTGTGGCCGCCGGCGTGGTGATTGCCGCATGGGCCGGCACGGGGCCGATCTTTCACTTCTCCGACCGCTGGGCCGAGGTGATCACCACGGGAACTTCCCTCATCACCCTGCTTATGGTCCTGCTGATTCAGAGCACCCAGAACCGCGATTCCCGCGCCATCAACCTCAAGCTGAATGAGCTGATCCGCGCCGTCGACACCGCGCGCAATACGATGATCGACATTGAGAGGCTTACCGATATGGAGCTCGACGCCATGCAGCAAACGTTTGAGCGTGTGAAAGCCGCCTCCATGCAGCGCCAGGCGCGCACCGCACCGCGTTCCGCAGAGCGGAGCGAGCCGTGACAGGTCCCCGAACTGCTCCGGCATTGGCGATGATCCATGTTGAACAGCGTCGGAACCCGCCATCGTGCGTTACTGAATTCAGGAGAGTGCAACCATGAACAAGGAACGCGTGAAAGGTGCAATCGACGAGACAGTAGGCAGCGCCAAGCAGCAGGTCGGCAAGATGACCGGCAACACCGGGACCCAGGTCTCCGGCGCCGTCCAGCAGGTCAAGGGCAAGGTCGAAACCGCAGTCGGCAAGGCGAAGGACGCGGTGCACGACGCGCATGACCAGGCCGTCGAGCAGCGCAAGATCGACGAAGAGCAGAACCTCAACCGCCAGGAAAACGCCCGCGAGAATGAACGCGCGACTGTTGGCGCCGGCAGCCACACCCGTCACTAACCCCTACCCCCCGGCAGCGTCTCACACGCTCGTTGAGGCACTGCCAGGCAGAACGCCGGGGATTCCGTGGATCGCAGTCCCTCCCCCTTGGTTCCCGAATTCACGGAATCCCATGGCGTCTCCTCCCCCGTCCGGGTATACTGTCGCCAAGGTCGCCCCGCGCAGCCCCTCAAACAAGCGGGACAGCCCCCAAGTGAGGTGCGTCTTCCGCAGGGACTCCGGTTCACTGACGTTCGACGTTCCGCCATCGGAGACTTCCCGTTGGCGCGCAGTGGCCCGCGTGCTTCGAAGTCCCATGGACGCCCTGAGCTGTGCCCTCCTTCCTGCCTCCTGTACGCTTTGCGGCTCCCCGCTGCCGCAGCTCTCTCTCGTGCCAATTTGCGCCGTCTGCTGGACGGAGTTCCCCCTCCAGTCGGGGTCCGCCTGCGCCCGCTGCGGCGACACGCTGGACGCTTCCGGCCCTGCATTCGCACCCGTAAACGCCTCTCTTTGCCGGGTTTGCCGCCTCGCCCCGCCGCCCTTCGTGCGCGCTGTCGCCTATGGCCTTTACCAGGGCAAGATGAAAGCCGCCATCCACGCACTGAAATATGGCCGACTCCATCCCTCCGCCCGCTTGCTGGGTCAAATGCTGGCGGAGGCCATCGCCGAGCTGGCGGGTGAAGCGCCGGCCGAGATGCTGGTCGTCCCCGTGCCCCTGCACCGCTCCAAGTTTGCCGATCGCGGCTTCAACCAGGCTCGCGCCCTCGCCGATCAGGCTCTGGGCTTCCTGCGCAAGTCCCATCCCGCCTGGCGGCTGACGCTCGCCCCCAGCACCCTCATGCGCCTGCGCCCCACGCAGAGCCAGGCTGGACTTAGCCCCCGCGCCCGCCGCCTCAATGTCCGCGGCGCCTTCTCGGTTTCGGAATCCGCAGCGGTCGCCATGAAGCACATCCTGCTTGTCGACGACATCCTGACCACCGGCGCAACCGCCCGGGCTGCGGCGCTCGCCCTCACCCGCGCCGGAGCTGCCTCGGTCTGGGTTGCGACGCTGGCCCGCGCCCGCCGCGCCACCAACCAACCATCCAACACCGCTGCGACCCGCGAAGAGAATTCCGGACTCGCCGCGCACGCATTCGCAGGAGAACTCGAGCACGCAATCAACTTTTCATCGCACGGCCAACCACCTTTTTGACCAGGGGGATAACGGATGTCGCTGGGAAAAGCCATGATTCATGCACGCAAGCAGAAGTCCATCGCCCGGGCCGCGGCCTTTGCGGGAGAAGCAACGGCGGTGCAGCCCATCCAGATGCTCCAGCTGCCGGTCCTGGTGCTCAATGCGTCGTATGAGCCGATCAACATCTGCGGCGCACGGCGCGCGCTGGTGCTGGTGCTCAAGGGCATTGCCCGGACCGAGGAGGAGCACGGCCTGATGCTCCATGCGCAGCGCAGCCGCATCGCCATGCCCTCCGTCATTCGCCTGCTTGAATACCGGCGCATCCCGCACCAGACCCGCGCGCTGTCACGCAAAAACATCCTCCTCCGCGACCGCAACACCTGCCAGTACTGCGCCGTTGTGCTTCCCTCTGGCGAGCTGACACTCGACCACGTCATTCCCCGCTCGCGCGGCGGCAACTCCACGTGGGAAAACCTCGTCGCCTGCTGCCATGCCTGCAACCGGCGCAAGGGCAACCGCATGCTCCACGAGCTCGACGACATGGTGCTCATGCGCGACCCGCGCCCGTTTTCGCTGCACACCAGCCGCCAGATCATGCGCATGCTGGGCCGCGGCGACGACCGCTGGCGCAAGTATTTGTTCTATTAGCTAAAACAGCTCCGGAATGCTGTGAAACGCAATCCGCGTTGGCGCCGACTTGTAGGCCGTCAGCATGGTCGCCGGGGCAAGCGTGCTCAGCCCATACTTGTTGTTCAGCTGGTCCATCACCGCCAGCAGGCGCGACCGGCTCTGCTCGTCTTCAGTCCCCTCAAACAAGTTGAGCGAGTGCAGGCGGTCCGGGACCAGCCCGTCCAGATGCACGCCGATAAAGTACGGGTGCGCATACTCCGCGCTCTTGGGGATATCCGCCCACAGCCGGCTCAGCGCCGCAATCAAGGTCTGGTTATCCTGGCACTCGCTCAGCTTGATCTCACCCTTCCATCCCTTTTTGGGTACCCCATAGTTGCTTACAGGTCCACGCTCCCCGTTGGGCCCGGCAACGCCAACCGCCAGACCGATGCTCGACGCCCACAGCCCGCCCGCGCGCAGCCGCATCGCCGCCTTGTGCAGCAGCTTGTGGGCCACGGCCCAGGCTTTCTCCGGTGAGCGCATCTCCGGCGCCAGAACATGCTGGTGGCTGAGCGACTTGAGGTGATCGGTCTCCGACATGTCGAAGTCTTCGCCGCGCAGCCAGTGCCACAGCCGCTCGCCCCACACCGATCCCCACAGCTCGCCGGCCTGGGCGCAGTCCAGCGCCAACAGCTGCTCCATCGTGCGGATGCCCTTGTCGTTGAGCCGCTTCTCGGTTCGCGCGCCGATCCCGGGCAGATCGCGCAGCGTCAGCTGGCTCAGCGCTCCAGCCACCACATCCAGCGGCAGCGCCACCAGCCCGTCGGGCTTTTCCATATCGCTGGCCACCTTGGCCAGATAGCGATTCGTCGCCAGGCCCACTGACGAGCGCAGCATCGGTCCTACTTTTTCCCGAATGGTCGCCTTGACCTTGCGGCCCAGTTCGAGCGCCGCCAGCAGCGGCCGCTCGCGGCCCATCAAGCGGCAAGCCATCTCGTCGATGGAGAGCACGGCCGTCACCGGGATGCAGCTCTCGACAGCTTCGACAATCCTGTGGTGGTATGCGGTGTAAAGCTCATGGCGACCCTCGACCAGCACCAGCCCTGGGCACATGCGTTTGGCGTCGCCCACCATGGTTCCGGTCTTGACGCCGTGGGCCTTGGCCTCGTAGCTGGCGGCTATGCACACCGTGGTGTCGGCCATCATCGGCACCACCGCCACGGGGCGTCCGCGCAGCTCTGGCCGCACCTCCTGCTCCACTGAGGCAAAGTAGGAGTTCAGGTCCACGAACAGCCAGTTCAGCGCCGAGTTCTCCTCATGCTCCACCGGTTGCGCCGCCTCTCTGCCCGGTAAGTCCGGCCCATTCCCCAGTCCGGGGTATGGTCTTCCCACCAACCTTGGCCCATCATCAGCCTCTGCCCCGGAAGGGAGGCAGTTGCCATCAACTCTTAGTTTCGCCTCTTATTCGCCTAACGGCAAGGGCGAATTTAAGGGAGTGACGAACAAAATCTACCGATGGTACACTGTCCTCGCCGGGATTCCGATGTCCCGAAGTTCGTGCGGCCTGGCTGTTCGTAGCCTCGGTTCATCGGCGCAGCATCATAACAATTGCGGGTGTTTCCTGGATTATGCACAGTCTCCTTCATTGGTTCTCGTCGAATGGAAGCTTGATCGCGGTGCTGGTAACGGCCTGCGTGGCTGTGCTTCTGGTTTGTTGCCTGGGCTGCTCTAACTGCCCCAGCCGCGACAAGGACGACCTGTTCCGCCGCCACGAGCTGTAGGGCCGGGCTCGTGTAGTGTCTCAATGACGGGGTAGATTTTTTGAGCCCGCAAAGGCTGAGGCCGGTGGGCTGGCATCCTCGCGGGGGCTAGAGCAGTTCTCCAATTCATGTGCTCTATTTAGCTCCGTGCAAGGTGGCTTTTTCTTCAGGAAAAAGCCACTTATCATCGTGCTTTCGGTGTACAGCAATTGGAGAACAGCTATAAAGCCCTATATTTCATGGGCCTGTTAGGCGGCGCGGATAAATCTGCGCCCTTTCAAGACACGGCCCAAAGAGCATGTTCAGAGCTTTCCTGGTGCGCCTTCGTCCCTGGTGGAATTCGCTCACGGCGCGACGGGCTTCAGATACTCCTCAAACTGGCCCAGTATGCGATTGAACAGATGCACACGCACATCCGGCCCGGCGATCGAGTGCGTCTTGCGCGGATAAATCTGCAAGTCGTACGGCACCCCAGCCTCAATCAGCTTTTGAATGTACTGCACGGTGTTTTCGATGTGTACGTTGTCGTCGCCGGTGCCCTGCGCCAACAGCAGATGCCCCTTGAGATTGGACGCTGAGCTCACTGCCGAGAAGTCGTGATAGCCGGTGGGAAACTCCTCCGGCTGGCTCATGTAGCGCTCGGTATAGATTGAGTCGTAGTTGCGCCAGTCCGTGACCGGAGCCACGGCCACGCCGGTCTTGAAGCGATCGGAGTGCGACAGCGCATACAGCGTGAACGTCCCGCCCCAGCTCCAGCCCCACCAGCCCAGGCGTTTGCTGTCCAGCTGCGGATGCTCGGCGAGCGCCGCGTCCATCACCGTCAACTGATCTTCCAGCTGCACCGGGCCAAAGTTGTGATACGCCGCCTGCGCAAAGGCGCGGCCGCGATTGCCCATGCCGCGATTGTCGGCGTGCAGAACGGCGAAGCCGTGCTGCGCCAGCAGCTCGTCAAACAGCAGGCTGTCTCCCCAGCGGTTGACGACCGTTTGTACCGCCGGGCCACCATAGGGGTTCACAATCAGCGGCACGCTGGCCGCATCGTTTACTCCCGCCGGCAGCAGCAGCGTGGCGTAGAGCGTGGTTCCATCGTGCGCCTTCACCTCCAGCGTCTCCGGCGGCTGCAGATGGTAGGCCTCCATGGCATGCGTGACCCAGAACGCGTTGCACGTGCCCGCGGCCTGACAAAGATCCAGCGCCGGCGGGCTCATCCGCGTGGAGTGCGTATCGACGAACGCGCCGCCTACCGGTGCAAAGATGCCCTCGTGGAATCCCGGTGTGTGCGTCAGCTGCCTGCGCTCGCCATTGAAGGTCACCTGACCCAGCTGCTGCCCCTCTGCGTTGCTCTCGTTCGAGGCAAAGCGAATAACCTTGCCGTCAAAATCGACGCTCTCGACATCGCTGATCTCGAAGTCCCCCTTGGTTAACTGACGCTCCAGTTTCGCCTCGCCGCTCATCGGTGCGTTCTGGTCGTAGCTGTAGAGATAAAGATGGTTGTGCCCGTCGGTCCAGTTGGTGAGCACAATGGAGCCGCTGCCGATGGTCACGTCGTAGTTGTCGTCCACAAACTTGTCATCGGCGAGCTGCAGCACCGCGCGCGATTGCCCATTGGTCGCGTCGGCAAAGTAGAGATCGCGGTGCTTGTGATCGCGCGTGACCGCCTCGATCCACAGTGTCTTGCTGTCCACCCAGCCGAAGCGCGGGATGTAGTCCTGACCGTCGCGCACCGGTACCCTGATCCATGTCGTTTTGCCACCGCCCGCGCCCACAACCCCCACCCGCACCGCCGGATTGGGATCGCCCGGCTGCGGATAGCGCTGGAAGTCCACCGTGGCATGCGTCGGAATCCAGTCCTCGATCGGATACTGCGGCACGTCGCTCTCATTCATTTGCAGGTATGCGAGCTTCTTCGAGTCGGGCGACCAGAAGTAGTTGCTGCGCACCTCCAGCTCTTCCTCATACACCCAATCCACCTCGCCGTTGGTTGATGCCGGGCCGGCCTTCGGCGCGACGGTCGCCATCGGGCTGCCCGGATCTTTCAGCCGCACAATGGCCAGTCCGTGATCGCGCACAAACGAGACCATGTCGCCATTGGGCGAGAACTTTGGGTCGTCGCCCGATTGAATGCCCGTGAACCCCACCTGCACGCCGGTGCCGGTGCGCAGGTCATAGAGCCACAGCCGACCATCGGAATCAAACAGCAGATGCGCCGAGTCCGGCGCCCAGAGGTAGCTCGCCATCTTGTACCGGTCGCGGTGATCGCGATCCGTCTCCGATGCCGCTGCACCGGAGAGCGCAGCCAGCTTGGCCCGGCTCACCAGCACGTGCGACTGCGCCGTGGCCGGGTCCAGGTCGACCAGCTCGCCGCCATCCAGGTAGCTGAGGTGCTTGCCATCGGGCGACCAGGTGAGGCCGTCCGGCGGATGCCCGGCCAGCGATCCGTGCCCGAAGATCGCTTCTACCGTGAGCGGCTGCGGCGTCTGCTGCGCACGCGCCGGAGCAGTCGAAAATGGGAGGGATAGAACAGCGGAAACAAGAAGCAGGGAACGGGTCAAGCGGTCTCCTCCCCAACTGGAACCACGCACAGCCAACAGCAGGCCTGCATTCTCTGCGGCTGAATGCGCCCGGGTTCCAGCCAGCAGTGTAACGCACGCGCGGTGACCAGTTGCGCGCCGCGCGGCCAAGCTAGTATGGTGCGGCCTATGCATTGGGCAACTCCCGAGGAACGCACCAAGCTGGGCCAGGCGCGCCGCAAGCAGGTGGGCCGCCAGCAGCACGACGCGCTCAACATCAAGGCCCGCACCTCGTCTCCCGCCGCGCTGCTCGACCGGTCGATGAAGGGCCGTGTCCCCGCGCTGGTGAAGCTCAAGTACGAGCTCATGGCCCAGTCGCCCTTCGGCTACTTCCGCGGCGCCGTGCCGGTGATGGCCGCGGATCTGGCCGTGCTGCCCAACACCGGCATCGTGAGCCAGCTCTGCGGCGACGCGCACGTGCGCAACGTGGGCGCCTATGCCGCGCCCGACGGCCGCCTGGTCTTCGACATCAACGACTTCGATGAAACCATCCGCGGCCCCTTCGAGTGGGACTTGAAGCGCATGGCCGCCTCCATCGCCCTCGCCGGCCGCGGCTCCGGCCACAAGGATTCCGCAGTGCGCCGCGCCGTGGAGGAATGCATCACCCGTTACACGGCGCAGATGCGGGCCTTCGCCAAGATGCCGCATCTTGAGGTCGGCCGTTTCCAGGTCCACCGCCTGGGCCGGATCGCGCCTGTCCACGCGGCGCTGTTAAAGGCTGAACGCGCCACGCCGTCGCACACGCTCGAGCAGCTGACCGAGCCGGTGGACGGCAACGCAGGCGGCCAGCGCCGCTTCAAAGAGATCAAGCCCATGCTGACCCGCGTCTCCAAAGCCCAGGCCGACGCGGTCCTCGCCTCGCTTGAGCCGTATCGCCAGATGCTTGAGCCGCAGCGCCAGCACCTGCTCTCGTTCTATCGCCCCATCGACGTCGCCTTCAAAGTCGTCGGCACAGGCTCCGTGGGCCTGCGCGACTACTGCGTTTACTTTGAGGGCAACGGACCACAAGACTCGCTCTTTCTGCAGATCAAGGAGGAGCCAGCCTCCGGCTACAACGCATACCTGCCCAACGCCCACCCCGACCACCACAACGGCAAGCGCGTGGCCGACGGCCAGCGCGCCATGCAGTTGCAGTCAGACCCGTTTCTCGGCTGGACGCACATCGGCGGCCGCCAGTACCTTGTCCGCCAGCTCAACGACCACAAGGGCTCCATTGAGCTTGAAGACCTGGCCGGCGGCGGCCTGGGAGCCTTCGCCGAAGTCTGCGGCGAGCTGCTGGCCCGCGGCCATGCCCGCTCCTCTGACCCGCAGGTCATCGCCGGCTACCTGGGCTCCGGCTCGGGCTTTGCCGGTGCGCTTGGCGCCTTCGGCCTGCTCTACGCCGACCAGACAGAAAAAGACTGGGAAGCCTTGCGCGGCGCCCGTAAACCGGGCAAGGCTTGAGAAGCATTTCGCGCAACAGTTCACTGTGCCCCATCCATTGTGCGTTGTCGCCGCGGCGACCGGAATGGGTGGGAAACCACAGAGGTCCAGCCTGACCGTAGACGGGAAAAGGGCAAAGGCCCTAATCTCATGCAGGAATCGATGGAGGAAAGAATGAATCGCAGATCGTTTGCCCAGGTCCTGACTGCCGGTGCGCTGAGCGCAGCGGTACCGTCCATCCGAGCCGCCGCGCAATCCGCCGCGCCGGCCGCCGTTCCGGCTCCCCAGTACAGCCTCTCCGTCATGCTCTGGACGGTCTTTCACGATCTGCCGTTCGAAGAGCGCCTGGCCAAGGTCGCCGAAGCCGGTTACAAGCGCATTCAGTTTGTGGGCGAATACCACAGCTGGTCGCCGGCCGACTTTGACCGGGCCCTGGCCGCCCGCGACCGCCTGGGCATGGAGTTCGACACCACGGCCGGCCTGAAAAATACCATCGCCGACCCCTCCCAGCGCGATGCCTTCCTCGCCGAAGTTGCCCACGAGCTCACCGTGATGGAAAAGCTCGGCTGCCCATCGCTGATCGTCATGTCCGGCAACGTGGTTCCCGGCCTCTCCCGCGACGCCCAGCATGAGAGCTGCGTAGAAGGCCTCAAGCAGGCCGCCAAGCTCGTGGAAGGCCGCAAGATCAACGGCAAACCCATCCGCCTGCTGCTCGAGTGCATCGATCCCCATGAGAACCCCAAGTACTTCCTCACCTCGGCCGCCGAGGGCATTGAAGTCGTTCGCGAAGCCAACCATCCCCAGGTGCGCTTCCTCTACGACCTGTTCCACGAGCAGATCGCCGAGGGCAACCTGATTGACAAGCTCGACAAGCACCTCGACGTGATCGACCTGATCCACATCGCCGACGTCCCCGGCCGCCACGAGCCCGGCACCGGCGAGATCAACTACGGCAATGTCTACAAAAAGCTGGCCGAGCTCAACTACCGGCAGATGATTGCCATGGAGTTCATGCCGCTGGGCGATCAGGTGGCCAAGCTCAAGACAGCCAAAGCCCAGGCCATGAACCCCGGAACGGCCTTTGGAGCGGCAATCTAGAATAGAGCCGGTATGCCCACCACCGTCCGCTCGCACGCCAAGATCAACCTGGGCCTGTATATTGGTGCGCCGCGCCCGGACGGCTTTCATGGGCTCACCACTGTCTACCAGACGCTGGAAGTC
>Ga0302276_10001552_pt1 | contig 20711 bp, 20 predicted proteins | sample III_Bog_N2_3_FD_198768 | JGI IMG/M metagenome (GOLD analysis project Ga0302276, IMG submission 198768) | Peat permafrost microbial communities from Stordalen Mire near Abisko, Sweden - III_Bog_N2_3 | ecosystem: Environmental > Terrestrial > Soil > Wetlands > Peat | place: Sweden: Abisko...
CATGCCGCAGGGGCGCTGCGACGCCATTGGCGGCAAACATCTGACGTTTCGGCTCTTGAGTCATATCCGGTTCCGTCGATCGGCCGCGACCGGCCTTGATTCCCTGTCGATTTGCAGTGATGCCTTTGAAAGTCCAGGGCTGTCCAGTGCTTAGGGCCGCTATCGGCGGTCACAGTGGGTCGCTAGGGTGCGGAAACAGATTGGGAGGTAAAATATGCTGATATCGCGGCGGACGGTTCTGAAGGGCGTTGGCGCGCTGCCTTTGGCAGCTAATTTTGGCCGGGCCGCGTTCGCGCAGACGCCTGCCTCCGCCCCGGGCACCGCCGAAATCCCGCCGGTCCTGTTCGTGCACGGCAATGGCGACCATGCGGCGCTCTGGCTCACCACCTTGTGGCGGATGGAATCCAACGGGGTGCCGCGCGACCGCATGCTGGCGATCAATTTCACCGATCCGCTGGCGCGCACCGACGATACCGTGGCGGAGCCGAACAAATCCTCCACCGAGGACCAGCGCCGCGAACTCGGCGAGGCGATCCAGCAATTGAAGCACCGCAGCGGGGCATCGCGCGTGGCGCTGGTCGGCAATTCGCGCGGCGGCTATTCGATCCGCAATTACATCAAGAACGGCGGGTCAGCGGATGTCAGCCACGCCGTACTGTGCGGGACTCCAAACCACGGCGTTTATGACTGGGACGCGGGTCTCAACAACGAATTCAACGGCCGCGGCCCGTTCCTGCGCGGGCTGAACGAAGGCGACAGCGAGGTCACGCCGGGCACCGCGTTCCTGACACTGCGCAGCGACGGCATGGACAAATTTGCGCAGGCCGACGGCCGCTTCGTCGGCAAACCCGGCGCGCCGACCGGCATCACCGCGGAAGGGCCGGCGCTGAAGGGCGCGACCAATCTCGTGCTCGGCGCGGTCGACCATCGCGAGACCGCGTATTCCCCGCGTGGATTCGCCGAGATCTACAAGTTCATTTCGGGCCGGGCGCCCGATCGGGTCGCCATCGTGCCGGAGCCGGAAGTCAGGCTGAGCGGACTTGTAACCGGCACGCCCGGCGGCATTCAGACCAACCGTCCGGTCGCCGGCGCGTCGGTGGAAATCCATCGCGTGTCTGGCGACACCGGCGAGCGCATCGGCAGCGCCATTCACGCCTCGCAGACCGGGACCGATGGCCGCTGGGGTCCGGCGAAGGTCGATCCCTCCTGGTATCTTGAAATAGTGTTGGCCTCTGCCGGCTCGCCCACCACGCATTTCTACCGCTCGCCGTTCCCGCGCTCCTCCGACATCGTGCATCTGCGCGCCGCGCGCCCGCTGGGACCCGCGGATGCAGGCGCTGGCAGCGTCGTGCTGATGTCGCGAACGCGGGGTTATTTCGGCCTTCCCCGCGACGTCGTGCTGTTCGATGGCAAGGAACCTTCGGATGTCAAACCGGGGGTGCCGGGCGATTCCCTCAGCACGATGCGCCTTTCGGCCGCGGAGGTCGGCCGTCCGGTCGCGGCACTCTTCAACGAGGAACGGATTGCCGCGCGGGCGTGGCCGGCGTCGGAAAACCGGATCGCGGTCGCGGAGTTCACCGGCTAGCCGCATCCGCGCCGCTCGCTGTTGCCTCGACTCGCAAAACCGTCATTTGGACGCAGCCGAGATCTGCTCTAAACTTGCGGTATGAGCGACTTCCAGGCGCAATTTTCGGTGCTGAAACAAACCGCCGAGCCGGCCGTGGCCGACGCCATCGGAAAGCTGATCGAAAGCGGCGAGGACCACGAGCTCAACCGCATCAATCTCCTGGATTTTTCGGCGCGAACCGGACTCGACGAAGAGCGGGTGATCTCCGGGTTCCTGCATGCGTCCCGGCTCGGGCTGTTCGACCTCACCTGGAACGTGCTGTGTCCCGGCTGCGGCGGCGTGCTGGATGCGCACTCGACGCTGAAATCGCTGCGTCACGACGACTATCATTGCGGGTTATGCGCCTGCGGCTATGAAGCCTCGGTCGACGAGCAGGTCGAGGTGGCCTTTACGGTCAGTCCACGGGTGCGGCGCATCGCGGCGCATGACCCGAACACGCTGCCGATATGGGAATATTACAAGCAGATCTTCTGGAGTTCGGGCGTCGATTTCGACAAGGAATCCTTTTCGTCGCTGACCGAGGAGGTGGTGCTGGATGCGCTCGAGCTGCCGGCGGGCGAGAAGGCGGTGCTATCGCTGCAATTGCCAGGCGAATTCATCATCATCTTCGAGCCGGTGACGCATGGCGCGCAGTTCATCGACGTCCAGGGCGAGCCGACCCGGGAGCGTCAGCAGCTGTCGCTGATCTACAACAAGATCCAGGCGCCGGTCGGAACCATGACATTGCGCCCGGGGCCGCTGCGGCTGTCGCTCGACAATCAGGCCGGCGTGCGGGTGCTGCCGTCGGTCTTCGTCGCGGCGGACGCGCTTCATCACTTGATAGGCAAGCGCAAGCCGTTCCTCACCGCCAAGCGGATGCTGACCAACCAGACCTTTCGCGACGTGTTCAAGGCCGACAATCTCAACATCGACCAGCGTCTCAAGATCACGTCGCTGACGTTCCTGTTCACCGACCTCAAGGGCTCAACCGCGCTGTACGAGCGGGTCGGCGATCTCGCCGCCTTCGATCTGGTGCGCGCGCATTTCCACGCGCTGCTGGAGATCATCTCTTCGGAGAAGGGCGCCGTGGTGAAGACGATCGGCGATGCCGTGATGGCGACATTCATCCGGCCGGAGCATGCCATCGTCGCGGGCCTGCGGATGCGCGCCGCGATGGATGCACTCAACGCCGCGCGCGGCACCAGCGATCTGGTGGTCAAGATCGGTATTCATGAAGGCCCGTGCCTCGCCGTCATGCTGAACGAACGCCAGGACTATTTCGGCCAGACCGTCAACATCGCGGCCCGGGTGCAGGGCCTGGCGACCTCGCAGGCGATCCACATCACCGGCCCGGTGATCGACGCGCCGGCGGTCGCCGCCATCCTGGACAGGGAGGCGATCACGCCGATTCAAAAGCAGGCGGCGCTGCGGGGCATTGCCGACAAGATCGTGGTCTATGAGATCCCCTGAGATTGCCGAAACGTAATGCGCATCGCCGGAACCGGGACGGATTGCGCTGGTTGAATTCCCCGCCCATATACCGCTTGAGACACCGCTGCGGCGGTCATCTGGCTTTGCACGATTTCGGTAGGAAACGATGCTGAACGGACTTCGCCAATTCATTGCCGATGTTGTTTATCCCGGTTCGCATGAGCCGCGATCGTTCGACGATACCGGATATCGTCTGGCGGCCACCGCGCTGCTGATCCATGTCATTTCACTCGACGGCGAACCTTCGCCGGCGGAAAAACGCAAGCTGCACAGCCTGATCGAGAGCCGCTTTGGATTGGATCCCGGCACGGCGGACCAGTTGATTGCATCCGCGACCCTGGTGGAGGGCGAGGCGGTCGATCTCTATCACTTCACCAGCGTCATCATGCGCTCGGTCGACGAGGCCGGCCGGCTCCGCATCGTCGAAATGATGTGGGAGCTCGTCTATGCAGACGGCCAGGTCAGCGAATTCGAGGATAATGTAGTCTGGCGCGCGGCCGATCTGCTGGGGATTTCCTCGCGCGACCGGATCGAGCTCAAGCACCGCGTGGCCGCAAGGCAGCCCGCCACCGCAGGCGGCTGATCCCGCGAATGTGGCAATCTGCCACGAATGCCTGGACCGCCTCGACCGGCCGAATGGCGCCACGGACATGAATAAATTTTAATCTCCGCCGGCAATTGCTTGCCGGCTGGCACGATTAGCCCCAAAATGCCGCCTTAATCCACGCTGCATGCACGTTCGATCAGCCGATATGCTTGCAGGTGGCTTGCATCCCGCCTAAGCCGTATGCTCTCTCGTTGAGAGCAAGACGCACATCCTGCAGCATTTGATTTAAGAGCTTTGATCGTGACCGATCGTGTGACGCTGATTACCGGTGCCTCGGCGGGAATAGGCACCGAGCTGGCGCGCATTTTTGCATCAAACGGCCATCGCCTGGCCCTGGTGGCGCGTCGTGCGGATCGTCTGGCGGCGCTGGCGGAGGAAATCACCGGCGGCGGCGGCGGCGCTGCGCCGATCGTGATCGTGTGTGATCTCGAACAGCCCGATGCCACCGAATGCATCGCCACGGCGTTGGCCAGCGAAGGGGTGGAGGTCGAGTACGTCGTCAATAATGCAGGCTTTGGCTTGTTCGGCCGTGCCATCGAGCTCGATCGCGCCGAACAGCTCAGCATCATCGCCGTCAACATTCGCGCGATGACCGATCTGTCGCTGCGCTTTTCCGATCAGCTGATCCGGCATCGCGGCGGCATCCTCAATGTCGGCTCGATCGCGGGCTTTCTGCCGGGCCCGGGAATGGCCGTGTATTACGCCTCCAAGGCCTATGTGCTGTCGTTCAGCGAAGCCCTGCGTTGCGAGCTCGCTCCGCGCGGCGTGCGGGTGACCGCGTTGTGTCCGGGACCGGTGCCGTCGGAGTTTCAGGTCCGGGCGGGATTTGAGCCCGGGTTTGACTCCGCGATCCTGAACGTCTCTGCCGCTGACGTCGCCAAGGCGGGCTATCGGGGGTTGATGGCCAATAAACGGGTGGTGCTGCCCGGACTCGGCATCAAGATGGTGCCGTTCCTGCTCCGGCTGTTCCCGCGCGGATTTATCTTGGCGGCCGTGGGCCTCTTTCAGTTGCGCAAGCGCCGCTGAGGCGTCGACCGGCTCCCCCGGGCCGCGATTGGCTTTGAATTTGCATGTCAATTCAGATGACGGCTTTACGAAATTAAGGGCGCGTTAAGGATGATTCTGGCTTGATAGGCCGGAAAGCGAAGCTCCATCGATGTCGGTTCGATCGATCAAAATGGACGGCGAAAACCTGCTGCATCTCCCCGGCGGAGGACACGCATCGCCTGTCGCGCCTACGGCCGCCCGACCGTTGCGGCCGGTTCTGATCATCCTGCACCAGGAAACCTCCAGCCCGGGCCGCGTCGGCAACGCGCTGCGGGCGCTCGGCCATCCCCTCGATATCAGGCGCCCGCGGTTTGGCGACGCGCTTCCGGAAACCCTGGACGGTCATGCCGGGGCGGTCATTTTCGGCGGCCCGATGAGCGCCAACGACCCGGATGACTATGTCCGCCGGGAGATCGACTGGATCGCCGTGCCGCTGCGCGAGCAGCGCCCGTTCCTGGGGATTTGCCTGGGCGCGCAGATGCTGGCCAGGCATCTCGGTGCGCGGGTGGCGCCGCACCCCGAAGGCCGCGCGCAGATCGGTTATTACCCGATCCGCCCGACGCTCGCCGGGCTCGATATCTGCCCGCACTGGCCGGATCATGTCTACCACTGGCACCGCGAGGGATTCGAGCTGCCTGCGGGCGCCGAACTGCTGGCGGAGGGAAGCGATTTTCCCGTGGAAGCGTTCCAGTTCGACCATGCGTTCGGCTTCCAGTTCCATCCCGACGTCACCTACGCGATGATGCATCGCTGGACCACGCGCGGCCATGCGCGGCTCGAATTGCCGGGCGCGCGGGAACGTCACCATCACTTCGCCGATCGCGCGGTGCATGACGTGAGCGAGCGCGCCTGGCTCAAGCGATTCATCGATGGCTGGCTGGCCCGGGTGCCGCTTTCGGTGATGTCACAAGCCGCGGAATAACGCGCGGCCGGGCCGCCTTCCGAAGGCCCTTTGCAATTCCGTAGATGTGATAGTGTCCCGCTAAACAGGCTTGCGGCCCATCAAAGCGTTTTCGAGCGAAGCGGAAACCGGTTCGCATAAAGAAAACGCGTCAAATCAAGAATCTGGAGCTCCGTTTCGATTCAATCGAAACGGAAAAGGCTCTAGCAGGCGAAGCGGGAGGCGACATGACCGGCGACGAGTTCGCGCAGCTGTTGAGCGATTTCACGCTGTCGGCCGAATCCGGAGACGGCGCGCGCTTCGCCCGCCATTTCACCGAGGACGCCGTCTATCACGATTACATCTACGGCGCGCACAAGGGCCGCGCCGACATCGCGCATATGATGCAGAACCTGTTTCATCGCGATGCGGCCGACTATCGCTGGGAGATGTTCGATCCCATCTGCGACGGCGAAACCGGCTATGCCTGGTCGTTGTCGAGCTTCACCTCGAAAATCCCGCAGTTCGCAGGCAAGCCGGTCGTGATCGACGGCATCAGCCGCTTCATCCTGCGCGACGGGCTGATCGCCGAATACCATGAATCCGTCAACGGCGGCGTGGCGATGTCGCAGCTAGGGGTGGCGCCGGAGCGCATGACCAAGGTATTCGGGCGCTGGACCGGCTGGCTCAAGGAGCGCCCTGAAACGCTGGACTATCTGGCGCGGCCGAAAGGCTCGCGTGCCGGCCGGTCCAAAGCTTGAATTAGAAGGCTTGAATCAAGGGCAAAACGCTGTCGCAACAGGCAGTAAGCACAGGGAGAGACCCGCGGTGACCTATCAGCATATCCTCTACGAGGTGAGCGACAAGATCGCGACCATCACGCTCAACCGGCCCGAGCGCATGAATGCGTGGACGCCGATCATGGAGCGCGACGTGCGCCATGCCATGGAGGCTGCTGCCGCCGACGACCAGGTGCGGGTCATCGTGCTCACCGGCGCGGGCCGGGCGTTCTGCGCCGGAGCCGACATGGACGCGCTGAAGGGACTCGATCCCGACGATATCAAGCGCGCGCAGAGCCTGCCGCCGTTCGACATGAACCGCCGGCCCGATTGGCAGGCGCGCTATGCCTATTATCCGTCGATCCCCAAGCCGGTCATCGGCATGCTGAACGGCGCCACCGCCGGCATTGGCCTCGTGCACGCGCTCTATTGCGACCTGCGCTTCGCCGCCGACAACACCGTCTTCACCACCGCGTTCTCGCGCCGCGGCCTGATCGCCGAGCACGGCATCAGCTGGATGCTGCCGCGCATCGTCGGGCATGCCAACGCGCTCGATCTGCTGATGTCCGCGCGGCGGGTTTCCAGCGAGGAAGCGCTGCGCATCGGCCTCGTCAACCGGCTGTATCCGCCGGACCAGCTGCGCGAGCAGACCTATGCCTATGCGCGCGACCTTGCCGATTTCGTCTCGCCGAGCGCGATCGCGGTCATCAAGCGGCAGCTCTACGACGTACCGTTCCAGACCCTCGCCGAAGCCACCCTCGACGCCAACCGGGAGATGGTGGTGGCGCTGCACGGCAGTGACTTCCGCGAAGGCGTCGCCAGTTTCATGGAAAAGCGGCCGCCAAGGTTTACGGGGAAGTGAGAGGAGATGGGTTGATCAAAGCCCGTCTTCGCCCAAGAGGGCGAAGCGTGGTGGAGCCAGGCGGGATCGAACCGCCGACCTCGTCATTGCGAACGACGCGCTCTCCCAGCTGAGCTATGGCCCCATCGCGGCTGCCCCGCAGGGCGGCCGGCAATTGGCGCCATTTACAATCCGCACCAAGGCCAAGTCAAGAACGGCGAAATCGCCGTTTTCCGCTTTATTTGCCCGGAACTTCCCTTGTTTGCGGGGGGTGGAACCGATATTTAGCAGGAAGTCGAATCCGCGACCGAACCGCGAGTAAAGCCTGCCCATGCGTGCCATTCTCGACATCGTCCTCATCGTTCTCGATCTCTATGTCTGGCTGCTGATTGCGTCCGCCATCCTGTCCTGGCTGATCGCCTTCAACGTGGTGAATACGCGCAACCAGCTGGTGTCGGCGGTGGCCGAATTCCTGTACCGGATCACCGAGCCCGTGCTGGCGCCGATCCGCTCCGTCATGCCCAATCTCGGCGGGCTCGATATCTCGCCGATCATCCTGATCTTGATCATCATGTTCATCCAGCGGGTGATTACCTACTACATCTATCCCGCCGTATTCTGACCGCGGACATGGACGCCGATGGATCCCTGGCGCTACTCCACCGGTGGCGTGAGTGTGGCGTTGCGGGTGACGCCGCGCGGCGGTCGCGATGATATCGACGGGCTCGAGACCCTCGCCAACGGCCGCACCGTGGTCAAAGTGCGGGTTCGCGCCATCGCCGATGGCGGCGAGGCCAATCGCGCGGTGACGGAACTGCTGGCAAAGGCGCTCGGGGTGCCCAAGGCCAGGGTGCGGATCCTCTCCGGCGCGACCTCGCGTCTCAAGCAGGTCGCGGTCGACGGCGACCCGGCCAAGCTCGGCGATGCCTTGCGCCGGCTGACGGCAGCAAAATCGGATCAATAACCAGGGAAACGAGATGACGGCCCGGATCATCGATGGAAAAGTCATTGCGGCAGAGCTGCGCGCCCGCGTCGCCGGTGAAGTGGCGCGTCTGCAGCGCGAGCACCGGTTAATGCCAGGGCTGGCGGTGGTGCTGGTTGGCAGCGACCCCGCCAGCCAGGTCTATGTTCGCAGCAAGCACAAGCAGACACAGGCGGCCGGCATGGCTTCGTTCGAGCATGTGCTGCCGGCCGACGTCGCGCAGGACGAGTTGCTGGCGCTGATCGGAAAGCTCAACCGGGACCCCGCGGTGCATGGCATCCTGGTGCAGCTGCCGCTGCCGAAATCGCTGCATACCGAAACCGTCATCAACGCCATCGATCCGGCCAAGGATGTCGACGGGCTGCACCCGAACAATGCCGGACGGCTTGCCGGCGGCTTCGACGCGCTGTCGCCCTGCACCCCGCTCGGCTGCATCATCCTGACCAAGAGCGTGCACGCCTCGCTCGAGGGCATGAACGCCATCGTGATCGGACGCTCCAACCTTGTGGGCCGTCCGCTGGTGCAACTGTTGCTCAACGAGAACGCCACGGTGACCATCGCGCATTCGCGCTCGCGCGATCTGGCGCTGCTCTGCGCCCGCGCCGACCTGGTCTATGCCGCCGTCGGCCGGCCGGAAATGGTGCGCGGCGACTGGATCAAGCCGGGCGCCACCGTGATCGATGTCGGCATCAACCGCTTGCCGGCCGCCGACGGCAAGACCCGCCTGGTTGGCGACGTCGCCTTTGCCGAGGTCGCAAACGTCGCCGGCGCGATCACGCCGGTGCCCGGCGGCGTCGGCCAGATGACGGTGGCGTGCCTGCTGGTCAACACGCTGCGCGCGGCCTGCGCGATTCATGGATTGCCCAGGCCGGGGGTGTGAGGGGATTCGTCATTCCCCGCGCAAGCGCGTAGCGCTTGTCGCTGAGGGCGCGAGTGAAACTCGCGAACCCGGAATCTCGTTCCAACTATTCCCGGATTCCGGGTTCGCGCTGGCGCGCGCCCCGGAATGACGACGACATCATCACCCCGCGCTGTTCTCGAGCAGCCGCCGGTAGAACCGGATCATGTCGGCATAGCCCTCGATGCTGAGGCGCTCGTTGGTGCCGTGGAACCGCTTCAGGTCGTTCGAATCGGCGCGCACCGGCGAGAACCGGAAAATGCTGTCGGTGATGCCGGCATAGTGGCGCGAATCGGTGCCGGCCAGCATCAGGCCGGGCACCACGACGACGTCGGGAAAGATCTCCCGGATGGTCCGGTTGAGCAGCTGATAGGCGGGGCTGCTGGTGCTCGACACCGGGGTCGGTTCGGCATTTCCGTGAAACGGTTCGATCGAGATGCGGTCGTCGTGGATGGTGCGGCGGACGTGATCGATCACGCTGGCCTGGCTGTCGCCCGGCATCAGCCGGAAGTTGACGCTGGCGCTGGCGTTGCCGGGCAGCACGTTGTCCTTGTCACCGGCGTTGAAAATCGTCAGCGCGGTGGTGGTACGGGTCATCGCTTCGGTGGGTCCGGACTTTTCGAATTCGCGCAGCACCAGCGGCTTGAACAGCCACAGATTGGACAGCACCACGCGATTGAAGCCGGCCATCTCCGGCGCCAGCGCGTCGAACATTTCCGAAACGGCACCGTCGACCCGCATCGGCAGGCGATGCTCTTCCAGCCGCGTCAGCGCCGCGCTCATCATGCCGATCGCGGTATCGTGCGGCGGCATCGACGAGTGGCCGGGAGTGGCATGCGAAGTCAACGCCAGCGTGACATAGCCCTTTTCGGCGACGCCGATCACCGCGGCCGGCTTGTCGAGGCCTTTCATCATGTCTTCGGCGATCAGCAGCCCTTCGTCGATCACGAAGTCGAGCCGGACGCCGCGCGAGGCCAGGGTGGCGGCGATCGCGCTGGCGCCGCGGGTGCCCGAGACTTCCTCGTCATGGCCGAACGCGAAATAGATGGTTCGCTTCGGGTGAAAACCCGCTTTGGCCATCGCCTCGGCGGCTTCCAGGATCGAATAGAGGTTGCCCTTGTCGTCCCAGGAGCCGCGGCCCCAGATGAAGCCGTCGGCGATGACGCCGTCATAGGGCGGCTTGAGCCAGTCCTTCTCGGTGCCGGGCGCGACCGGCACCACGTCCTGATGCGCGAGCAGCGCGATCGGCGGCGTTTTCGGGTCCGAGCCCTCCCAGGTGTAGAGCAGGCTGTAGCCGGCGATCACCTCGCGGCGGACGGTGGCATGGAACGCCGGAAAACTTTTCTGGATGTGCGCCTGCAGGCCGCGCAACGCCTCGGTGTCGGAATCCGGATTGTCGAAGTTCGAAATGGTGCGGAAGCGGATCGCCTCGGCGAGCCGGGTCGCGGCACCCTCCTTGTCGATCGTCGCGCGCGGCACCGCCGCGACCTGAAGCTGCCGCGAGCCGTGGGTGAAGACATTGAAAGCGAGCACGCCGGCGAGCACGACGATCGCCGCGACCGCGAGCAGCAGGATGCTGCGGATGATTCGTGCCAGCCGGCGCATGACGAATTCTCGATAGAGTGCTTGATCTGTCGGGTAAAACCTACTTCGCCTTCGCGCGTGCGATGCCTTCGGCGATCAGCTGGTGCGCATCATCGGCGCCGCCCCATCGCAATACCTTCACCCATTTTCCGGGCTCGAGGTCCTTGTAATGCTCGAAGAAGTGCTGGATCTGCGCCAGCGTGATGTCGGGCAGGTCGCTGTAGGTCTTCACCTTGTCGTAGCGCTGGGTCAGCTTGGACGACGGTACCGCGATGATCTTCTCGTCGCCGCCGGCCTCGTCCTCCATCAGCAGCACGCCGACCGGCCGCACGCTCATCACCGCGCCCGGCACGATCGCGCGGGTATTGGCCACCAGCACGTCGCAGGGGTCGCCGTCGTTGGACAGCGTGTGCGGAATGAAGCCGTAATTGCCGGGGTAGCGCATGGCGGTATAGAGAAACCGGTCGACCACCAGCGTGCCGGCTTCCTTGTCCATCTCGTATTTGATCGGCTCGCCGCCGACCGGGACTTCGACGATGACGTTGACCTCACGCGGCGGATCGATTCCGATCGAGATGGCGTCGATGCGCATGGATGGCTCCGCGGGGCTTTGAAGTTAAATTCGGAAGAGGCGGGCGGTGTGGCGCCACGCCGGACACTGCGGCACGTTGCGACCTGTTCTCAGCTGGCCCAGGCGAACGCGACCTTGTCGAGCGACTTCGGTCCGAATTTCTCCGAAGAGCGCGCTACCATGCGACCGCCCAAGGCGCGGTAGAACTCGGTCGCCGGCTCGTTGTCCGAGAGCGCCCAGATCACCATGCTCTTCAGGCCGCTCTGCAGCAGGTCGCGCCGCGCGGCCGTGAACAGCCGACGACCGAAGCCGAGGCCCTGAAACTCGGGGCGCAAATAAAGCTCGTAGATCTCGCCTTCGAAATGCAGGCTGCGGGCGCGGTTGCGGCCGTAATTGGCGTAGCCCGCGACCTTGTCGCCGAACACCAGCACGCTGACGCGGCTGCCCTTGCGGATCGCGCTGTCCCACCATTGCGGGCCGCGGCGGTTGATCAGCTTCTCCAGCTCGGCGCCGGGGATGATGCCCTGATAGGCCGAGCGCCAGGCTTCGTCATGGGTGGACGCTACCGCCGCCGCATCCGCAGCTTTGGCCGGTCGAACCTCGATCAGGGTTGTGCTCATGACCCAATCAAAGCAAGTCAGAGCGCCGGCTTCAAGGTCCATCGTTAATTATCGGTTAAGCTGTGGATTTTCTGCATCAGTTTTCCGCCCCGCTGTACCGAAAGAGGACAGCGAGGCGCCTCGAACGGCAATTCGGGGCGGCCCGGCCAGGCAAAGCTGGTCCGAATCCCGGCCTGGGGTCGGGCGCCCTTACGGAAAAATGCTCCGAATTTGATTCGCCATGCGTATTCTGCTTACCGACGCGATCCGCTGGCGATCGCTGCGAAAGGCCGATTCGTGCAGCTGTACAAGGCGTTTTTCATACTGGTCGTCGCTTTCGCCGCCGGTCCCCGGAGTGCTTCCGCGCAAGTCGGCTTCGGCGCGCAAGGCTCCGAAGTCGGATCCGACCGTATGCAACCATGGCTGGTCCCTTCGCCAGATCCGGACACCGCCGCGCATGCCGTGCTGTTGCGGCCCGAAGGCGCCGGGCCGTTTCGGCTGGCGCTGATCGCGCATGCCTCGACGCAAAACGTGCTGCGTCGCGCGCAAATGCCGCAGCCCGAATACCGCGCGCTGGCGGCGTGGCTGGTGGCGCGCGGCTTTGCGGTGCTGGTGCCGCAGCGCCCCGGCCATGGCGTGACGGGAGGAGCCTATCTCGAAGACCAGGGCGGCTGCGACGAGGCCGATTATTCCCGCTCCGGCCGCGCCACCGCGGCGTCGATCGCCTCGGCCCTGACTTACATGCGCGGGCAAACCTTCATCCGGCCGGATGGCGCGGTCGTGATCGGCCACTCGGCCGGCGGCTGGGGCGCGCTGGCGATGGCGCGCGACAACCCGCCGGGCGTCTCGGCCATCATCGCGTTCGCACCCGGGCGCGGCGGTCACGCCAATGATCTTCCCAACCAGGTCTGCGCGCCGCATACGCTTGTAGCGTCGGCCGCCGAATTCGGCCAAAACGCGCGCGTGCCGGTGACCTGGCTGGTGGCGGCCAACGACACTTATTTCTCGCCGATCCTTTCGAAACAGCTCGCCGACGCCTTCCGCGGCAGCGGCGACAAGGTCGATTTCCATGTGCTGCCGGCTTCCGGCAGCGAGGGTCACTGGCTGGCCGAAACCGAGGCCGGCGTCAGGAGCGCGGAACTGGAACTGGCGCGCGCGCTGAAGCCGGCGACGCCGAAACCGGACGGGAAGCGATGACGCGGCCTGTGAACCCATGGCCCGACGACGACGTGATCCTCTATGACGGCGTCTGCGTGTTCTGCTCGCGCTGGATCCGCTTCATCGCCACGCGCGACGTGGCGCGGCGGTTTCGTTTCACCGCGATTCAATCGGTCTACGGCACGCGGCTGGCGCAGGCGCTCGGCATCGATCCCGACGATCCCGACACCAACGCCGTCGTGCATGGCGGCGTGGCGTATTTCAAATCCGACGGCGCGCTGATGGTGCTGTCGCATCTGCCGGGCTGGCGCTGGACGAGCGGCCTGCGCGCCGTGCCAAAGCCGCTCCGCGACATCGTCTACAATCTGGTCGCGCGGAATCGGTACCGGATTTTCGGGAAGTATGACGCGTGTTTCGTGCCCGATGCGGAGCTGCGGGCGAGGGTGCTGGAATAAAGGTTAGGGCTTCGTCGCTTCGCTCCTCGCAATGACGAGACTGAGTCATCCCGCCGCGAGCGCAGCCACCACTTCCCCCGCCGCGCGCTCCCCGCTATCCCGCGCGCCATGCGCGGTGGTGAAGAAGTTCGGCGAGGTGGCCTCTCCCGCGAAGAAAATGCGGCCATCGACCGGTGCGGCGAGGATGGTGCGGTCGCCGGCGTGGCCGGGCAGCGCGTGCGAATAGGAGCCGCGGGCGAAGGGGTCGTGGGCCCAGCGCGATTCCGCCATCGGTCTTAGGCGCCGGCGAAAATCCGAGCCGAGCAGGGCGACAATCTCATCGATCGCCTGCGCCGCCAGCGCGCCGTCGCCGGCATCCTCCAACTGCCGGGCAAAACTGCCGCCGAAAAAACCTTCGATGCAGGGGTACCCGAACGGGCGCAGATGAAAGCTGCCCATTGCGGTGCGCATGGTGGCGCCGCGCAGATTGCCGTCCTGCGGCAGCGTGTCGGCTCCGTCGAGCGCCAGCATCACCTTGTCGGCCAGCCCGAGTGGCAGGCCGCGCGCGACGTCGACCTTTGCCGGCAGCGCGGGATGAAACCGGATGGTCTCGTCCGCGATCAGGTTGGTCGGCACCGTGACGATCACGCGCGTCGCGGACAGCGTGCCGCGCGAGGTTTCGATCCGCAGCCGCTTTCCCGAATGATCGATCAGGGTGACTTGCGCGTTCAGTGCGAGCGGGCAAGGCGCGCCATAGGCCGCCATCAGCGCGCCATAGCCGCGTCGCACCCGCCAATTGATGTTGGTGTCCTCGTAGGCGTCAAAGTCGATGATGGAGAGCCGGTCGAGTTCGCAGCCGTTGATGTAGGTCGAGATCGCGTCGATCATCGGGTTCCAGCGGTTGCCCGGCTCAAGACAACTGTCGGCCGCGCGGTCGCGGCCGCCTTTCGCGGCCTCTTCGGCGCGCTCGAAGAAGTCATCCAGTGCCTCGATGAAGTCGGCGCGCTCCCTGGGAGGGAAGACGGCATCAAAACCCTGCTCGCGCCAGGGCGGCCGGGACTTGTCGATCTCGAACTTCAGTTGTTCTGCGATTTTGACAAAGGAGTTCCGGTCGGCCGAATGCAGCCAGCCGCAGCCGAGGTCGAAGGGGATGCCGGGCGAAGCCTCGATCGTATGGCCGCGGCCGCCGACACGGTCGCGCGCTTCCAGCACGATCGCGGAGAGGCCCGAGTTTGCCAGCGCGTGCGCGGCGCCAAGGCCGGCCGCGCCCGCGCCGATGATGGCGACATCGACTTCGGAGGGGAGGGACATGCTTTGGCTCTAGCACGTTGCTTGTCGGGTCTGAAGCCAACCCTGGTACCTGTCATCATCCGCGAAAGCGGATGATCCAGTACGCCGCGCCGTAGCGGTTCTACCTCCGGCGGCGGCGATTACTGGATGCCCCGCTTTCGCGGGGCATGACGGCATTGAAGCGGGGCGAGGTAAGAGGTCGGCCTTACGCCACCGCTTCCTTGGACTTTTCCGCGCGCTTGCGCTCGTTGGCGTCGAGGAACTTCTTGCGCAGCCGGATCGACTTCGGGGTGACCTCGACCAGCTCGTCGTCCTCGATATAGGCCAGCGCCTTTTCCAGCGTCATCCGGATCGGCGGCGTCAGCCGCACCGCTTCGTCCTTGGAGGTGGTGCGGATGTTGGTGAGCTGCTTGCCCTTGAGGATGTTGATCTCGAGATCGTTCTCGCGGGTGTGCTCGCCGACGATCATGCCCTTGTAGACCTTGCAGCCGGGCTCGATCATCATCGGGCCGCGGTCTTCCAGCTTGAACATGGCGTAGGCCACCGCCTCGCCCTGGTCGTTGGAGATCAGCACGCCGTTGCGGCGGCCCTGGATGTCGCCCTTGTAGGGCGCATAACCGTGGAACAGCCGGTTCATGATCGCGGTGCCGCGGGTGTCGGTGAGCAGTTCGCCCTGATAGCCGATCAGGCCGCGGGTCGGCGCGTAGAACACCAGCCGCAGGCGGTTGCCACCGGACGGGCGCATCTCGATCATCTCGGCCTTGCGTTCGCTCATCTTCTGCACGACGACGCCGGAATGCTCCTCGTCGACGTCGATCGTGACCTCCTCGATCGGCTCCTGCCACTCGCCGGTGGCCTCGTCCTTCTTCAGGACCACGCGCGGACGCGACACCGAGAGTTCAAAACCCTCGCGGCGCATGGTCTCGATCAGGATCGCGAGCTGCAATTCGCCGCGACCCGAAACTTCCATGGAATCGCGGTCGGCGGCTTCGGTGACGCGCAGCGCGACATTGCCTTCAGCTTCGCGCAGCAGGCGGTCACGGATCATGCGGCTGGTCACCTTGTCGCCTTCGGTGCCGGCGAGCGGTGAGTTGTTGACGATGAACGACATCGACACCGTCGGCGGATCGATCGGCTGCGCCTTCAGCGGCGTATCGACGGACGGATCGCAGAAGGTGTCGGCGACGGTGCCCTTGGTGAGGCCGGCGATGGCGACGATGTCGCCGGCTTCGGCCTCCTCCAGCGGGGTGCGCTCGATGCCGCGAAACGCGATGATCTTGGTGATGCGCCCGGTCTCGATCAGCTTGCCGTCGCCGCTCAGCACCTTGACGGCCTGGTTCGGCTTGATGGTGCCCGAGGTGATGCGACCGGTGATGATGCGGCCGAGATAGGGGTTGGCCTCGAGAATGGTGCCGATCATGCGGAACGGGCCGTCCTCGACGGTCGGCGGCTTGACGTGGCGCAGGATCAGGTCGAACAGCGGCTGCATGCCGGCGTCATGCGAAGCCTCCGGGCTGTCGCCCATCCAGCCCTGCTTGGCCGACCCGTAGAGGATCGGGAAATCGAGCTGCTCCTCAGACGCGTCGAGCGCGGCGAACAGGTCGAACACCTCGTTGATGACTTCGGTCGGTCGCGCGTCGGGACGGTCGACCTTGTTGATGACCACGATCGGCTTCAATCCGACCTTGAGCGCCTTGGAGACCACGAATTTGGTCTGCGGCAGCGGACCTTCGGCGGCGTCCACCAGCACCAGCGCGCCGTCCACCATGTTCAGGATGCGCTCGACCTCACCGCCGAAATCGGCGTGGCCCGGCGTATCGACGATGTTGATGCGGGTGTCCTTCCACTGCACCGAGGCGGCTTTGGCCAGGATGGTGATGCCGCGCTCGCGCTCCAGATCGTTGGAATCCATGGCGCGCTCGACCACGCGCTGATTGTCGCGGTAGGTGCCGGATTGCTGCAGCAGTTTGTCGACCAGCGTGGTTTTGCCGTGGTCGACGTGGGCGATGATGGCGACGTTGCGAAGTTTCATAGCTGTTCTTCTGGCTCGGACAATGGCTGGAGCGCGATCTCGCCGGAAAACCGGGGCCCACTTTTCCGGATCTCGCTCGAATACCTGAAATTCTGGAGGGCGCAGCGCGCCTAAAAAGGAAGCCCGGCCAAAGGGACCGGGCATACCTTACTCATTGCGCTGCAATATAGTCAGAAATCACCAAAAAACAATGGTTTGTTGGCGGGTTGGTTAGCTGATTTTCGTGCCGGATGGGTTCGTTTCAGGGCTTGTCGGCCTCCTCGCTGGGATAAACCCCGCGCAGCACTTCCTCGAAGTGGTTTTTGACGGCTTCGTTACACTGGCAGGCCCGGTTTTGCAGGGCCTGCCGGTTGCGCACCAGGATCGAGCCGCGGCGGGTTTCCAGCACGCCCTCGGCCCTGAAAGTCTGCATGACCCGGCTGGTATAGCTGCGCGCGACCCCGAGCAGGGTTGCAAGCTGCTCATGCGTCAGCGGCACGACATCGTCGCCATCGGTCCGCTCCATCGCCGAAATGATCCATTTGGCCGTGCGCTGCTCGATCGAATGGATCGCATTGCAGGCCGTCGACTGGAACATCTGGGCCAGCATGCAGTCGGCGTAGCGAGCGAACACGTTGCGCAGCGTGGGGGAGTTCGCTTTCGCCGCGTCGAGCCTGGCGACCTTCAGGCGCACGAAGGGGCCGCCGAACTTCACCATGATCCGGGTATAGGCCGGCAGGTAGCCCTGGCTGACGATGCCACCGACGGCGCCTTCGCGGCCGACCAGGATGGTTTCGACGTCGCGGCCGTCCTCGTTGGGAACCAGGTACGACGCCAGCGTCGGCCCGCAGGGAAAATGGACGATCTCGACGTCGTCGCCGGGGTTATAGAGCAGCTCGCCGGGTTGGGCCTGCTCATGCGCCAGATGCGGCGCGACCAGCGCGAAATCGGCGGCGTTGAGCCGTCGCAATAGGTTGTTGTTGGGGCGTTCCGTGCCGCCGGCGGCGGTTTCACCTCGGATCACTCGGGGTTCCCTTTCGGCCCTACAATAGCGGCCCGCGCCGATTCCTTGTGTTCACTAGTGCACAGACAAACGAGGGAGCGATGTGATGGTTTCATCGCGGGAACCGGCCGTGGCGCATTTTTCCGATGCCTGCAGGCCCGGTTCAACCGACCCGGATTTGATCTTGGAACCTGTTGTTATCGAGATGATGGAACGCGCTTCGCCCGACCGCATGCCGATGGACGTGCTGATCGTCGAGGATGATCCGATCATCGCGCTCGACTTCGAGGACACCATTCTCGGCTTCGGCGTGACCAAGATCCGGACCGCGGGCAGCGTGGCGCAGGCACTCGAATTGATCGGTGGCCGCGTTCCGGATTTTGCCCTGCTCGACGTCGGGCTGGTGCGCGAAAAGAGCTTTGCCGTGGCCGAACGGCTGAAGGCGCTGAACGTTCCGTTTGCCTTCGTCACCGGGTATGGCGCCGACGTCAGGCTGCCAGCGGCGTTCGCGAACCAGCCGAGGCTGTCGAAACCCTGTTCCAGCAAGGCGCTGCAGGCCGCGCTGAGGTGCAATTCCGGCGACGGCGCCAGGCGCTGACCGCTCGATCCCGCGCGCCCGATGACAGCGCGGTCGTGATATACGATCTGTGGTTTTCCTCCGCCGGGATTCCAGCGGCGGAGTAATCCTCTAGCCCAGCTTGGGATCCAGCGTCGTCGACCACAGCGCCACGTCGGCGCGATCGCGCAAGGTCACGAGCAGCCGCCCGGTCGCACCCTCGATTGCGACATGACCGAAGAACTGCATTCCCGCCGATGGCGGCAGGTTCTGCTTGTCCAGCCCCGGCGCCTTGACGAATTTCACTTCCGGTCCGAACGTGTTGTCGAGTTCGTTCGGCCCGAAGGTTCCGGCGTGCAGCGGTCCGGAAACGAATTCCCAGAACGGCTCGAAATCCTGGAATTGCGCCTTGTCGGGGTTGTAGTAGTGCGCCGCCGCGTAGTGCACATCCGCGGTCAGCCACACGGTGTTGGCAACGCCCGAGGTCTTGATGAAGCGCAGCAGGTCGGCGATTTCCAGTTCGCGGCCGTGTGGCGGGCCGTCGCCCTGGGCAAACGCTTCCGAGCCCTTCCGGTTGGCGGCATCGTCATAGACGATCAGGCTGAGCGGCATGTCGGAGGCGATCACCTTCCAGGTGGCCCGCGAGTTCAGCAGTGCGCGCTTCAGCCACAATAGCTGATCGGGTCCGAGGAAATAGCTGTCCGGACCGTAAGCCGTCTGCTGGTTCGGACCATTGGGGCCGCGATAGCTGCGCTCGTCCAGCATGAAGACGTCGAGGTGTGGCCCGTAGCTGAGGGTGCGATAGACCCGGCCCGGCTCGATGATGCTCTCGCGCATCGGATACATCTCGTGGAACGCGCGCGCGGCGCGCGCCGCCAGCAGGGAGATGTTGCGCTCTTTGTAGGCGGCCGGCAGCTCTTTCGAGGCCGACCAGTTGTTGGTGACCTCGTGGTCGTCCCACTGCACGAAGATCGGCACCTCGGCATTGAAGGCGCGCACATTGTCGTCGAGGAAATTGTACTTGTGCGCCGCGCGGTACTCATCGAGCGTCTCGGCGACCTTGGCCTTTTCCGGAATGGTGACGTTCTTCCACAGCTTGCCGTCGGGCAGCTTGACCTCGGAGGAAATGACCCCGTCGGCATAGATGGTGTCGCCGGAGTGCAGCAGGAAATCCGGCCTGTGCTTGAGCATGGTGGCGAAGGTGACCATGCCGCCGTCGTCGGGATTGATGCCCCAGCCCTGGCCCGCGACGTCGCCGCCCCAGACGAAGCTGACGTCGCGCCGGTCGCCGGGCGCGGTGCGGAAGCGGCCGACCACGGGCTCGCTGGACACATCGGTATGGGCGAGGTCGCGGAATCGGATGCGATAGAAGATGTCCTGGCCGGAGGGAAGGTCCTCCAGCAGCATCTTCGCGGTGAAGTCGCTCTCCGGCAGCGCCGCGATCGGCGGCAAGGCCCGCGCATTGCTGAACGATTCGGTGGTGGCGACCTCGACCAGCATTTGCGAGGGCCGGTCCGCGCGCGCCCAGACCACGCCGCCATCGGCGCCGACGTCGCCGGATTGCACGCCGTGGGTGATCTGCGGCCGGTCGGTGGCCCGGCTGAGATAGGGCATCGCGATGACGCCGAGCGCGCCGGCGCCGGTCGCCGCCGCGGTGGAAAGGAAACGCCGGCGCGAAAGCCGGAGCGGAAGTTTGCGCGAGATGATCGTCATGCGAGCCTCCTTGATCGGCCAACAGGGTGAACTGCAAGCCCGGACAGACCTAGGAAGGTTTGATGACGGCCCGATTACAACGGGCGGGAATCTTACAGCGTGCCGGTCGCCCGGAATTGCGCGCCGGCCCGTTGCAGATTTTGCGGCATGCTGTTCAGCAGCGACTTGCGGTCGGCCACCGCGGTGTGGAATTGATCGAGCGCGATGTTGAAGGCGGTCAACGCCCCCTCCTCGATGGCGCCGTGGTCGAAACAGTGCAGCGTATCGCGCAGGATATCGTCCGCCTCGGTCTGCATCTGGTCGAGTTCCTCGGTGGAATCGCTGCGGCGCGCTGCCGCGATCATGTCCAGCAGCCGTGCGCGCAGCGAGGTGTTGTTGCTGCGCTCGTCCTTTTTCAGATAGCCCGCGAACCAGGCGCCGGCCGAACCCATCGCCGACAGCGCCATCAGCCCCCACCAGATGAAATCGCTGTAGCGGTCGAGGAAGGTCTTTTCCTCGCCGTCGACGAAGGCCGCGGCGCCCGGATGGACCGGGATCACGGCGTCCTTGTCGGTGTCCGGGGTCTCGATTTTCGCCGCCAGCGGGAACTCCGACATCACCTGCTGCCGGATCGCGAACAACTGCCGGGTGAAGGCGGCAATCGTCGATTCCGACAGGCCTT
>Ga0302276_10001566_pt1 | contig 20610 bp, 19 predicted proteins | sample III_Bog_N2_3_FD_198768 | JGI IMG/M metagenome (GOLD analysis project Ga0302276, IMG submission 198768) | Peat permafrost microbial communities from Stordalen Mire near Abisko, Sweden - III_Bog_N2_3 | ecosystem: Environmental > Terrestrial > Soil > Wetlands > Peat | place: Sweden: Abisko...
TGCGGTGGGCGATCCAGTAACGATGCGCGCCGAACTCGCAGCCTTCACGCGCACCCTGCCGACGAGCGTCAAGATGACTCTGATCGACGATTCGGACGACGACAAATAGCTCGCTCTACTGCGACAGAACGAGGTGGAGCATGGAGGGCGGTGGAGGGCCTTCGGGCTGCGGCCTGTCGCGGTTCTGGCGCAGCGTCTTCCAACTCAGACGATAAGTAACGCCATCCGTGCGTGAGCCTCCAAGATCCGCCGCAGATCGTTCCATCAATCCATTCTCGGATGCACTGGAATCCTCGCCTTCTTCGCCGGCCATCGACAGCTTGCCTCGCAGACGCATGGTGACGGGATCAACCTCCCAGACTCCAGAGCCGTAGACCTTGTGGTTGATCGCGATGGTCAGCTTGCCCCCCACTGCGCGCAATGGGCCGATGTGGATCTCGTTGACCAGACTGCCCATGCCGTGAAAGTCCCAGCGGTAGTTCCAGTTGGTGGCCTGCTGATTGATCCAGCGACCATGCTCCCACTGGGCGAAGTAGAGCTGCGTCTTGCCCGCCGAGTCGTACTTCAAATAGGAGAGTACAAGCCCGCCAAAGGCATCGAAACCGACGGCCTGCGTTCCATTGAGCAGACCCCCGCGGGACGGAACCGGATCGACGATGAGGCCGGGAGTTGCGATGGTCAGAGGCAGGGTGAGGGGAGTTCCCGCCGCCGTCTCCCAGTGGACGAGGTCGCGGCTGCGCGCGTAGCTCAGGTCGTGATTGGTCTCCGCCAACGGCTTGTCGCGCCAGACCCAGAACTGGTGGTACCAGCCATCCGGCCCTCGCACCACATCCAGAGGATACGCATTCATCCTCGCCCCGCCGAAGAAGAGCGGCTGTTCGGTGAGAGGGTGCCAGCTTCTGGTGCGTTCGTCGTAGCGGTCGCGATAGGTGTCTCCCGACCCGCTGCTTCCGCTGCGATATTGAAACAGCAACGTCCCATCCGGTGCGTAGTTGAAGACTGGGTAGGTGACGCGCTCCTCGTTCTTCCCGGTCAGGGCGGAGACGCGTTCCATCGACGACGCGTCGTAAGGCCGAGCGCTGCGAAAGTAGACCAGCGGCGAGGCGTGCATGTTGCCCGCGACGTGCAGGTATCCCTCGCGATCCATCGCCATCGTAATGTAGTTATGGCTGTCCCAGCCGAGTGTGCTGGGCAGAACGGTGAAGCTCCAGCGGTGTTCTCCCAGAGTGCGCTGGGCCAGCGTCATGCGACGTTCTGCATCGTAGAAGGCGACAAACTGCTGGTTTCCCCGCGTCAACAGAGCGAAACCAACGGGTTGGCCGGACCAGGCCGGAGCTACATCCAGAGTGTGGATGCCAGTGCGCAGATCGGGATTGCCAGAGGCCGTTGGAGAACGCCGCGAGTGCCCGAATGCAGGGGGGGGGATCAGAAGGGAAGACAGCAAAAACGCGGCGAAAACCCGGAGTTTCATAGGCAACAAGGATACCGCAACCCGGCAAACTCTGGCTCGCGTCAACGGGGAATGGAAACTTTGCGCAGAAAATAGCCCCATTCGACCGATTCTGCGGTATCCTGAAGACTGCCCTATTGGGACGATTTGGAGGTGTATCAATCTTGGCAGAGATTCGAGTGCAAGAGGGTGAGCCTCTGGAGAACGCACTGCGCCGCTTCAAACGGAAGGTTCAGACCGAAGACATCATCAAGGAAGTCAAGCGTCATTCCTTCTATCTGAAGCCAGGCGAGAAGAAGCGCGTGAAAGAAGCGCTTGCTCGCAAGCGCAATCGCAAGAAGATTCGCAAGGAACAGGACTAATTCTGCTCCTCTAAAAACGGGATGGCCGCCGCTTCCAACCGGAGCTGGCGGCCTCCATTAATCTTCCCGACCACTCCCCGGATCGGAAGATGCTGGTGCCGCTCAAGCCTGAGCCGCTGGCAAAATAAAAAACAGTCGTCGCCCCTCCGCGACGCAGGCCCCACACATCTCTAGAACAAATAATTGGAAATTTTTCTGCATCCGGGAATCGCGTTGCCGTGGAAGATCATCCTATTCCATACCACAGGAGTTGCGGTATGGAATCTGAATTCATAGACCGAATCCTGACCTGCTGTGATTGCGGGGGTGAATTTATCTTCACCGCTGACGAGCAACTGTTTTTTCTGGAAAAGCAGTTCAAGAACGATCCGAAGCGCTGCAAGCCGTGCAAGTCCAAACGTGGCGCGCGCGGGATAAATCCGGCGACCGGCGCGCCAGTGGCGGCTGGCATCTCGCGTACCGAGACGCGCACCGAGTGTTCAGAGTGTGGCATATCAACCACCGTCCCCTTCAAGCCAACGCAAGGTCGTCCCGTCCTCTGCCGTCAGTGCTACAAAAACAAGATGACCGCAAACGCCTCTGCTCCTCGGCCCACAGCGCCAGAGTCTGCGGCAGAAGGAAACCGCCCCGCAGCAGAGGCGAAGCCCGTGGCGAGCCAGCCGATCGTGCCCAGTCAAACCACCAACGACCGCCTTTCCGGAGTAGCCTGAACCATTCCCTCCGCCTGGGGGTGCATTGGTTTAGAGCATTTCCACTATGGCGATAAAGCAATCGTGTTTGTCATTCCGTAGCCTTATGTTTGTCATTCCGTAGCGCAGCGGAGGAATCTGCTTTTCGCTCGTGCCACGGACTCTATCCCATTAGTGAAAATGCTCCAGTTGCCTGTCTCTAAAATTCGCAGCAGAATAGGTCGGGCCTTCAGCCCTCAGTCTTTGTGTTGTACGTTTACCTGGGGCTGCGCCCCAGGCTGGTATAGAGCGGGCCGTTGGCCCTTGGTTTAGTGCCTATGGTCCTTGGTTCAACGTCTTCCGATGAGGAAGTCGATGGCGATGTGGGCGACGGTGAGCAGAACGCCAAAGGCTCCTGCGATTCCTTTCATCCGTTGCATGGTCATCTCGTGCTCTTGCATGCGGCCCTCCAGTTGCGCGAGCCGGCCTGGTTGCCCGATGCCCATGACCTGTTCCATCTGGCTCTTGAGTACGCTCAGGTCGGCGAGAACCTGACCCTCGAAATCTGTCATGTTGTTGCTCCTTCGGGGCGGGTTACGCGACCGGTAGATTGGTGAAGACTGCGCTGGAGAGACGCGAGTAGAGCGGCGGAGTTGAGCCGTCGTACATGCGGACGTAGTAGCGTTCGACCTGCGCCGAGCGAGGAATGGTGAAGTTGCGAACCGGGCTGCGAAGCACCAGATTCTGATCCACGCCCGCTCCGAAGTCCCCGTCGCGCAGACGAACTTCAAAGCCGCCGCCGGTGGGGGGAGCGATTCCTGCGTCGATCTGCAATGCCGTTGTAGTAGCGCTGGTCACGGTCAACTGTTGCAGGTTTGCCAGCACTGCTCCCGACGCAATAAGAGCTGTCGTCGGAAGAAACGCATCGGTCGCGATTGCCTCCGAGAGAGTCACGCCCAGAGTCTCTGCCCAGTCGTTTGCAAAGGCGATGCGATAGATCAGGACTTCGGGCGATGCGGATCCGTCTGCAATGGCGACCTGACGGACGACTGTGTTGATCATCTGTCCATTGGCGGTGATGCTCAGAACATCGCCGGGCCATACATCTGCGACAGGATTGATGGACGTGTAGCTTCCAGCAATGGCGGCGGCGCGGCTGGATGCAAAGCTGAGAACGGCCTGCGCAGCGCTCTCGCAATCGGCGCTCGACCGAGCGAGGGGCCGCACGACTTTGCCCAGCCAACGCGCGGTTCCTGACACACCAGCGGAAGCCTCGGCGGCGACGCTTGCTGCGTCTTCAAGGCGAGCAATGGAGCGCGAACGAAGGCGATATGAGACGGTGATAACCTCCCCTGCAACAGGTACGCGACCAGCAAAAAACGTAACGACGCCAGTAGCCGCGATCTTGCAATCGACGCCTCCGCCAGCGATTCCGATCAGGCGCGTCTCGCTTGCGCCACTGGGCAACGTACTGACGACCCACGCGGAGCCATTCTGCGTAACGCTGCAATAGCCCATCGAGCCAGTGAGTTGAACCGAATCGATCGCTGCAAAGCTACAACTTGCGGGCGAAGTAGTAACCGCGCCGTCGTATAGAACAGTTGCGGGCGTATTTGAAGCATTGCCCAGATCGACCAGGTCGAAGACCAACTTCATCGACGCGGCGACAAGTCCGCCGCCGAAGGATTCGATAGCTCCATCGACCCGCGTGTAGTAGGTCTGCATCACGCGCTGTACCTCCGGGCTATGCAGCCGAATGCGGAAGGTGTAGGTGTGACCAGAGAGCAGCGTGTAAGTTGTGCCAACCTCTGCGCCGTTGACGAAGGGCGTAATGACGGTCGAGCCGCCGCTCTGCCGCACGTTGTATCCGGCGAAGCAGTTGCCTCGCTGCGTAGCGCCGGAGTAGAGGCCGCAGAGAACGCCATCCGAGGGCGTGGTGAGTTGCACCTTGCCTGCCTCAACGACCAGCGATCCGCCCATCTCCACCTGATCGATGGCGGCCAGCGTGGTCTGGCCGTCGTAGCCATTGCCGCCAGAGAGAACGAGTCCTGCGCCGCCAAGCGAGAGATGCGAACCGGGATCACTGACGTTCCAGATCTGCGTGTTGAAGGCAGCCAGATCAAAACTGTCTATCAACAGCGTCGGATTGCTGGTGCGAAACGGCTCGTCCGATAGCGTGAAGACGGTCGTCGCGCCATCGCCTAAAAACATCTCGGAGACATAGGCCGTCGGCTCGATCTGGCCGCTAAGAGTAACGTCATTGGCCAGCTCTTTGACCATCGCAGTCTTCAACGCAGCGACCTGTAGAGTTCCATCGCCCTGCCCCCCCCGCATCGAAGTCGAGTGTGTGTGTGACAGAGCCAATCGGAGTCATGCTGAGCGCGCCATTCAGCACGCGATATGCAGCATAAGTAGAGCCTGCGATGCCGCCTGCATTGATGGACCAAGGCTGTGTTGGCTGCGGTGTAAAGACGCCGATGGGATTGCCGCTTTGCACCTGCGTGGTGGTAAGTACGCTGGCGGCAGTGCGCTGCGTAAGCTCCTGAAGCAGTGAGCCCGCCGTCACCGTAAAGCCGTCCGCAGTCAGCGTGAGAGATTGCTTGTCCAGCAGCCACTCATCGCTGATCGCAGAAAACGCAACGCGATAGACCGGCCCAGCCAGCCCGACGCCCACATAGACAGGAACCGGCTCAGTCGCAAGATAGCCCGTGAACAAGACCGTTCCGCTCGCCGCCGTAACCACGACGTGCCCGCGCCGTACAGGCACGGGCAGCGTCGAGGAAAAGCCGGGGTTGGCTGAAGAGCCAACCTCCAGCGTTCCGCTACAGCGCGAGGGCGTATTCAACACGCGCTCGATCGCGAAGGGCGCATCCGCAGAGAGAGCCGCGGTGTAGTCGATGGCGCCGGCTCCATTCAGATTGTCGATAGTCAGAATCACGACGCCACCACCGTTCCGAGCTTTGGCAGACCACGCATCTCGCGCACTTCCTCCACCGTAAGAACGCCCGCCTTCAGCAGCTCAGTCTGAATCTGTAGCTCCTCCATCTCATCGCGCGTCTCCAGATCGTTGAAGGTAAATTCAAACTCGCGCCAGCCGAGCTTCTTGGCAAACAAGTCGCGCGTGATGTGTTCGGCAAGCAGCTTGGCGACGGGAACAATTGCGCTCTGAAAGGCCTCGTCGGCCATCTCGCTCGCAGTGGATTTATTCACGTCAGCCTGCATGCCGAGCAGCATGGGCGGAAGCTCAAACGCGTTGGCGATCATGCGCAGCAGAAACTCCTGCCACTGAATGCGCAGGTCGGCGTCGGTGCCACCGGCGAAGCGCAACACCTCGGGCTTCTGCTCGCTGCTAAGAATGGGAACGCGACCCGTGCCTTCGATCTCGTCTTGCCACCAGCGAATCAGGCGGTCGTGCTGCTCCGGCGTCGCCTCGTTGAGCCACAACGCGTACTGCACCACCGAGTTGCTGGCGAGACGGCCCGCATAGCGATTCGCACTGAGAAACTGATTGACGGTCTCGAAGGCAACCTCAAGCCGTCCCAGCCCGAACGGCGTATGACTGCGCGGATTCAGGCGAATGTACATCAACTCATCGTCCAGCAGAGAGACAAGATTCTTCGTCGCAAGCCCACCGCGCGCCTGCGCATAGCGCGGTTTCGCAGGATCGCCATTCCATGTAACGTCGATCTCGATGGTCGCGCCATCGACCGCCCACAGATGGAATGGACGCAACTCGTCGCCAGTCGCCTCCATCTCCACCGAGCCGAATCCGCCGACGAGAAGATCTTCCAGCACCTGCTCGAAGAGCGTACGAAAGCTGTCGCTGACGTTCGGCTCCTCCAGACAACGCCGCAGGATCTGCATGCGCGCCGCAGCGTCCGGGACATCTACGTTGCTGTAGCCGCGCCGCAGCTTGATCTTCCAATCCATGCTAACGATTCTGTCTTTCACTACATTGATCGCGCGGCGGGCCACCGGCGTCTCGGCAAACTTCCGCAGGTTTGCCGAGGTCGGCTTGGGCGTCGCGTTCTGCCCAGCCCTGCCCTGGCTGTACGGGCTCAGGATCGAGGGCAGCATCATTGTCTTCCTCTCGCCCTTGGTCGCATCCCCCGCAGCTGCATCCATTGCGGTTGTGTCACCTGTCGTCGCATCGACTCCAGTTAATTTCTGCAATGCATCCGTAACTCTTGTTCGAAGACCCACGTCCTCACCCCTTTCAATCTGGTTAATTGCAATAAAAATGGCACAGCAAAAATCTGCTGTGCCTTCCGCGACGACCTTTCGAATAAAGCCTAAAAAATTAACACCGATCTACAACGATTTCACCGATGTAAATAATTCCCATAATTGCGATAGAAATAGATAAAAATGTCATTCTGAGCGAAGCGAAGAATCCCCGCATCTTGTTCGTCGCGCAAAACTCTACACCATTAGCAAAAATGCTCCAAGTAAAGATGTGTATCGAATATGAATCACCAATCTCTCCGCAGGAATCCTCTTCGTTTAAATCGGTGCAATCGGTGCAAATCGGTGTTAAGCCTTTTTCTTCAGAGTCGCAGATCAACCTTTGCGGTCTGTGCCGCGCGCGCCAGATCGTTGATCGTCAATACGCGAATCTGCTGACTCTCCATCGTCTCTATACCGAAGCGGTATCGCTCCGCACTCTCCGCTTCGAACTCATGCATCTCCTTGTCTTCCTCTGAGACCGCACGAATCGGTTCCACCACTGCGGTCAACTCCAGCCTGGCTCCCTCCACTCGGGTCACTCCATCGCGCAACCGTGGAGCAGAGTACGCGAGGACCTTTGCCGCCTCTACATCGCCCTCCAGCGACACCGCGTGAAACATCTTGATGACGCCGTTGGGCCGATAGCCACAATCAATCTTCATCGGATCTCCGGGAAGCGTGTACAGCGCAGCGGGAATCCCCTTGCGCATCAAGGCCCACACGCCAGCGCGCTCGAAGTGGGTTCGCATCGCTGCGGCGATGGAAGCGCGCCCCGTCCGCTTGCGCGGCTGCTTGATGCGCAGCGGCTCCACATACAACTGCATCAGCAGATCCATCTCCGCCGCCACGTTCTCGGCCAGACAGGCGCGCCCATCGGTCATCTGGATGGAGTTTGAAAATGTATCCTGAATAACGCCGATCATCGGCTTGTTGTCCGTCGCCCCCAGTCGCAGACGCGTCTCGATCTCGCTCTCCAAAGCCTCAAACAGGGCGATGTCCGCGTCCGCATCCATGCAGCGAACTCGGCTCCAGTCGCGGGTGAAGCGCACTCGCGCGCTCTCCTCCCGGCCTGCCTCTCGCAGCAGAACTCCGATATTCGTATACTCGCCCTTCACCCTATCCGGCATATAGCGGATGAGAAAGAACTCGCATGGTACGCGGTCAATCACCTTCGACCTCCTTCTGCAATAAATAGCAATTCGACGGCCATTGCTGCGAAATAACCTTGATAAAACATTCGGGAAAATGATCCCGACTGAATGCGTCAATACAGCCTGCATTCAGGCAAAAGAGCTACATCACAAACTTTCCCACGGCATCGTTCGCAAACTGCGCTGGCACGCGAACGCTGGTCTTTTTCTCCCACATCGGGAATGGTTCCCGACTTGAATCCCGAAACGAACCAATCAAATCGCGCAGGCGACTGCGCCGTAGCAACATCTTCTCCATCAACTGCTCGATGACGGCGGTATCTCCCCCGTACCATTCCGGAGGAACCATCTCTGCGATGGCCCACAGCTTGTCCGCCTCCATCGTCTCCATACGGCTCAGCCAAGGCTCGAAGCTCTTCCATCCTGTCACGCCGGCGTACACGCGATTGCGCGCGTAGACGCCACGCAGCGGCGGATCGGGAAAGTTCCATTCGCCTGCGTTGAAGCAGTATCCCTGATCGATGAACGTCGCGCGATACTTCCGTTCGCGCGGCTTGCGATCGAAGACCGCCTGACGACCATTGCAGTTGCCGGTCCACTTATCCAGAGCCAGCATTCCGGAGAACTCCTGCAAGTTGCGAACCTCCTCCAACTGCTGTTCGGGAAGATAGTCCACCACTTGACCGGGCATCAATCCGCCGACGAACTGGCTGCCAAACTGGAGTCCTGCGCGATACCTCTCGCTCTGTCCTCGCGGCAACTCGATGTACATGTCGCGCGTGTTCGCAATCAGCCACTCCGTCACCTCAACCACGTCAGTCACAGGCACGGTCAATCCGGCGGCCTGCGCCAGTCGCGTTGCGATGAATTCATTCGCCAGCACACGCAGGTGCTGCGGGTTGTTTTGGAACTTCACAACCCACAGCTTGCCATCTGCGCCCAGCATCAACTGACTCTGCGCTCCGCCCCGCATTCTTCGAATTGCCTGTACCGCAAGCACTGCCAACGAACTGACCTCGCTTCTGAAGAATACTGCACTTAGGGCACGCGCATCTTGTAAGAGCGATTCTGTAGCCTTTCGGCGCGTACCGCCTGACCCAACGCCATCGCCATCAAACAGTCGTCGTGTGCGCTGTTGGCTGCGCCCGTGCCGCCTCCTGAAAGACTAATAAACGTTCGACACTCCATCAGCAGCAACTTGCTCAGAAAAAGCTCCGGAGACTCCACCAGCAGCGCTCCCATGCGACTAATCATTGCAGGCTTGGAGCCTGCCGAGGTTAACCATCCGGCCACTCCAGCCTGCTCGTACACATACGCATACTTCTCTACGGCGTCGAGATACGCAAGAACTCCGGCCCCATGATTATTGCGCTCTACGGCGATCAGAGCCGCGCCGCCTATGCCACCGTACTCGCGTCCCAGAACTGCGGCAACGTGCGCCAACTCCAGCATGCCAAGCCTCTGCTGCAACTCAGCGCATTGCATCCCGGTGGCCATGTCGATCACCTGCACGGCGGCAAAGTCTCCCCTCGATCCGCCTCCCGCAGTATCGACCGCAACCAGATACTCCCTGTCTGGTAATGCCGGAAGCCAGATCCGCAGAGCGCCATCGCGCCGCGTCTCCACCGGATCGGATACTGTGGACAAACGCCGTTCCACCGCTTCTATGTCGAAGCAGCACTCGCCGGTTGAGCGAAAGCACAACTCGGCATCTTCGGCAAACTCCTGCGTCCGCAACCCCCGATAGCTCGCCTCAAGCCCGCGACGAAAGCCAATCTGAGCAAGAGTTAGATCATGTTGATCCACTAGCGCTTGCTCGTCCTCACGCAGATCTGTGGCTGGCTTCGATACATAAGCCGGCTCCATCCACCAGGGGAAAAAATGCTTCGCTACTCCCTTCTCATCCGCCTGCTGCCACTCCTCGTAGAAGCATCCATACGCTCCATTCGGCGTACTCTCAATCACCATCTCGCCGCCGGGAACCAGCGCAGCGCGCAGCCCAGCCAAGGTCGCCGCAGCATCGCCAGGCCAGCGCGACACCTCACTGCAATGCATGTTCTGCACCGTAAGCCCACGGCCCGCGCTCTCATCGGATGCGCTCAGCACGCGAAACTCGCTGTCCAGATTGGGGAAGATCATCTGACCAACATTCGCCCGGCTTCGACGCAGACACCCCTTGCGCATCGCCAACGGCAGACACTCCCAAAATCGCTGCACCATGCGAAAGATTCCTTCTGCCGCCTCGCGCGTCTGTGCAACCTGTACTGTCAACACGCCGGGAGCGGTAATCGTCTTGAGAAAAAATCGTCCCGCTACCCACGTCGTCATCCCCATCTGACGCGCTTTTACCACAATATTTTGAGTCTTCCGATTGCTCTCGAATTTATCCTGAACCGTGTTTGCCACCAGCGCACTCTCTATACCAGTGCGATCCCGAATTCTAAGCAACTGATGCGCTAAATATATTGAGGTTGTTTCTCCATTCGTTTCTTCAAGCGATTTATCGAAGCATCTTCCGAATTTCAATAATTCATCAAGACTATATACAACCTCGTTCATCGAAACGCCTTACCCGTGCTTTCGCATCGATTAGTCCCGCCCTTCTGCGAATAATGAAGAAGGGCGGGAGGTTGTTTCAGGCGTAATCATCGTGCCTGACTATATTTTTGTTATCCACGTCGAGCCGTTGCAAAACGTAGCGTGACCGTCCTGCGAAAACGCCCAGCCGACAGTCGTGCATGAGCCAGTCGGGGCCGTCACTGGCCCTTGGAAGAGAGGAGTTGATACAGCTCCATAAAACGACACGTCATCCGTCCCCGGCGTCGTTCGCAGAACGGGACGTCCGGTTGCGTAGTCATAAATATAGAAATCCTTTGCCCCACTTATTCCATAATCAGTTCCAAATTCAAACAAAGATGTTGGCGTTCCTCCGTAAGCTCCTTGAAAGGTAAAGGCGGATCTATTGTTCGTCGCATTGTTTCCAGCAACCAGAAGCGTCTGTAAGCCATTTCCAGAGATAACAGAAGTTGCAGAGCTTGTGTTTGTAGTAGCCGGGCCACCTCGAAGACCATTCGTTGAAGCGATAACCTCACTCGAGGTAATAGTTCCAGCGGAGGTAACGCCATCATCCAGATGCGAGTTTCCCGTCAGCGTCGTAGCCGATCCTGCCAGAGGGATATAGCCTGCGGTCAGTCCTGTGCGGAGTAAAGCTATATCCCGTTCCGCGCATATTTACTGATAACAAACTCGCGCTTGGAGAATATTGCACCAGATCGTCCCCTGCGCTGCTCTGTAGTTCAAATAGGTTGTAGCCAGAGTTCCAGTTAGCACATCCATGCAGGTTGCAATGAATTGCGAAAACGGCATCCTCTCCAGCGGTCAGGTTCATGGTGCGATTCCAGATGCCAGTAGCCTCATATGCATCATCGGGAACGCCATGTGTACCGCCATATCCAAAATAATTCGTCGCGGGAGCAGCATTTGCAATGGACCAGCCGATAAGCCCCGGCCCATTATTATTCTGATACTGCATTCCAGCGCGCAGGGTTACGGATGGCCGCGGAACATATTGTCCAACATATTCTATGTCTGCACCAACGTACTCCTGGTAATAATGCGGCTGTTCCACCGTGTCATTGGTAGCCCACGCCACATTGTTTGGCGCAAGTGTCATCTGTCCGTCCACGCTCTTTGTCGCCGAATCGAAGACGCTAAGTACTTCGGCCATCGGATAAAGCGCAAATCCACCTGTTAGCACAGAAACCGTTCCACCAGAACCTGAGCTGTTTGCGCCGGTCTGCGCATAGGTAAACGAATTTCCTCCGGTAGTTGTTGCAACATAGCTTCCGTTGTAGCTGCTGTCAGTAACCCCCGCAATAGTTACTGCCAGTCCATTAATATCTTTGGGTAGATTGCCGGTTGTAGTTACGGTTACAGCATTACCGTTTCGGACTGTAGATGCAATGGCTATATTCAGGTTGATGAATCCTGATGTCTGGTTTGTAATTCCAACCACCGCAGTATTTCCTGCTGCATAATACAGTCCCGTCGCAGAGTATGAGCCAACCACAGGGAATAGTTGGCGAATACCGTTCACGGTGTCGACAGTCTCTTCCAGTCCATATCCACACAGACCTCCAATGGCCAGCGTAGCTAAAATCTGATGTGGCTTATTCAGCGTCATCTGAAGATGTGTCGCATCGACTACGGTGTAGGGTGCCATCTCATAGTTGTTGGGTGCATATCCGGCGGCCTGATCGACCACGCAGGCAAAGCCGCTGGAAGCTCCAATCATTGCAGTACTGGTTGCATATCCCGATGGAACGCCGCTGGTCGCAATTGGAAATATAACCGTTCCCGGAGCCATATTGCTGGCTTGTGATGGAATAACCTGACCTAAACTCAATAGCGTACTTACCGGAAAGCTGGTACTACTGAACTGAGCAGATGCATGAGGCCCAGTCGAGCTTCCCCCGATAAGCGACCCGCCCGTGCTAGCATTTGTAATTACTTTCGCAGAATTTGTGTCGATAAGAAAACGACCATCCCCCTGAGTTCCGCCTCCCAAGTTCTGCGTAATCATCAGAGTCGTCGATCCGGTTGTGCAACCCGTGGCGCATGTTCCCACAAATACTTTGGAATCCTCGTGCGTTTGTATATCGAAAGGGTGCGCGCCTTCATCCGCAGAGTCGCGAAATCCTCCAGAGGCATAGAGAAAACGTGAACCCATCAAACAGTCTCCTACGCCGTAGCAATCAATCTCCTGGGGAACCAGGCCATGCTGCCCCTGTGTGTTATAAACACCCTTTACGGATAGCGCGCTATATCCCATCTTGAAATAAGGTTCGGTGCTATTGATCTGTTCCGGAAATAAATTGGATCCACCAGCAAGACCCTCCTGCGTAATCGATAGACCGATTGCTCCAGGGATTGAGTTGCCAGTTTGCTGCACGATGCTCGCCTCACTCTGTGTCGTAACGTCGTCGATCGCCTGAGCAATGGAGAGACCGTGGCCTACAATATCGACGGGGTCTTTGTAGCTATCAACCCGTCTTCCACCCCGAGCATCCTCCACATGGGTCTGCCCGTTGAGTGATGCCGTTGAATACTGCTCGTTGACATAGTCCTGCTCCGCCTTTACTTCGCATCCATTGGTACAGTTTGTGCTGGATACAATATTTGCGATTCCGTTACTTCCACGTCCACTTACATACTGGCTGGCATACTGAACATCGTTAATATTATTGACATCCAATTGAGTTCCAGTTGGCTGAGTTACAACTTGCGTGGCCGCCGGAAGTGTAGAGACCATCTGCCCCAATCCGCCACTGACTGCGGCAATACTTTCGTCCACATAATTCTTGTCCGCCGCCTGCGTCGCCGATACCGGGTCCGCTGGCAATTCAAGCGGCCCCGTCATCGTATCTCCAGCCTTCAGAACATACGGCGAGGAGGCCAGATGTCCCGTAACCGCCGCTGCAATCGCCGTATCCACATAGCTCTTGCTGACCGTCTGCATCGCTACAGAGGTCGGCAAGACTGTACTTTCAATTGCACTGATCTTTACTGCCGCAGTGCTTACCGGAACGACCCAGTACTCGCGACTCACGCTGCCATCATCCAAATGAAAGATCGCCGTATAGTAACTGCCGATCGGCGTTGAGCCAGCATTCGGTACAAGCTGAACGCTCAACGTTCCCCCCGCAGAGATGACTGCCGACGTGCTTCCACTTGGAATCGCATCGCCGCCGCTCGTTGTAAACGCAGGCCAACTGATGAGTACGGTTCCCGTAGCCAACGTGCCATCCGCATGATAGATCGTGTCCGCCACCTGGGTTGTCGCAACCTGCGCCACTCCGGTCGCCGTTAGCGCCGCGAGCAACACTCCAATCAATATCCAACTTCTAAAATTCCAATGCATCGCACTCTCCTTGTAATTCGCAATCGCTCTCTAAACTCCTCGCAACGCCGCTGGCAGATAGCTCCGAAAACACAAAACCGTCTCCCCATCGTTGACGTCCTTGACCGGCAGTGCACGAAATTCTCCTGCCAGCCGAATCTTCTCTAGCGGTGCGATCAACGCCTCTTCCGACTCCGTAGAGCCTTGCATCGCCTGTAGACGCGGATAGTGATACAGCACTCGATCTCCTTGCTCCCCTTGCATTACAAACAACGCAGACCATTCCTGAAAGAAGCTCGCGCCCTCGCGATCACAGAAGCCGACCAGCTTGCTCACCTGCATTCCAGCAGTAGGAATCCCCGCTGGCAGAGCGCTCGCAAGCTCCAGAACGCCATCCGTGATTGCGACAACCACCCCCACATTCAGCGTGACGCGACGCACATAGTTCCCGTCGCCGTTTACCGCGCTCGCAGACTGCACATAAGCCGAACTCACCCCCGCGCCGACGTATCCAAGCTGCCCGGCATAGTCCACATCAACGGCAACCAGACCGCCCACGCTGAATCCAGCCGCCGCTGTTGCGCCCACATTCAAACTGCTCGCAGTCGAAGCAGGCTCAGACACAAGTGGCACCGCCGCAGCCGCCACGCCACCGCTTCCGTTGAGTGCTGCGCCTGCAACTGTCGTCAGCAGATTCGTCTGTTGCGATCCCGAGGCCAGCGTTCCTTGCAGCCTTCCCCAACTTTCAAAGGCAAGCGACACGGTAGCCTCCACCTCTGTGCGAACCTGCCCCACCGTCATTGCCGGAGCGCCCGTCCGCAGAGCCTCGATCTTCGTTCCGCACTTTCTCGCAAACCCGGAGACCCAGCCCAGATCGACCCACGGCGTTGGCGGCGCATTCAGGGCAAACCGACCATATTGCGCCGCGTCAAACATCGTGGGCGTTCCAGTCGAGCGATTCACCGGAGCGAAGTAGGCTCGCACGCGTCTTGTTACAGGAGCTACAGCCGCTATACCTCCCGCACCTGTCGTCGTTGTACTCACAGCTCACCTGCCTCCTGGTACGCAAATACCTGCACCGTTGTCGTTCTCTCCAAACGCTCGTCTATCGCTTTGGCTGTGCCGAATACTGGGTCTGCCCAGAACACATTCGTGCCCATCGTTGTTGGAGCAACACCTGTTTCCGCAGCCGAGTAATTGATCTTCGGAACCGTCTGCGGCTCCGTCCCAAGCGCCGCCGCCAACTCAGCATCCATCGCTGCCAACATTCGTCCGCGATCCATGCCAGCGTTGCCCGCACTCCCGTCTGTTGCGTATTGAATGGAACATTCCATCGCCACCAAAGGCAGCGGCCCAGTCCGATTCACCAGTAGCCCTGTCCATTGCAGACGAAACGCATCCACCGGAACTCCTGCCGACGACAGCTCGTTCTCTACTACCAATGTTCCCGGTCGCAGCACTCCGCGCACCACAATCGTCCGTTCCGGATTCAACGTCGCCAGTCGACTCTGTAGCGCCACATAAAACGTATCTTTCGCGTTCTGCATTCTCCCTCGCTCTCCATACTCTTCATCTCCCACTCGCTTACTTGTGCATTTTCGGAATTTCTATAAACCAACCTGTTTGTCATTCCGCAGCGAAGCGGAGGAATCTGCTTTTTCTCGTCGCAGCGTGGCTACACCATTGCCTAAAATGCTCTAAACGGCTGCTCCGCACACCTGCTATACCCTCTGCGCCAGCGGCGCGCGCAACACCAACCGATACACATAGGGCTGGCCAAAGACCTGCTCTTGCGTAGCGGAGACAATCTCCAACAACTCGTCGTCGCAGAGAATTCCGTAAGCAGTCGCAAACAACACGCCTGCCGACGCATAGGTCAGCGAGCCCACCAGGCTCTCTACCGCACTCGCCGAAACCAGCAGCTCCCACTGCGCGGCTTTATCGTTTGCAACATTTGCTCGCGCCTTGCGATACGCCACCGGCCCCAGAGGAAGATCCTGAAATGTAGGCGTCGCAATCCCCAACTGCTCGGTTACGTCCGCCGGAATTGCTGGCGCGGGCACGCGTAACATCACCGTTCGTCCGCCAACCGTTCGCAGCAACACGTCTGCCGCTCTTGTCGCCGCTCCTGTTGCATTTACCAGATCGCTCATCGCATCACCCGATCCTCTGCGCCACAAACGGCGCTAACATCATCTGCACATTCGCGTCGATCAGCGAGCCGGAGAAGTACTGCATCTGCAAGGTGTCCATCCTGCTGCCCTTCACGTTCATCGCCGGAGTCGCCTGCGCGTTCTTCACAATCTGCGCGCACGCCACCTTCAGAGCCGCTGGAACCACTGCCACTCCTGCCGTATACGTCACCTCGACCTCGTTGTAGCTCATCCCAAGCACATTCATGGGAAAGGTCACTTCGCCCGTGGCCGTATTCAAATCGACGTGAGTCAGATCCAGCGCGCTCCAACTCCCCGGAATACTGAACGCCCACGCAACCTGCGCCAGCATGGGATCCTGCAACTCGCCGCGTCGTGGCCGGCCATACCGAACCCTCACTCCAACCAGCGGCGACGTCGCCGCACCCAAAGGATTCAGCGGAAGATAACTCAATCGAACCGACTGAGAATCCGCCGTCAACCGCATTCGCTCCACATACTGAGTCACCAGCAGACTCGGCCTGCGACAGTGCGCCTCGATCAAGGAAGACGCCATCGTCACCCAATCGTCGGTCGTCTCTGTCGTCAATCCATACTCGACATACTCTGTTGGATCCAAGTAACCCATCGCACTACGCCTCCAAACTCTTCTTTCAATCCAGAAAATAGAGTGGGGCCAGCCCCCACGGCAGACCCCACTCTGAATACAATCCGGCAAGCAGTCTCCCGCGACTAGCGGTCGACCAGTACCTGATAGTGCGCATAGCTCGCGCCCTTCACTACCAGGCCGCCGAACTTCACCACCACATACTGCGAGGCCAGCGAGCCGGGAACCCCAAGCTGGAAGATGCGCGGATTCGGATCGCTCAGCCAGTGATACTCGATCAGGTCTTCGGTCACGATGTAAGCCGGCAGAACCGCGCTGCCCGAGCCGGGAGTGCCGGTGTAGGGCAGCGTCCACTCAGGAATCAGAGGCAGATCGCCCGCCTGCGTCGATAGCGTCTTTACCGTAAAGCCCGCTCCGAGATCCTTGCTCTGTAGCACCACGTTGAACTCGCTCTTCATCTCGCGATCAATCAAGTCCAGCAGAACCGGATTCGCATAGATGGCCGTCGGACGAACCCCGAAGGAACTGTTCGAAACCATCTGTGCAACCGTTGATTTGAATCCGTCCACAATGCTCTGTGCAGAGCCAATCGTCACCGTGTTGCCTGCGTTGGCAATCTGCGCGGCGGCGCCGTAGTACTGCGCAGTCGTGGGCGAACTCAGGCTGGTGTCCGTGCCATTCCACAGGGCGACATCATGCGTCCGCAGAACGCCATCCACCGTGTCGGCCAGATCCTTCGCCTGAAGATAGGCAAACTGGGACTGCTGCTGACCCAACTCCATATCGAACAGGTTGTAGTTGATCTGCGCCACCAGAGCCTTCAACGGAACGCTGTTCTCCACCCGCGTCGGGCTGACCAGCGGGGCAATAATATTGCGCGGATCGACAAAGCCCGAAGAGGCCGCAGGCGAGGGAATCGCCTTCTCCTCAAAGTACCGGGAAGGATGCCCGGTTGCCGGAACCTGCTTGATCCGCTGGCCAAAAACGCCGCGACGACGAACGATGTCCAAGATCTCCGTCTGGTACAACGGAACTTCAACTGCGCCTGGTCCAATGTAATCTGCCGCCGCATGAATCTGAGTAAACTTCGCGTCCATTCTTATCCCCTTAAATTCAAAAGACGTAGCCGCAGCCACGCCTGTTTTATGTCACTCCCCGTTTCACAACGGATTCAGAACTCCCGTTGCATTCAGCAAAACAGTCCAGAGCTTTTAGCCCAGCAGGCCGGCCCGAATCAGTTGCGACTTCACCGCAATCCTCTGCTCCAGACTCAAACTCACCAGTGCAGCGTCAAGCGAGCCTGCCTCCAGCGAGTCCACCGTCACGCCTTGCTTGGCCAGAAGACTCGTCATCGCCGTAGGCAACGTCTTGCGACCCGCCGCAGGAGCAGCCATACCGCCACGCGCCTGCAACTCCGCAATCTTCAACTCAGCCGCAGCCAGCTTCTCTTCCAACTCCGCCTCGCGATGCGCATCCACCGTAGCCACAATGCGACTGATGCTCGCCTCGGCGTCCTCGACAAATGCGTTTTGCCTCTGTGCCAAACGCTCCACCGCCTGCTCCAGCAAGCTAGCAGCCGCAGCCAAACGCTCCACCGTTACACCCAATTCGTCCTTCATCTCCATCTCCATGCTCTCTCCCTGTCTTTCTCGCCGATCCGTTTACAGCCGACGCGTTTCCTGTCTATAGCAGTTTCTTAATTTCTGTAGCCCGCAATGGTTGTCATTCCGTAGCGAAGCTTTGTCTGTCATTCCACAGCAAAGCTTTGTTTGTCATTCCGCAGCGAAGCGGAGGAATCTGCTTTTCTCATTCGCCCACTAAACCGCGTTCCAGATCAAGCGGCCGCAGCAGAGGTTGTGGCTGTAGTCGGCATGGTCTGCACGTTGAGAATGGCCACCACAGCAGAGATCAGGCTTTGAATATAGGATGCGTTCGCCGCAATCCCGGCCTGACTCAGCAACGTCGTGACGGTGTTTGCCGCCAGCGTCATCACCTCAGCCAACTTCTGCGCTCCCGTTCCGCTCTGCACGCCGGAGGCTGCATACTTCTGCTCCACCAACAGCACTGCATTCTGGATCAAGATCGTTGCATCGACCAGCGTGTTCGCCTCTGGGGCCGCCGCCGGAAAGATCAGCGCGACCAGCTTCTCCACCGGGACGGCGTACTCGACTGCCCACGCCAGCCCCTTCTCGAACTCCTTGCCAATTGCTTGTAGAACACCAATAAATGTCACATTCATCCTTTCGATTGCCAACCTGTTTGCCTTCCTCGCACGCGATGTACTACGAACATCGAGCGCCTGCCACGCGTGTCGCAGCACTTCGCTTCGTCGCCGCTATGCCTCCCAGTCGGAAGCTGGTTCCTCGATAAGCCGCCTTCTCCCGCAGAAGAATGGCCGCTCCGGTAAACGTCGCTCGCGTCAAGGTCCACACCGGTGCGCGCATATCCGCAACATGCGCGTCGGCAAGCTCATAACTCATGCCCATCGCGCCTTCGATTCCCAGCCTCTCCTCGATCTCGGGAAAGTCCTTGCTGAAGACGTATCCCGCCACCGTAAGCCTCCGCCCATCCAGTTCGGCGGAGGTAATAATGCCGCACTTCTGCCGCGCATCATGCCCATCCCATCCCGCCTTGTAGTCCACCGCCATGCCCAACAGGCTGGGCAGCGCCGCCTCGGCTGCGGCTCGCGTCAACACCACGCGATGCCCTCTGGCCCCACTCGGAGCCTTGTCGCTTGCCACGTCCACAAGCGTCAACACTCCTTCAAACGGAAGCCGGTTCGGATGCCCATGCACCGTGGGAAACTCCACCGCCATGGCATGCATCGCCAACTCGCCCGGATCGCGTTGCCTTGCCTTGCTGTTTGTTGTCCGGCTGCTTGCTGCCCGAGTCCTTGCCGCACCGGCACAACGCCGATGAAGTTCCGCCGCATTCTCCATGCCACCTCCTCGATTGCCCTTGTTGCCCTGTCTGCTTCTCCAGTAAGTTTGTGCGGGGGAAACACCCTTGGAAGCGCACTTCGCCAATGCCGTTCGCAGGTTCTCGAACAGACACAGACGAAGCCTCGCTTCTGGGTTAGAGTGTTTCTCCCACACATGTTTCGGGTCTAACGTCAGACCAGCCAATCCACCCTTTGGCTCGCCCAGCATTTACACCAGAAAAGCAAAACGGGAGAAGCAGCCTCTCGGCGCTCTCCCGTTTGATTTAACTTACATATACAGAATAGCAGGTTGACCATAACTACTATGCCAACTATTTTTTATGGGTAAACCGCTTATATTCAGTTGCTTGCAGCGGAATTTCCGAAGTTGCCCTCTTGACAACATTTCAGAGGCTCCAGCATCTTCGCTCGCAACAGGATTCTCGTTAAGCTATCGACCGCCTGCCCATAGCGGCGAATCACGGTTCTCAGCTTCAGCTTCAGCAACTCCGCCGTCTCGCCCAACGAGTATTGCTGTAGCGCGATGCGTAAGATCAGATCCTGCTGTTCCTCGTCCAACATCTTCAGGCATCTCTCCACGTCGTAGACAAAGATCACCACATCGTCGAAGTTTGTCACTTGATAGCTTGTCACCCGGCCGCGAAACATCTCCTTCCCAAGCAGCGACGGAACCTTCCCCGACTCCATCGACAGGCGAACATAGCGACGCAGAAGAGCCTCCGTATACTTTCGATAGAACGCCATCTGCGGCTCCATCTGCCTCCGAACAGACGCGACCGGCTGCCGTGCAACCACCTCCAACTCACCTCCAACAGCCCAGACAAACGGCAGAATTGCCGCAGCCGCGCTCATCGTGCACCTCCTGTACGAACATGACCCGCAAAGCAGGAAGAGTTCCGCCCCAGACGACGAGGCCGTCCGCCCGCATGTTTTCCCTTCGCTGCTGGAAAGTTCGATAGATGACTAATGCAGGTCGAGCAATATACGCCATCCACGACTCCCGTTCGTAGCCAAAGTACTCCACATCCTTCACAAATTTTTAGTTCTAAGAGCCTGTTTACGATCTTCTGAGCAGTAGTCTGAGAACGGCCAAGTGGATCATTTGTAGGCTGGTATTGAGTTTTCGCTCGCAGTTCTTCCAGAGTCTGCGGT